>Ga0265299_10001156_pt1 | contig 31457 bp, 22 predicted proteins | sample AusTroGonzalo_MG_4_FD_193485 | JGI IMG/M metagenome (GOLD analysis project Ga0265299, IMG submission 193485) | Bovine rumen microbial communities from tropical cattle in Woodstock, Queensland, Australia - Gonzalo_02 | ecosystem: Host-associated > Mammals > Digestive system > Stomach > Rumen ... | reverse complement strand
AATACTACTTTTCAATTCTGATACGAGCGTCAACAGCAACGACATTGCGCGGATTGCCAAGCAACGGGTTCAAGTCCATCTCGGCAATTTCGGGAGCAGCCATCACCAATGCGCTTACGCGAGCAACCTGGTCGGCATAGATGTCGATGTTAACAGGTTCCTGTCCGCGAACACCCTGCAAAATCTTGTAGCCACGCAACTTGGTAAGCATTTCCTTTGCTTCGGCAGCTGTGATTGGTGCAAGTGCGCTCTGAACATCCTTCAGCACCTCGATGAAAATACCGCCAAGTCCGAAGAATACCTGATGTCCGAACTTCGGATCACGAATTGCACCTATATATACATCGGTACCATCGAGCATCGGATACATTTCAACTGCGTAGGTATCCTGAATCTTAATAAGACGGTCGAATTCCTTTGCAACGGTATCCATGTCCTTAACGCCAAGAACAACACCTCCAACATCAGACTTATGCAACGGACCTACAACCTTCATTACCAGCGGAACATCCTTGCTGCAACCTACTTCCTTTGCGAAAGCAAGCGCATCTTCCTTCTTGTCAACTTCTACCGACTTCTTGCGGTTGATTCCTGCTGCATCGAGAAGCTCGTTGTAGTCGGCAATTTCCATATAACCGTTCTGTACGCGGTCGATAGTCTTGCGGATGCGTGTCACATCAATCTTCGGAAGCTCAACATTTTCGGGCTGTGGCTTAGGTGTGTGGTAAATCTTGCACAATGCATTACCAAGCACGCATTCCTCCGGGAAGTTAATGTGTCCCTTAGCAATGAAATCGTCAATATCGTCCTTTACATTTATAATGGATGGCAATACTGGGAAAATCGGCTTCTTGCAGGTCTTCATCTTTTCGCCAAGCAGGTCGTAAACCTCTCTGTTGCTGAACAATCCCGGTGAACCGAAGATAACTACCGAGAAATCAATGTCTTCATATTCGTTTTCAACAGTGTCGATGATATAGCCCAATTGTTCTGCAGTACCAGTAGCAAGGAAGTCAATAGGATTACCAACCGATGAACCTCCGAAGAGCTTTGCAAGCAGTGGTGCACTAGCAGGATGATCCTTCAAAGGAGGAACTTCCATTCCGCCATTCGACAAAACGTCAGTAAGCATTACGGCAGGACCACCAGCGTGTGTGATAACAGCGCAACGGTTACCCTTAATTTCAGGATGCATGAAAACAGCGCAAACGGTTGTCAGTTCCTGACGGTTGCTACAACGAACTATACCAGCCTTGCGGAAAAGAGCATCGACAGCGGCATCGTTTGTTGCCAAAGCGCCAGTGTGCGACGAAGCAGCACGGCTACCAGCGGCAGAACCACCCGACTTAATGGCTGCAATGTGGCATCCCTTGTTGATGAGCGAGCGCGAATGCTTGAGCATCTTCTGCGGGTCGCCAATCTTTTCCATATAGAGCATGATTACGCGCGAACTCTTAACCGGGTCGAAGGTATTGTCAAGGTGTTCGAGAACATCCTCGATACCAATCTGAGCCGAGTTACCAACTGCCCATACGCTATTGAATTTCAAACCGTTGGAAATACCATATTCCTTAATGAACACTGCTGTTGCACCCGAACCAGTGATGAAATCAACGCCGTGAGGATCGAGCTGTGGAATTGGAGTATCAAAAGCACCGCAGTAGTTGCTGTTGAGGAAACCTGTGCAGTTAGGACCGATAAGGCTGCCGCCCACATTGTTGATATATTCAACAATCTGACGTTCAATCTTAGCACCTTCTTCGTTCTCCTCGCCGAAACCAGCCGACAGTATAATGAAACCGCCAGTCTTCTTGGTGTTTGCAAGAACATCGACAGCGTGAGCGCAGAACTTAGCCGCGATTGCAAGTACAGCGCAGTCAACTTCAGGCAAGTCTTCAACAGTGCGATAGCTCTTTATGCCCTGCACCTCGTCCATCTTGGGATTAACAACATATACCTGACCTTTGAAAGGACTTGAAAGCAAATTCTTTAGCACCTTTCCGCCGGGCTTATGAACATCGTCGGAACCACCAACGATTACAACACTTTTAGGATTTAATAACTTGTTGTTTATCATTTCGTTTAATAATTTTCTTTAATGCGTGCAAAGATAAGTTTTTATTATCAAACCTACAATCATGTTTTAGTAATATTATGAACAAAAAAAAGTCGCCTCTATTCAAGGCGACTCATCGTAAACCGATTAAAAGGATTTATAAAAATATAAAATTAAAAATCTTACAAGTTGTTCAAGATATAATTGGTCATCTTGGTGTATAGATGATGGCGTGTATTACCGCCATAAATGCTATGATCCTTATTCGGATAATACATCAGATCGAACTGAACATCAGCTTCAACCAGCTTGTCGACCCAATCAACAGAATTCTGGAAATGAACGTTATCGTCGGCAGTACCATGAACCAATAGATACTTGCCCTTCATCTTCTTTGCATGGTTGATTGGCGAATTGTCATCGTAGCCGGCAGCATTGTCCTGAGGCAAACCATTATAACGTTCGGTATATACCGAATCATAGTATCTCCAAGTGGTCACAGGAGCGACTGCGATTCCAACCTTGAAATAATCGGCACCAACTGTCATGCAGAGGCTCGACATATAACCGCCGTAGCTCCATCCAAAAATACCAATTCTGTCCTTGTCAACATAATCGAGAGAACCCAAATACTTAGCTGCAGAAATCTGGTCTTGAACCTCGTATTTACCTAATTGTCCATAAGTTGTCTGACGGAAATCGCGACCACGGTAGCCGGTGCCACGATTGTCAACAGATACGATTATGTAACCCTTCTGTGCAAAAATCTGATACCAAGGCATAGAACCGTCCCATACGTCGGCAACCGTCTGCGAACCAGGACCACCATAAACGTACATGAAAACAGGATATTTTTTCTTGGCATCGAAATTCTGCGGCTTTATCATCCAGCCGTTAAGTTCGTCACCATTTTCGGTCTTGAATGTGAAAAATTCCTTCTTTGTGAACTTATAGTCTCCCTTAATCTTTTCGGCAAGAGCCTTGTTGTTTTCGAGTTCGCGGATAACTTTGCCATTGTTGTCGCACAAGGTTATGATCTGTGGAGTATTGGCATCGCTGAATTCATTTATAAAATACTTGAATCCGTTGCTGAAAGTTGCCGAGTTTGTTCCCTTACCCTTAGACAATTCCTTGATTTTGCCTTTTTCTGCATCTACGCAGTAAACTTCGCGGCGCAACGGGGAATTCTTGGCAGCCTGGAAATATACAACACCCTTGTCGTCAACACCATAAACCTCGGTAACTTCCCACTGTCCGTCGGTAAGCTGACGAACAAGGGTTCCATTCATGTCGTACATATAAATATGGCGGTAACCATTTGATTCGTGCGAAGTTATGAAATGCTTGTTGTCGGGAAGGAAAGTAAGGTCGTCGTTGATTTCCAAGTAGTTCTTATCGGTCAAGGTCTGGATTATCTTCGAAGATCCGTTAGTTGCATTGATAAGGAAAAGTTCGTACTTGTTCTGCAAGCGGTTGAGCTTTACAGCTGAAAGCGTATTGGGATCGTTTGTGAACTTAAGACGCGGAATATACATGTCGTTAAGGTCGCCCATATCGGCAACGGTAATCTTACCGCTCTCAATGTCAACAATATGCAACGAAACTTTTGAGTTCTCCTCTCCTGCCTTCGGGTACTTGTATTCGTAGTTTTCGGGGTAAAGTTCGCCATACATTGTCATTCCGAACATCTTGACGTTGGATTCGTCGGTACGCAGGAAAGCGATTTTCTTTCCGTCAGCCGACCAGTCGTATGCCTTGTTGTAACTGAATTCCTCCTCATAAACCCAGTCGGGAGCACCATTTATGATTTTGTTCCATTCGCCGTCGGTTGTAAGCTGGACTTCCTTGGCATTCTTGTCGGTTATATCCTTGACATACAAGTTGTTCTTGCGAACAAAAGCAACCTTCTTGCCATCGGGCGAGAACGAAGCCAACTGCTGCTTGCCGTTTTCCGACAAATGCGACACCTGCTTGGTATTCAAGTCGTAGATGTAATATTCGGCAGTAAACGAATGACGGTAAATTGACTCGTACTTTGTTGAAAACATAATCTTCGATTCGTCGGGACTGAACACATAGTCGAAAATGAAATCGAAGTTATCGCCAAGGTTAAGGTCGGCAACCATCATCAGCGTTTCAACCTTTTCGCCAGTCTTGTAACTGTACTTTTCGATACCATTGCGACGAATAGTAAGGCTGGTGTAATTTTCACCGTCGTTCATCGATTCGATTCCATAAACGCCGTTCTGCCTGAACGTTCCGTAATAATACAAATCATCTACTGTGATTTCCTTCTGCGCATTAACCGTAAAAGCCACAGCGAGCAGCAAAATTACGGACAAGTAAAATCTATGCATATTCATATCATTAAATTTTTGATTGCAAATATAGTCCATTTGCCCGACAACAAAAAAATAATACAAATCTTTTCAATAAAAGTCTGTCATAAATAATATTAGATTGTAAATAAAAAAAATGAAAACTGTATCAGAACTAACATTTTTTTCTAATTTTGCCCTAAATTGAATTAATTATAAATTATGAGTTACATCAAGGATTATATCAAGGAAAACAGGGAAAGGTTTTTCGAGGAACTTTTCGGTCTGATAAGGATTCCGTCCATCAGTTCCGAGGCATCACACAAGTCGGATATGATAAAGTGCGCCGAGCATTGGAAATATTTGCTTAAGCAGGCTGGTGCCGACAAGGCAGAGGTTATGCCTACGAAGGGCAACCCGATTGTTTACGGCGAAAAGATTATCGACCCGTCGAAGCCGACAGTAATTGTATATGGTCATTACGACGTGATGCCAGTTGACCCGATAGAACTCTGGAAGACAGAGCCTTTCGAGCCGGTAATAAAGGAAGGTAAAATCTGGGCGCGCGGTGCCGACGACGACAAGGGACAGAGTTTTATGCACGCAAAGGCATTCGAACTTATGGTTAAGACCAAGACTTTGCCTTGCAACGTTAAGTTTATGCTCGAAGGCGAAGAGGAAATTGGTTCGCCGAGCCTTACCGAATGGTGTGCCGAACAGAAGGACTTGCTCAAGGGCGACGTTATTCTCGTTTCCGACACAGGAATGATTGCTTCTGATATTCCGAGCATTACAACAGGTCTGCGCGGACTTGCATACTGGGAAGTTGAAGTTACTGGTCCCGACCACGACCTTCACAGCGGTATTTTCGGTGGTGCAGTTGCAAATCCGATTAACGTGCTGTGCAAGATGATTGCCGACCTTCACGATGAGAACGGAAAGATTACAATTCCGGGATTCTACGACGATGTTCTTGTCGTCTCCGACGAGGAAAGACAACTTCTGGCTGGCAAGCCGTTCAACGAGGAAGACTACAAGAAGGCTATTGACGTGAAGGCTCTCAAGGGCGAAACAGGTTTCACTACCTGCGAACGCACTGGCATACGTCCTTGCTTAGACGTTTGCGGTATCTGGGGCGGCTACACTGGCGAAGGTTCAAAGACCGTGCTTCCGTCGAAGGCATTTGCAAAGATTTCTACACGTCTTGTTCCAAATCAGGACCACAAGAAGATTGCACAACTTTTCAAGGAATACTTCGAGAAGGTTGCTCCAGAATATGTTAAGGTTGAAGTTCGTCCGCTTCACGGAGGACAGGGCTATGTTTGCCCGATTGACCTGCCTGCATATAAGGCAGCCGAGAAGGCTTACGTCGAGGTATTCGGCAAACGCCCAATTCCAGTTCGTAGCGGTGGAAGTATTCCTATCATTTCACGTTTTGAGGAAGTGCTTGGCATAAAGTCAATCCTTATGGGCTTCGGTCTCGAGTCGGATGCAATACATTCGCCGAACGAGAACTACCCGGTTGAGAATTTCCTCAAGGGAATCGAAACTATTCCGCTGTTCTACAAGTATTTTGCAGAAACGAAGTAAAGCAGCCTCTACTATACGGCAGCTTTCTAATACTTATGAGGCTCTTCCGAAATATTTCGAAAGAGCCTCAATTATTATTTGCAACATATTTATTCGACAATTACTCTCCTGAGTCCTGCCAACTATCTTATCAACATTACTGTTCCCTGTCTATTATGTATTACGCCATTCCAATCCTCAAACGAGCAGAACCACTGATACAATCCTGGAGGACATACAGCATCGCCCTTAATCTTGTTACCCATATCGGTACCGTCCCATGCACCTATGCCGCACGACGAACAGCCTGATGACGGTTCGTAGATATCTGTACTAAACACCATAGCACCCCAACGATCGAATACTGTAAGCGAAAAATTATTCCTCGTTATACCATTGCCGCATATCCTAAAGCAATCGTTCACTTGATCGCCATTGGGTGTAAATGATGTAGGAGCATAGAAAGCAAATTCGTTTTGAATTATTACATTGCGAATTGAAGTATCACGGCAATATAGATCGGATTCAGCGACCAACATCACCTCGAATTCACCAATTCTCCTATATGTGTGACGAGGATTCTCAAAGAAAGAACTATCATTGTCGCCAAAGAACCAGAAATAACGTTCAGCACCTGTAGAATAATTGATAAACTCTATTTCAGAATCCAACATACCTGTTATCTGCGGATTGGATTCAAACATCGCCTTAGGTTTTGGATATACAGTAATCAGATTGCTGTAAGTCTTATAGAAATGACATCCGAATTTGTCAACAAGTTCGAGAGAAACATCGTATGATCCGTCCTGCTTGTATATATGAGTCGGCGATATAGCATCTGAGAATGCGTAATCACCAAATTCCCAGAGTGTCTCGTCTGCTGTATGGAACGGGATAAATCTTACCGACAACGGTGCACACCCAGTGATTTCAGATGCAGTAAACAAAGTGTCGGGATTAGGTCTAACGTTTATCAATATAGAATCGGAAACAGGTGTTGTACCACACATATCCGACAATGTAACATGAATCATTGTTGTAGTATCAAGCGTTATTGTAAACGGAGCGGGAACAATTACGCCGTTATCAATTGTAAGCGTATATGGGCCTCCGTTTCCTCCCTCCGACTCTACATTTATAATTGCTCCGGTACCTGGGCATATTGTGTCGTAGCTTGTGGTGACAGCCCTTATGTTCAGTGGAGGATTCAATGTTACAATGACTGGCTGCGAAACTGCAGTACATCCGTTTGCATCGGTAACAGTGAGCGTATATGTAGAGTTAACCGTAGGAGTTACCGTAAGTATGTTGGAGAATGACACTACAGAGTCCTGACTTGCCCAAGTGTACGAATAGAAAGGTGTTCCTCCTGCAACCTGAGTTGTTATAGAAGTTGTCTGACCATTGCATATCGTCTGGTCGTTCATAGGTAATATATATATAGGTGTAGGACCGTCAATGGTTATTTCGCTTTCGATACGGCAGTCATGGTCGTCGGTTACGGTAACCATATAACTTCCTGGCACCGATGTTATGTTATGTGTAGTCTGTCCGTCAGGCCACAGGTATGAATATGGTGGCACACCGCCCTGAACATTTATCAAAGCCGTACCATCGGCATTATTACCGCAAGTTGCAGGTGTTGTCATTGTATTTGAAAACATCTGCGTAGGCTGTTCTATTATAAAATAGGTATTGACATTACATCCTATATTATCCATTACAGTCACCGTGTACAATCCTGCGCAAAGTCCACGATAAATGTAGTTTTCGGAACCCCACATATACTGGAACGGTTGAAGTCCGCCGTGCATTACAATCTCGGCGCTACCATCACACGAACCATAGCAGGTATTGTGAACAAGAATCATAGAGTCAATTACCATTTCTGGGCTTACCGTTACGGTAAATGTCTCTGTATTCGACTGGCACTCGTGGTCATCGGTAACATACACCGAATAAGTAGTAGTTTCGTGCAAAGTCGTCTCGAAATTGCTCACATTGCCGACACTCGTGCCATTGTTTGTGGACCAGTGGTATATGTAATCGGGAGTACCGCCAACAGCCGAAGCCTGTACAAACGTAATAGTTCCTTCACATACGGCACTGTTGTTGTCAGACATTACAATCAAAGGATCAGGCTGGTTGATAATGAATTCGCGTGTCAATGAGCAACCATGCTCATCTGAAACAGTAACTCGATATTCGCCAGATGCAAGATTTCCTCTGCGTCCTGAAGCATAACCGATATCAGACCACAGGTATATATACTCACCAGAACCGCCTGCCATTCTTATACGTGCTTCACCATCATACGAATTATAACATGACAAGTCCTTACTCGACATATCAGAAACTACAAGTTCTTCCGGTTCTTTAATTTGGTATTCAAAAGGAAGCTGACACCCATTAGCATCACTTACCGTAACACTATAATCACCCATACAGAGATTAACAATAGTGTTCGACGGTGCACTCCATGAATACGAATATGGTAAAGTTCCGCCTACTACTACTATTGTTGCCGAACCTTGACAATCGCGATAACAATTGTTGTCAACGGTTGATATATCTCCAGTAAGTTTCGACGGGGTAAAGATGTTAATTACAGTGTCTTCCGAAACGCATCCGTTTGCCTCAATGTGCAAGGTTACTTCGTGGGTCGCTGCTTCTGCATTGTTCCAATATATGGTATAAGGACCTGCGCCGCTACCAGATTCTACGATTCCGCCATCGAAATCCCAGTAGTATGATGCATTGTTTCCAACAGGCCCTACAGTTGTCATATTGCCAAGGTAGGTAATTGTAGTTGCATCGCCGAAGCATCTTATTGGCAGATAAGTGAATGTATTTGTAGGCTGAGGATAAAACTCAACGATAACATCATCATACGTTGAACAATTGTTGTAGTTGCCAAGATAAGCCTCTGTCCACCTGAACTTATAAGTACCCCAAGTATCAACGAAAACATTTGTTGTTGGTGAATTCTGAGCAGCGAAAGTTGCATTTCCGCCTGCAGGAGCATTAACCACAGTCCATGTTCCAACATTTCCTGCAGGAAGTGGTGTTGCCGACAACATATATCTATCGGAACAAACACGAGCATCAACTCCAGCATACGGAGTAGGCTCAATACAGCAGTTCGGGTCGTTGAACGGACGGACATTTACAACCAAAGTCGTATCGTATGTACAGCCGAAGTTATCCGTTGCATAGAATGTATATTCGTGTTCTCCCGGTTCTGACGGCGTTGCAGTAGTACTTGCTACTGTCTCCTGGAATAACGCATCGCCACCCCAAGTCAAGTCCTGGGAAGTCGTCGAAACATCAAACTCTGTCTGATACTGAACAACATTGTCCCCCGCAGGAATCATGTGGTCGGCAAAGTGCAACTCTACAGAGAATACAGTTCCATCGTCGGAGCCAAGGTGGTCTCTAATATTAATGCACCACTCACCATTTACCGGGCAATCCCTAAGACTAGACCAGTTACCTCTAGGACGATAATCACCTCCTGGAATGTACTGGTGGCTGGTATATGTGTGTCCATTATTATTCGTAAAAGTATATGTCGGGGCATTTGCAGCTGTTGACTCTATTGTTTGTGTTGCAGTGTGATTCCAGCAATAATGATAAGGCGAACCTTGAATGCAAGCATCGCCGCCTTCGTCAACTGGTTCGCCTAGGAACTGCGAATTGCAGCTGCTGCAATTGTTATACCCATCGAACAAGTCCATTCTGTTTCCAGAAGGACAGGTTATCCACACTTCAAGGTCGCCTATGTACGAATGTTCAATCTCCATACATATCGACTCAATATCGTTTTCGTTACGGATAACTTGACCAGGTGCGAATGCATTGTGTTCGAAACACATTGTCTGCGTATAGTTAGTAACATCTTCGAAGCAGTGTTCCTCGATAATGGCTTCTGGAATCTGCATTACCCAAGTGTCGGGCTGCTGAACCTGACCGTCGAGCAAGGCGGCATCGCCAGGACAAATTTCAGGAGTTACCGTAGTACCAATAAATGTAGGTGGCAAGGATATTACAACGAGGAAAGATTCTGGATATATATATGTACATCCATTCTCGTCTGTAGCAGAAAGGTTTATATAATATGCTCCTGGCTCGATGTCGGCGGTAAGTTCATTGTGACCCAAGCCAGAATCCTCATGACGGCCTGTTGCATCTACCCAACTCCAAGTCCAAGTAAGGTTCTCATTCGACTGATGATAGCCCATCGGGGCATCGTTGTTCGGGAAAACACCATGAGCAGCGATTCCAAGTACATCATTTGAACAAGCCTCGTAGCGTTCTTCGGTGGCATTCCAACGTGCAGTAATGTCGGGGACCAAAGTAAAATCCTGACAAGCCATACCGCATCTTATCTCAATTGCAAAGCCAGCATACTGACCTGAACCATCGGTATGCCATTGAAATGTAGCACATGAAGAATTTACTGAATATGTGTTTGTAAACTGAGTACCACTTGAAGAACTACCTATTCTGTTGGCTATGGAATTGCCATTTGTATTTGAACCTTCGTATATGTTCATATAGTCCCACGAAGTACTTTCAGTTCTCATATCAACACTGATTTCCATAGGATAACCTGATGGCACACATACCGTAACCGTATAATCCTCGTATGAACTATAATTGCCATCTGGTCCTCCCGAGTCGTATAGGATGGCAGAACAACCAGTCATATTTACAGTCTGGTTCCTATTCATTGTTATAGTCTGCTGAGAGAAAGAAACTATAGCAAAAAGGCTAAAGAAAATTCCTAATAATATCTTCATACTAATTGTTCTCATAATGCCTCCTCTTGTATTCGTTGTAAAGTTTTGTAAGGTCATCGCTCGAATAGAAAACAAGGAGTTTTCCTGTGTCTCCAATCTTGTAAACATTCGATGACTTCGCTGCTATCTCGAAACCGTATTCCATTATGTTGAAATTTTCGGCATCAAATTCTGTCACTTCCGAACCTTCCATCTTGGTTTCCCTGTCCATATACTTCAATTTCGGATAATTCAAAACTTCAGGATCGACGACTTCCTTGATTACATACGAATTTTCAACAAACCAGTTGAGATACTCAAGGTCTTGTGGCCGGTTCTGCTGCATATCCAACAAATCCTCTTCGGAATATTTTGCGGACAGACGACTATCAATCGGAAGATCCTGCGAAAATGCAGTTATCCCACTGATAACCAACATTGAAAGCAATATTATTTTCTTCATAAACATAACTTTTCTATTACAATTTTCAAAAGCATAACGTAAAAAATATTCAATGGTTGCCTCCTGCAAACAAAAAAATTTTTACACTATGCAACAAATGGCAAAGATAAATCTTTAATTCAAGATAGACAAGGGAATGAAATGTTTTTTTGACATTTTTTTAATGCAAAACAAGCTAACAAAAAATAGGTTAATTGCTATGCCAAATTTATTGATACAAACATTGATTTCTTAATTTGAACCCTCAGTATATAATCATCAAACTACCAAACAGTTAACACAAAACAGTCGCCATCCTACAAACAATTACCCAACAATAATTATCTACTACAAAATTCACCATTCATAACATCACGAAAGACTTAAGACCATTAATATGATCGAACATTACGACGACAAAATTACTCAACTATGTTTTATTAATTTACTATCATGAAAATTTATCAATCAACTGATTTCAAATTTATGATTACTGAATCGCATTTTTCAATTTTCAAAACAAATTTTGATGTTTTGGGCAAATGATGAATATGTAATTTTGACAAAAAAAGTTCTATAACGCCTCATATACCCAAAGTTTTACCGACATAACAAACTGACAATCAACGAATATAAAATATTTTTCAAAAAAGTTAAAAAATTATTTGGAAGCGATAAGAAAATTGTCTTACCTTTGCATCGCTTTTAGCGAGAATAGCTCAGTTGGTAGAGCACGACCTTGCCAAGGTCGGGGTCGCGAGTTCGAGTCTCGTTTCTCGCTCTTTTTTTTTTACGCTCTTTTGAAGTAAAAAACAGTGCCCAGGTGGCGGAATAGGTAGACGCGCTGGACTTAAAATCCAGTGATCATCGCGATCGTGCCGGTTCGACCCCGGCCCCGGGTACCTATTAACATCCCAAATTTTACATAGAAAATATTTACTCTGACATACAAATTATATGCACAGTATAGTAATGTGTATTAGTTCATTTTTACGGCTCTTTCATTTAAAGCATAACTATATGTATCACAAGCAATAACATTGTACAAATGAAAGAGCTGTGTTAAATTCTCAAATCTTCAAATTTAAAATCGTCAATCGTAATTCATAAATCGTAAATATTTTTTACTTTTGCACTCAAATTTTGCGGAAGATGACAGTCGAAATCAAAAAGGAATTCCTAGAGGAACTTACCGAAGTCATACAGAACCGAGATTCGGCAAGGGCTGCGGAGATGATTCAGGATATGCACCCTGCCGACATCGCCGAATACTTCGAGGAGATTGACCTCGACGACTGCACTTTCCTGTTTATGCTGCTCGACGCCGAGACAAAGGCCGACGTGCTTGTAGAACTCGAAGACGACGAGCGCGAAAAACTTCTTGAAACCATCCCAAGCGACGTTATCGGCGAACAACTTATCGACAAGATGGAGTCGGACGACGCCGCCGACATCCTCGGCGACCTCGACGATGATGTGCAGGAGGAAATTCTTTCTCACGTCAAGGACGTTGACCAGGCTGGCGACATCGTTGACCTGTTGAGTTACGACGAGGACAGCGCCGGCGGTATAATGGCAAAGGAACTCGTCGCCATAAACGAAAACCTCACAGTAAAGCAGGCTCTCGGCGAAATGCGTGACCAGGCCGAACTTATTGACGAAATATACTACCTCTACGTAGTTGACGACAACAATATCTTCAAGGGAACAGTTTCGTTGAAATCGCTTTTGTTCAGTTCCACCAACCAGAAGATTGTCAAGTTGTTGGAAGAAGACACTGTTTCGGTAAAGACCGACACAAAGGCCGAGGAAGTAGCGAAGATAATGGAAAAATACGACCTTGTCGCCATTCCCGTCGTTGACAGCATCGGACGCCTGATGGGACGAATCACCATCGACGACGTTGTGGACGTTATCCGCGAAAATGCCGAAGAGGACTACCAGTTGAGCGCAGGTATTACCAACGACGTAAACTTTTCCGACAGCGTGCTGAAACAGACCAAGTCGCGTATCCCGTGGCTGCTGATTGGAATGCTCGGCGGAGTGTTGTCGTCGCAAATAATCGGAGTTTTCGACGAGGAAATGGCTTCGTACACTTCACTAGCAATGTTTCTTCCGCTAATAGCCGCAATGGGCGGAAACGCAGGCGTACAATCGTCGGCTATCGTGGTACAGGGCTTAGCCAGCGGCGACCTCGACATTCATTCAACCGGTAAAAAACTGTTCAAGGAATTTAGAATAGGCGCTTGCAACGGCTTGATATGCGGTGCTTTGATTTTCGCATACAACTTCTTCTTCTCCGATAGTTTTGCACTCACATTGTCGGTAAGCACGGCATTGCTTTCGGTAATTGTATTTGCAACCGTACTCGGCACATTAATCCCCCTATTGCTCAAGAAGATAAACGTTGACCCCGCCATCGCTACAGGACCATTTATCACCACTTTCAACGATATAATGGGACTTATAATCTACCTGCTTATTGCAAAGCAGATGTTTGCGATATTCTAAGCATTATTTGTTGTCTGCAAAATTCTTTTGAGGTATTTCTATAACCTATAGTTCTCGAAACAAAGGAACAGCGGAAAAAGTGGGTGGAGATTCATATTGTCGATACAAAAAACGGAATCTCACGAAGACGGATTTCGTTTTTTATCCATCGCCTTTGGCGAACCTTTAGCTCGCGACACGAAGTGAGCATACCTTGATTGCCGCCTAGTCTGGTGAGCGTTAAGAAAATCGGTGGAACGGAGCGTAAAAAATCAGTCTGTTTGAAGGCGCAGTGAAACGAAGACAAGTTTCTGATTTTTAGCGAAGTGTAACCGATTTTTAGTGAAGCAGACTCAGCGGACATGGTTTTTTGTTTACTTTTTTACCAACAAAAAAGTAAAAGCCACCGCGGCTGGAGCGGAATGTAAAAAAAGGTAAATAATCATTTACCTTTACGTATGATAAGATATTCTTATCGTATAACTCCACACGATATGTCGGCTGATCCATTATATTTCTATGAATTAGTTCTTCACACAACGTACCGACATTCCTGTAGTATTGTCGCTATTGTTACGGTACACTGCGAAACTATTGACTCCTATGCTACGATAATAAGAGAATCCGTCACAATATTCGGTTGACGACCAAAAGCTTGCCTTGCCTCCAATCTCATGAAATTTCCTATCGACACCGATATATCCAGCCGGCAACGCCATAAAGCTTGATTTGTCTGACATTTGCTTCTTGAAATTCACCTTTCCCTTAACAGACCACAGAGCCGTATCTCCAGCCATCAAAACACCCTCTTTATCGCCCCTGTTTCCAATCTCCTTGATTGCACTACCTTTCATTCCCAAAAACTTCTCCAGTGCCTTCCAATCCGAATCCTTGGGCAAATGCCAGCCATTAGGACAAGCCTTCTTTGCAGCAACTTGATTATAAAGCGCTCCGTATTTCTTGTACTCTTCCGTTTCCATTGCTTCCGTTGCATCAGTGCCCATATATCCATAGACATAATACTTAGGAACAAACATTTCTTCGTATGAAAGATCTTCTGGAGGGTTTACGCTCGGCAAATAACGCATATTTTCAGCCATCCATACCTGCTTGCCTATCTGAACAGTTTTGTACGTATTCTTATCCCTAGAATCAGTAAATGTCCCCTGTCCAAAAACAAAACTCTGGATAAAAAGGAAAAGTATGACTGCAAATATATTTTTCTCAAACGCAAAAAACATAATCTATCAAAATTATAATTTACAAAAATAGGTAATCACCAACATTCCAAACAAAAATCAGACCTAAACTTATTAACACAAGCCAAACTGCACAACTACAAATGGCAAAGGTGCTTTTGCCCACTTATCAACATTATGGAAGTCTTATTTACTTACTTCGCGAACCTCACGAATGTTCCCAAAGGAAGCCTCCGCCCAGCCCTGTCAGAGAAGAACATTTCTCCGCACTGCGTATCAGCATCGGGGAAATGCGACCTGACAACGTTTTCGGAAACCAAAGCCGACAGACCCATCGAATACATATTAAGTATGAAAAACGAATCCTTTCCCTTCAGCAACTGCGAAGCCAGACCAACAATCTCGTCAATGGAATCCTCAAGAATCCACTTCTCCCCTGCTGGTCCGCGACCAAATGCTGGCGGGTCCATTATTATGCCGCTGTACTTGTTGCCTCGACGAATCTCACGCTTCACAAACTTCAAGGCATCTTCCACAACCCAATGAATATCTGCGAGTTTGCTTGCTGATTGATTTTCGGCAGCCCAATTCACCACCTGCTTAACAGAATCGATATGATAAACCTTCGCACCCGCCGACCTTGCTGCAAGGCTTGCTCCTCCCGTGTAGGCGAACAAGTTAAGCACATTGCAGTCGGGCGATGAAATACGCTTCACGTTGTCGTAGATGAAATTCCAGTTGTCGGCTTGCTCTGGGAAAACGCCTATATGCTTAAAAGTGTTGAATTTCAGCACGAACGAAAGTTTCATTTCGCCACGATTGTATGAAATTGTCCACTCGTCGGGCATAGTGCTACGGCGCGACCAGCGACCTTTCTCTCCGTTAGCGTTCTGAACATCAAGCACGAAACGGGCATCAGCCTTTTTCCACTCCGTCAAATCCAGCGACTTGCCCCACACCGCCTGCGGTTCTGGACGACATATCACAAACTTACCGAAACGCTCAAGTTTCTCAAAATTACCGCTGTCAATAAGTTCGTAATCAGACCAAAGTCCCGCATCAACCAACAGATATTCCGAAGTGTGTGCCATAAAAATGTTTTTTGCAAAGAACTATCTGTGCATGTTATCCTGTGCAGACTTTGATACAGCCAACAATTCACGTGACAACGTCTGCATATCATTACATACAACTAATTTTACATTATTTTTTTGTCGAACCCGTGGCAAGAACCTACCTTTAGTTACAACATCTAACATCTTTGCAACAAAAGGTTCCAGATTAATCACATCGACAGAAATACTACCGTGCATAATATTATACAATTCGTCAGTTGCAGAACGAGAAATTTGAACAACCCCTTCCATATCCAACAGGTATTCGTCTTCAAAATTCAAACTTTCTCTGAACTTTTCAACTACAGAGCGAGTATGAATTATCTCTCCACAAACATCTTTCATCTTAATAATCTTCTTCATATTCAAGAAATATAATTGTAAATATTAAACGCCTCAGGGACTTCTACAGGAATTCTCACGGAAATCATCGTGCCTGGCCATTCTATATTTCCAGGCAAAGAAAAAATATGATTTCCGAACCTGTTTTCAATATATAAAGCCTTCCCTGATATAATAGAAAACTCTCCATCCAACCCGTCTACAATCCATTTTGCATTAGACGATATGCCATATCCCCTATTTTCAGTTTCGGGAAGATTTTTCGTTGAATATCCCTCTCTCGCCAGACATATAGCATCTGCATCTCCATTTTCCAACAAGTCAAGATACTTGCTACTGTTAACATAACTGCCAAAAACGCCAATGCCATCATCTGCAATACAAATATCAATAGACTTATTTTCATTGGCATCGTAATACACCGACAACAAACCAATTCGAGCCATAGAGTGCTGTTGGATATTACATATCAACTCGTCAAGCAGATATGAAATCTGTAAGTTTAATTTATTGTACTCAATGTTTTGGCATTTTAAAGTTTCAATGGCTTGTCCAATACAAAGCGTAGACTTTTCATTGGACATCGCATCAAAACAATACAAGTTATCCTGTTTACTATCAATATTTTGTGAATTTACAATCTTATAAATACGCAACATATCCGACAGCAAGTTCTTTTTGGTTAAATCAATTTCGAGTCTCTTTGCTGAAATAAACGAAAACAAATCATTATATGTACGAGCAAAATCCATACGTCATTTATATCCTATGCAAATGTAATTGTTTTTTGCGAATAGGGATTCAAATATTTTGTCAAAAGTAATTCTATGTAATTGTCGTAGGCTCCAGCCTACGACAGCAACAGACAAGGCTCTGCCTTGAACAATACAAAATTCCATTTTCACAACACATAGTAAAAGCCAATCCAATATTATATTTCGGAATTCGTAAATTATCATTAACTTTGTCCGAAAATTAAAAAATTCATTTCAACGAATATTTGTTATAGTTCTTCGTTTTCAATTAAATATGATGAGAATAAAGTATAAGGGAGTAACACAGACAAAAAGCAAATGGATTATAATACAAAAGGAAAAGTGCTAAAAAAAGCAGTGGTATGGAAGAATTTGTACTTCTATCGTAAAAGCGATACGCTTTATCTGCTTACCGTAGAATTCTGTCGTCGCTTTATGCCTGCCTATGGCGACCGCACAGTGGATCAGATGGTACAGGCGGCACGTTCCGGCAAACAGAACATTGTGGAAGGCAGTGAAGATGGACAAACCAGTTCTGAGATAGAGATAAAGTTGCTGAATGTGGCTCGTGGTAGTCTACAAGAACTTCGTGCCGACTACATTGATTATCTGAATACGCATCATCTTTCGGTATGGTCAGCAGATAACGAGCGTATGCAACGAATGCGTAAGTTTTGTCATTCCCACAACGACTTTAGTGACTACGAATCGCTACTTGACAAGATGAATGATGAGGAGATTGCCAATCTTGCGCTTACCTTATGTCACCAGACTGACAAGATGATGTGTGCTTATATAGAGAAACTAGAACGGGAGTTTGTTACCGAAGGTGGAATAAAGGAACGCATGCATGCAGCCCGTAATGATTATAGGCAAGCGCAGAATGCCCATATTAAAGCATTGGAAGTTGAAAATATGCAACTAAAAGATAGAATAAAAGAACTGGAGACAATGGTGGAAAACTTAAAATCTATGCAATCATAAGCCTCCCTAGGATTTCCTAGAAATTCATAGGGATTCCTAAAAAAGCATAAAAAAGGCACTCCTCTATTATACCTGCTTTTCACATATTAACTTTGTAAATAAAAACAATAAACTTTCTCATAAAAGCCCTATCTTTACACCCTCAATTTTTCAGCAATGACAACAATAACCAGCATAAAAAATCCGCTGATAAAGCAGATTGCAGCATATCAGGCAAAATCGAAGGAACGCAGAGCCGACAAGGTTGTGCTTATTGAAGGCAAAAAGGAAACAGAACTCGCCGTAAGTTCAAATGTAAAGTTCTTGAAAATCCTATTCTGCTCCGAAATAATAAGCGAAAAAGATGCAAGAAAACTCGTCGGCAAGCAGTTCGACACCGCCGAAGTATATGAAGTCAGCGAAGAAGTTTTTTCAAAAATCTCTTACCGAGAAACCACTGGCGGACTATATATTATAGGTGAAATTGCCGACAAGAAACTGTCAGACCTACCAGTGAGCGACAATTCTTTGTTCATTATTCTTGAAGCGGTGGAAAAACCCGGTAACCTCGGTGCAATATGCAGAATTGGCGACGCAGCAAAAGTCGATGGCATCATTATCTGCGACCCGCACACCGATGTTTACAATCCCAACTCGGTAAGGTCAAGCCTCGGATGCGTATTCAGCAACAATGTGGTAAGCACCGACTTCGAAAGTTGCATAAAGTGGCTCCGCGAAAACAATATCACAAGTTACGCCGCCGAACTGCGTGCCTCTGAATTTTACCACAAGTACGACTACAGAGGTCGCACCGCCCTTGTATTTGGAACCGAAGCCACAGGACTTACCGAAAAATGGATACAGAATGCCGACCACCGCATAAAAATTCCAATGCTGGGATACATTGATTCACTGAACGTTTCAACATCTGTTTCTGCAATGGTTTTCGAAGTATTGAGGCAGAGAAACTTCTATATGAAATAAAACCACCTTTTATACAACATTTTGTATTTCCCTCATTATCTGAAATCCTATGCTACAGTTGAGGCAGCGTTTATGATCGCAATAGTTTTTCTTCATGTTTAACAACGACTGTGAACATAGTGCATTGTCACACCTTATCTTTTGTATTCCAGAAAATACTCGTATCTCCCTGTTGTCTTCTGCCTTGATTGTACGCATATAGTCAATTATTTTTTCACTATCGAAATTGGGATTTGTAGTCTTACCATAGATATACGAAAATGGAATCACAGTGTTTATCAATATAGTATCAATGGTTTGCCTGCCAATTTTTGTTGCCTTGCTTTTTGAAGAAATTCTACCAAGTGAATAATGCGTTTTCCAGTAGTCGGATAATGTTAGACTGTCAAAAATGCTACGGTTAAAGCGATTGTTGAGTATGCTATCGGCAAGTTCCTGAAATTTTTGTATCGTGGCTGCAAATTGTGCAAGGCGAGTTTCGGGGAAATTGGCAGGGTGCATCTTCGAGCGTTTCCACATTGACTCATGAATTGGTATTAGGCTGTATTTCTTTTGCAGGAATGAGTATTCGACTGCAAGTTCTTTCGTGTATTCATCATTTGGTTGATTGCCAAGCATTCCGGCCTGTCCGAATATTATTGCTTCGATGGCAAACAGATTATCTGCATTGTGTAGCATAACACTGAGAGGTGTATGCATTGCAAGTTGTTCGAATGGCAATGCATTTGTTCCGAATCCTAAATTACGAGCGAGGATGATGTACAAGGTTTCGTTCCAGTTGCCATTGGTGTATTTTAGTATTTCTTCAATATGTTTCGACTTGTACTCCAGCCTTTCTATTGCCATCTTTTCCATCCACATCGAGATATGGAAGTCATCAACAAGGTCTATATAGTCGGCACATGCAACAGGCTTCTCATTGAACTTGAAATCGGAATAACGATTAAAAAATTCTTGTGGAAACGAAATTTCCCAAGTTGGCAAAGTTCGTCCGTTTTGTAGTGTTATGACACAATCACTGTTATAAACTACATGCATAATTACGTTGTCGTAGGCGTGGTCTCCATCATGATGATGCTTATGCCAATCAGATGCATTTACATGGATTTCGACGTTGCCAACCCAGACAATTCCGTCAATTTTTATCTTTGCATTAAAGAAATCAGGACCAGAATCGTGATTGAAAATGCCTGTCTCTATTATCTCGAAAGGAGTATTGTCGGTGAGCAATTCGCAACCTTTATTCCATAGTCGGTTCTTGTATATAAAGTAAAGAAAATCCTCGTGCATAGTTGTTTAATGTGAAAATGTTATAAAATTAGAAATGAAACTCTTCGAATAATAGATCAGAAAAGTAAAAAATTCGATAAGTATAGTTTTTGCGAATAAACGACCTGATAACCCGGAAGCAATTTACAACGAGCCATTCCCTTTCTCCATTGGAAACTGTGATTTTAGTTTGTTCGTTTCACATGTGTTGATGCGCCAACCCCGCTGTTCGTATTTCCTGCCTTCTTATTTTTACGACGTTCACGAGAAGAAGAGACAATTCTTATTGTCCATTTTACCAAACTTGTTATAGGCACCAATAATATACCCACTATGGGAATACGATACACTAATGGTGAAGCAACTTGTGTTACAGTATCAATTGCATTTTCAACCTTGCTTGATGCCGGAGTTGACTCAAAAGCTCCACCTAACGAGCTTTTTTGGTTTAAATTCGCATTAATTTTGTTTGTGTTATCATTAGCAATTGCTTGTGAATAGGCACAATAAAAATTTCCCAGTACATTTTCTACATCTAACTTGGCTTGGAATTCAATTCTGTCATTACATTCTTCCGCAAGTTCTAACATACGATTATAAAAATGCTCTACCTGATCGTAGTCTTTACCAGTGATATTCTTAGCTTTCAAATCGTTAAGATAAATTCCATACCCGTTTTTGTATGAATCTAATATTGCACTATCTACTGCCATGATTGTTTTATTTAGCTTTTCAAAGATGTTTTACTAATTATAATCGAACCCGAATCTGTTTGTCTATTTGTTTTTAGATAATTCCTTTATTAACAAAACTTATTAATACATTTTTATATATGAAACAAAGAGTTTTGACCGTTAAGTTTTCAACTCTAATTATTGCTGGTCCAAAAATACGACCAAAAATCCATGGCAAAGTTACAAATAAAAACGACAAATTGCTTCATTTCGATGTATTTTTTCGCAAATCAGCACGGCTCTTTCATTTAACCGCCCCCTGAGCCTGCGGTTACTGAGCACAGTCGAAGTATCGAAGGGTAAGGTTAATATGCATTATATCATTTCGTTACCTTGACTTCCCTTCGACCAGACTCAGTGCGGCGCGACAAGCTTACTTCGGCAAGCTCAGTACATCGCAGCCAGCGGATTTGTTCAAATGCTAACTGTTTGTATCATAAGAAACAACATTGTCCAAATGAAAGAGCCGTGTTAAATCAGACTTTGAAACCATTTCAACCCAAAGCAAACACATATTCTGAGGTAACTTGCAAGCAGAAACAAAGCCTCTATGTCAGATTTTTGAATACATTATCAGAAGCCGTTCTTCTTCATTAAACACAGAATCCCTGTCAATCTAAGAATGCTCAATAGATTCAATGGAACAATATTAAAGAGACTTCCGTTTTTGTTGAGTCAATTGCTGCAGAATATCTTCTCGCCCAATCTGACGCAATCGCTTTTCTATCTTTTTGCGAGCATCTGGGGTGTACCAGAAGAAGTACATATTCTGATTTTCACGTTCTTCGCGTGACTTTGGCACATAAACCTTTTCCATTGTGTATGGATTCAGTTCGGTATAGTACATTACGGTCGATAGCGTCATCGGCGTGGGGGTGAAAGTCTGAACTTGTTCGGGACAGATGCCGAGTTCGCTGATTTGAGCCATAAGTTCCGCCATATCTTCTTCCTTGCAACCTGGATGCGCCGATATGAAATAAGGGATCAACTGCTGTTTTAGCCCGTATTTCTTGTTTGTGCGGTCGAACAAGGCTTTCAGTTCACCAAACTTGTCGAAAGGTGTCTTGCGCATGAGTTCCAGCACTTTGGGTGAAGTGTGTTCTGGTGCGACTTTCAGTCGTCCCGAAACGAATTTTGAAATTACAAGTTCAAGGTATTCTTCGTTTATGCGGTCGGTTTCGGCATTGCCTGTCTTGTGCAGGGCTATGTCGTAGCGAATTCCACTGCCTATGCTGATTTTCTTAATGCCTTTGACTTCCAATGCTTTCCTGTACAGTTTGCAAAGTTCTTCGTGCGAAGTGTTGAGGTTTGGGCAAATCTTAGGTGCTATGCACGACGGACGCTTGCATTTGCGGCAGAGTTCTTCGTTGTTGCCGTGCATTCGGTACATATTTGCCGACGGTGCGCCGATGTCGGATATATGTCCTTTGAAGTTCGGCATCTTGGAAATGCGTTCCAGTTCTGCGATTATGGATTTCTCGGAGCGACTTGAAATTTGTTTGCCCTGATGTGCCGCTATGGTGCAGAACGAGCAACCGCCGAAGCAGCCGCGATGTATTGTCACCGAGTTCTTTATCATCTCGTAGGCGGGAATGTCGGGCTTGCCGTTGTAGCGCGGATGCGGAAGCCGAGTAAACGGCAGCGCATAAATGCTGTCCATTTCGCTTTCCGAAAGCGGTTCGTATGTCGGGTTTACAATAAGTTTCGAATGTTCAAGTTGCTGGGTTATGCGTCTGTTGGTGAACGAGTTGGCTTCGCGTTCGACGATGACGAAATTTTCAGCGTAGTTGCGCTTGTCGGCAAGGATTTCTGCGTAGGAGTGTAGTTCAATGTCGTCCTTCTTCTTGTCGTTTTCGTCGCTGAGGTAGGCAATCTGCCTTATATTGAAGCAGTTGTAGTGATGCCCGTCGCGGTTTATGTGGTCGGCGACTTCCACAATCGACTTTTCCGACATTCCATAGCAAAGTATGTCGGCACCCGACATTTCGAGCATCGACGACAATATTTTGTCCTGCCAGTAGTCGTAGTGTGCAAAACGGCGCATCGAGGCTTCAATTCCGCCGATTACGATTGGCGTGTCGGGATATATATCCTTGAGTATCTGACAGTAAGCCTTGGTTGCGTAGTCTGGACGATGACCGCTTTGTCCGCCAGGTGTGTAGGCGTCGTCGCTACGGAGACGCTTGTTGGCGGTGTAGTGGTTGAGCATACTGTCGATGTTTCCAGCCGAAACGCCGAAGAACAAACGTGGCGCACCGAACTTGCGGAAGTCGCGGAGGTCGTCTTGCCAGTTGGGCTGTGGAATTACTGCCACGCGGTAGCCTGCATTTTGCAAAACCCTTGCTATCACAGCCGGACCGAACGAGGGATGATCGACAAAAGCATCTCCACTAACGAGGATTACATCAATATAATCCCAGCCAAAAGCCTTCAGTTCCTTGACTGAAGTGGGAAAATAGTCGAGGATGTTTGTGCGTTGAATCTCCTTGCCGTTACGTTTGTTATCTAGCGAAGAGTTCATTTTGGAACATCGGTGAAAATGTTGTTGGTGCCATCGGGTAAAGTCCGTGTTCTGGCATCAGCGGATGATTTCCTTTCCGTACGCTTACCGCAATGCTGATGGTCGATTTGTCGGTTATCTTGTAGTCGGCGCCAAAGTATCCAGTAAAAGATGTCTTGTCGCCGTTGTAGTAGTCGCAGAAACTGACGGCTGCCGCACCATATAGGTTAATCTTTGGTGTAATTGAGTACGAACCTTTGGCAAACAGCGTGTATCGTGGGAATCCGTACGGACTTTTACTTTCTGAATTTGCTGAAGCAGAAAACATTGAGTAGGAGACTGCAAATCCGCCCGAAATGGTAAACTTGTCGGTTACCTTGTAGCCGAATTCTGGTGCAACAAAGCCAGTTCCGAATGCGTGTCCGCCAAAACCGCCAACAGATACACCTGTGCTGATTCTGCTTACTAAACGGGAATCTTTTTCATGTTTTGTCTTTACCATTGCTGATGAGTCTGGTTCGTAGAGATATAACTTCTCGCTTTGAGCGAAAACCGACAATGCCAGCACTGTGAGTAATATTGCAAATATGCACCTTTTCATTCCAGATGAAAATTTGCCGTAAAGGTAATCATTAATTATTAATGAGCAATCAGCGTTAACAATTGTTTTAGAAGATTTATTTTGTTTGCTTTGACTCTCATCAATGCATTGTACTCAATATTAAATCTTTACCAAGAAATATTATATTCTCTTTGAATTTTAAATTCCTTTATTGTTAATATTTTTGTTATTTTCCTATTCAATTCATTTGCTATTCCTATACCAATTATTCTTATTTTTGGAAAATTTTATTGGCAAAAATATGTTTCTTGAAAGGACGAGAAAAGGAGAACACAAGACTGGCTGGATAGAAGTCATTGCTGGCTCGATGTTTTCGGGTAAGACAGAGGAACTTATCCGCCGGTTACGACGCGCAGAATTTGCAAAACTGAAGGTCGAAATATTCAAGCCGAGCATCGATGTGCGCTATTCGGAAGAAGATGTTGTTTCGCACAACGCAAACGCCATACGCTCCACCCCCGTATCCTCGTCCTCCAACATTCTGCTTCTAGCCACCGATGTCGATGTGGTCGGCATCGACGAGGCTCAGTTCTTCGACAACGGCATTGTAGATGTATGTACCACCTTGGCAAACAACGGAATACGCGTAATCGTCGCAGGACTCGACATGGACTTCCTTGGTCGTCCCTTCGGACCTATGCCCGCACTGTTTGCCATTGCCGAGGAAGTCACCAAGGTTCACGCCATCTGCACGCACTGCGGCGAACTTGCACAATACAGCTACCGCAAGTCGCAAAACAAGGGCGTCGTGCTGCTCGGAGAAAAGGACATCTACGAGCCACTGTGCCGCAAGTGCTACAACGAAGCTATCGAAAACGACAAAAACAATCAGGAATAATGCAGACATTCAAACTACAGGAAGTATCGGAAATTGTTTCCGGCACGCTCGTCGGAAACGGCGAACTGGAATTCTCAAAAATAGTAACCGACAGCCGCAACATCATAAACCCGTCGTCGTGCCTATTCGTGGCTGTAGTCGGTGAACAGCACGATGGTCACAACTACATCGACGACATCTACCGTTCGGGCGTAAGGACTTTCCTTGTCAGCAAGGACATCGACGCCGCAAAATATGCTGGCATCTCGTATGTGAAAGTGGCAAACACACTTGAAGCAATGCAGAAGATCGCCACCTACAAGCGTCTGAGATTCAACATTCCTGTAATCGGTATCACGGGCAGCAACGGAAAGACAATCGTCAAGGAATGGCTGCATTACCTGCTCAGCCCCTACTTCAACATCACACGAAGCCCCAAGAGCTACAACTCGCAGATTGGCGTTCCTCTGTCGGTATGGCTGCTTGAAAAAGACACCGAACTTGCCATATTCGAAGCCGGCATCTCGCAGCCCGGCGAAATGGAATCTCTTGAAAAGATTATCCGCCCTACAATCGGAATACTTACCAACATCGGAAGCGCCCACCAAAGCAACTTCGAGTCGCGTGAACAGAAAATCGACGAGAAACTCAAGCTGTTCGAACACTGCGACACCATTATATATAATTGCGACGACGAATATGTCCACTCAAAAATCATAAACTCAGGAATCGGCAGAAACCGCATAACTTGGTCGGAAAAAGGAAACGGCACCATCAACCTGCTCGAAAAGAGTTTCCAGAACGGCAAGAACAACATTATCCTGCAGACCAAGCGTGATACCTATATGATTAACATTCCGTTCGGTGACGACGGTTCTATACAGAACTGTATCACCTGTTTCTGCGTGATGTACCTGTTCAACAAACTCGACAGTCAGACAATCTTCAAGCAGTTCCGCTCGTTGCCGGGTATCAAGATGCGACTCGAAACCCTCGACGGCATCAACAACAGCATACTCATAAACGACAGCTACAACTCCGATATAAACTCGCTCGAAATAGCACTCGACTACCTGAACCAGAAAAAGTCGAACCGCGAATCGCTGGTGATAATGTCGGACATACTGCAGAACAACACCGATGAAGTGAACCTTTACCGCGAAGTTGCAAAACTATTGAAAACCAAGCAAGTCGACAAATTCATTGGCATTGGAAAATCGATAATACACAACAAGAACCTCTTCCCTGCCAACTCGGTATTTTTCCAGAACACCGACAGTTTCATAAAGGCGTTCTCTACGCTCGATTTCGACCGCAAGGCAATATTGCTGAAAGGTGCGCGTGTGTTCCAGTTCGAGAAAATTTCGAAGAAACTCCAGAACCAGACACACGAGAGCGTCATCGAAACCGACCTTAGTTTGATGAAGCAGAACTTGCAGTTCTTCCAGTCGAAACTCGCACCAGGAACAAAGTTAACCGTAATGGTAAAGGCTTTTGCATACGGAATAGGCTCACTCGAAATTGCCAATTTCCTGCAACGCAACAAGGTTGATTATCTGGCAGTCGCCATTGCCGACGAAGGCGTAGAACTGCGAAATGCAGGCATCAAGACTCCTATCATTGTAATGAATCCGAATATCAATTCGTTGCAGAACATGATAGAGTACCGACTTGAGCCAGAAATTTATTCACTGTCGTTGCTCCGCCGACTTATAAAGGAACTGAAGCGCAACAATACCCAGCACTTCCCCATCCACATAAAGCTAGACACGGGAATGCACCGTCTTGGTCTAAACTACGACGACCTCGATGACTTCTGCGCCGAAGCCGTCAGCACCGACTGCATAAAGATAACATCGGTATTCTCGCACCTTGTCGGCAGCGATGACCCAGCATTGGACTATTTCACCGAAGAGCAAGTTAGCCGTTTCGGTAAGATGTACGACCGCATATGCGAACTAACAGGCTCACGCCCAATGCGTCACATACTCAACAGCGCAGGCATCATCCGCTTCCCGCAGTACGACTTCGAGATGGTTCGCCTCGGCATTGGCCTGCACGGACTTATGCCACAGATTACCGATGCGCTGACACCTGTAACGACCTTCAAATCAATAATTTCGCAAATTCATCGGGTTCCTGCAGGAGAAACTGTAAGCTACAACCGCAAGGGCAAACTCGACCACGATGCACTAATAGCCACAATTCCAGTCGGTTATGCTGATGGCATAGACCGTCATCTTGGAAACGGCAACTGGTATTTTATGGTCAACGGCAAGAAAGCCCCGATAATCGGAAATGTGTGCATGGACATGTGCATGATTGACATCACTGGCATCGATGCCGAAGAGCGCGACGAAGTTGTAATTTTCGGCAAGGACAACCCTATATGCGACATGGCAAAAGTCCTAGGTACAATACCTTACGAAATATTAACCAGCATTCCGCACAGAATAAAGAGGGTGTATTTTGAAGAATAGAATCTGTTAATAAACGACAAAATGTAATATTAATTGACAAATTGCAGCGATTCGTGTACCGCATTACTGCTTATTATCAAGTTTTCTTATCAGCATAAGCCCATCTCTCACAGGAATTATAATCTTCTCTACATCTTCCCGCTTTGAAATATACTCGTTGAACGCCATAATGCCGTGGGTAAAATGGTCGTTTGAAGCAGTTTCGGTAAAAATCTTGTCGTACCATATCACATTGTCGGCGACAATTACACCATCAGGAGATAATTTTTCCATAGCAGCCTCGAAATACGAAATGTACTCGGTTTTGTCGCCGTCAATGAAAATTAAGTCGAACTGTCCATCGAGAGTTGGAATAACTTCCGAAGCATCACCGACAATCGGCACTATCCTGTCCTGCAATCCAGCCTTTGCAAAATACTTCGACGACAGCCATTCTATCTCATCGTTGATTTCAATGGTGACAAGTTGACCATCGGCAGGCAAGGCACGAGCCATACAAATTGCCGAATACCCTGCGTATGTGCCTATTTCAAGCACACGTTTAGCCTTGCTCATCTTTATAAGCATTGCCAGCAGATGTCCCTGATAGCAACCCGAAAGCATCTTGGGATGAATCTGCGTCAAGGCCGTTTCTCGTTCCAAAGCACGAAGCAAGTCGTCTTCAACACAACCGAAATTCTCAATATATTCGAAACGTATATCTTCGGTGCTCATTTTACAAGTATTTTATCGAAGAGAATTTATCGCGGACAAAAATCTCGTTGGCAACTTCCATAATGTCTTCAGCAGTAATCGCTTCAATTAGAGCGACCGTTTCCTTGAATGTTTCCGCCTTTCCATAGTTCAAGAACGACTTTGCCGTAGGGAACAGCATATTGGCATACGAACTGCACTCGATTGCCACCTGCCCTATCAGTTGCTTCTTTGCCTTCGACAACTGAAGCACTCCCATTTTCTTCTTGCAGAATTTATCCAGTTCGCTGAATATCATATCAACGGCAAAGTCAACCTTTTCGTGGTCGGAACTGAAGAAAATACTGAAAAGACCTATGTCCTGATATGTTGTAAAGTTGGATTCTATATTATACGAAAGCCCATGATGTTCACGAAGTTGCATATTAAGACGAGAGTTCATTCCTGGCCCCGCCAGCACATTCGAGAGCAAAAACATCGGAACTCGCTTGGCATCGCTGTACGAATAGCAATAATTTCCTATTATCGTATTGGCCTGCATCCCCTTCTTTTTCACAACCTTGTCGAACTTTACCGACTTGGCAAACGGCAACCTTTCAAAACTACGCAAACTGACAGCATTCTGACCCAAATGCTTTTCACAAATCCGCACAAGCCTACGGAAATCAATGTCGCCAATGGAACAGAAAACCATCTGGTCGGTATTGTACTTTGAACCGACAAACTCCAAGAAATCCTCAGTGCGAAACTTTGAAATAGACTTTTTTGTACCAAGAATATTATGACCTAGCGGATGATTGACAAACATCTCCGACTCAAACTCGTCAAAAATATTTTCCGACGGATTATCCTTATAGGTATTTATCTCGTCAACAATGACATCGCACTCCTTTTCAATCTCGCGCTGCGGAAAAACGGAATTGAAAACCACATCGTTAAGCAATTCTACTGCACGTTCGTAAAACTCTACAAGAAAACTCGACGACACGCAGGTTTCCTCCTTAGTAGTATAGGCATCTACCTCTCCCCCAACCGATTCCATTCGATTGAGCAAATGATAGGCCTTGCGCTTGCCAGTCCCCTTGAAAAGCATATGCTCTGTGAAATGCGCCATTCCAAGTTGACGTTCGCTTTCATCTCGCGTTCCCGTGTTCATAAGCATACAGCAGTGCGCCACATCGGATTTCACCCGATAGTGTATAATGCGTATTCCGTTGCTTAAAACTATAGACTCGTACACGACAAAAAAAGTTTGTGCAAAATTAAACATATTAAGCCAAAAGAAATATTTTATCAAAATATTTTTAGAACATATTAGCGATGCTTAAATTAGAAAAAAATATGTATGGCTAATGATAAACATATAACTTTGCCAAAAATTACATGATGAATATATTAGATTGTATTATTTGCCCCAAATCGTATATGCAGTTATACTTCAAAATACTGGCCATCACATTAATAGCAAATATTTCTATTTCATGCTGCGGCAACAGACACATTGCAAGCAATGACGAAACAACCACAGAAAGATATATTCCATGCACAGAAAACGGCAAGTCCGACAGCAGCTTTTTCCGTGCAAACGCAAGCGCAACATCAAGCAGTATAGGTCTTGCTCGCGAAAAAGCAATCGCATCAGCTAAATCTGAACTTGGCAAAACTATAATGGACAAAACAATAGCAATAGCCAACACATACGCATTAAATACAAGTAGAAGCGATACAAGTTCGTTCTTAAAAGAAATAGAACTCGTTACAAACAAGGCAGTTGACCAGACTATAAGCAGAATATCCATTATCTGCGAGAATTACAGCGAATCAAACAACAGATACACCACGTACATGGCCGTCGAAATAGGAAAGCAAACAGTAATTGACAAAATCTGCGAACTTGCAACCAAAGACATAAGTAATTTTGACAAGATTGCATTCGAAAAAATATTCAGCAATTAAACAAAGTATTTCAAAAAAAGCACCACCAATTTCATTTCCAATATTACCTTTGCACGCAAATATCATCAGATATATGACAACTCGCGAACTATTAGAAAAAACATATCTCGAAAAAGACGACATAAAACAGCTTCTGGCAACTTCTGGTGAAGAAATGCAGATGCTATTTCACAAGGCTCAGGAAGTAAAATTCTCGAAACTAGACAATTATGTTCATCTTCGTGGACTTATCGAGTACAGCAACAAATGCCGTAAGTCGTGCCTTTACTGTGGTGTCCGTAGCAACAACACCAACATCGAACGCTATACACTTACCGATGACGAAGTGATTGAATGTGCAAAACTTTCGCACAAACTGGGTTATGGTTCGGTTGCAATACAGAGTGGAGAGCGCAGTGACAAGGATTTTGCCGACAGGATAACAACCTTAATCAAACGCATAAAGGAAATCGACGGCGGATCACTGGGCATAACGCTTTCGCTTGGCGAACAGAGCGACGAAGTTTACCGACAGTGGTTTGATGCTGGGGCTCACCGCTATCTGCTTAGGATAGAATCGTCGAACGAAGAATTGTACTACAAGATTCATCCGCACGACGAACGCCACGACTTCCAAAGGCGGCTCTCCTGTATTGATTCGTTGTTGTCAATTGGTTACCAGACTGGTACTGGTGTAATGGTTGGTTTGCCATTCCAGACAATCGACATACTTGCCGACGACCTTATTTTTTTCCGTCAGAAAGATGTTGCAATGGTAGGTATGGGACCGTTCATTCCCCACCCCGACACACCTCTATATAAATATGCCGACCAGATTCCGCCTGTGCAGGAAAGGATGGATATGACACTGAAGATGATTGCAATACTTCGTCTGATGATGCCGGAAATAAATATGGTAGCAGCCACTGCCAACCAAACCATCGACCCAATGGGACGCGAAAAGGCGATTATGGCTGGTGCCAACGTCATAATGCCAAACCTTACGCCAAACGAATACCGCGAAGACTATCTCATCTATCCCGACAAGGCCTGTGTAAGCGATAAGCCAGAAGAATGCTTCTCGTGCTTGGACATCCGTATGAAAGCCATCGGTCACAAGATTCTCTACAACGCCTGGGGCGATTCGGTGGCATTCACAAAGAAGAAGAAATAACGTATTTAATACTGTTGTAAAAAAATTAATGTTGTCCGCTAAAAAATTGGGCAGTACATATAATTACATTATTATCAACTATTTAGACGGCGATAATAATAAAGGGGCTCGTCATTTACTTGCTTCGCTGCGTGAGCTAAAGGTACGGAAGCTAGTCGTAACACGCGATACGGAACGGGGAGCGTTGTGAAGACTGCTATCCGTAATCTCCTACAATAT
>Ga0265299_10001153_pt1 | contig 31513 bp, 25 predicted proteins | sample AusTroGonzalo_MG_4_FD_193485 | JGI IMG/M metagenome (GOLD analysis project Ga0265299, IMG submission 193485) | Bovine rumen microbial communities from tropical cattle in Woodstock, Queensland, Australia - Gonzalo_02 | ecosystem: Host-associated > Mammals > Digestive system > Stomach > Rumen ... | reverse complement strand
ACCAAGGATTACCAGGGTAACGTAGATGTTACCGATAACCTGCCAGCGGCGCTGCCATTTGCTGCCACTCCAACCTACAGTCTGGAACATGCTCCAGAATCCGTGTGAAAGATGGAACCAGAGAGCTACGAACCAAATGGTGTAAATCACCACATAGTACCACTGTGTGAATGTGTACTGGATCAGGAATGCACCATCGGTAGGACCGTTCTGTCCCGGAACAAAGTTTGTGCCGTGGATGATTTCCTGGAGCTGCATCTTTGACCAGAAGTTGGCAAAATGCACCAGCAGACCTACAAACACGATGACACCCAGCACCAGCATGTTCTGTGAAGCCCACTCAACTGATTTGGGTCTTTCAGAAACGGCGTATCTTACGTTTCCGCGGGCCTTACGGTTCTGGATTGTGAGCCAGAAAGCAAAGACAAAGTGGAGAACCATAAGTACGGCCAGACCTGCAGTACCTACCAGTGCATACCAGTTAGCTCCCAGGAATTCGCAGATGACATTGTAAGCCTCGCCCGAAATAAGGGCAACGCAGTTCATTGCCATGTGGAATGTCAGGAACAGGATCAGAGCGGCACCGGTGACGCTCATCACTACCTTACGTCCGATTGATGAATCGATTAACCACATAAAAGCTTAGTTTTTTGATTATGAATGTTTTAGTTTGTGTTTAAGCCGAATAGACTGCAAATATACTCATTAATGTGTATTAATCCTATAACTATACGGCCGATTCTTTATATTTGCAATCGCTAACACAACCCAAACTTTACTGAAAATGAAAACCAGATTACTGTTTCTTTCAACGATTATGTCATTGTTCAGCTTTAATTCATGCAACTGCAGCAATTGGACAGACATGACTCCCGATGAGTTTGAAAAGGCGTACATAGCCCAGGGTACCGTAACAATCGATGTCCGCAGTGCCGATGAATATGCTCAGGGACATCTCTATCACGCCATCAACATTGACTGGCAAAAGAATGGTTTCATCGATGAAATCAGCAAGTTGGTCAACAAGGATATGACTCTTGCCATCTACTGCCGCAGCGGCAAGAGAAGCGCAGCCGCAGCAGAGGCACTTTCTGATGCCGGATATAAAGTCATCAACCTTGTGGGCGGTTACACCGCATGGGCCGAGGCCGGAAAGATATCCAACACATATCAGGTTGAGTACATTCCTTCTGGCGGAGGATCAGACCCCCTTGTCATCACTCTGATCAAACACGGATCAATTGAACTCTCATACAAAGGATACTCCATACAGGTGGATCCGGTATCAGGATATGGCAAAAACACCGATTTCAGCAAGGAATTCCCCAAGGCCGATGCCATACTCATAACCCATGAGCACGGCGACCATCTTGACAAGAATGCCATTTTGGCCCTTTCATCGGACAAAACAGAGATTCTGCTGAATGCCAAGTCACAGCAGCAGATAGGCTTTGGCAGGATATTGGCAAACGGTGACCATTTCACTCTTTCACCTGTAGGAATCATTGTAGAGGCTGTTCCTGCCTACAACACTACAGCCGGACGTGAGCAGTTCCATCCCAAAGGAAACGGAAACGGTTATCTGATACATTTCTGGGGTACACTGAGCGCCTATGTCGCAGGCGACACGGAAGATATACCTGAAATGGTGGATATACCCAAGATGCGTCAGAACATGAGGATAAGCGTTGCTTTCCTCCCTGTAAACCAGCCCTATACCATGACGGTTGACCAGTGCGTGAATGCAGCCAGGATGGTCAATCCCGAGGTACTCATACCATATCACTTCAGCCAGACAGACCTGTCAGGATTGGCTGACAGACTGCCTGAAATGAAAGTGCTGCTGCGTGATATGCAGTAATCCTAGAACTTGAACACTCTGTATGAGTGAGGTTTGAGATGAACCCTGAAAGACCTCTCATTCGAGGTACTGCGGCCCCACTGCATTACGCGTGAACCATTGAGATCCTCACCTGAGAGCAGGTCCTTAAGTCCCTCTGACTGACAGAGTACTGTGATATCAACATCTTCATCTGAGAATGACTCGACGATGAAGGTGTTGTTGTCATATATGAACAGTGATACGTTTGCAGGACCCTGGATACGTACCGGCACAGCCCTGGAACTCAGGTTCTGACGGATGCTGTTGAGCACCGGAACGGGCAGGTTGTAGAGATCGGCAAAATTGTCCGGTACCACCAGCAGATAAACGTTACCCTTGGAGTAGGCGTCACGGTGGAGCAGGGGCCATCCAAGTCCGCCGTCCATGCCGGATACAATCTCCCATGAATCATTGGTCTTGTACATGACCTGCTGCATAAGTATGGGCTTGGATACGTTCACGATCTGACCTCCTGTCATAAAGCCCGATACAAGAGCCTTGCGGTCAGTATACTCCAGATCCACGATCTTCTCTATGCCGTTACCCTGCATGGCACGCAGGAATCCGGCTGTAATCATTACATCATTCCCGGAACGCAGGTGCTTGTCCATCTTGCTGATGATATCCGGATCAGCCTTGGCCTGCTCGGTAAGTATGACCATGGGGGCATCGGTAGGAAACTCGGGTACAATATCCATAGGGATACCTATCATGCCGAAATAGTTCTGCAGGAACTCCTCACCGGTTGACTGATAAGGCTTGTAGCTCTTGATTCCTATGGGATTGCCCAAAAGGCCGATGGTGCGGTCCACCTGTTCCATCGTGAATCCGGCAGCCCTTGCAATGGTTGTGGGAGTAACCTCCTTTCCGTTCAGATTTACCGGTTTCATCATATCATCGTAGCTGAAACTGGTGCCGCCGGCATCCTGCCAGGGAGCGCGGTATGAGCTGCGCAGCGCACCCAGCATCTGACGGTAATCAAAGAATGTCATCTCAGGGGCTTTGGCAAAAACGGTGAGCCACAGCTGCTCGCTGTAACGCTCCATATAACGCATTCCACCGGTATCAACCCAGCCTCCGCCGTTATGACCGGGATTCAGGTTGTCAAAGTATCTCCAGATGAGATAGCTTTCATAGGGCTGCAGGTGCTGGTTGCTGCGTTCCGCGTCACGGGTCTCAGTACCGGTATAGATACCGTCAAAGTGCTTGGGGCCAAAATCCAGGTCGAAGCCGAGTGCAGGGAAATGGTCATACCAGTTGGGGTATTTGATTATCACCTTAACGTTTTTGTTGACCTTCTTGGCGGGACCCAGGATTACGTTCATGGCTGCATCATCCATCAGTTCCAGACGGTAGTCTGTCCATGAGCGGTCACCTTTGGCCTCAACGCAATAGTCGCATTTGCAATCGGTAAAGAAAAAGTCATCAAGGATGATCTCATCAAACAAACTGGCGGTGAGTTCTATGATTTCCTTGGCTTTTGCCCTCTCATCGGGGTTCTTGTAGCAGAAGGTCTGGAAGTTGTTGGCCTCACTGATGGTGTAGGTTATACCACCCGCAACCTCTACGCCACGGTCCTTGAAGAACTTTATGATACGCTTCATGTCATCGGCCTTGACTATGTTAAGGTCACGATGGGTCTCTAGGTAGATCTTGTCCACCTTCATCTGTGACGAGATGATATTCCATGTAGAATCCAGCCATGCGGGATCGGCCATCTTCTGGACCTCATAGGCTCGTGTGTAAACTGAAACTTTGAAATTGTCATAATTGCCTTTTGTACCGGATTTGGCGGCAAATGACAGGACGGGCATACACAACAGTGAAAACGCCAGGATTGTTCTGATTGATTTCATCGGGTAAATCTTTTAAGGTTAGTTTTGGTTAATAAATCAGGTTTGAGAGAGAATCTTTCGTGGCAAATATACAGAAAAACTGAGAATTAAATTACCTTTGCCCAAATGTGAAAGCATAACCTGACTATTGAACCATTAACCTAAATTATTGATATGATGAGAAAGATTACACGTTTGTTTGTTGCAGCCGCAATTCTGTCATTTACAGGCAGATCATATGCACAGACAGAGAAAGACACAGTCTATGTGTTCCTGAATGACATGCCCGATGCAGGCATTTATCTCCCGCCACCACCGGAAATGACCAGCACCACTTACGCCGATGACTTTGCCCAGTGGCAGTGGGGCAAGACAGTACGTCCTACAGACCGCGGACAGCAAGCCAATGACGACTCACAGTGGGGAATAAAAGGCATGGTAAGGGTTAACTCTGATATTCTGGGATTTGAGATAAGCAAGGAAAAGACTCCTGCCATCTACAAGTTGCTTTATAATGTGCTCTGGACCGAGAACCTGAGTACGCACAATGCCAAGCGCAAGTACATGCGTACCCGCCCCTTTGCACAGTACAACGAGCATACATGGGGACGTTTTGACAACGAGCGTGAGCTCCGTTTCAACGGTTCATACCCGTCAGGACATACCTCTCTGGGATGGTCAACAGCACTTGTTCTGGCTGAGATGGTTCCGGAGCTGCAGGACACACTGCTGCGTTCAGGATACCAGTATGGCGAGAGCCGTATCATAGTAGGCGCTCACTACCAGAGTGATGTTGATGCCGGTTACCTGTGCGGTACCACTGCAGTGGCTGTCATGCATGCCAGCCAGTATTTCCAGAAGGATCTTGAGGCTGCCCGCAAGGAGTACTGCAAGATCAAGGGTATCAAGAATGTAAGTCAGACTGAGGGATTCCCCGATGGAACCAAGATTTTTGATGGTCCGGTAACAGAGGAGAGCCACCGCTTTTACGGTGACATAATCAAGTATTACGAGACCCTGCCCGAAAGGGAGACTGAGCGTGGAGAGCAGGCCAAGGCCGATGCAGACAACAGCGTGGATGCCATGATGAAGACATTCAGCACTCCCGCATTTGAGATAAGCCGCGAGTCCAACCCTGCCATTGCGGCCCTTATGGATTATACAAGGGATAACCTCATTAAAACCGCCGGTGAATTGGGCAGTACTTCATTCCGTGAGCGTCCGTATGTAAGGCTCAATCCCCGCAGGAACAAGACACTGATCAGTGACGATGAGGAAGCCTATAAGGAAATAACAAGCTATCCTTCAACACACTCGGAGATAGGTTGGGGACTTGCCCTGTTACTGGTTGAGATAGGCCCGCGTGAAGCAGCCAACGATATCCTGGGTCGTGGTTTTGAGTACGGCCGCAGCCGTGTGATTGCCGGTTACAACTATCCCACCGATGTTCAGACCGGCCGTCTGTGGGCATCGGCCACACTGGCTCACCTGCACACCGTTCCTGAATTCCAGAAACTCCTGCAGGCCGCAAAGGATGAACTCAATCCTCCCGCCAAAGGAAAGAAAAAGAAATAATTCCCAATTAACCGATAAAAAAAGGCAGGCTTGAAATGAATAGCCTGCCTTTTTTATTGTGTCGTTTAGAGCTACTTGAGGGTTGAAAGGATAATGATGCCGCAGATTCCTATATAAGCGTATACAACATAGCGGAACACCTGTGCAGGAATACGTTCAAACACCTTGGTCCCAAGGAATGTCCCCATAAATACGCCTGCTATACCCGCCACATAGGCCTTGCAAACGGATATGGTCAGGAATCCGCTGCCTGCACGGAAAAATGTCATGGCAAGATTGCCCAGGCAGAAATACATGGAGATATTAGCCATGTAATGGTCCTTATCCTTCTCAGACGATATGAAATAGAGCACGGCAGGCGGTCCCTGCATTCCAAAGAAACCACCCATCAGTCCGCTAAGGCTACCGGTAATTATCTGCGCTTTCACCGTAGGTTTTATACGAATCCTGCCGCCCAGAGAGAGAAAATAGATGCTTATCAGGATAAGGATTATGCCCAGAGACATGGTAAGCGACCGGATCTGCATACGTGACAGCATATATATCGCACCGCCCGAAACCACGATGAATGTTATGAGTATCGGCCAGAGATGTTTCCATATTATCAGTTTCCACATCCTCCAGCAGATAATCATGGTTGTTGTCAATGCCAACAATCCTGACAGCGTTGTGGCCTCACCGTATGACGGCATCAGGAACGGCAGGACCGTCATGATGAATATGCCGAACCCGAATCCTGTGGTACGCTCCACAAAACTGGCTCCTATGGCAAGCAACGCTATGAGAAGATAATCAGTCATTTGAGGTTCTTTTTAGGAACAAAATTAACCAGTCCGACACCTGTAAACACCAGTATTGAGGCTATCAACTTAAGCAGTGTAAGATTGTCCAGCCCCAAAGCCAGCGCAATGACCATGGCAATGACCGGCTGTACATAGGTGTACATGCAGACCACCACCGGACGCAGGCGCTTCTGCCCTATGGGAATGAGGAAATAGGCGATGAAAGTGGCACAAACCACCACATAAACAACCTGCCACATCACATCCATGGACACAGCCCCCAGATCAGATGCACTGAATGCACTGAAACAGAAAGGTATAGCCATTACCGATGAGAAAAGGAACATCCATTTCATGAATGTAACTACTGAATATTTCTGGATCACGGGCTTGAAAACACCCACGTATGACGCAAAACAGATACCGTTTACTATCATTCCGACTATACCCCAAATTGACGTTGAATCGGCACCGGAACGGATTGATACGCAATTGAATATAAGTATGAAAACACCCACCAGGCTAAGCGCTATACCCGCAACCCCGCTCCAGGTAATCCTCTCCTTGATCACTATGGCCGAAATTACCAGGGTCATTATAGGAGTGAGTGTGCTGAGTATGGAAGCATCGATCGCGGTTGTCTTGGTAATGGCAAACAGGAATGACAACTGTGTCAGAAACAGCCCCAGGAATGATGCCAGGGTCACTTTCCACATATCCGCCCTCTCTATCTGCTCATGCGGTGCCTCAAACAGAGACCATATCCAGAACAGTACCATGGCACCGAAAGAGCGCAGGCAGAACAGAGCCATAGGAGTGATGTTCCCTTCAATGGCAATGTTCTTGCAGCTTATGATGTTGAACCCGAATATGGCATATGCTCCAAAGCAAGCCAAATTACCGGTCAATACACCGTTTTTAAGCTTAATATTCTCCATGATCAAATGTCAATACCCATTATGTAGTCATTCATGTAAAATCCGTTTCCGATAGGAAAATCACCCTGTCTTAATATAGAGAGTCCCTGGTTACGGTAGAACCCGACAGCCGGATTATTACGGTTCACGTTCAACTCGATTCTGGCCTTGACAGACCCCTTGTTGTCACGCACGTGCTGTTTTGCAGTCTCTAAAAGCCTGTTACCCAGCCCGATACCTTGAGCCGATGGCATGACATAAATCTTCTCCAGATGCCAAACCTCTGTCCCGTCAGCATCCACAGAATCCTTTCTGACCGACACATACCCTTGCGGTTCATCATCAGCCCAAGCAATATAATAGACATGTCCGCTGGCTACCTGATTCTCCAGATTAGGTATGGAATACATCCATTCCATCATATAATCCATCTGCTCAGGTGACAGAATAGTCCTGTAAGTCTGACGGAAAACAACCTCCGCCATCTCATGAATAACCTGCAAGTCAGCATTGCCGGCGCGCCTTATATCAACATCCATCTTCCAAAAGTTTTGCGCAAAAGTACAACAAATGCACTAATGGAAGATAATAGGGATGCTTCTCTTTGTGCTCTCTTTCCAGTTGCAGAAGCCGGACATACGGTTTTGGGACCATCAGTGCAGAGGCGTAAGCGGAGGACCTTGGAGGATCCCGTTAAGAACGGCGCTTCGTTCAACGACCGTTAGACCCCGCAGGGGGCTAAAAGGGAGGCGTTCGACGTTTAGGGTCCGGAGAGGTCCGGAGTAGCCTCGGAACGTTGTGTCCCAAAACCGTATGTCCGGCGGAGGTTTCCATTATAAATGAGAGCACAAAGAGAAGCATCCCTATTATCTTCCATTCCAAGATTTTGCAGTAAATTTGTAGCTTGTATGGACTTTAAGTACGATGTGATTGTGATTGGTGCGGGCCACGCGGGTTGCGAGGCCGCCGCAGCCGCTGCTCAGATGGGTTCCAAGACCTGTCTCATTACCATGGATATGAACAAGATTGGGCAAATGAGTTGCAATCCTGCGGTTGGTGGCATAGCTAAAGGACAGATTGTCAGAGAAATAGACGCACTAGGCGGTCACATGGGTCTGGTTACGGACCGCACAGCAATACAGTTCCGTATACTGAACCGGTCCAAAGGCCCCGCTATGTGGAGCCCGCGAGCACAGTGTGACCGAGCCAAGTTCATATGGGCATGGCGCAATGTCCTGGAGAACCAGGAGAACCTGAACATATGGCAGGACACCGTGACCGAGCTGTTGGTAAAAGACGGCCAAGTGGTTGGTTTAAAGACACTTGAGGGTGCAGAATTCAGTTGCAAGTGCGTGGTGCTCACTGCCGGAACGTTCCTTAACGGACTCATGCACATAGGTCGCGTCACAATGCCCGGCGGACGCATATCGGAACCTGCATCCTACCTGCTTACCGAGTCAATAACACGTCACGGCATACGTACCGGCCGCATGAAAACCGGCACACCCGTGCGTATTGACAGCCGTAGCGTTCATTTTGAGGAGATGGAACGCCAGGACGGCGAGAATGATTTCCACCGTTTCTCATTCCTGGGCCAGGAACGCCATCTCAAGCAGATGTGCTGCTGGACCACATATACCAATGAACGGGTTCACGAGGTGCTCAAGTCCGGTCTTGCAGATTCACCTCTCTTTAACGGACAGATAAAGAGCATCGGACCGCGTTATTGCCCCAGCATAGAGACCAAACTGGTTACCTTCCCTGACCGCGACCAGCATCAGCTGTTCCTGGAGCCTGAGGGTGAAAACACCAATGAGATGTATCTGAACGGCTTTTCGTCATCCATGCCCATGGATATCCAGATACGGGCACTCAAGGAGATACCGGCATTCCGTGACCTGGTGATTTACCGTCCCGGTTACGCCATAGAGTATGACTATTTTGATCCTACACAGCTTAAGCACACACTTGAGTCAAAGGTTGTAGCCGGACTGTTCATGGCCGGACAGGTAAACGGAACTACCGGATATGAGGAGGCCGGCGGACAGGGAATCCTGGCCGGAATCAACGCTCACATAAGCTGTCACGGCGGTGCACCGTTCACTCTGGCCCGTGACGAGGCATACATAGGAGTTCTGGTTGATGACCTGATTACAAAGGGCGTGGATGAGCCTTACCGCATGTTCACATCCAGGGCCGAGTACCGCATACTGCTGCGTCAGGATGATGCAGACCTGCGTCTGACAGAACGCGCCTACAATATAGGCCTGGCCACAAAAGAGCGCTATGAACTGATGCGTACCAAACGCGATGAGATAAACCGCATAATAGATTTTGCCAAGAGTTTCTCAGTAAAACCCGCTCTAATAAATGCTGCTCTGGAGCAGCTTGGTACCACACCTTTACGCGAGGGATGCAAGCTGGCCGACCTTATTGAGAGGCCTCAACTAACCCTTGAAAACCTGTCAGAGCATATCAGAGCTCTGAAAACGGAGCTAGACAAGACCCCTGCAGACCGCAAGGATGAGATTATAGAGGCGGCAGAAATCCTGATGAAATACAGCGGATACATAAGCCGCGAAAGGCTTATTGCAGACAAGATGAAACGTCTGGAGGATATACGTATAAAAGGACGCTTTGACTACAGTTCATTGCAGTCTCTCTCTACAGAGTGCCGCCAGAAACTCATCAAGCATGACCCCGAAACCCTGGCCGAGGCAAGCCGTATTCCCGGGGTTTCACCCAGTGACATCAACGTTCTGCTGGTGCTGCTGAACAGATAAACGCAAAAATGTTCCACGTGAAACAATTATATTGATATGAGCAAAGAGACACTAATCGGACACCTTAGGAATGTCCCTGATTATCCTATGGAAGGCGTGCAGTTCAAGGATGTGACATCCTGGTTCATGAACCCTGATGACCTTGCAGAGATTGTTGATTCCCTGTACGAGATGTATAAGGACAAGGGCATAACAAAGGTCTGCGGAGTGGAATCAAGAGGATTTATCATAGGCTCAGCCCTTGCATACAGGCTTGGTGCAGGATTCATCCTTATCCGCAAACCCGGAAAACTGCCTTATGAGAAGGTAAGCTTGGAATACAAGAAGGAGTACGGATTTGACCGTATAGAGATGCACAAGGACTCCATTACACCAGATGACGTAGTGCTGATTCATGATGATCTGCTGGCTACAGGAGGTACTCTGCTGGCATCTTGTGACCTTGTCAAGTCATTCAAGCCCAAGAAAGTTCTGGTTAACTGCATCATTGAACTTACCAATTTCCACGCAAAGGAGAGATTCCCGCAGGATTGCCCGGTAGACAGCTTTATTGCTATTGACGAATTTGACGGAGTGAAGTAATTGAAAGGTAAGGAGGCATACGAGAAGCGGCTTAAACTGATTGTCCAGAACCTGCCGGAGAAACCGGGATGTTACCAATATCTGGATGAGCAGGGCACCGTCATATACGTAGGAAAAGCCAAAAACCTAAAGCGTAGGGTATCCTCATACTTCATAAAAGAGAACCAGACCGATAAGACCAGGGTACTGGTAAGCAAGATATCAGACCTCAAGTATATTGTAGTGGAGACGGAGTGGGATGCATTCCTGCTTGAAAACAACCTGATTAAACGGTATAAGCCGCGCTACAACATACTGCTCAAGGATGATAAGACATACCCGTCAATCTGTATAACACGTGAGGAGTTCCCGCGTGTTTTCAAGACTCGCAAGATAATCCGTAACGGATCCGAGTATTACGGACCATACAGCCACGTAGGGACACTTAACGGACTGCTGCAGATAATACATCAGGCCTATAAGGTAAGGACCTGCCATCTACCGCTCAGCACACAGTCCATTAAACAGGGCAAGTTCAAGGATTGCCTTGAATTCCACATAAAAAACTGTCCGGCACCATGTATCGGACTGGTATCTAAAGAACAATATAACAGCCAGATAACAGAAATAAGGGAGATCCTTAAGGGTCAAAGTAAGGAACTGACGAAATCCTTGATGAAGGAGATAAAATCGCTTGCATCAGACCTTAGATTTGAGGAGGCTCAGGCCGTAAAACTCAAATATGACACCATCATGGAGTTCCGTGAAAAGAGTAGGGTGGTTGATACCGGACTGGACAACGTGGATGTCTACAGCATAGACAATGATGAGGACGTGGTATTCATAAACTACCTTCACGTTGCGGACGGCTGCATAAACCAGGCATTTACCTTTGAGTACAAGCGCAAGATGGATGAGCCCCTGGAGGAGATGCTCCTGCTTGGCATAGTGGAGATGCGCAGCCGATACAAGAGTACCGCCCGCGAGATAATTGTACCGTTCATGCCCGAAACCGAATATGACGGAGTAACGTGGACAGTGCCCCAGAAGGGTGAGAAAAAGAAACTTCTTGAACTATCGGCCCTGAACGTGAAACAGTATCGTGCCGACAGGCTTAAGCGCAGTGACAAGCTTAACCCTGAGCAGAAACACGTACGCCTCATGAAGGAGCTGGGTTCACTGCTGGGAATGGAAAAAACGCCGATGAGAATTGAGTGTTTTGACAATTCACACATATCCGGCACAGATGCGGTAGCAGCTTGTGTAGTATATGAGAACGGAAAGCCTTCAAAAAAGGATTACCGCCTGTACAACATAAAGAGCGGAGCAGGAGGTGATGATTACGGATCCATGTATGAGGTAATGATGCGACGCTGGATGAGAGCCATAGATGAGGGCTCACCAATGCCTGACCTGGTTATCGTGGATGGAGGTAAAGGACAGATGTCAGTTGCAAAGGAAGTAATTGACAATCTGAATATTAGCATAAATATTGCCGGTCTTGTAAAGAACTCCAGGCACAGGACTGAGGGACTGCTTTACGGATTCCCGCAGATGCAGGTTGGAGTAAAGCCGGACAGTGAACTGTTCCGACTGCTGGAACAGATGCAGGAAGAGGTTCACCGCGTAGCCATATCGTTCCACAAAAAGAAACGCAGCAAACGCCAGACACAGTCTGAACTTACTGATATAAAGGGAATTGGAGAGAATACGGCAACAACGTTGATCAAAAAGTTCAAGAGCGTAAAAAGAGTATCGGAAGCCGGTATTGAAGAGCTAACTGCAGAAATAGGCAAAGCAAAGGCAACCGTAATATATAATTGGTTTCACAAATGAGAGCTGTAATACAGAGGGTTAAGGAGGCCTGCGTAAGGGTAGACGGTAATATAACAGGCCAGATAGACAAAGGTCTGCTGGTTCTGGTAGGCGTAGAGGATGCCGATACCGATGAGGATATTGAATGGCTCACCAAGAAGATAGCCGGAATGCGTATATTTGACGATGAAAACGGCGTAATGAACCTCTCTGTCATGGATATAGACGGACGTATCCTGGCAGTAAGCCAGTTTACGCTGTTCGGTAGCACCAAAAAGGGAAACAGACCCTCCTGGATTAGGGCGTCAAAAGGACCTTTTGCAGAACCTATGTATGAAAAGTTCTGCCAGGCACTGGAGCGAGAGACCGGAAAGAAGACAGAAAAGGGCATCTTTGGAGCTGATATGAAAGTATCGCTGCTCAATGACGGCCCGGTAACTATAATAATGGATACTAAAAACAAGGAATAGATATGGAAATCTACGATGAAATGGAGCAAGAGTCAGTAAATCAGCCAACTACTGACAAGTTTAACGAGGCATTCAGCAAATACAACATGAAAGTGGATGCTGCCTGGGTGAAATCTGCCGTTGAAAAGGCTGGAAAGGATGCAGCCGGAGTACATGACAAGGAGACCCTTAAAAAGATATTCAGTTGCATTGACCTGACCACTCTCAAACCCACCGATAACGAGGATACGGTACTGGCATTTGTTGAGAAAGTCAACCAGTTTGAGGATAAATATCCTGATCTGCCTTCTGTAGCTTCTATCTGCACATGGCCCCTGTATGCATCGACCGTAAGCCGTTCACTTGAGGTTGAGAGCGTAAAGACCTGCTGTGTATCAGGAGGTTTCCCTTCATCACAGACCTTCTTTGAGGTAAAGGTGGCCGAAACATCCCTGGCCCTGCATGACGGTGCCGATGAGATAGATATAGTACAGAATGCCGGTCACATACTTAACGGAGATTTTGAGACCCTGTCCGATGAGACCGATGAGCTTAAGTCACTCTGCGCTGACAAGACCCTGAAAGTCATACTTGAAACCGGAGCCCTGGGATCACTTGACAATGTAAAGAAGGCATCACTGCTGGCCATGTATTCAGGAGCCGATTTCATCAAGACATCCACCGGAAAGGAGGTTCCCGGAGCTGATCCTGAATCATTCTGCGTAATGTGCAAGACAATCCGCGAATATGCCGATGAAACCGGCCGTAAGGTAGGTGTAAAGGCCGCAGGAGGCATAAGCACACCCGCAGAGGCGCTGCTTTACTGGACAATAGTCAAGAATGTACTCGGTAAAGAGTGGCTTAACAACAAGATGTTCCGTATAGGAGCCAGCCGTCTGGCAAACAACCTGCTCTCAGAGATAACCGGAGAGGAGACAAAACACTTCTGATTACTTGGCCCGATTTGTGATAAGCTCCAGATAGCTTACCAAAGCACCACGGATATCGGATGGAATTGAAGCGGGCAGTCCCTGGATTGCCTGCTTTTTCAGTTCATCCATCTTCCTGACGGCATAGTCGATTCCACCGTTGGATAAGGTATATTCAGTAACCTCTTTAATCTGATCCGGCGTAGCTGAAAGAGAGCGTATTGCCTTGATATGAGCAGACCAGTCACGGTTACTGTTGTTCAAGGCATAAATGGCAGGGAGCGTAAACTTACCCTCTTTCAAGTCGTTACCGGAAGGCTTGCCTGTCTCATCACTGGAGTGATAGTCAAGTATGTCATCCATTATCTGGAAACAGAGTCCGGCTACATGTCCAAACTGGCGGAAACCGTCTGTTTCCTGACCGGATGCACCGCTCAAAACGGCCGAAAGTTCCGTACAACTTGAGAACAGGATTGCGGTCTTCTTGGATATTATATCAAAATATACGTCCTCCGAGAGCGTGTCAAAATCCAGCGCGTTAAGCTGATTTATCTCACCCTCAGACAGAGTACCTATAAGCTTGGAAAGATGCTGAACGCAGCGGACATCGGCGGTAGCTGTAATCTGCTGCAGGGCCATTGAGACAACATAATCGCCTAAAAGCACGGCCAGACGGTTGTCAAAAGCTGCATTAGCGGATCTGTGACCGCGGCGTTTCTCACTCTCATCAACAACATCATCATGGATAAGACTACCCTGATGAAGCAGTTCCACGGCAGCACCAAGATGGAAAACACTGTCCGGAACCTGTCCGTAACATTTGGATACCAGAAGCACCAGCAGGGGGCGCATCATTTTTCCGTTACGGCGTGAGAGGAACTTAAGCAGCACATCCACCGCAGGATTGGAGCATGAAAACAGCGATGAATACCTTGACCGGAATTCATCGAACTCTGCCGTTACAGGCATGCATATCTGATTCATGTAATCCATATCCATGGCAAAATTAACAATAAATGTCCGATTAGAGAATTAATTAGTACTTTTACATATCAATACACATCCATATGGAAAAACTGTTTCTCCTAGATGCTTATGCTCTGATATACAGGGCTTACTATGCTTTTCTTAAGGCACCCAGAATAAACTCAAAAGGTTTCAACACATCGGCCGTACTGGGCTTTGTAAACACTCTTGAGGAGATTCTGACCAAGGAGAAACCCACCCATATAGGTGTAGCATTCGATCCCAAGGGCGGTACGTTCCGTCATGAGCTCTACAAGGAGTACAAGGCACAGCGTGAGGAGACCCCAGAGGTCATTCGTGAATCCGTCCCCGTAATAAAGCAGATACTTGAGGCCTACCGCATACCCATACTTGAGGTTGCCGGATTCGAGGCCGATGACGTAATAGGTACGCTTGCCCATAAAGCCGATGAAAAGGGCATAACCACCTACATGATGACCCCCGATAAGGACTACTGCCAGCTGGTTACGGAGAGGTCTCTCATATACCGCCCCAAGTACGGCAACAACGGTTATGAGGTGATGGGACCTGCCCAGGTTCTTGAAAAGTACGGACTGCAGAACACCTGTCAGGTGATAGATATGCTTGGCCTGATGGGTGACAGCTCCGATAACATACCCGGCTGTCCCGGCATAGGTGAAAAGACCGCAGTAAAACTGATAAACGAGTTTGGAGGAATAGACGGACTTCTGGCCGGTACCGACAAACTGAAAGGTGCACTCAAGGAGAAAGTTGAAAACAATGTCGATCAGATAAAGTTCAGCCGTCTGCTTGCAACCATAAGAACTGATGTTCCAATTGAACTTGACATGGAACAGCTCAAGTTCTCTGACCCCGACACGGAAAAACTGGTAACTCTGTTTGAAGACCTGGAGTTCCGTTCACTCATGGCCAAGTTCAAAAACAGGAACGGAGGAACGCAAACAGTCATCAATGAAAAAAGTGATGACTCCGTTCCAACTCAGACGCCTACTCCCAAAGCCCCCGCAAATGACGGTTTTCATGGCGATCTCTTTGATTTATTCCAGCCCGATGTACAGCCTACTCAGGAATTTTCAAATCTCAAGGACATAAAAAACACGCAACACTCTTACTATCTCATTGAGACTGAACAAGATGCAAAATCATTAGCCCACAAAATCGCTGCACAGGATTTCTTCTGTTTTGACACAGAAACCACCGGAACAGATGCAATCACTGCACAAATTGTAGGTTTGAGTGTAAGTCTTAAGGAACACGAGGCCTGGTATGTGGCGATGCCCAAAGAGAAGGAGGGAAAGCAGCGGATGCTTGAGATTTTCCGTCCGGTGTTTGAAAATCCCGCATCACTCAAAATAGGACAGAACATAAAATATGACATACTCATTCTGGGTAACTACGGAATTAAGGTTCAAGGTGAACTTTTTGACACCATGATTGCCCACTATCTTCTGCAACCTGAACTCCACCATAACATGGATTACCTGGCCGAGATTTATCTCGGTTACAAGACCATCCATATAGAGGAACTCATAGGAGAGAAAGGCAGGAACCAGAAGAATATGGCTGACCTTGAGCCGCAGAAGGTTTATGAATATGCATGTGAGGATGCCGATGTAACCATGCAGCTCAAGAACATCCTGGAGAAAGAACTTGAAAAGGACGGTACCACACCACTGTTCCGTGAAGTTGAGATGCCGCTGGTTCAGGTTCTGGCATATATGGAGCGTAACGGAGCCATGATTGATCCGGCTGCACTGGCCGACACATCACGCCTCTTTACCGAGAGGATGAAGAACCTGGAGCAGCAGATATATCAGGAGGCCGGCGGTGAGCAGTTCAATATCCTGTCACCCAAACAGGTGGGAGAGATCCTGTTTGACAGGATGAAGATCGTTGACAAGCCCAAGAAAACCAAGACCGGACAGTATGTGACATCCGAGGATGTGCTGGAGTCACTCCGTGCAGACCACACCATAGTGGACCTCATACTCAAGTACCGTGGTCTAAAGAAACTGTTAGGCACCTATGTGGATGCTCTGCCGCAACTGGTAAATCCGGCTACCGGCAAGATACATACATCATTCAACCAGACAGTTACCGCCACAGGACGCCTCAGTTCAAGCAATCCCAACCTGCAGAACATACCCGTACGTGATGAGGACGGTAAGGAGGTGCGCAAGGCATTCATTCCTGAGCCCGGCTGCAAATTCTTCTCGGCCGACTATTCACAGATTGAGCTGCGTATCATGGCCCATCTGAGCCAGGATAAGAACATGATAGAGGATTTCCGTCTGGGACATGACATACATGCCGCCACAGCTGCCAAGGTATTCCACAAAACAATTGATGAAGTTACCAAATCAGAGCGCAGCAAAGCCAAGACTGCAAACTTTGGTATCATTTACGGAATATCGGCTTTTGGTCTGGCACAACGTATGGGTGTAAGCCGTACAGAAGCCAAGGAACTGATAGAAAACTATTTCATCACATACAGCGGTATAAAGAACTATATGGATACCGCCATTGAGGATGCGCGTCAGAAAGGATATATAGAGACTATACTCAAACGTAAACGTTATCTGCCCGATATCAACTCACACAATGCAACTGTACGGGGATTTGCCGAGCGTAACGCAATCAATGCTCCCATACAGGGTAGTGCAGCTGATATTATCAAGAAAGCAATGATTGCCATATACCGCAGGTTCATGGCAGAAGGTATCAAGTCAACAATGATACTGCAGGTTCATGATGAACTCAATTTCAATGTAGTTCCCGGTGAGGAGGAAAAAGTTCAGAAGATTGTGATTGAAGAGATGCAGAACGCATGGCCTATGTCAGTTCCGCTCATAGCTGACTGCGGTTGGGGAGACAACTGGCTCCAGGCTCATTAATATTAAAGAAGCTCCTTAAGCTGTTTATAGAACTCCCATATTACAAGTCCTGCCGTAACGGACACGTTAAGAGAGTGTTTTGTTCCGTATTGAGGTATTTCAAGTGACATTTTACAAAGGTCAACAACATGCTGGTTTACTCCTTTTACCTCATTACCTAAAACAAGTGCATACCTGGCAGCCGGATCAATCCTGAATTCATCCATTTTTACGCTGCCTTCAACCTGTTCAACAGCTATGGTAGTATAACCTTTCTCACCAAGGTCCCTTACAACAGCTGCACAATCATCAGAATAGGTCCATTCAACACTCTCCTCAGCTCCAAGAGCAGTCTTATGTATCTCAACAAGTGAGTTATGGGGAGTAGCGGTTATACCGCACAGTATTATGCGTTCAACCCTGAATGCATCGGAAGTACGGAAAACGGAACCTACATTATAGAGGCTGCGTACATCATCCAGAATGATTGTAAGGGGCAGCTTAGGGCTGTTCCTGAATTGCTCCACATCCATTCTTCCAAGTTCCGATACAGTGAGTTTTCTCATATTCGCTTTATTGTGCTGTGCAAAATTAGTTGATTTAAACAACTATTCCTGTTGAAAACGGTGTAAATATGTGTTCATAAATAAAACACAAAAAGTGGACAGAAAAATTGTATTTTAAAATGAAACCGGAGTATGAAACAATAATTGGAAAACCGCTGTTTACAACAGATTTTTATTTGATTTTTTTCAAACAGGGAATCAACAAATCACATATGAATAAAGAATGAAATAATATGATACGGTATCTGTGAATAGTATGTTCAAATCTTTTTTAAATGATGATTATCAATAAAATAGATGTTTATATAATTGTTGGTAATTTACAGTCAAAGTTGATATTTAAAATATGACTGAACTGCAAAAAAGATATCAACAGTTTCAACACCCTTAATAGAACAAATAATCATTTAAAAATGAAAGATAACATACATATATGATTATGTCATCTGATTACCGTGATTGATGCACTTTCACTCTTTTGGTTTTCAATATCGGTGATAATTGCATGATATACGCCCGATGGAACCGGATGGCCGTTCATGTCAGTAAGATTCCAGCTGTATGATCCTCCGTTTGATGTAGCCTGATGAATCAGTCTGCCTGAATTGGACATTATTCTTACTGTACTGCGTTCGGTAAGACCTGTTATAGTAACAAAACCGTCAAAGTCCGGTTTTACAGGATTAGGATAAACCAGAATATTTGACTCTGAGAGGCTTTTTTCAGGGTCTCTGGCCTGACCTCCATACTCAATCATTCCAAGGCTTGTACCAAAGAATAAAGAGCCGTTACGGCCATCATCCGTAATGCTTAGTATATTGTTTGAAGGTAATGGTGAATTTGCGGTAGTAAAATGCTCAAGAGTATGTGTACCGTCTTCACTCATCAGGAATACACCGTCATCGATAGTACCTATCCATTTACGGTTTCCCTGATCTACATAAATATATGTAGTAACGACTCCGCTGAATAGATAATCGGCCAGTCCTGAACCGTCATTCCTGGATATTTTTATCCTTTCAAAAACAGGATTTGAGTTATTTATGAAACTGTCTGGATTCCTAAGTACAAATATTCCTTTGTTTGTAGCGATCCATAAGTCACCGTCAAGGTCAAATGCATAATTGAATATGTCATCTATCTCTTCAGTAATGTCATCCTGGTTTTTGAGGACAGGACCAGAGAACTTGATTTTATCATCCTTATTATCCTTTAATGTCCCTTTTGTATCAATACATATTATTCCGGGAATATATCTGGATGAATTAAGCCATATACGTCCTTTGTTGTCAAATCTCAACTGTTTGAAAGTAGGAAGTCCCTTTATTTCATCATAATAGAGTCCAAACCAGTTTCCGTCCGGTTCAAGAACCTTTATTATGGTATCGGTTTCATTGTTTGCCATCCAGAGATTGCCTTGTGTGTCATATTGCAGTGCACTTATGCGCACATATTCATATTTATGGTGTGTAAGTATACTTGTAAGTCCGCTGTTATCCCAGGTATGGAGTTTTTTGAAATTTCCGTCCTGAAACTCATACAGACCTTGACCCATGGATCCGACAAATATATGATTCCTGTCATTGGGATCCTGTACGGCTTCCGTAAGGTTGAAATATTTAAGTCCTGTAACTGTTTCCAGGTTATCCTGCATATAGCTCCATCTGTTGTTTTCATATACCATCAGAGTACCTGGATATTCTATTCCCTGATAGTTATGACATCCGCCTACTACAAGAAGTCTTCCCTGCTCAGGCCATGAAACTGAATGAAACCAGTTTCGTCTGGGGCTGTTGGGTTTTATTCCCTGTGAAACGCAAACAAATGAGTCTTCCTTGTCCAGATAGTGACAAAGACCGTAAACTCCCTGACTTAACCAAATGTCATCACCATGCAGCGTTACATGATTCACATGTTGATCAAATACGTATTGCTTGTATTGACTTAAATCCGTATAGGTGGTAACAAGAGTATCCTGTATCAGTGCAAGTCTGTTTTCAGAAAGGAAAGATACACCGGTAACGCCATCCTTAATGAGTGACAATGAAGCGTTTTTCCTGTTTATGCTCCATACCTTGTTATCGGATGAGAGACCCATCAGATGTCCGTCAAATTCAAACAGCTGCCTGAAATATATGTTGCGGAACAGTTTCCATTTACTGGTGTCAAGCAGGTTATCGGAAAGTATACCCAGATACATTCCTGAAAGGGTTCCGCATATTATTGAATCATTCAGTATGACCGATGTGCTTACGGCCTGGTCAAACTTATATGTATTCTTTATTTCTCGTCTGTTTACATCAAATATTACAAGTCCTATGCTTGTTGAGATATATGCGTCATTTCCGTATATCTTTATCTCATTGACAGTGACTTCTCCGTTGGGATTATTCTTAAGGTCAGTGAAATTGTATATGGTCTCATCCTCATAAAGGATATCTATGTTACCGTTGGAGTAAGCCAGAACAATAGCTCTCTGAGTATTGCAGTAAGCCATTGCAGCTATCTGTGTATCGCCCAGTCCTCCTGTCTTGTCAATGGTATATAATGCATTGTCAATAGGGTCATAGAAATATAATGCACCATCACTCAATACATATACGTTTCCAAAAGCATAAAGTGAGAATGTCGCATCATTATATGCAGGATGTGCTCTCCAGGTTCCTACCGGAATACCTGCATTAGCCTTATTAAAAGGCAAAAGGAGCATTACCGCAGCGATTGCGATAATGGCTCCTCTTGTCAGTCTCTTTATCATAATTGTCTAAGATAATCTGCCAGTTTCCTTACGGCGCGTCCCCTGTGACTTATCAGGTTCTTGCCTTGAGAAGACATCTGAGAGAATGTTTCAGTGTAACCGTCCGGGACAAATATGGGATCATATCCGAATCCTCCGTCACCGTAATGACGCTCTGTCGCAATCTGTCCGGTCACTATTCCCTCAAACAGAACTTCCTGTCCGTTAAGTATTAACGCAACAACTGTGCGGAATTGTGCGCTGCGGTCCGATTTTTTTTCAAGTTCATGGAGCAGCTTGGTCATATTTGCCTCCGAGTCATGGTCACCTGCGTAACGCGCGGAGTGTACTCCGGGTGCTCCGTTCAGGGCTTTCACCTCCAGTCCGGTGTCATCGGCAAAACAGTCATAGCCATAATGCTCCTTGATGAAACGGGCTTTCTGAAGGGCGTTGTCCTGGAATGTATCACCTGTCTCTGGGATATCCTCGTGGCAGCCTATGTCATTCAGTGAGAGCACCTCAAAGCGGTCGCCAAGTATCTGGCGGACCTCCTCCAGTTTGTGGGCGTTATTGGTGGCAAAGACCAGTCTCATATCTCTTAAAGAACGATGTTCACAATCTTGCGCGGAACTACTATCACCTTACGGATGGTCTGACCGTTAATGTAGCCCTGAGCCTTCTCGTTGGCCAGTACTGCATCCTGGATCTGCTGCTGGGTTGCATCGGCCGGGAAGTCAAGGGTAAAGCGGGTCTTGCCGTTGAATGAGATGGAGTAGGTGATGCTGTCCTCTTTGAGGTAGCTCTCATCGTACTTGGGCCACTCGGCATCGCAAACTGTTGTCTGGTTGCCAAGTGCCTGCCAGAGTTCCTCGGCAATATGCGGGGCAAACGGAGCGATCAGCTTTACAAGGTCAGAGAGAACCTGACGCTTGTTGCACTTGAGTCCTGAAAGCTCGTTGACGCAGATCATGAATGCGGCTACAGATGTGTTGTATGAGAAGTTCTCTATATCCTCAGTTACCTTCTTTATGAGCTTGTGGATTGACTTGAGCTCGTCCTTGGTGGGTGCATCGTCAGATACGTTCAGGTTACCCTCCTTATCAGTGAACATGTTCCACATCTTTCTTATGAAACGGTGGCAGCCGTCAATACCGTTGGTATCCCAGGGCTTTGACTGCTCAAGCGGGCCAAGGAACATCTCGTACATGCGCAGGGTATCAGCTCCGTATCTCTCTATGATTACATCGGGGTTGACTACGTTGAACATAGACTTACTCATCTTCTCAACAGCCCATCCGCAGATGTACTTGCCGTTCTCCAGTATGAACTCGGCGTTGTTGTACTCGGGGCGCCAGTTCTTGAATGCCTCTACGTCCAGTACATCGGCACTTACAATGTTTACGTCAACGTGGATGGGAGTGGTGTCATACTGGTCCTTGAGGCCGTATGATACGAATGTATTTGTGTCCTTGATGCGGTATACAAAGTTACTGCGGCCCTGGATCATACCCTGATTGATAAGCTTGCTGAACGGCTCCTCAACCTCACTTACGCCCAGATCCTTGAGGAACTTGTTCCAGAAACGGGAGTAGATAAGGTGACCGGTGGCGTGCTCGGAACCTCCCAGATAGAGGTCAACACACTTCCAGTAGCTGTCAGCCTCCTTGCTTACAAGAGCCTTGTCGTTATGGGGATCCATGTAACGCAGATAGTAGGCCGATGAACCTGCAAATCCGGGCATGGTGTTGAGCTCAAGCGGGAATACGGTCACGTTGTCTATGAGTGACTTGCTTACAACTTTCTTTGACTTGGTGTCAAAGGCCCAGTCCTGGGCATGGCCAAGCGGGGGCTCACCGGTCTCGGTGGGCTTGTACTCACTGATCTCGGGGAGCTCCAGCGGGAGGCACTCCTCGGGGATCATTGTGGGAATACCGTTTTTATAGTAAACAGGGAAGGGCTCGCCCCAGTAGCGCTGACGGCTGAATATGGCGTCACGCAGACGGTAGTTGACTTTGATGCGGCCCAGCTTGTTCTCCTTTACATATTTCTTGGTGGCTGCAATGGCCTCCTTGACTGTCAGTCCGTTCAGGTTGAGTCCGCCCTCGCGGATCTGGTCGGGACGGGGTGAGTTCATCATGATACCCTCCTTGGCGTCAAAGCTCTCCTCGGATACATCGCAACCCTCAATAAGCGGACGGATCTCCAGGCCAAAGTGCTTGGCGAACGCGTAGTCACGGCTGTCATGAGCAGGTACGGCCATGATGGCACCTGTTCCGTAGCCGGCCAGTACGTAATCACTGATCCATACGGGAACATCCTCACCTGTCAGGGGGTTGATGGCGTATGATCCGCTGAACACGCCAGTAACCTTGCGGTCAGCTATGCGCTCACGCTCGGTGCGCTTCTTTACGGCGGCTACGTAGGCATCCACCTCCTTCTTCTGTTCTGCGGTTGTGAGTTTATCTACAAGCTCGCTCTCAGGAGCCAGAACCATGAATGTTACACCGAATATTGTATCGGCACGGGTAGTGAATATGGTGAATTCTATGTCGCTGTCCTTTACGTGGAACTGCATCTCGGTACCCTCGGAGCGGCCTATCCAGTTGCGCTGGGTCTCCTTGATTGAGTCAGACCAGTCTATCTTGTCAAGACCGTCAAGCAGGCGCTGTGCGTAAGCCGATACACGCAGGCACCACTGGCGCATCTTCTTTTGTTCCACGGGGAACCCTCCGCGAACTGACACACCTTCAACTACTTCATCGTTGGCAAGTACGGTGCCCAGTCCGGCGCACCAGTTTACCATGGTCTCGCCCTGGTAGGCTATGCGGTAGTTCATAAGGACATCGGACTTCTGCTTGTCGTCCATGGCCTTCCACTCTGCTGCGGTGAACTCAAGCTCCTCGCTCTGGGCTACGTCCAGATTTGCTGTGCCCTCCTTTTCAAAATGCTCTATGAGCTTCTCAATGGGCTGGGCGCTCTGGCACTTGTTGCAGTAGAAACTGTTGAACATCTTCTGGAATGCCCACTGAGTCCAGTGGTAGTAGCCGGGCTCGCAGGTGCGGACCTCACGGTTCCAGTCAAATGAGAATCCTATCTTGTCCAGCTGCTCGCGGTAGCGGTTTATGTTGTTCTCAGTTGTAATTGCGGGGTGCTGGCCGGTCTGTATGGCGTACTGCTCGGCGGGCAGGCCGTATGCATCGTAACCCATGGGGTTCAGCACGTTGAATCCGCACTGACGCTTGTATCGGGCGTAGATGTCCGATGCAATGTAACCCAGCGGGTGGCCTACGTGCAGGCCGGCGCCTGACGGGTAGGGGAACATGTTGAGTACGTAATACTTGGGCTTTGAGGCATCCTCCTTAACTCTGTAGGTACCCTCCTTGGCCCACTTTTCCTGCCATTTCTTTTCAATTGCTCTGAAATCGTATTCCATTACAGACTAGCTTTTAATTTCAAGTTGCAAAATTACACAATTTCAAGCAAAAACACATTGGGGACGGTTCTATTTGTGTCCTTACCTGTGCACCTTAGGGATGAAATCGCTTCTACGTGCGCTACGGTTCCCTAAGGTGCGGTGGTGGCCCGCGATATCACGTATTTCCTGCTTACGTTAGGGATGAAATCGCTTCTACGTGCGCTACGGTTCCCTAAGGTGAGGGTGTGGCCCGCGATATCACGTATTTCCTGCTTACCTTAGGGATGAAATCGCTTCTACGTGCGTTACGGTTCCCTAAGGTGCGGGGGTAGCCCGCGATATCACGTATTTCCGGTGCACCTTAGGGATGAAAATGGCCCTTCGTGCGCTACGGTTCCCTAAGGTGAGGGGGTAGCCCGCGATATCACGTATTTCCTGCTTACGTTAGGGATGAAATCGCTTCTACGTGCGTTACGGTTCCCTAAGGTGCGGGGGTAGCCCGCGATATCACGTATTTCCTGCTTACGTTAGGGATGAAATCGCTCCTATGTGCGTTACGGTTCCCTAAGGTGATGGGGTGTCCCGCGGGAAAGCGTATTTCCGGTGCACGTTAGGGATGAAAATGGCCCTACGTGCGTTACGGTTCCCTAAGGTGATGGGGTGTCCCGCGAGAAAGCGTATTTCTGGTGCACGTTAGGGATGAAATCGCTCCTACGTGCGCTACAGTTCCCTAAGGTGAGGGGGTAGCCCGTGATATCACGTATTTCCTGCTTACGTTAGGGATGAAATCGCTTGTACGTGCGTTACGGTTCCCTAAGGTGCGGGAAGAAGAATTTATTGTTATTCGATAAATTTTTTGCGTTTTTCTTTGCGGATTAGAAAAGTGCATTTATCTTTGTGCCGAAAATATTTATCGTTTAACAATAAAACGCTTTTTGATTATGAACAAGAAACTGAAACTTTACTGCTCTTTGTTTGTTGTAGCACTCATTTGGGTGATTGTCTCACAAATCAAGATAACGCATTATTCATCCAGCTCCGGTAATGATGACATTAAACAGGACGGATGGAGTTATGGCAAGATGCCTGAGAGTTACATTACACGTGATACTGTCTATTCGGAAGGTGGTGGTATGTCAACATCCGCAACATGGAGGACTGTTAAATATACCGTCAATGTAAAACATGTGACAGGCTCCAAAAACTATTTGCTGTCTACGGTAAACGGAAACACCACTATGGTTGACCTGAATACAGTTGATGTGATCCTTCCGCATGAAGGTCAAAACGCATATATAGTATCGGTCATTATTATCGGTCTTTTAATTACAATAGTTGTGATTTGGATATTATGTCTGGTTATAAAACTTATCCGTAGCATCCGTAATGGCGAGATATTTGTGTCAAAAGTGGCACGTTACCTGGAGATTGTCGGAATTCTGCTTTCATCTCTTTATATATTTGGTGAAATCGTTTCATGTATTTGGTATCATACTACCCTCAAGTATATACATCTGGTTGATTATTATGTGATGCCGGAACAGGATAAGGATAGCCTGCTCATTCTTACCGGTCTGGGCCTGATGATTATTTCACAGATCATACTTATGGGTAAGGACCTTAAGGATGAACAGGATCTGACAATCTAAAACATCGGTACTATGAGCATAATAGTTAATGTTGACGTTATGATGGCCAAACGTAAGATGTCATCGGGCGAATTGGCCGATAAGATTGGCATAACCCAGGCCAACCTCTCAATCCTTAAGACCGGCAAGGCAAAGGCCATCCGTTTCAGCACCCTGGATGCAATCTGCAAGGCGCTGGACTGCCAGCCCGGTGATATTCTGGAGTATCGGGACTAATTTAAATGTATGCATATGAAACAGTTTATTGCGTTTTGCGGACTGGATTGTGAGGGTTGTCAGGCAAGGTTGGCTACTGTCAATAATGATGATGAACTGCGCAGGAAGGTGGCTCGGGAGTGGTCGGAGCTTAATAAGGTTGAGATTACTCCGGAAATGATAAATTGTACCGGATGCCGTATTGAAGGGGCTAAGACCCCGTTTTGCGACTCGCTCTGTCCTATACGCAAGTGTGCTAAAGGTAAGGGGTTTGTAAACTGCGGTGCTTGTGCAGAAATGGAGGGCTGTCCAAAGCTTGCAATGATTACGTCAAACAACAAACAGGCTCTTTCAAACCTGAAGAGTGAAATTTTCTGATGCACCTTAGGGATGAAAATGGTCCTACGTGCGCTACAGTTCCCTAAGGTGCGGGGGTAACCCGCGAGAAATCGTATTTCCTGGTCACCTTAGGGATGAAAATGGTTCTACGTGCGCTACAGTTCCCTAAGGTATGGGGGTAGCCCGCGGGAAAGCGTATTTCCTACTCACCTTAGGGATGAAAATGGCGGTACGTGCGTTGCAGTTCCCTAAGGTGCAGGGGTAACCCGCGAGAAATCGTATTTCCTGGTCACCTTAGGGATGAAAATGGTTCTACGTGCGTTGCAGTTCCCTAAGGTGCAGGGGTAACCCGCGAGAAATCGTATTTCCTACGCACGTTAGGGATGAAAATGGCGGTACGTGCGCTACAGTTCCCTAAGGTGCGGGGGTAAAGGAAAGAATCATTACCTTTGTTCTAATGATGGATATTAATGATGATAGCATAAGGGCGGTAAAGGGTGAGCTTGATGCGCAGGCCGTTTACAGGGAGGTAAAGCAGAAGGGTGATTTCCTGGGCTTTATCCGCCAGTTCATGCATAGTGACGATGAACGGGTGGCGCGTAATGCTTTCTGGTCCCTGACAAAAGCTACTGATAAGGAGCTTTCCCAGTTGCAGCCTATCCTTAATGAACTTATTGATTTGGCCCTGACTACGCCAAGTTCATCGGTCCGTAGGCTTTCACTCAATATTATAGAACGCCTGGAGATGAAAGAGGATGATCTGCGCACAGACTTTCTTGATTTCTGTCTGGAACATATGGCCGATGCCGATGAGCTGCCCGGCATACAGTCCATCAGCATGAAACTGGCATTCCGCATGTGCAAGTTCTATCCGGAGCTCCTGGCCGAGTTCAAGGTCACGCTTGAATCAATGGAGCCTGAGTTTTTCAAACCGGCAGTGAACTGCGTCCGCAACCGCATTCTAAAGGGGCACAGATAGAAGGTTTAGCTCGACGAAGTCAACCGTCCTCATCGTGCCCCAGTTTCATTATACGCACAGGGCGGTCTGAGCCCACTTCAAGGTTGGGGCAGACGGTCTCGCGGCCAGTATCCTTAAAACCGCACTTCTCCATTACGCGGCCCGATGCGGGGTTCTGGGGGAAATAGTCTCCCCACAATGACTTGAAACCCTTCACATTGAAGCAATAGTCAATTACCAGCTTGAGAGCCTCGGTACAGATTCCCCTGCCCCAATAGGGTTTGCCAATCCAATAACCAACTTCACACTCATCACCGGGTATATTCAGGTTGGAGTTTGCAGCCGGAAGATAACCGGCACAGCCTATGGCCTCACCCGTCTCTTTCAAAACTACAGCCCACATCGTATCAGTATTGAATACGGTTTTTATTATCTCACGGCTCTCCTCAACACTCTTATGAGGCGGCCAACCTGCACGCGGTCCAACATCAGGATCCGATGCATATTTGAACAGCGCATCGGCATCACTCTCCTGCCACTTGCGCAATAAGATTCTGTCTGTTTCCATCATTTCTTTTCACCAAAAACGCACCAACGGATAAACGGAATGCGGTGCAGCACCTCGTAAATAATCGGTGACAATGTAAATACCGCAACTGTCAGGATCAGGTATATCGCTACCGGAGTCAGTTGGGTGTATGTCTTCATCATATAACCCAGGCTTGCTATCACCAGATAGTGCACAATGTAGAGGCCGTAGCTGGTACGGGTCATGTACTGTGAGAAGGTGTTGGTACAGTCAAACCTGGCGTTGAACCAACCCATCATTGCCAGGCACATAAGCCAGCCGTAAAGGCAGTTAAGTGGAGAACCCATATACTCCGGTGATGTGTTGTTCTCTCCCCAAGTGGTAACAATAAGAATTACTCCCGATACCACAGCACATGCCATAAGCGGTATCCATGCCTTGCGCACCTTTTCCTGAACCTCATCATGCGAGAATACAAAGTATCCCAGCAGGAACGATATCAGATAGAACACGGGCTTATAGAGGTTCATAAGACCATCGGCCGAATCGGGACGAGGGTTCTTGACCAGTGTCTGCTCGCCCAGCCAGAACAGGATACCAAGCAGTATGATAACCACCATTCCGCTTTTACCGCACAGGTTCCACAGCTTGTCTTTTGCATCAATCCTGCGTATAAGCAGAAGGACTAAGGAGAGCAGCCAAAGCAGCTGGATAAACCACAGCGGACCGGTTCCGCTCACAGCGTAAATGCAGTATTTGGCAGGTATCGGCAAATCACCGACCACAGTACCTGCGGGAATGGCATTGAAATATCCAATCATCCAATGAAACACAAACAGTCCGATGGTACCGGGCACAAGCAACTTACGCGTACGCACCTTAAACCACTCCTTACCGGTCTTGTTCCGGAGTGAATATCGGGCACTGATACCAGCCAGTATGAACATTATCGGCATGAACCAGGGATATAGTATGTACATGATTACATCCTGGTACTGCTGCACATCGGGGAATTCTCCAAAACCGCCTATGCCGCCGAATACATCCTTGTTGTTATAATAATAGATTACGTGATAGAACAGCACCAGCAACACCGTTGCCCAGCGCAGATTGTCAATCCAATGCTTTCTCATTTGTGTTCATTTCTTGTTTATGCGCTTGGTAACTCCGATTGCACCGGTGGGGCAGACCAGGCGGCACAGGTGGCAGCCTACGCATTTGGTTCCTATTATCTGGGGCTGGCGGGTGTCTGCATTGAAGCTGATTGCCTGATGTCCGCCGTCGCTGCAGGATATGTAGCAGCGTCCGCAGCCTATGCACTTTTCACGGTCAATCTTGGGATAGACCAGAGTGTCGCGGTCCAGGCCGGAGGGCAGGACAAATGAAGGCAGTTGCTCGCCAACCAGTTTATCCAGACGCTCTATCCCGCGTTCTGCCATGTAGGTCTGCAGACCCAGAATCAGATCATCGATAATGCGGTAGCCGTATTGCATCACGGCAGTACATACCTGAACACTGCGGCAGCCCAGTTGGATGAACTCCAGGGCATCACGCCAGGTCTCGATACCGCCTATGCCGCTATACTGCATGTTACGTATGATAGGGTTGGCAGCCATCTCCTGTATAAAACGCAGCGCAATAGGCTTGACGGCGCGGCCGGAGTATCCGGATACCGTCTGCTTTCCGTTAACCTGTGCAAGAGGGGACATGGTTATGCTCTTGATCGTGTTTATGGCCGATATGGCATCGGCCCCGGCAAAAAAGGCTCCCGTGGCAGGCTGGTTTATCTGCGTGATGTTGGGTGTCATCTTGGGGATGACAGGTATGTTGACAGCCTGCTTTACGTATGCGGTGTAGAATGTCACAAGTTCGGGGTCCTGTCCTACATCGCTTCCCAACCCGGCAAGTCTCATCTGAGGGCATGAGAAATTGAGTTCAACTGCATCGCAGCCTGCGTTCTGTGCCATAAGCGCCAGTTCGCCCCATTCCTCCTCATACTGTCCCATGATGGAGGCGATGATCACCTTGTGGGGGTATTTCTTCTTGAGTCGGCTCAGTATCTCAAAATCCACTTCATGGGGATTCTCCGAGAGCTGTTCCATATTGCGGAACCCTATCATCTCCGTGCCGTCCTTGACTGCATCAAAACGGGGTGATACCTCACGGATATCCTGCTTGCAGATGGTCTTGTAGAACACTCCGCCCCAGCCCGCCTCCAATGCTTTTGCCACCATCTCATAGTTGGTACACACTGCCGATGAGGCCAGAAAGAACGGGTTCTCACATTTGATGCCGCAAAACTCAATGGCTAGTGAGGGCATGGTCTCTGCTTTACTTTGCGGTCCGCATTGAGAAAGCAGCTCGCGGATTCGTATGGGCCTGTCATAGTGAATGCAGGCCTGCTCGGCACGCTCCAGGTCCGCATCGGAGCATCGGGCAACCCATTTCAATGCGCTGCCGGCATTGTCAAACCTAATGGCACGTATAGCCCTTGCGGGATCGCCGTTACTGCATGCTTTGGTACAGGGAGCGTTCTCACACAACAGGCATCGTGAAGCCTCTTCATAAATATGCATCATAAGTCAGTACTGCTAGAATCGGGTTATATTGCGAATATAGTTTTTTTAATCGTATAATCATTACTTTTGCATCAATTCAATGATTGTAAATAAATCAAAGCTGTAATCACCCCCTGGCCCTGAAAGTGTCAAATTATTGGACACTTTTGGCTTGCAAAATCAAGATTGTGCATTTTTTCTTTGAGTGAGGAACGGTAAGAAGGTATTTTTGGACCCTGAAAACCAATCAATAGTTTCAAGTCATGTTCCGTCACAATCTTATAATTGCCCTGCGCAATCTGTTCAAGTACAGGTTGCAGTCAGCCATCGGCATTCTCTCCGTTGCATTGGGAATGGTTTTCTGTTCTCTTACCGTGATGTGGATACGGTACGAACGTAAATATGATTCGTTTTACCGTGATGTAGATGACATATATCTGGTCATGCGTAAGGATCCCGCTCTAGCCGGACAGGATTTTAAGGCTTACACCTCTTACCCTGAGGGAGATTATCTTTCAGAACGTTATCCTCAGATAGAGAAATATACAAGATGTCAGATTAATGTACCTTCATATACCGTTTACAATGAAGGGAAAGAGACAGCCAATCTGGTAGGAATGGCGGTTGACAGTAACTTCAGGGATTTCTTTGATGTCAAGGTCCTGGAAGGAGACTATGCTCTGAATCTTTCACAAAATGAAGTCGCGCTGACCAGGACACAGGCCCATATCCTTTATGGAGGAGGTGATGCGGTAGGCAATATGTTGTATACAAACCAGGGTGCATTCTACATAAAGGCGGTCATAGAGGACCCCATGAAGCCCACCTCTATACCTTATGATTTTGTTGTAGGAATTGATGAGGACAGATATTCCACCAGATTGGTAATAAGCACGGAATTGTTTTTAAGGGTAAATAAGGAGAACGTAACGCAACTGGCCCGTGAGATAGAGTGTGACACAGCCTCTTTCCATCACACACAGACTATGGATAATGGCGCTCTGGTCAACTGGACCGAGAATTATGTCTACAACTACAGATTGCTTCCGATACTCAAGGTGAGAGAGGAGGGGGTTCTGGACAACGAGGCTGTAAAACTGAACGTCAAACTGCGTTACGTCTATATCCTGATGATACTGGGACTGGTGCTTACCGTAT
>Ga0265299_10001151_pt1 | contig 31555 bp, 65 predicted proteins | sample AusTroGonzalo_MG_4_FD_193485 | JGI IMG/M metagenome (GOLD analysis project Ga0265299, IMG submission 193485) | Bovine rumen microbial communities from tropical cattle in Woodstock, Queensland, Australia - Gonzalo_02 | ecosystem: Host-associated > Mammals > Digestive system > Stomach > Rumen ... | reverse complement strand
ATGAGTTCCTTTGGTGCTGGAGAATAGGCTTCCATAAGAAGAATAAGGAGAATGATGAATGATTTATTTTACAAGCGATACACATTTTAACCATGACCGTGAGTTTGTCTACGGTCCAAGAGGTTTTAAGACAATTCAGGAAATGAACGGGGCGCTCATTAAGAACTGGAACGAAACAGTTGGTCCAGAAGATGACATCTATGTACTGGGAGATTTCTTCCTCGGCACTGATTACGATTACATCGACGAAGTACTTGATAAGCTTAATGGTCGTATCCATCTCGTAGTTGGTAACCATGATACCCCATCGAAGATTACTTGGTACACAAGCTGGAACAACATCGTTGAGATTGCCGATGCACTTCGTGTAAGATATAAGAAGAGAGAGTTCTTCCTTTGCCACTATCCAGTTCTTACCGCTTCACTGGAGCAGGACCCTAAGAGAGCGGTAATTAACCTTTTCGGTCATACACACAGTAAGGAAAAGTTCTATGAGGATAGACCTTATATGTATAACGTAGCAGTCGATGCGAATGATAATCGTCCAGTTTCAATTGACGAAATCATGGCTGCTTTCGATGCTAAAGTAGAAGAGTGCATTGCACAGTTAGGAGAGTAAGAAATGTATAAATGTTGCCTCTGCGGCACAGAGTATGCCGACGTTAAAGATGTAATTAAATGTGTTAATCGTTGTGGCAGAAGCCGCTTTCAAGATGGCACATTTAAAAAGAAAGATGCAAAGTATAGCGGTGAGACTACTAACTATGTATTTTTGAATGACTTTGGTTTCTCTTTTAGGTCAAATGAAATAGAAGACGAAATCAATAAAGTGTGCCGCGAGTTGATTGATAATGGCGCACCTGAGCAAGCCGTTAATTATCTCAGAGCAAGAACATTCCTGAACTGGCCTGAGAAGTCCAAAGGAGAAAGGCTCTTTGAACTCAAGAGATTAATTATGACTCTCGATATGTACCTCAAATAAAAATTTGATTTTTCTTATATTTTATGATATAATTATTATAGAAAATGAGGAAAGGAAATGAAAATATGTTAGATTGTGTTGAAGATTATAAATTGATTGATGGCTACAATTTTGGTCAGCAGTTGGCTGAAATGCTTGATATTCAGCCGTCTAAAGTCTGGAAAGTTCTTCACGACATGAGCTGGTACAATCAGGACTACTGGAACTTTGATGACTTAGAGTATTATCTTATAGACCATCTTGTTGAATACATTCCTTACAATCCCGATGAAGAGGAACAGGAAGGTTTCAATATAGAAAGCGTAAAGGTCACAGATGATGAGTCAAAAATCTGCGTTAAAATGTATGAATTATTGAAGAGCGGAGAAATCCCGAATTACTTCATTTTAATGAAGAACTGGTAATAGAAGGAGTGATTTGAATGTCGATGGACAAAGCAATAGAACATGGCAAAGAACACCGCAAACCGTGGCGCGGCTCAGCAAAGTCGAAGAATATAGACCATACGTGTCGTAATCATGGTAGCTGTGATTATTGCAAGTTCAATCGACTTCACACCTTTATGAAGAACAAAGCGGTAGCGGATTACAAATTAAAAGAATGGAGAGATACTATGACTGAGAGAGAAGATAGAAAGTTCCTTGTGCAGGCAATCGGTGAGGATTATAAGCGTGTTGAGCTTATGTCAGAAGCAGAACTCATTAAGTACATTAACTTTCAGGATATTTGTACTGAAACCTTCTATATTTATGAAGTAACAGAGTTAGGTCATGTTGAAGAACTTCACTATGTGGGTTGGCAGCCAAGATGCCTTATTCAGCTTAAGAATGATAGAAATGAAATCGTCGTAAGCGGTTACGGCGAAGACCACTAAGCGGTACATGGTTCGGTACGGTTTCTGAGTATCTCCGCTATATAAATGTGAAGTAATTGTAGCCGATTGACAGAAGACCTGCCGTAGGCCATGAAAGTGGGTGGAGCGCATCGCAGATGAGCGTGTGTGGTTGGGAAGAGACGAAATCCGCTGACCACTAAAGTTCCTTGACTGCAAGAGGTACAGCAACGGAACTGAAAGGCGATTAATAAATTGACGGGGCGGCCTGAGGTTTGGAAGTTCTCCTGCGTCGAGTGGAGAATGACCCTTTCACCTTGGTTGGTAGTGACTGGATAGTGGAACTACTACCTCACTTAATAAGAACTGAATAGTTGGCATAGTATGTCGGGAAACGATAAGAGAGAGGAACGGCTCAGAAAATATTCTGACGCTCTTTAGTGAGAATGTACAGCTCGCGGCGCAAGAAAGAGAGTGATAAATCTACTGTGTTAGCTGCCAATGATAAGTGGGTGGTTCGACTCCACCACGCAGTTTAGATTACTATGCTGGCTATTGAGTTCTTATAAGCAAAAAGAAAATTTGACTTTTTTTGAAATTTATGGTATAATAAATATAGAAAATGAGAAAGAGATAAAAGAAAATCAACTTCTCCCCTTTAAGCTATTAGATATAATTCCTACAAAGGTGTTCTAATGGTGGGGATAATTGGGGCGACGGTATCGGTGCTGGACAGCCGTGAAAATGTCTGGTGAACATTATCCCTTTCAATTAGGTAAGTAAAACCTGTTAAAACCTCCATAGAGAAATTCACAGGTCGTCGGTCATCGTTAGACTGGGGTTGCAACCTTATAGCTAATGAGCCGCTGTTAGTCAACCTCCTCGTGGTACGGCTTGGGTAATTCTAACGACTAACAAAAGGTATAACCTTGAGGAAGGAAGGGCGTGGGTTCGACCCCCACTCCGCCGTTCTTGGTGGAATCGAAGGAAAACCTTCTGAAATCAAAATTAAAGTGTACACGGAGGAGACAACCTCTATAATAGAACCGTGTTTGTTAGGGAAACTACACGTTAATATAAGTATCCCTTATTAATCGGCAAGTGATGGAACTGGTATACGTGCTACGCTAAGGACGTGGATTTTGCGGGTTCGAATCCCGCCTTGCCGACCAGAAACCTTGAATGAGGTTTTACAAGAATAATCTTAAAGAAAAGAGGATAATGTGTATGTTAAATTATGAAGTTACAAAGGATATGACTCCCAGCAAGATTAAGGACGCGGCAAAGGAAGAGTTACTTAATCTCTTTATTGATTTTCTTAATGAAACATTTGCTGAGTGTAGCGAGGACGGAGACCCTGCGTTCATGATACGTACTGGCGGCACATCGAAGAAGAATGAACTCTGCTTTAAGTTCGGCACTGTAACAGAGAATGATATTGAGAAGTGGCTTGTTGCTACAATCAATCCTACTGTAAAGGAATTTTCTCCTCATACTACAGCAAAGGGTAAGAACGTTGAAGAGTTTGACTTCCGTGCGGCTAAGCGTGAGTATGATGAGTACATCCTTGATAAGATGCAGAAAAACCAGAAGAAGCTTGAAGCAAAGGAAAAGAACGCTAAGTAATTAAAGGGGCGGGGTTAAAACTCCGCCCAAACTGACTGTAAAGGAGAAAAGTTAAATGGAAAAGTCATTTGTTACTTATACTGCTGAGGAGAACCCAAAGGTATCCAAAGTATATGCAGATGTTCGTAAGCGTCTCTCAGAAGATGTACTGGAATATCTGAATGAAAGATATAAAAAGGCTGTACGTATCTCCAATACAGAGATAGGCGTATTAGTCGGTGAGTTTATTGACGAAGATGGTTTCCCACATGATGTATGTGGCGTAGTTAAAGTTCAGGCAAAGCCTTACTACGAAAAGACAGAGGACGAGAATGGTAACGCTCTTTCAAGACCTGTTGAACAGTTTATACTTGAAGATAAGGTTGACGCATATAAGAAAGACCTCAAGGCAAAAGACGTACCGAAGAAATAATACGAGATAATGCTTAAGGGGGCGGCACGATACCGCCCTTTTTAAGGTTTATAAAAATTTGACTTTTTTTATATTCTATGATATAATTATTATAGAAAATAAGGAAAGAGGTAAAATCTATGAAAAAGACAATTTACATCTATATGTCAGAAAAATGTGGTGAACCCTTTGTCTATACGACAGAGAAAGAAGCCATTGAAGCAGTAGAAGAGGAAATCACCTATTATACTGAAGCATGGGGTGAAGATGAGTCCATCACTGAAGCACGAAATGAATTTATAGATAGCATGAAGAACGGAATAAAAGTTGACAGATGGTATGGTACTTCTTATCTCGATGATGTATTTGGTTTCCATGTTCGTGAAGTAGAGTTTTGTGACTAAGAAAGGAAGATGTTTATGAGTAATGAAGAGAGAATTGAAAAGCTTGAAGATGAAGTTGCTACACTTAAATTTTTAATTAGTCTGTTAACTGAGTCTGATACGAGAAAGACTGAATTACTTGCTAAAATGAGTAGGGTATTAGAAGACCATACAGAAATACTTGGAAAGATTACTAATATCTTCATTGGATAAACTTGAAAGGAGAAAGGCACTATGGCTGAGGTTTGGAGAGTATTATATGTGTTGGTTGACTTTAACGGTAATGCTGAGGTCCTGCCCCAGACATTCGCCTTCAACCCAACAAAGGAAGATATAAATGAAGTTGGTCTTGATTTGATAGCAGAACATAACTGCCATCACTTCATTCCTTGTGAACCTGAAAAGATATAGGAGGGCGGCACAGAGTGGATAGAAAACATAGAAGTCATTTAAGACAAATCAAAAGTTTATCAGTACGAGTTAAAAAGCTTTCTCCTAAAGAGAATGACTTAGTTGTTATGAGATATGAGTCCGATGTGTATACAGCAGAAGAGCTTGATAACTTATTTCAAACATTAGCAGATGGTTTAAATCGACCTGTAATCGCCATACCATACACAATGGAGTTAACCACAGAAAACTGCGAAGATATGATTGCTGATTTACAATTACTTATGGAGGGCGGCACAGAATGACTTTCTTAGATAAAATGAAACAAATCCTCTATGGACATGAGGACCTCTCAATTCTCTCTCCAATGGAGAGAAACCTCTATGACCGTCTAAAAGACGGTAATAGAGCTAAAGCAATTTCCAAATACGATATAACTAACCTCGCAATCTATTTAATAACACTCGAACAAAATTTTAGCGAAGCAAGATGTGCCGCGATAGCACTTGAGGAAGCGGTTAAATCCCTTACGGAAGAGAATGAACGACTTCATTCCTACAAAGATACGGTAGATGCAATAGTTTGCCGAGTTAACGACGATGATAGTTATTTAGATTAAGGAGGAAAACAAATGGAAAGACAGGAATTTATAGATAGAATGGACGCAGTTAGCACTCAGGTTGCAACAATGTCCTTAACACTCAATGGTAATAGAGGGGTTCTTAGTGATGACTTTATCGCATATATCTACGATAACTTCGACCCAATGGTTGATGCCTATCTTGGATTAATCGAAGAAGAAGTTGTTGGCGAAGATACTGGAATACTCCGTGAAGTAGTTTGGGAAGACCACTCCCAGTTCCCAATAGAAATCCTCATAGACCCCATATACGACGGCAATGATGCTGGCAACAAGATAGTTGCTAATTCTTGGGGCGACCTTTATGACCAACTCGTTTATTGAGGGGCGGCACAACGCTCCTCATTTTCTAACGGGAACGAAAATTTTAGAGAAACAGATATAGGCCCAACACTTACAGAACGAATTCGAAAGCTCTAATTATAATTTAAAATTATAATTTACAATTATAATTTATATATTATAATTTAATATTATAATATTAAATTATAAAAGAACCGAAGCAACCAGCAGAACACAAAGGAGCCGAATAATGGAGCCGAGTAACTGTTGGCTGGAAGGGAGCCAATTAAAAAGGAGTCGAAACAAACCAGCAGAACCCGTAGGGAAGAACAACGTAGGAGAGAACATTATAATTATATAATAAAAAAGAGGGGAGCCAGCTACCGTAGTGCCGAAACCGAAAAGGTGGAAGCCGTGGAGCTGGAAGGCGGCACAGCCCCGAAGGGACGACAAAACGCCAGTTAAGGAAGCCTTTAAAGGAGCCGATTATAATTTAAAGATTATAGGGAGCCAATTATAATTTAAAAATTATAATAGAGGAGCCTATAATAGAGGAGCCTATAATAGGGGAGCCTATAATGGAAAGCCGAAAGGGAGCCGACTATAATTGAAAATTATAATAAAAGGGGAGCTGCTAAAGGCTAAAGAATTGGGGAGCCGACAATTGAGGGGCCGATAATTGAGGGGCCGACGCTAAAGCCGACAACCAAAAGCCCGTCAATCGAAATCCTACAATATAGGAGGAGGTCGTAGCGGGTGCAATTATATGGAGATACCCTAAAAGTTTAAAAAATTTTCTATCGACCCGAAGCCTTCGGAACGTAGATATAGCAAAAGTTAGTATGTATGCGAAAAAGTTGGTCTGGCCACGCTCCAACCTAAAAGTCAAATATTTAAAATCTATAATATATAATTTATAAATTATAATTTAGGGCGCTAAGCGAATTACCTCCTCTTCCACGAATTGAGGGGGTCTAAAATTTCAAAAGAGGGGGTCTAAAAAATGATAAGACACATTTATAAAATAGTCCGTAAATCGTATTGCATGACGGCAGCGGAACTCTATGCGACAGAGGACTACTTCGAAATCAACGACGTTTTGGTTGATAGTCCAGATAAGTTAGGAGTTCGCTTTCAGGGTGAGCGCACTGACACCTATAACTTCCTTTTTGATGTCGAGGCGGCAGACCGCAAAGAGTTAGAAAAGGAACTCCGCAAGATTATCAATGACTTCGGTATCGGCATTAAGTACGAGTTTAATGATGAAATCTACTTAATGTTTGCCGAACCCAAGCATGAGAATGTTTGGCATGAGGCAGACTTGATAATCCATCAGGTCCATCCATTTGGTAAGAAAGATACTTGTGGTGCCGCGGTTCTGATTGGGAAAAAGCAGAACCCAGAGGAAGTCTTCCCCAATGCGTTCGAGTCTGAGTACTGGTTCAACAAGTGGTACAATCGCTTAAGAATTTATCCTTGTGCCGCGCCGTCGTTTCCGTCAGCCGTTTACTACAGTTTCCTCCTTACACTAAACGAGTTCTACTACACACTTTATCCATCTTACTTCCAGCCAGAAACTACATACTACGCCTACAGAATTGACGACCGCGGCTTCGATAATGCGGAGCAGGTTAAGGATTTAACTCTGGAGCAGTTCGACTTTTATGTTGTGCCGTCACTGAAGGGATGTGCAATGCCCGACCTCACAGGTTACAGCTCACTCAATCCTTCACAGCTCACGGCGGCATATTGTCACTATATAATGCCATTCTGGGACAAGTTCATCGCTAAATAAGTAATAAAGCAGCACGTAAAGTGCTGCTTTTCTTTTCGCATTACTAAAAAAAACTTGACTTTTTTTATAAAATATGGTATAATGGGGAGGGATATATATAAAAAAATTAAAATTTTTAACAAAAGGCCCGGCAATAGAACTGAAATGGCTTTGTTTTGGCGAATTTCTTGTGTCTCGGGCCCTATTAAATTCGGTTTTAGTTTAAAATAAATCCCAAAACCAATTTTATAGTTGCGATTAAGACTTCCGAACATATAATTCGGCGTCTAATTTTCAATAAACTTGACTAATTGCGGCGGACGGCGGATAAATTGCAGCTCACTAATAGTTAAAATATTTAACTTGGGTGTGCCGCCCCAGCTCACCAGCTCGCATAAGGTGGAAGTCGCAGCTCACAGACGCAGCTCACCGGAGCACTCAATCGCAGCTCACAGACGCAGCTCACAAGGCCTTCGCGGGGAGAGGCTCGGCCCCGGGCCATTAGTGTATAGGTGGGAGGAGGTGGAGGGGCGGCGATAAAGTATGAACAAAGTATTAATTAATTAAAAAAATGAACAGCGGCCCGGGATGGCCCGGGCCATGTTAGTGGAGACTAACGACTTAATAAAAAAAATGGACGTTTAACACGTCCATTCTACAAGATAGTCGTCTACGAGATAATCTACGTAGTATTTGTTAATAAATTCACCTATTGGATTGTCGTTAATTGTTTCGCTTATGCCTACGAACTCCGCAAGATTGTAGTATCTGTTATCACCATAGACTTCTCTTGTAAAGAGGTTTATGCCTATGAAAAAGCTGTCAAGATATTCACTATCAACTAATCTACCTGTATCGCTGAGATACTCTCGTAAATCGTCACCGTCTACGTCTACCCTATCTTTTCTGTGGTATTCTGCCGCGTCGCCGATTAGGTTTGAACTACGATTTGCGGTGAACTCCCACAAATTGTCATAGAATTTATCCCAATCTGCTTTTGAGATTGCAATACCTCTGATGATTGAAATAAAACTTGAATAACTCATTACTTATCACTCCATTTCCGACATTTCGCTTTAACCTGCATATCATAGTCATGAAAGTTATCACAGTCTAAATCCCACGAATGAGGAGCACGTCTAAAGATACAGCAACCGTTATCATCAAATGGACACATTTCGCAGTCAGTATCTTCACAAGCCTTTTTAACGGCAAGCGCTACGTCCTCATATTCTTGACGCTCTGCGATTTCGGCTTCTTCTTCATCTTCTACGCGCTGGTTCATAAAGGTATAAAACATTTTCTCTACTCTCATTTTAAGTCCTCCTTAATTTTCAATTGATATGCAGACTTCTTTTGCATAGTGTCCGTCGTCGCCTATGAAAAGGACTTCTTCTTCATGGACATCATCACAATAACTATACCAATCATCACTACACTGATAATCAAGAGTTAGAGGGGCATTTTCAAGACCTTTTGCCTTTGCTTTTTCATACAATTCTCTTACTGTCATATTCATGACCACCTTTCCTTTACTGTAACTATATTATAACATATATTGTGCCGCCTGTCAACAGTTTTTTGTTAGGATATGCTAACGGCGGCCCGGGCGCTTTCGCGCCCTAAAGTACGAAAGTTATTCTACGTCTTCAACTGGAAATATCTGCATACCATAGAAATACCAACGTGTGCGGATTTCCTCGAATAAGTCTTCCTCTGTATAATCAGGGTAATCAATTTCGATTTGGTCTGCACGTTCATTAATCATCCACCGCATAGCGTCTTCCATTGTATTGCGAATAGCAAGCACTTCAACTTGACTTTCACATTCAACAACTACATATTTCATATTATTTCTCCCCCTCTATTTCATCTCGTAAATCCTTAAATCGGCAAGGGTGTTCTCCTGTTTCATCGTCCCAATTAAATAGCCAACAACCCTCGCAACCGCTGGGTTCATCACGTCTATTTGAGCAGAGGTCTTTTGCAATCTCATAAAGTTCCCATGCCTGCATTGGTGTAATTTTCATTTAATCAACTCCTTTACTATATATAGTATACCATATTATATAGTAATTGTCAAGTAAAAGTTGTTAGTATGACCTAACATGACCCGGGCGGCTTTGCCGCCCTAAAGCGACAAAGTCAGTGAAGAACACGTTTTATGATTGTGCCATGTAAAGTTGTCCAGAATACATCACCCTCTATATTGGAGTGACAACACTTTTCACATATATGCTTTTTTATAAAGTATCCATCTTTTGGATACTCATCATCTTCACTGTCAATAATTGAATCTGTAAGATAATCGAGTGCATCTTCAAAATCCCTTGTTACATATTCGACTTCACCCAAGTTAAATACTGGATAAGCTTCTCCGTCCTGTACGATATAAACATATTCCATTAGTCCTCGTCCTCCTCATCATCACACTTCTCTACCTCGTTATCCCAATAGCCAAAGCAACCCTCATTCATTGCTTCCTGTGCAAGTTCAATTGCTTCTTCTTCGCTGTCGGCTTCGATATAGTCCTCATATACTCTTGATACCTTTACCCAATACTGTGCCATATTTAAGCACTCCTTTCCTTTAGGGAGAGAGCGACTTCAAGTCTACTATTGAATTATACTGGATAATTCCACCAGTGGCTAAGCCGCTCGATTACTTCCTTTACTGTAATTATATTATATCATATAATGTGCCGCCTGTCAATACCCAGTTGTTAGGATACCCTAACGCGGCCCGGGTCAGTTAGTAGTGACTAACACTCACATAAAAGAAAAGGGCAAATTTGCCCTTAATAAAGTAAGTTAATACCACTGGCATTTAAAATTGTGTGTGTTTCCTTGCAGTTCTCACAGTCGCACTCGTTAAAGGGCTTATCACAAATACCGTAATTACATTCCTGTTCTCTGCAATCATTCAAGAAAGTATCTGTTTCAACCTCTGTAATAACAGCGCCGCACTCGTCTGCTATTGCTTGGGCAACTTCTTTATCAGTATAAACGCCTAAAAGTCTTGGTTCATCATGCCAACGGTCAATGCAATCAGCATAAGTATAAATAGTTACTTCTGCGGCTAAAATATATACTTTCATATTATTCCCCCTTATTCAACATAGTCATCATAAATTGTGACTGCTACATCTACGTCAAATTCCTCGCCGTCCTCGTTGCAATACAAAGGGTTGAAGTCAACGATTACCTCATGGCGAAGTCCTTTAATAAAATCAAAGAACTTTGCCTCACTTACTGTGTGAACGTCCATTCTCCTATCATCTGATGCCTGTAAAACTAATACTTTCATGCTTTAAGCACTCCTTTCCTTTACTGTAATTATATTATACCATATCTTTATTGCTTTGTCAACACTTAGTTGTTAGCATTATCTAACGGCCCGGGCACCGCTAAATGTTTTAACTAAATAGGGTAAGGGGAAAAGGGCGATTACTCGCCCTTCTCTGCCTTTTTCTTGGCTCTTGCCGCTTTGTCACGCTCTGCCTTTTCAGCCTTAAGGCGCTTGTCCTCAGCGTCCTTTTTAGCCTTGACTTCGAGTGTTTTCTGCCATTCTTCGGCAACCTTATAACCATTGAAATAAGGCTTAGTGCTCTTGCCCCACTTGTGCTCCTGTACAGTCTTTGCTACTGGATAGGGGAACTCTACCCACATGATAGCACCGTCAAGGGGAGACTTACCAACAGGAACGAGAAAACCGCCCTTGTCAGGATAGCAAGCACCATACTGCTCATTAAGAAGCTGTTCAAGTACCTTTACACCCTCTGCCTTGTTGTCTCTCTCAACACTTGCTCTTGTAACCTTAGTCTCTGCCATATGGCTCAACTCCTTTCCTTTACTATATATATTATATCACATCTTACTTGATTTGTCTACTGTCATTTTGCACAAACTTTTCCGCCTCGCACCTACTGCCCATTGTGCAAATCGCCGGCGGCCCGGGCCGCTTTGCCACTTTAGTGTGGCAAAGCCTTTGATAAGAAATAAGTTAAAAGGTTTGACGTTCCCTCATTCAGTTTTGAAAGGAATACTAAATACTCCTCATTTGTTAAATCTTTTTCGCTTGCCATTTCGGTAACTTTCATTAAAACGTCATTAGTAAAGTCCTCTAACTCTTGTTTACTCATTTAATCAACTCCTTTATTTATATACGTCCTCATGTGAAATTATATAACCGTCTTTTTTAATAGTAATTGAAGCGATTTTTTCTTTTCCTTCATTTTCTTTATCTTTTAAAAGAGCATTGATAGATTCTATTAAGATAAAACAGATAGCGAGTATAATTAATAGTTTTATCATTTTATCTCCCCTTTCACATACTAAAGTCCGAAAGTCCAAAAGTCTCTTTTATTGCGTCCATTGCACCCATTTGCAGAAAAAGTAAAAGAATTAAACCATTTGCAGTATCTTCTTTTGCAGTTTCAAATATTTCCTTTACATCATCAATGTTAGGCATAAATACATACATTTAACAAAACTCCCTTCTATGGGCGGTTGCTTATGCAACCGCCTTTAATACTCCAAGTATATTATCTGCATTATATGCACCCTCGCCCCAGTTGTCACGATTTGGCTTTTCATCGTCAAATAATATACCTTTTGAAAGTGTCTGCTTAGGTGTGCCGTATGGTACTATGAATATGTTATCAAATTTAACAGACTTTAGGTGAGTTGCTAACCATTTTAACTTAGTCTGTTTTACCTGTTCATTGTATTCAGCAGTACCACTTTTTGAAGTCCACGAGATTATGTTAATTTTATAACCTATTCTCTGTAACTTATTTAATACTCTTGCAAGTGCTGACATATTTACAAGGGGTTTAGCGATTGCATAAGGGCGAACATTCAGATTGATTAAGTCATCTAACCAACCGTCTACACCGTAGAGGTCTGCGATAGTTCCGTCCATATCAAAGTTAATTATTTTTTCAGTCATATTTATGACCACCTTTCCTTTACTGTAACTATATTATAACATAGAATTATAAAAATGTCAACGCCTTTTTGTTAGCACCACCTAACGGCGGCCCGGGCCGCGCTTCACCGAAGTGAAGCGTTGAAGTTATTTCTTTTTTCTTTTCTTTTTATGGTGACTATCTAAATCAAGTAAATATTTTCTTGTTTTTACTTTCCAATTTGGTTTAGACATTTTACGAACTATTCTATAATGTGTAGTGCGGTTCAGATAAGGTAAATAATATAATATTTCATATTTTTTTAACTCGTCAAATACTTGTGTACAAAGATATTCATATTCAAGTTTTTTCAGTCTATTCATTTAATTAACTCCTTCCTTAAGGGGCGGCAATTATGCCGCCTTTGGTGTGTAATATGTTTTAATTAACTTCTTATGGAACGCAAATTCTGCAAGTAATATAACTAATTCACAATATACATCTTGTAAAGCTGTATGTGCTTCGTTAAATAATTCATCACCTGTTATGTAACGATACAGAATTTCTGCGGTGAGTTTTGGGCGACCATTTTTCGTTAAATAGCCGAAATCCTCACAATATTTAATATACTTTTTTGACTTTGCAAAGGTTTGCTGTGCCATTCTTAAAGTACACCATTTTTCTATACCATAAGGAAAAACATATTTGTATGGTGTTTTAACTGCGTTGTTTGTGTTCTTAATTGCGTTCATGTCAAAACGTGTATTATGTGCAATAACTGCCTTGACTGTGTACTTTTTAATCAGTTTACGAATGATATAAACAGCAGTACGCCATTTTACCATTTTACGCACACCATTTTTCAAGTCCTGTTCATACTGTGGGATTTTATCTGCATAATAAGCTGTTGCCATTTTGTCTTTCATGCCTACGAAAACATCATAAATGACAAAGTTAAATGTTTCATAGATATTACCCTGCCTGTCTATGATAGCCATACCTAAATCATATACAAAGGGATTATCTAAATCACCGCAAGTTTCAGTGTCGAGTTGTAAATAAAAGTGTTTTGGTCTACTCATTGTTATCAAGTCCTTTCTGATTACATATATATTATAGCATATACACATAAAAAAGTCTATTGACATAATGCACAAACTTTCCGCTCATATCGTGCCGCCCTTTGTGCAAATCGACGGGGCGCCCGGGCCCCACGCCGAAAAGGGCGATTTATCGCCCTTTCCGTCTATGAAATATTTTTAACCAAACTCTTACAAAGAGTTCCTGCGCCTTTGGATTTATCACCCTTGAAAATAGCAGATAAAGTACAATTATCGCTATCATGGGGAAAATTAACTCAGGGTTCATTTAATCACTCCCTTAGTATTCCATATTGTTATAAAATTTTGCCATGTGTGTTACATCATAACCACCATAAAAGGTATATATATGAATTAAACACTCTCCGTCCGTATCCTCGTAACGCTCTTGCATAAGGGCGGCGGCTTCTTTTAAGGTAACACCTTTACCTATAACCTCTATACCCTCATATTCATCAAGAACATTAACTTTTAAGGTCGTTAAATCACAATTAGACATATCCATAAAGCCTACCTCCTTTTCCTTTCTATATATAGTATATCATAGATTATAGAAAATGTCAAGCGATAGTTGTTAGGTATGACTAACTCGCCCGGGCCACACGCCGAAAAGGGCGATAAATCGCCCTTAATCGACTGAATAATCAATAATAGTTTGCTTTGTGATTTTTGTCTCAGTGATAGTTATTGTAACCTCTATATCGTTATTTACTTCCACCTTTTTATAAATGTCATGTGAAACTGAAATGTCCTCTGTTCCTGTCTCTGTTTTAACAGTGATGTAATATTTAGTAATTATTGTTTTGCCGCACATTACGTGTTTATCGTAAACATCTGTAACTGTAAGATTTTCACGATAAGTCTGTTTTGTGCCCAAGTCTTCATCTGCTATACTGAAAATGAGTAAACCCATAATCAAAACAAGTACGCCTACAAAAATTCTCCCTACCCAATCTTCCATATTATTCCCCTTTACTTTATTCTTTCAAATGTGCCGCCGCAACCCTTGTGTGTAAAATTCTGCGGTTCGTTAATGAATTTACACATTCTCTGTCTGCCCTCTATTAAGCCGCACTTCTTACATCTACAAATATATCTCATGCTGTTTACACACTTTTCTCTATCAACGCCTAATTTCTCCATTGACTTTGTGGCGTTCTGCGTGTCATAACCATACTTTAACAGACGGTCACCATAAGAATTGAACTTTACGCCATGGTTCCAACAACCTTCGCAAGTGTGGATAACTTCATGGAGGATAATGCTCATTATGCCCTTTTCAGCAGTAATGTTTTCGTCAGTAACAACCTCTCTCAGTTCTATGGAGAAGTCTCCTGTTATGCCGTCTTGAACACATCTACCCCATGCCTTTGACAGTCTCTTGTTTACTGATATGCCTGTTATCTTACGATAAGGTATGCCCTCTGTATCACAAACTACCAGTGCTTTTAACAGTAATGATTTAATGTCATACATAAATCTCAACTCCTTTACTATATATAGTATAACATAAATCATAAAAAAAGTCAACATCTTTTTGTTAGGCGGCACTAACAGGCCCGGGTTGTGTTAGTATTAACTAACTATTAAATAAAAAAGGGAGGAGATTAAATCTCCTCGCCGTTAGATAATTTAACTAATGTCTCGTTTGATATTTTAACATTCATATAGATACCTACGCCGTAATAGCCGTTGTCACCACCTGAGAAGTCTGTCTGCAAAATGCGCTTATCATTTGAGTAAATGAACAAACGATAAGTACCCCAATCGCTATACTCTGGCTGTTCAACTTCAACTTTAGTAATTATATTGCCTTTTGCACCTGTATCAATTACTTCACTGTAAGTATACCAACCATTGCCACAACCGCCGCAACCTTCATTTGAACATACTTCAAGTATAAGACCATTGCTGAGAACAATAGAAAGCTGTTCGCCTGCACCGTCCTCGATTATATCAACAATACTCTGTCCGTAGATGTACTTTGCAAAGCTGTAACTGATTTCTGTCGTTTCATTTTCAGAATTGAAAACTTCTGTCTCTTTGAAATAGCCTACATCTTCACCATTCCAATTCTTCTGAAAGCCAAAGTCCGAAAAGATTTCATTAATATTCATAACATCATTCTCCTTTTGTAGTATTGGTTCTTTACTATATATATTATATCATATTAATAATATAAAGTCAATACTTTGTTGTTAGTATAACCTAACGGCGGCCCGGGCCCCAGTCAACATATTTAACTAAATAAGGGTAAAAGGAAAGGGCGGCATTTGCCGCCCATTGGATTAGCCCTCTGTGGGGAGTGCGTATCCGTTTACCTTGGACTTTGCGCCCTCAGGCTTATAGCCCTTGATTACGACAATCTTGTTGTCAGTGATATAGGGCTTAAGAACTGCTGTTACCTTCTGTGCAGATACCTTGTTCTCTGCTGTGGTGAACTTCTCCGCAAGCTGTGTTGCTGTGTAGGTCTTACCTACCTCGAAAGAGCTGTAAATTGCATTAGCAAGGTCTGCGTTAGCGGCTCTCTTTTCCTTTTCGGACTTAGTGTCCTTTCTGCCTGCGTTCTTTTCGTCAAGCTTTGCTATCTGCTCCTCGCAGTAGTCGATAACAGCAGGATTGAACTCGCCGTCCTCGCCGTAAAGCTTTATCTTTGTAGATGTTCTCTTACCGTCAGCGGTAACTGTGTTTGTGCCCTCGCCCTTAAGAATAAGTGTGTAAAGTTCTCTCTGTGTCATATAAGTACCTCTTTCTCCTACATAGTAGGTGTTGATTTTTGGGGTTTAGGTCTTTCCCTCACCCTCTGTAATTATTATACCACATCTTTTGTGGTTTGTCAAGCAGTTTCAAGATATTTTTTTCTTTTAACTAACTCGACTTTGGCGGGAGACAAGGGACTTGAACCCTCAACTACTTGATTAACAGTCAAGTGCTCTACCAATTGGGCTAATCTCCCATAAATTGGAGCTGATGACAAGAATTGAACTTGCAACCTACTGATTACAAATCAGTCGCTCTGCCTATTGAGCTACATCAGCATTGGTCGGTGTGACAGGAGTTGAACCTGCAACCTACCGCTTAAGAGGCGGCTACTCTACCATTTGAGTTACACACCGTTTCCTTACCTTCTGTATATATTATATCATACTTTAGAAGGTTTGTCAAGAGGTTTTTGAAATATTTTTTTCATTTAACCAATTGACCTTTGGTGGGGAGAGAAGGACTCGAACCTTCGGTGTTGCTAATGTCACAGATTTACAGTCTGCTACCCTCGCCGCTGGGTTACCTCCCCTTGACTACATTTATATTATACCACATTATATGACTGTTGTCTATTGGCATAATGCACAAACCTCATTAACATTATCGTCCTCCTTTTGTGCAAATCGCCGGCGGCCCGGGCCGCTTTCCCGCTTTAATACGGGAAAGTCCACTCGTCGAATATCTGTTCTTTGTTGCCTCTCATTTTGTTTAATTTTCTTACACACTCATTACGCCTATCTAACCAGAAGCGAGCATCTTGTAAAAACAATTTACGAGTTTCGTTTTCATCTGCATTTTCATACCACAATAGGCAATTACGAAAACGGTGGGAATAAGTGTCGATTTTGTTCATTAAATCCCTATATATCTTGTTAAAAACCATTTAACAAAACCCCTTTCGGAGGGCGATTAATCGCCCTCGCTTTCGTTCTCGTTCTTCTTGTTTTCGTAGTGGTCGATAATGTCGTTGAAAAATACTGCCTTGTTGGAGTTGCTGTTCCATGTACGTATTTTAATGGATATTTCAGCAAGCGGAGCAACTGAAAAGCCGTTGGTATCTGTTAATTTAGTTACCTCAACTACTAAGGTGTCCTTTTTGAAACTGCCACCGTCAGTCTCAAAATTTTCGTCTATTTCGGCAACCTTTTCAACGCCAAAATTCTTAATCAATGCGTTATAAATAACGTCATTGACTGCCTTACGCATAAGGGCTTCCTTATCACGCTTGGACTTGCACTCTGAGAAATCTAACTGCATGACCTCATCTCCTTTACTATATATATTATATCATACTCGTTTTGATTTGTCAACAGCAAGTTGTTAGCATGGGCTAACGCGGCCGGGCCTCTTTGACGCATTAAAGCGTCAAAGAGTTGGGGAAGTATTTTGCTTTTTGACAGAATACAATGCAATCAATGCCAAAATTATCATAAAGGAATGACGAATTATATAAATCATTTGACATTTCACTTATTTCCTCTATGTCATAGCCATTTATTTCTGCAATATCCTCAAAAAAATCGCATGCTTTTTCGCGTGCATCGCGTTTAGTTTCATAAACACCAATAACTTCGTCATGCAGATTATCTGTTACTATCCAACACTCTTTCATTTAACTAACTCCTTTCAGTCTTTGAATTATAAAATATAGGTTCAATGCTAAGAATATGCCATTAATCAATGAACCTGTTAAAACTTTGTTCTTAATACTATCAGTTAAACCAATTGAACTTGATATAACAAATAGTGGTGCAGACCATATTGAACTTGCGGCACAAAAAGCGGCGGCAAGGGCGCACACAAATACAGATATATAATCTATTCTACGCATTTTCTTCATTACCTCATCTCCTTACATATATATTATATCATAGAGGGGCAGTAATGTCAATAGGGAATTGTTAGTAGAGACTAACACGCCCGGGCCGCTTTGGGGCGTTAAAGCCCCAAAGTTATTTAAAACGCTCTTTTATCATTTCTTTAAACTTAAATACATTGCACATTTCATAAACGTCAGTGTCAACATCACGAAATGCTAACTTTTCACCATTGGTAAAATATATTGTGTTATTCTCTATCTTTTCAATTAAATGAAAAGTCATTTCGTGGTCGCCGTTCTCACTATCCATAAGTGAGAACAGAACCTTAAATATGTCAGTTATCCACATAAAAACACCTCACATTCCAAAAGCGGTAAAGCATACAGACCATACGAAAAATGCGGCGAATACACCTAAAACAGTCCATGAAGCCACATAAGCAAGTCTTGCTATCTTCTTTAATACCTTAATCATTATTACTCAACTCCTTTACTATATATATTATATCACATCTATACTGTATTGTCAACTATTTTTTGTTAGTATCACCTAACGGCGCCCGGGCCGCCCCGCCGCTTTAAAGCGCTAAAGCAGGGGCGAAAAGGACAGGCGGCACTATTGCGCCGCCCTCTTTTGCTATTTGATTTAATCAGCCCTCGACAGGGACGTCCTCGCCGTCCTCGCCCTCGAACTCTGGCTCGTCAACCTCAGCGATTGAGTAGCCCTTAACAGCACCCTTGCCCTTTTCAGGCTTGAACTTCTCGTCCACGTCAAGCTCGCCCTCATCAGCAAGCTGACCAGCAAGGGCAGAAATCTTGCTTGTAGAGTAAGCGTTACCGTCCTTGTCCTTAACGCCCTTATCAGCTACGGCAACAGCAAGCTGACCAGCAGACATTACAGCACCAGCGGCAGTAAGAATGTCAAGGATAACAGCCTTGATAGCGTCATTCTCAGCTATCTTGTCAAGAGCCGCCTTTGACGACTTGCGGTTTGCGTTCTTAGTGTCAAGCTTGTCGATTGAAGCAAGAGCGAAAGCCTTGATGTCCTCATTTGCAGTCTCAGCGATTACAGCTTCAAGAAACTCACGATTTGTCTTAAACATAGTACCTCTCCATTTCTCCGACAACTTATGTCGACTGTTGAATTTGGGGTTTAGGCGTTTCCCTCACCCTCTGTAATTATTATATCACATTTGGATTACTTTGTCAACCCTTTTGCGATATATTTTTTTGATTTAACTTTTGAGTTAAGTAGTGGTGGGGCGAGCGGTTTCTCACCGCCCCTACATCTAAGTTATGCGCTCAGTGTCCTTACTGAACCCCTCCCTTAACTCTATATATATTATATCATATCCGAACTGATTTGTCTATTGGCAAAGTGCACAAACCTCATCAACCTCAACCACATTATTTTGTGCAAATCGCCGGCGGCCCGGGCCAGTTAGCAGAGACTAACATCTATAAAAGCAAAAGGGCGACCTCTGTCGCCTTTCCCCTATTGAGAGTATTCTCGCCCACGTTGTACACCGTTCTCTCTACGCCGAGCACGCGAGGGGTTGCTTTGCGGTTTAGGGGGGTTCCCACGCACATCTACAAAACCGCCGTGCGTTCGCTCCACTTAATTTATATAGCGGTGCTGGCTCGTGCAGAATTAAGGGTTTTACTCGTCAAGTATGCTGACACACCTTTTAGGCTTTACCCACCAGTGCCCTCGGAGTCTCTACCCACCGCTTGAGAGAGGATTTTCAAGACGCTTAGTTCCATACTCTGTCCTCATCTCTGTTATTATTATACCACATTTGAAGTGGTTTGTCAAGTGGGAGTTGTTAGGCTTAACTAACAGCTCTCTCGTGCCGCCAGCGTAGCTTGCCTAACGAAGCAGGCAAACTACGAAGTGCTCGTGGTCAAGCTCAAAGCAGGACACACGCAGACCAGTAAACTTGATACCAAAGGCATCAACTGGGGCTATCCGCAGTACCTCACCAGTCTCAGCAAGTACTGCGACGACAACAAAGGAGAAGCGGCACATACGGAGAAAGGCGAGAAGAAATTCAAGTCGCATTAGGTGTTCCCTCCCTTCCACTGTTATTATTATACCACATTCAAGGAGTTTTGTCTACTGGTAAATTGCACAATGTTCATTGACATCGCGGCCGATTAGTTGTGCAAAACGCCGAACGGCCCGGGCCGCTTCGCCACGCTAAAGCGGCGAAGCATTTGTTTTAATCCCCAAAAAATCCGCATATTGGGCAGATACAGTCCTCAAAGTCCATATCACTCCAGTCATCTTCGTAAACTGGTTCGCCACACTCTGGGCAGATAAAATAACGCTCTGTATAATCTACATATGCGCCATAGTCATTTTCTGCCTGTAAAGCCGCCATGTGCCAATCTGCATTTATATTCATATTTCCCACTCCTTTACCTTACCAGTCTTGCGGAACTTGCGCTTTGCAATGCGCTTAAATTCCTTCTTTGTAAAGTAATCAAGAACCCACTTACCCATGTCGTTACGCTTGTAGTTGCTGTTCTTCATATAATCAACTCCTTTACTATATATATTATAGCATAGAAAGGGGAGAAAGTCAACCCCTTTCAATTTATTTTTTTATTTTAACTTAACCATTTCTGATTTTTGCGGATTGCCTTTTCTGTATCTTCATAAGATTTAAGTTCAGCAAACTTTTCAAAAGAAACTTTATCACTTACAATGCAACCGCCAATAAATGTATAAGCAAACATTAAAATTCCCAATATTACGCAACCAATTGAATAAATATTGCATATACCTGTTTCAAGCATAGCGCCGCCAATTGCTACAAAGAGCGTCCATGAAAAGATAGTCGCTCCATACCAAGAGAAAAAGTCCACAACTTTACAATAACGATTATATCTTTTCCTCATTGCTGAATATTTAATATCTTTCATTTAATCAAATCCTTTACTTTTTATTATTACAACATGGACATTTATTGCCGTCCTTTAGTTTGTCAAAAGTCTTGCCGCAGTACGTGCAGAAATATTTTTTACCGTCAAATTCTATTGGATACTTTTTTGACATATTAATACCCCTTTCAAATTAAAAATGATACCAAAACATGAACTCCTGTGGTGTCACGCCGTACTCTTTGCAAGCGGTTTCAAATTCAGTTTTGTTACCTGTTGTGAGATAGATATGATGTGCAAGAAAAAGACAACTGAGATTATCAGCACCACTTAAAATATCATTTATTCTATCGAAATCATCACCTGTAAAAATTGGGTTCATATAGAACACTTCCTTTCCTTTACTATATATATTATACCATAGTATAATATAAATGTCAACACCAAGTTGTTAGTATAGGCTAACGCCCGCCCGGGCCAGTTAGTAGAGACTAACAAGTGAATAAAAAAGTGCCGCCTCAAAGGGCGGCGATACGAAAGGAACTTTTACAAATGGCTGAAAATATTGGCGACTCTTAGGGGATTCGAACCCCTGTCTCTGCGGAGACAACGCAGTGTCCTACCATTAGACGAAAAAGCCATTTTACGCTCTTTTACGGCGGCGCAGTCCGTACAGTCTTTGAATTGTTCTGTCTACAATAGGAATTAATCATTAGGCTAAGCCCCACGGACGGCACGCCGCTCCCCGCAAGTCATTAGCATCTGCGCTGATTTCTTCCCACATTCACGGCACTGGTGTGCGTAGTGAGGTTCGAACTCACGACCTACCGCTTAAAAGGCGGTTGTTCTTCCACTGAACTATACGCACATTATACAGATGGTATTGTTGCCAAGCGGATTTGCACCGCGACCTCTGTGTTCACCGCACAGCGCTCTTGCTATCACTGAGCTATTGACAACGAAGAAAGAACTTATTTCCTATTCCTACTTAATACCCCTTGCGTGGCTTCTTGATGTAGGCTTGCGCCGTATAGAGATTTCGTTTTGGTATTGCGTTCTTCTTCCCTTTCTGTAATTATATTATATCATACTCAGAGCCGTTTGTCAACCCTTTTCGATATAATTTTTTTATTTAACTTTTGCGGCGACGAGAATCGAACTCGCACCACCCCACTACTCAGTCACTTTCGTGAATTTCGCAAGGCGTTCTCCCTAATTAAACTACGCCACGATTAGTCGTAAGCACTCAGAGGAGATAGTGCTGTTAATTTAACTGATATATGCGCTTTACGACTATTGGCGCACTCAGTAGAGAAGTTTTCCTTAGCCCCTCTCTTCCTTAACTCTATATATATTATACCATACAATATTGAGTTTGTCTACTGGTAAAATGCACAAACCTCATCAACATTTCGGCTGATCAGTTGTGCACTTTGACGAGCGCCCGGGCCGCTTCACCGCGGCAAAGCGGTGAAGTTTTATTGTAAGGACGCTTCATCTTTATCAAAATAAAATTCTTCGCCTTGTAAATAAACTTTACAACCGCCGTCATAAGTTTTATGTATTTCGTACTCATAGCCAAAGCGTTCACAAAATTCTATCAAAATCTGAAAATCTGTCATAATTAAAACCTCTCAATCTGCTTACGCTGAAATCCTGCTAAATGTTCTCTTATCATTCCAACTTCTTCATTTGAATAGAATGTATCAATGAACATATAGTCAAACTGTTTACCCATTAACTTTGCTTCGAGTTCGTTTGGTAATGCCTTGATAGTTTCAATTGAGTAATCGTTTATCTTATCCATACTCATTTCATATCTTACCATTATTTCCTTTTGACTTAAAGCGTAACTAAATAAACTAATTATCAGAACTCTCATATCTGACACCGTCCTTTCTCTTTCTATATATATTATAACATTACTATACGTATTTGTCAACACCTTTTTGTTAGGGGTGACTAACACCGCCCGGGTTGTTAGTATCGGCTAACATTTGTTTAAGGGAAAAGGGGTTAAAACCCCTTTTAGTCAATAGATAAAATCATTAATGATGAGAGCATTGTTATAATTATTAATACTAATATAAAATTAAAATGTATACTAAATAATATACATATCAATGCATAAATTGCTATTGTGGGAATAATAGTCAAAAGATTAAGTACAAATATTGAATATAAACAAGCAAAAAAGCGAACTATATAAGGTAAATTGCTATATTTTTCAACATTGCCAACTTTAAGGGCGCAACAAAAACAAGATAGTATTAATATAATTAGGAAAGTAAAAAACATATTATTCCCCCTTTGAATTTCTCTTTGCCTTGTTTCGTTCTGCGATTTTGTCTAACTTTTCTCTCCTCTGCTTTTCTGCCTTTACTGCCTGTGCAATTTCACACGCATGGAGAATGTAAGTTGTAAATTCCTCTCTTGACATTCTTGCAGTCTTTGTGCGGATAACCTCACCCTGTGGATTGTGCCATTCCTGTCTTACTGTTACGCTCATTCTGAACCCCTCATTTCTTCTTTTTTCTTCTTGTAATCGTGTGGACTTTTACCCTTGCGAGTAACTGGATTGATATGCCATTTATTGCGCTTAGACTTAAAATACTCTTTGCGCTTTTTCTTAGACTGTTTGTCTAAGGGTATCATCTTATCCATTGTATCAACTCCTTTACTATAATTATTATATCACAAAGGGCGGCACTTGTCAAGCCTAAGTTGTTAGTACGTACTAACCGCGCCCGGGCCGCTTCACCACGGTGAAGCGATGAAGTGTTTAATATTTTATTTGTATAAACTGCCTATCCTCTTTACATTTAAAACATCTCATTGTTTTTATGTGTCCTGCCTTTGTGCGGTGACTTGATTTCTTTGGTATTAACATCTTTACACCGCACACTGGACACTGGAAGTCACGATAAGTCACATCATGTTTTTTCATTTAATCAAATCCTTTCATCTAACCTTACAAACCGTTTGATTTGCCTTGAACTCATATACATGACCATTTGTTGCTACTGCATGACGTTCGTCAATCTTGCGGAGTATGAACCCCACGTTAAAAGTTGAGAAGTAATCACCTATTCTTAATGCGCCGAAGTTAGTCATATTAACCACTCTCCTATCTGTACATAGTTAAAAGATTAATTCAAAGATGTTCCAACTTGCAAAGTTCTGATAATTGTCAGACAATGGGTTATTATGTATGTTCACATCAAAAACGCTCATTGCTACCCACAAGAGGAGCAGGACACTAACTATTGTTAATAAATTTGAAATTGCCTTTTTCATACAGGACACAACCTTTCTTTATTTTCTATATATATTATATCATATTGTAGCTTAAAAGTCAAGCTTTTTTATTTAAAATTTTCTTTTAACCAGTACCGCCCGAGGCGGAGCGGAGCTTATACGCCCCGCTTCACCAGTGTGCTTTCCATGAACATTGTAGCCTTTTCGTACTTTATGCTGTATGGAATTTCGTCAATTGTGAGGTCAGCTCCCTTGTCGAATGGAACATTGTCCTTTGTCCATTCCTGTCCAGCTCTTTCGGTTACGAGCTTTTCGAAGATTTCGCCCTTGTTGTAGCCGAGCTCAGCTTTCTGCTGAAGGAGATAATCTTCTGTGCAGAGGAGTTCACACTGACAGCTGTCAATCAGCATTTGCTTTTCAGCTGATGTGGGCTGAAAGCGAACTGTCATTGAACCGCCATTCTTGGAGCTTGCACGGCTCAGGACAAGACCGAAGTCAAGACCATAGCTCTTTGTTACATAGATGTTGTGCTTGTAAGCAAAGCCGCAGATGTAGTTGTGAGTATAAGCGATTGAATTGTAACGTGCCATAAGGCTAACTAATGTGAGATTGTTCATCATAGTGAACACCAACCTTTCCTTTACTGTAACTATATTATACCATACCGAGACACAAATGTCAATAGGTTTTTGAAAATTTTTTTGAAAAGTTGTTAGCACATACTAACACGCGCTACTGTTATACTTTAGATTGTAGAACTTTAGTGCGCTAAAGCGCGGTCGGGCCGCACTCACACTTCTACACTTCATACCGCTAAAGCGCGGCCCGACCCTAATCTCACTTCTACGCTTTAAATGACTAAAGCGCTCGGGCCAAATGGCCCGTCCCATGTTAGTATAGACTAACACGTGGTTACTCTCCCCTCTTACTCTCTGCCTTCCGGATTTCCTCTTCTCTAATTATATTATAACATAAAAAAAAGGGTTTGTCAACCCCTTTTTAAAAAGTTTTTTATTTAACTTTTTAGAGTAATACTGCTATAAATGCAATAGTTACTATTGCATATATGAATAGCAATATTGTCATTGCATACATAGATGTACGCCATGTGTCTTTATGGTCTGCCCATTCAGATTTATCTTTTATAAATATATGAATGAAGAAACCAAATACTAAAGACATAATTATATAAATAATAACTGCACTACTCATTTTCTATTACCTCTCTTTCTAATTATATTATAGCACTAAAGCATTAAAAAGTCAAGTATTCAGAAAAATATTTTTCTTTTAATTAAATCGCGGCACGGCCCGAGCGAGTTAGTATGTACTAACAAAAAGGTATTGACAACTTGACCGATACATGATATAATATATATAGAGAAAGGGAAAAGCCCTTAATAATAGAAAGGTCGTGTTTTATATGACAGTTAAAGAATTTATTGATGTAATGGCACTTAATGAAAAAATCGTTAATATTGATATGCGTTTTGAAGGTTGTAAAAGCACTATTTCTCTTGTGTGGGAATACAAGGGAGAACGTGAAATAAGTATTGATGATATAGAGTGCTTTGGTGATTGTTCTATTATCAGAATGGAAACTGACCATGATATCACATATTCTGATGATTATGAACCATATGTTACTAATATTGATGTTACATTCATTATCTATATTGATTATGAAGATGAAAACATCAAACCTAATTAAATAAAAAACTTTTTAAAAAGGGGTTGACAAATCAACCCCGATATGATATAATATAATCAGAAAAGGAAAACAAAAACCCTCGACCAAATGAAAGGACGTGTTCTATATGATGAAAACTAAAATGACTGTTGGTGAGTTCGTTAGAAAGTCAATGCTCTTTAAATCAAACTTCGCAGAAGTTACAATCCGTTCATTCAAGAATGTAAACACACTTACAATCGGAATTAATAACAAGTTTAACGAAAAGCTTGCAAATGAGATGAAAGATACAAAAATTAAATTCATTGACAAACTCGCTTCAAGCGGCGACGAAATGGTAATTGATTTATACATTTGACATAAGAAAGCCCCTGCAAAAGCAGGGGCGCCCTCCTATTTACTTAGGGTTAAATATTTTAACAAAGTGGGTCTTAAATTTCTCGCTTTAAATCGCTAAAGTGCGGTCGGGCCGCGGCCCGAGCGGCGAGTTAGTACATACTAACAACTACCGAGAATTTTTTTAAAAAAGGTATTGACAAATCCTGTTTTATGATGTATAATATATATAGAAGGTAAGGGAAATACCTTAAATAAATTAAATGAAAAGGTTGTGTTTTTATGATGTATTTTGAAATGGTTCTTGAAATGGCAGTTGCTTGTGGTGCGGTTTACGGTTCTGACGGTGAGTATCACATATCAGAAGAATTCGTTCCTGTTGACTTCTCTCAGTTCGGGGCAGATGTTCTTGGTGCAATATCTGTTGAACTTGGTTGTGATGTTATGCTTTACGATGCTTATGACGAAATACTTTCCGCACTTTTAGAAGTTGAAGGTTCTGACTTTGACCAGTGGGAACTCGGTTTCTCTGGAGTGATAGACGGTCAGCAGTATGATTTTATAGTTGACTGTGCAGACTAAAAGAATTAACCAACCATTTGTAATAAATCCTCCTAAATAATTTTGCCTGTTCTGCGGAGCAGGCACATTTTTATACTTCACACTTCTACACTTTAAAGTGCTAAAGTGCGGTCGGGCCGCGCGGCCCGAGTAGTGTTAGTCTATACTAACAAGAACTGCAATTATTTTTTAAAAACCTATTGACAACTTGCTCGGTATGTGATATAATATAATCAAGGAAGAGGGAAAGACCTCTAAATAATAAATGAAAGGTTGTGTCTTATATGACAAAGAAGATTTTAGAAAAGAAAATGGAGAACATCAATACAATCCTCGGAGTAGAGGGAAAAGGTGCAATGTTCCTTGAATTTGCTTACGGTGGAGTTAGACTTTGCAAGTCTCTTGAAATGGGTGGCTGTTCCGATATCTCCCCAAGAGTAAAGAACGCAGAAATGGCAAACATTCTCGACACACTGGAAATGGCAATTTATAAAATGAATTTACACATTAACTAAATTAACAAAAGCGGTTGAGTAACGTCAGCAACAGTTGGCGCGAGAACCGCTTTTATTTTTAACTAAATACACTTTACGCTGTAGAACTTTAAATCGCTAAAGCGCAACCCCAGTAAACTTATAATTTATCACTTTAACGCGCTAAAGTCAGCGGCCCGGGCCAATAATAAAGCTCACAAAAATAGCTGTGCCGCGGCACAGCTCCTTTTCTTGTGATGGTCAGAACGTAGCTCAGAATGGTTTCAGGACACCGGCAGAATTGGCGATTTTTGGGAAATTGCCAATCTTATTCTCGAAAGGCCTTGACGTCGTCCTCTTTCTCTCCTTGACTACATACATATTATACCATATATAGCGGAAAATTGCAATAGTTTACGCTAAATTTGTTCTTTTTCTGTTAGGTATGACTAACGCCCGCAAATGGCTATATATAGCCATTTTCGGCTCGGGTCGGGTCATTTTTTCCTTATTTTTACTGTTATTTATTTTGTTTTGTTCATATTTCGTTCATAGATGAGCAGTATTACTTATTGTATAAACTGCTCATTATTTAGTGCATACTATACAAATAATGCTGTTTATATTTGTGCATATATCCAAACTTAAAAAGAATTTTTATACACCTATTGACATTTTTCGGATTATCAGTATAATATAATTAAGCTGTTAAACAGCAAATAAAACAACGTAAAGGAACGTGATAATATGACAATAACAGAAATGATAAACAAGTATCATAAACATTCAGCAACAGACAACTATATAATAGTTGCTGAAAGTAAAAAAGAAAAAGTTGTTAAGTTTGCAATATATCACATGAATGACTTAATAAACTTTAATTGCTTTACAACAACAACTTCAAGTAAAGGTGAAAATATGTTGCGTTTACTTGTTTCAACAGAATTAAAAAAATCAATCCTTGCAACCGGTGAAACATTAACAACATATGAAGAAAAAGAACAGATAAAAGAACAATTAAAACTTAATAACGGTGAAACAAGTGAATATCTTGTTACAACATACTTTAATAAAGTTTATAAGCGTGATAACATACCGTTCTATAAAAAAGGTGATATAAACATAAACGGTATTGAATATCAAATCAAATCACATAAAGCAATGTTTGCAACCGAAAAACAGTTAAATACATTAGATAGAACAGTGTAAAAAACACTGTTCTATCTACCAAAATTAAAATGAAAGTGAGTTGTTTTATATGACAAATACAAATATTAATTATAGTGAGATAATCGCAAACAACATTATTAAAATAGCAAGTTTTTGCGATATAGTAAAGGAAAACAAAACAATAAAAATAGTTGTCAATGACTACATAAAAAAGGGCTTTACACTGTATAAAAATCCAAACTATACAAGAGTTGAAAAGAAGTTAATCAATGACTTTTTAAACACTATTGAAAAGTACAGTACAAAAGAAGTTTATACAAGTACATTCTTTTATCAGTTTGGTGAATATGTTATATGTGTTACTTTTAAATCATTAAAGCGATAATTTAAAGGCGGTTTAAACCGCCTTTATTTTATACCCGTATCACTTCAATGCTTTAAAGGGGTAAAAACAAAACAGTCATATCTTTTAACAAAGTGGGGGGGTGGTTTTCTACAAAAAAGGGGAAGCGTTTTGAGAATGGGGTACCCCTGGCAACAAATTTTCAAGGAGTAATTTTTTGAGCCGGGAGCTCCACCCCTACCTGAAAACTTGACTTTTGAGTCCGAATTTGTTATACTATTTATAGAAGGGGATTGAAAACCCTATAAATTTGACGGAGGGACGAACTAAATGCCAAAGTTTACTTTAAATTTCGACATTCCTACATCACAGGAACGTATGGAGGCCATTAAGGATATTGATTTAAGTTCTCTCAACGCCTCAGAATTAGAAACAGTTAGTAATTATGTGCTTTATGGTAAAGATGCAGACGGAAAATCAGTCGTTGATAGAAAGGAAGTCCAGATTAAGAGAAAGTTTAATTCATATGAAAAGGATAGATTTGTTTCTTTAGATGAGATGATGGAGAGCCCCACATTTGACGAATCAACGCTTCAAAAAAACAAAACCCAATACAAGAAGATTAAACCATCAATTGATAAAGAGAAAGCTCAAAATGTGCCCGGAATGAAGGAACTGTGGGCTTCCATAGATGCTATGGCGGCACAGCTCCAGGCACTAAAAGATAAACCAAACCAGACTCCAGAAGACCGCAAGAAAATTTATTATATGAACCACCACCTCATTACGCTACGTAAACAGCAGTACTACCTAATGGATAGCGTATATCCGACTATTCTTGGACAGAAGAATAAAGCCGAATACCACCCCTACCCTACAGAATACCAGATGAACTATCCGATTTTGCCTCGCGGCACAATGCTGGAGAAAGACGACAAATTTTTCAAATTTCCACGACTCAGCAAAGGATTGGACCTCGAAAAGCCCCACATTTACACTGAGGACGAAGTCGAACAAATGAAGTCTGAGGGAAAGCCATTTTTTGATTTTCGCAATACCGACCACCTTTACCAATTGATTCAGCACTATGCGGAAATTCAGGCTTTCGTTGAGTTTATGCCAGACTCTCCGCTTCATAATCTTTTGTGGACGCTTGATTTTTATATAGAGAAGGCAAACTTAAGCGAGCAGCAAGCGCTTATAATTAGGGATAAAAAACAGAGATGTCCGAATAAGGAAATAGCAAAGCACTTGATGGATGAGTTAGGGATTTACCATCAGGAGAACTATATTTCTACGATTTGGAACAAAACGATTATTTTAATAGCTGAAGCCGTTGAGCTTAACTATGATGAATTTTTATGTAAGGATTATAATAAAGCTTGGAAGACTTGCTCACGTTGTAAAATGGAGTTATTACGTGACCCAAGGAATTTCGTTAAGAAAGCTAAAGCATCGGACGGCTTAACTGGACGTTGCAAGAAATGTGACCGTGAATTAAGACAGATGAATAAATGATTATGGTGTGCCGCCACACCAAATTTGGAGGACTTTTAATGAGTGAGAAATTAGATAGATATTCAACTAAGTTACTGGAGCACATGAGAAATTTCCAGTTAACAGATATGATTGCTATAGGTAATATAGTAGGTGCGGAAGAAAAAGAAGATTTCGACGATTTCTTAACCGACGTGATTATTAAGTTCCAAGAGCTGCCGAGAAACAAAAGAAAGGAACTTATTAAACTTGCAAAGCAGGTTAGTAAGGCTAACGATGAAATGACTGCTGACCCAAACTTTACACCAATTGCTCCAGAAGAGTTGGCAAAGCAAATGGTTGAGACTTGTCATAAAGCAGAAGAAATAAAGGTTGACCGTTCTAAGTTTATGTGTATGGTTAAGGACCATACCCCGGGGGATTCTGAGTAATAAATTCGAATAAGGTACCCTATAACTATAATAGGGTATCTTATTTTGCTGTACTTTTTACGATGTGCCGCGACTCAGAATTAAGGAGGTGTTAGAATGGCAATGAAGAAATGTCAACGTTGCGGAGAGGAAAAGAATACCGCAGCGTATATTGCTGTTAATTCTATAGTACATGGCGGAAGTTTACCTATATGCCGCCAATGCTTGGCAAATCAAATTAGCCGAGCTTATAAAGAGGAAAATTCTTGGAATGTTGTGGACAAGATTTGTCAATGGGCTGACGTACCTTTTATTCCTGAGTATTGGGAAAAGATGTATGCAGGACATGGTCAGGACGCGATTGGCGCGTATATTTCTACATTCCGCGGACAACCTTATGAAAGTTTAGATTGGAAAATGTATAATGATGCGTACTTGATTCTTCAAGATGAGCAAAGAGTAGAAGATGCTTTACCTCAGGTCCGTGCCGCCCAGCGAAAGAAATTGGAACAGAAGTGGGGCCGCAATTATGATGATGAAGAATTAGAGTATCTTGAGAATTTACATCAGGGCTTATTAAGCTCTCAAAATATAGTTGGTGCGCTAAATGAAGACCAGGCACTTAAGCTTTGTAAGATTTCTCTTATTATTGAACAAAAGATACGTGCCGATGAGGACTTCGATAAGACCTTAAAGGCATATGACCAATTGTCTAAGTTGGCTAACTTAACTCCAAAGGTAGTTAAAGACGCACATGAATTTAACTCATGGGGCGAAGTTATGGCTTACTTGGAAAAGAAAGGATTTGTATGTACATATTATGACGGGGCGGTACGAGATGAAGCTGACTTTACAGCTAAGGACATCAAGTATTGGTTACAGTCATTGTATGTAAATGAAACAGGTATCGCTGAAGAAATTGAGCAACGTATTGCAAACCTTAAACTCGCTGCTGAACTCACACATAGTAAATTTGATGAGAAGGAATTTAGAGATTATCTCCAGAATGAAGGTTTATCGAAGATTGCTGATGATGAGTT
>Ga0265299_10001150_pt1 | contig 31592 bp, 50 predicted proteins | sample AusTroGonzalo_MG_4_FD_193485 | JGI IMG/M metagenome (GOLD analysis project Ga0265299, IMG submission 193485) | Bovine rumen microbial communities from tropical cattle in Woodstock, Queensland, Australia - Gonzalo_02 | ecosystem: Host-associated > Mammals > Digestive system > Stomach > Rumen ... | reverse complement strand
AACAATTATACATAAGGCGGAAAAACGGGCAAAGGGGTCCGGACCTTATTCAGGCCGGCCTTGTGCGCGCGCGGTCATGATGTAAACAGCAGCAAACGAGCCGGAAGGCGGGCAAGATCGAGACGTTTAAAAGCGTCTTTTTTTCCGGCCTGTTTTTCGACAGCAAAACAAGGAGGAAAACCATGAGCAACTCGCCCAAGCTCAAAATCGAGATGCTGCCGGTCGACGCCCTGCAGGAGTACGAAGGGAATGCCAGGCAGCACGGAGAGACTGACATCAAGGCCATCAAGGCCAGCATTGAAAAATTCGGATTCAACGATCCGATCGGCATCTGGAAAAATAACATCATCGTCGAAGGACACGGCCGCCTGATGGCGGCGAAGGCGCTCGGCATGACGGAGGTCCCGTGCATCAGGCTGGACCATCTGACAGACGAAGAGCGCCGGGCTTACGCCCTCGCGCATAACAGGACGGCAGAGCTGTCCGAGTGGGATCTCCCACAGCTGGACCTGGAGCTGCTCGGGATCAAAAGCATTGACATGAGCGCGTTCGGCCTGCAGATCAGCGAGGCGGAAGAGGAGGCGGAAGATGACAATTATATTGTGGATCTTCCGGAGGATTCAAAAGCGAGCCTGGGTGATGTTTACAAGCTCGGAGAGCATATCCTGGTCTGCGGAGATAGCACGGATCCCGAGGTCATAAAAATGGCCACATGGGAGGGTGCTATGGAAGCAGACTTGCTTCTGACTGATCCGCCTTACAACGTCGCGCTCGGACAGCACATGAGGCCATCCGAGGCAATCCAGCTGCACCGGAGGACGGACGGCCTGGTTATAGATAACGACGACATGGATGAGAAGGAATTCCAGGAATTCCTTTATAACGCGCTGACAGCAGCAAAAAGCAGGATGCGACCGGGTGCGGCTTTTTATATCTGGTATGCAGATACAAACTCGCTGACTTTCAGGCAGACCTGCAGGACGGCCGGCTTTGAGGTCAGGCAGAACCTGATCTGGGTGAAGTCGGCGTTTGCGATGGGCCGCCAGGATTATCAATGGCGGCACGAGCCGTGCCTCTATGGATGGAAAGAAGGCGCAGCGCATTATTTTATTGACGACAGGACGCAGTCGACAGTTTATGAAGACGCGCGGCCGAATTTCGCAAAGATGAAAAAAGAGGAGATGCGCGAGCTTCTCGAAAGCATATATGCGGACAAAGAGAGCACGACGGTCCTGCACGAGAAGAAGCCGGCCGCGAGCGTTCTGCATCCGACGATGAAGCCGGTGCCATTGATCGCTCGCCTGATAAAGAACAGCACAAAGAAGGGCGACGCGGTTCTGGATCCATTCGGAGGATCAGGCACGACGCTGATCACTTGCGAGCAGCTAAAAAGGCGCTGCGCGATGGTTGAGCTGGATCCGCATTATGTGGATGTAATAATCGACCGGTGGGAACGCCTGACCGGACAGAAGGCTGAGCGAATAGCATGACAAAAGAGGCATGGAAAAAGAGAATCAAGAAGGCGTGCGAGGAGGCCGGGACATATAGAGATTACTTCGACAGCATAGTCACATCCCTGGCGGAGATCTTAGAGGCCCGGGACAAAGTACGAAAGTATTATATTGATTCCGGAGCGGAGCCGATCGTCATGAGAACGAACAAGGGCGGATTCACGAACATGGAAAAAAATCCGATCCTGATCATTTACGACGATATGAACAACACGGCGATGGCCTACTGGAGAGAGCTCGGTCTGACACCGAAGAGTCTGAAGGCGATCGATGAGAAGGCCATGAAGGGCGGACAGAAAAAGAACACGCTCGGAGACGCGCTCAGGGAGTTGGGGATATGAAGCACGACATTGTTTATTTGGTAAAGGACAGCCCGGCGAACGAGGAGCTGCGGTTTAGCTTGAGATCGGTCTGCGAGAATTTCAGCAGCAGGAAGGTCTGGTTTTATGGCGGCCGGCCGAGCTATCTCGAGCCGGATGAATGGGTGCATGTAAAGCAGAACCAGCGCACCAAATGGATGAAGACGACGAACATGGTCCGGCTGGTTTGCAACAATCCGGAGGTAACAGACGACTGGTGGCTTTTTAATGACGACTTCTTCGTTCTCGATAAAATGGCCGCGCATGTTTCGTGGCCATACGAGGGTGACATATATCAGCACATCGTCGAGATAGAGGACAGGCACGGACAGAGGGCGACGCCGTACACAAAAGAGCTGAGGCGCATGGCGAAGATGCTGAGCAGCAGAGGGCTGACAACTTATAACTTCGCGCTGCATATGCCGATGCTGATCAACAAAAAGAAGGCGCTGGAGACGCTCGACGCGTTCCCGGATTGCCCGATGTTCCGGAGCTTATACGGCAATATGCACGGATTGAAGGATGCCGGCGCGATCGAGACTGAGGATGTAAAGATCGCAGGGATGGACAGGCTGCCGGAGGATGGTGCCTTTTGCATTTCCACGGTCGACGAATCGTTCACGCACGGCAAGGTCGGAGAATACATTCGGAGGAGGTTCCCGGATCCGTGCAAATATGAACTATGACAGCAAAGGATTATATCAAAATAGCGACACAATACGCGGAGGACGTCGTCAGCGGTAAAAGGATAGAGGGCGCGGAGGTCGTCCTGGCCTGCCGGAGGTACCTGGCGGACCTGAAGCGCGAGGACATCGAGCTGAGACCGCGGGATCCTAACGCGGCATGCGCGATCATGGAGGGGTTCTTTGTAAACGCGCAAGGCGAAGACATGAACGGGATGCCGCTCCTGGGAACGCCGTTCAGGCTGCAGCCGTGGGAGATATTCGCAACGGTGAACATCCTCGGCTGGTACTATACCGGGACGGATGTCACAAGGTATAAAGAATCGTTTATTATGACGGCCAGAAAAAGCGGCAAAACGAGCTTCGTCGCGGCGCTGGCCTTCGCGGTCGGGATCCTTCGCAGGAGATCCGGCTCGAAGATCTATCTGGTCGCGAACGCCCTGAAGCAGACGCTCGAGGCGTTCAACTTTTTGAAGTTCAACATGCACTATCACGGGCTGGACGACGATCCGGACATGAGGATCCTGGATAATTCGTTCAACCATTCGATAAGTTACCAGTTCAGCGATGAAGAGGGCAGACCGGACGGCCTGGTCGAGGTCATTGCTTTAGCGTCGAATCCGGACGCGCAGGATTCCTTTAACTGCAATTTTGCGATCGCGGATGAGCTCGCAGGATATAAAAAGGCGAAACAATACACGCTCTTCAAGGACGCCCAGAAGGCTTACAGAAATAAGCATATTGTCGGCATAACGACAGCCGGAGACGACGCCAACAGCTTCGGTTACCGGCACATGGAGGCGGCGCTGAAGGTCGTGAACGGGACGGTCAAAGACGACTCGTTTTTTGTACTGATCGCGCGAGCGGATCAGGATGAAAACGGCAATGTCGACTATACGAACGCGGAGCAGCAGAAAAAGGCGAACCTGTCTTATGGCGTAACCGTCAGCCCGGAGGAGCTGATGAACGACGCGCTGCAGGCGCAGAACGATCCACAGAAGCGGAAAGAATACTTTGCGAAGAGCCTGAACATATACACGAGCGCGGTCAAGGCGTACTTTGACATTGAAGAATTCAGGCGGAGTGATAATAAATACAAGTGGAGCATGGAGGAGCTGGCGAAGCTGCCGATCAAGTGGTTCGGCGGCGCGGATCTTTCCAGGATGCACGACCTGACAGCCGCGGCGCTGGTCGGAGAATACGAAGGCACGCTGATAGTCATCACGCACGCATTCTTCCCGGCCGCTCAGGCACACAAAAAAGCAGATGAGGATCACATCCCGCTGTTTGGTTGGAAAGAGGACGGATGGCTGACGATCTGCAACAGCGAGACGGTCAATTATAACGACATCGTCGAGTGGTTCGACGCGATGCGGAGCAGGGGCTTTAAGATAAAGGTCATCGGACAGGATAAGAAGTTCGCGCGGGAGTTCTTCATCGGAATGAAGCAGAAGCGGTTCCTGGTCGTGGACCAGCCGCAGTATTACTACATCAAGAGTCAGGGCTTCAGGCACATCGAAAAACACGCGAAGGACGGAGCCCTTTATTATATGCATTCGGAGGCGTTCGAATATTGCGTCCAGAATGTAAAAGCAATAGAGAAGACAGACGACATGATCCAATACGAGAAGATGGCACCGAAGAGCCGCATCGACTTGTTCGACGCGGCCGTTTTTGCGACGGTGCAGCTCCTCGAAAACATGGAAAGAACGCAAAAAGCAAGATCATGGATCGGAGAATAAAACATTATGGGAATATTTGACATTTTCAAAACGCCGTGGCCGAGCAGCAAAAGGACAAGCCAGAGCGCCATCGGAATAGTTGTCACAGACGGCGAGGAGGGCGATCTCAAGTGCCCGGGCTACACATCGCTCGCGAACAATCCGGAGGTCTTCACGGCCTGCCGGAAGATCGCTTCGCTGATCAGCTCGATGCCGATCATGTTGATGGAAAACGGCGACAGCGGAGACATCAGGATCTTCAACGAGCTGTCCAGAAAGCTGGACATCGAGCCGAACAAGTACATGACGCGCAGGACCTGGATGGAGGCCATCGTGATGAATCTGCTGCTTTATGGCAAAGGCAACAGCATAGTCACGGTTAAGACGCGGAAGGGCTATCTGGTCAATTTGGAGCCGATACCGGCATATAGAGTTAGCATCAATCCGGCTTATGGGTCCGCAAAATACACCATCAGCATAGACGGGAACCAGTACAGACCGGATGACCTTCTGCACTTTGTGGACAATCCGGATAAAGATTTTCCATATAAAGGCAAAGGGCTGACGGTGATATTAAAGGACGTCGCGGAGAACCTGAAGCAGGCCAGTTACACAAAAAACGGCTTCATGAGCAGCAAATGGAAACCGAGCGTCATCGTGAAGGTCGACAGCATGACTGACGAATTCGCGAGCGCGGAGGGCAGGCAGAAGCTGCTGGACCAGTATGTCAAGTCGAGCGAGGCCGGAGAGCCGTGGCTCATACCGGCGGAGCAGTTCGACATCGAGACGGTCAAGCCGCTCAGCCTGGCGGATCTGGCTATCAGCGACAGCGTCGAGATCGACAAGAGGACGGTCGCGTCCATCATCGGCGTGCCGCCTTTTGTTCTCGGAGTCGGAGAGTATAACCAGACGGCGTGGAATGCGTTTATCTCAAACACGGTCCGGGTGATCGCGGAGGAGATAGAGCAGGAGCTCACAAAGAAGCTGATCCTGAATCCGAAGTGGTACTTCAAATTCAATATTTTGAGCCTTATGGATTGGGATGTAAAAACGATCGCGGACGTTTTCGGCTCGCTTTCAGATCGCGGATTCGTGACCGGAAACGAGGTCAGGGACCGGATCGGAATGAGCCCGATGGAGGGCCTGGATGAGCTGCGCGTATTAGAAAACTATATTGGTTGGGAGTATTCGAACAAGCAGAAAAAATTGATTCAGGGTGATGAAGAATGAGCCTGAAACAAATCAAAGGATTTGACAATTATCTCGTCAGCGATAAGGGGTATGTAATAAATCTCGAGACAGAGGCAGCTCTTAGAGGAAACAAGAAGAAAACGGGCTATTACGAGGTCGCAATAAAAGACAATAATGGCAAATATCACGATGTTCTTATTCATCGGATAATTGCTGAAGCGTTCTGTGAAAAACCGGAGCCCGAGGGGCTGGAGGTAAACCACAGAGATGGAGACAAGTCAAACAATAGGGCTGACAATCTCGAGTGGGTAACACACGGGGACAACCTTAAACACGCATACGAGAATGGGCTCCGGAAGGATGATGTGTCACCAAAGGCTGTGATTGCGATCAGCATGGAGACGGGTGAGCGCGTGGAGTTTCCGTCGATATATAAGGCAGCGAGGTTCCTGGGAATAAGCCAGGGAAACATCTGCATGGCTTGCAAAGGCGAGAGACCACACGCAGGCGGATATTTATGGGAGTATAAGAATGGCGCTTTTATGTAATGACTGCACCGTGGTGGGCAAAACAAAACAGATCTGGTGCGACATAACCGGAGAGCCGTGCATGCATGTGAGATATTGCGCCGTTTCAAGTAAATATTACCAGACGGACGCAGCGGCAAAATGTAAAGTGAGGGCAAAACATGAACAACAGAGAGATGCGACAGATGCGATCAATCGCGTCTGAATTTAAAACGCGGGAGGATGGCGAAGCAAGGCGAATCGAAGGCCACTTTGCCATTTTTAATAGTATTTATCAAATAGCGCCGGACATGACTGAGACGGTCGCGCCCGGCGCATTCACGGAGACACTCGGAGGAGACATTCGTGCGCTGATCGACCACGAAACGATGTACGTCCTCGGACGTACAACAGCCGGCACGCTGGAGCTCCGCGAAGATGAGACCGGGCTGTGGGGCTCGATCCTGATCAATCCGAACGACCAGGACGCGATGAACCTGTGGCACCGAGTCGAGCGCGGAGACGTGAACCAGTGCAGCTTCGGCTTTGACATCCTCGAAGAGGAAACCGAATTCCTCGACGACGGGTCCGTTCATTGGACGATCAACCGGGTGAAACTTTACGAGGTTAGCGTCTGCACCTTCCCGGCTTATGCAGAGACCTCCGTGGAGGCAAGAAAAGCTGACAAGGCGCAGCTCATCAAGCGACAGAACGAGATCTGGCGCGAAGAGATGCGCGAGAAATTGAGAGGAGTCAATAATGGCACTTAGAACACTGATGACCAAAAAAGAGCTCGACCAGAAGAGGAAGGCGCTCGAAGAGCTTCGCAAGAAGGACGCGGAGTTTATGACCAGGAATGCCGAGCTCGAGGCAGCCATCGAAGAAGTCGAGACAGAAGAGGAGAAGGCGTTCGTCAGAGAGGCGATCGACGCATTCGAGAAGGACTCGGCTGAACACGAGGCTGCTAAAAAGGACCTCGATGAAGAGGTCAGAAAACTTGAAGCTGAGCTCGATGAGCTCGAAAAAGAAACAGATCCGGAGCCGGAGGCAGAACCGGAACCGGAGGCAGAAGAAAGAAAGGACAACAAGATCATGAACACAAGAAAATTCTTCAACATGACGATGCAGGAGAGAGATGCATTCTTTGCAAGAGAGGACGTTCAGGGATTCCTGGCTGAGACAAGGGCGGCGATCCGCGAGAAGAGAGCCCTGACAAACGTCGGCCTCACAGTTCCGGAGGTAATGCTCGGACTGATCCGCGAGAATATCCTCGAATATTCGAAACTGTATAAGCATGTAAACGTCGTCGCGATCAACGGCGAAGGCCGCCAGATCGTGATGGGAACCATCCCGGAGGCAGTATGGACAGACTGCTGCGCGAACCTTAACGAGCTGGATCTCGCATTTGCAGATGTTGAGGTCAACTGCTGGAAGGTCGGCGGATATTTCGCAGTCTGCAATGCTAACCTCGAGGACAGCGACATCGACCTCGCAAACCAGCTGCTGACAGCCATCGGCCAGGCGATCGGTCTCGCGCTCGACAAGGCGATCCTTTACGGAACCGGCACAAGGATGCCGCTCGGCATTGTAACAAGACTGGCCCAGACATCGCAGCCTGCAGATTACCCGGCAACAGCAAGAACATGGGTCGATCTGCACACTTCGAACATCAAGGCCATCAATAGCGCCGGCATGACAGGCCCGCAGCTCTTCGCAGCTATTACTGAGGGCTTCGGAGCAGCTAAAGGAAAATACAGCAGAGGCGAGAAGGTCTTCGTCATGAACGAGAAGACTTACACAGCGCTCGCAGCTAAGGCGATCAGCGTCGACGCTGCCGGAAACATCGTGTCCGGAGTATTCGACAGGATGCCAGTCCTGGGTGGCGTGATCGAGGTTCTTGATTTTGTACCGGACAACGTTATCATCGGCGGATATTTCGACCTTTATCTGCTTGCAGAGAGAGCAGGGACAAAATTCGCGACATCCGAGCACGTGAAGTTCCTGGCGGATCAGACAGTGATGAAGGGGACCGCAAGATATGACGGACAGCCGTCAATCGCTGAGGGCTTCGTCGCGATCGGCATCAATAACACGACACCGAACGCATCGATGAGCTTCGCACCGGACACAGCAAACGCTGAGGAGTCGGAATCCTAAGAGGCGAGGCAGAAGAGCCGGCCGTCAATCTGGGGAAAATGACCAAAAGAGAGCTCCTGGAATACGCCCAGGAGCTCGGCCTGACGGTCTCCTCGTCGAAGACGAAGGCTCAAATTATTGAAGTAATACAAGAAGGTTAAAGGAGGAGCCGGGATGGATAATACCACAATGCTTAAGGCACTTAAGGTCGATCTCGGGATCACAACGAACGCTTATGATGACCGCCTGGTCCAGTATTTAAAATCGGCAAAGAAGGCCATCGAGATCGAAGGCATCACGCTCGACACGAGCATCGAGGACTGCGATCTGGTGGTCAGGTATGCTGCATGGATCTGGAGGAAGAGAACGACCGGAGAGGGGATTCCGCGCAGCCTGCGCTGGGCGCTCAATAACAGATTGTTCTCGGAGAAGATCTCCGGAGAGGAGTCATAAATGGATGATGTTATTATTTTGATCCGGCAGGACTACATCGCGGATGCGGAACTAAACCAGATTCCGACAAATAACGAGCGGATCGTTTTCTGCCAGACGAGCTCCGTCGGCCGTTCTGAGTTTTACCAGGCAGCGCAGGCGGACATGCATCCGGAATACGTTTTTACGATCTCGAACTTTAGAGACTACAGAGGCGAGAAGTTCGTCAAATATCTCGACTGGCTCGGGTGCGAGCACATGCTTTATGTGACACGCGCCTACAGGGTGCCGGGTGATGATTCTATCGAGCTGACATGCGAGGAGAGGACCGGCGATGGAAACTAATCTGGTCGCTGAGGTAACAGCAGCGCTTACAGAATATTGTCAGGAAGTCCAGGACGCGGTCGACGCGGCCGCAAGAGAGGCCGCCGAGCTTACGCAGCGACAGCTGAAGGCAAACAGCCCGAGAGGCAAAAGCAAAAGAGCTTACAGAACCGGCTGGAGGATCAAGAAGACGGAGCTGGCGAACCTTGTGAGCTTTACGGTCTACAACGGCACAAAACCGGGGCTGACGCAAACACTCGAATACGGGCATGTTGGCCGGAACCAGTATGGCACATTCGGACGGGTGAGAGCGATCCCGCACATCGGCAAGGCCGCGGAGGCGGGCATTCAGAGATTTGAGCTCTCAGCGAGAGCCAGGATCAGGAGGATCAAATGAGCATAATGTCAGCATTACAAGCAACGGGGCTGCCGTGCGCTTATTCGCATTTCAAGCAGGCGCAGGAGCCGCCGTTTATTGTTTATATCCAGTACGGACAGAATCAGCTCTCGGCGGACGACACACGGCACTGGCACCGGAACATTTATCAGGTCGAGTATTACTTCATGGAAAAAAGCGCGGCAGCGGAGGCGGCCATCGAAAAGGCGCTTCTGGATGCCGGCTATCAGTTCACACGCAGCGAGGACACCTACATCGAAGAGGAGGACGTCTTCGTGGCTTATTATTTTACAAATTGATGAAAGGAAAAAGACATGGCTGAAAATAAAGTTCTTTATGGATTCAAAGATCTGTACATCGGCACATACGAAGTGGACAGCGATGGCGATGTCACGATGGGCAGCCCATATCACCAGAAGGGCGCTGTGGGCTTCAGCCCGGAGGAGCAGGGTGAGAATTATACATTCTATGCAGATGACAGCGCTTATTATAGCTATTACACCAGCGGCACCTTTGAAGGCGACCTGGTGGTGGCGAGATTTGACGACGCATTCAAAACGCAGTTCCTCGGGTATGTAACACTTGACGACGGCGGCCTTGCACAGATCAGGAACGCCCTCAAGCCTAACATTTATATCGCTTTCGAGGTCCAGGGAAACGAGGGCCCAGAGCGCGTGATATTTTATAACGGATCGATGGGCGGCATCACTCGCGAGTTTGCCACGATCGAGGAGAGCATCGAAGTCCAGACCGAGTCTGTCAGCATCACGATCAACGGCGATGCGGAGACAGGCATGAGCAAAGTCTCATACTCGCAGGACAAAACGGGATTCGACACGCTCTTTACGAATCCACCGGCGCCAACGCTGCCGGGATCGGCGTCTTAATTGACAAGATAGAGGAGACAAGGCGGAGCTTCACGCTCCGCCGCTTTACTATGAGGAGGATTACATGAAAGACATCATTACCCTTGAAAACGGTCAGGAGATAACGCTCGACAACAATCTCGTCTGGCTGATGGAATACCAGAACCAGTTCGGAGAGGATATTCTGCCGACCTTGATGCCGCTCATCATGTCCGTGGCGGATCTGCTGGGCAGCATAGCGGCCGACAGGAGCATCGACTTCAACGACATAAAACTGACAGACGCCCTGCAGCTCATGAAAACCGAGGAGTCAATGGATGCCTGGATCAAACTATCGGCATTCAATACGACGGACATCATCAACATGATCTGGGCGCTTGCAAAGGCGGCGGATGATAAGATCGCGCCTCCGAAAAAATGGATCAGGCAGTTTGAAGACGGGTTCCCGCTCGACATCATCCTGCCGAAGGCGGCGACACTTGTCGCGAAGGGCGTGGTGAGCTCAAAAAACTGGGAAAGGCTGACAGCGACATGGTCCAGGCTGCAGCCGAAAAAGATAGAACAATAGATCTAAATACGATCATACTGTCAGCGCTTGAGAGAGGGCTGGCAATGCAGGATATAAAAAGGATGTCGCTGGGGCACGTGGTCGATTTTGTAATTGACTACAACAAACGACAGAAAAACGCTGAGGAAAAAGCAGAGAGACAATCCAAGGCGAAGCATTACAGGCTCGCCTCGAAGGATGAGGTCGACGCCTGGCTGAAAGGATAAACAGCAAAGGCAAAAGGAGTCCTGCAGTCGAAAATATCAATGTGCTGCCAGGGAAAGGCGAACCAGACACACGGCCTTCGTTGGGAGTATGCAGGAAGAATGGAGACATAAATGCCAGGAGCAATAAAAGGAATTTGTATAGAGTTCAGAGGAGACGCAACGCCGCTGCAGAAGGCGATCAGGACGGTCGAGTCAGAGCTGAAGAGAACGCGCACCGAGCTGACGCAGGTCAACAAGGCGCTGAAGTTCAATCCGACATCGGTGGACCTCTGGAGGCAGAAGCAGCAGCTTTTGAAGCAGAGGATCGCGGAGACGACTGACAAGCTCGATGTTTTGAAGCAGGAGCAGAAGCAGATGGACGCTGCCGGCGTTGATAAGAATTCCGCGGAGTACAGAAAACTGCAGCGCGAGATCATCGAGACGGAGTCACAGCTGAAACATTTCAAGCGCGAGCTCAACGCGATCGGCAACGTGAAACTGAAGGCGCTCGGTGAGCAGTTCAAAAAGATCGGCGACAAGATGACGAGCGTCGGCAAAGATCTGACGATGAAGGTCACGGTGCCGCTTGCAGCGGTCGGAGCCGTGGCGGTGAATAAGTTCGCAGAAGTCGACAAGATCATGCAGCTCACGAATTCCACGATGAACAACACGGCGGAGGAGGCGGAGCTCCTGAACAAGGCGATGAAAGAGGCGGCGGCATCCTCGACATTCGGAATGCAGGACGCGGCGAACGCAACACTCAACTTTGCGAGAGCAGGACTCACGGCGGAAGAGGCCGCCTCCGCACTCGGCCCGGCGATGGCGCTGGCTGCCGGAGAGGGAGGCGAGCTTGACACCGTATCGGCCGGACTTGTTGCGACGATCAACGGATTCGGGGATTCATTCGACAACACGACAAAATATGCGGACGTTTTCGCAAACGCCTGCAACAATTCAGCGCTCGATGTAAACAGCCTGTCAAACGCGATGAGCGTGGCCGCGCCGATCTTCGCGGCGGCCGGGTACAGCGTCGAAGACGCGGCCCTTTATATGGGCATAATGGCAAATAAGGGAATCGACGCGGACAAGGCGGCGAATTCCCTGAAGACGGGCATGGCGCGCCTGATAGATCCGTCAAAACAGGCAGCGGACTGGATGGACAAGCTCGACCTTTCGATTACGAACGCGGACGGCTCAATGAAGGATTCGGTCACGGTGCAGCAGGAGCTGCATGATGCCTTCGCGGGGCTTTCGGAGTCGGAGCAGATCGCAGCCGCATCGGCCATATTCGGCAAAAACCAGATGGCTCCGTGGCTCGCGCTGATCAACACATCGACGGACGACGTGGCGGCGCTAACGGCGGCGCTTGACGAAGAAGGCACGGCGATGGAGATGCAGGCGGACATGATGAGCGGATTCGGAGGATCCATTGAGCAGCTAAAGAGCGGCCTGGACGTTCTGGCCACATCGCTCGGAGAAGCGCTGGCGCCGGTCATTCAGATAGTAGTGGATGCGCTTCAGCAGCTGGTCGATTGGTTCAATAATTTGAGCCCGAAAATGCAGTCGGTCATCGCGGTGATCGGAGTCATAGTGGCGGCGATCGGCCCGGTTCTCGTCATACTCGGCGTATTAGCGAGCAGCATCGGGAGCATCATTTCATTGATCGGAGTGGTGGGCCCGATCCTGGCCGGACTTGTAAGCGGCGCGTTTTTACCTATTGTTGCGGCGATCGCGGCGGTCATAGCGATCGGCGTCGCGATGTATAAGCATTGGGACGAGCTCAAGGCATTCGCTAAAAATCTGTGGAACAGCGTCAAGGCAACTTTTGAAGGCATAAAGACATCGATCACGACGGCATGGGAAAACGCGAAGGCGAAAGCCCGGAGCATCGTCGCCGGGCTTGTTTCTTCGGTAGTTGTAAAAATCCACGAGCTGAAAGAAAAAGTTCGGTCGACATTTGAGGCTATCAAAGAGAAGATAACCACACCGATTCAAAATGCGAAAGATAAAATTCAGGGCATCATCGACACGATAAAAGGCTGGTTCCCGATAAGCATCGGGAAAATCTTCAGCAATTTAAAACTTCCGCACTTCACACTCACGGGTAAATTCTCTCTCAATCCGCCATCAACGCCGAAATTATCGGTTAGCTGGTATAAAACGGGCGGCATCTTCAACAGCCCGACGATTGCGGGAATCGGAGATGTGCCTGGAGGCGAGGCGGTCGTTCCACTGGATAAATTCTGGCAGAAGATGGACGAGATGCAGGCCGGCCAGAATATCGTTATAAACATAAACGGCGCAAACAAGGATCCGGTCGAGATCGCTGAGGAAGTGAAGCGGATCCTGATAAAAGAAACTAATCAGAGGAGACTGGCATGGCAATAAAACCAGGATTCAAAACGTTCACGTTTGACGGACAGAGCTCCGGGACATACGGAGCTTACATAACAGGCTCGGCCGTATATAACGCGCCGGAGCGCGATGTCGAGATGATAACGATCCCAGGCAGGAATGGCCTGTTTGCAATGGACAACGGGCGCTTTGAAAATATCGAGGTCACATATCCGGCGGGCATTGCTGCAGATTCGCAGGAGGAGCTGGCACAGGCGATCTCTGACCTCCGGAACATGCTGGCCTCCCGGAGCAGGTACTGCCGGTTGACAGACGAATATCATCCGGAGGAGTACAGGATGGCGATCTATAAAAGCGGCCTGGATGTGGATCCGGTGCCGTTCCAGAGAGCGGCGGAGTTCGACATCGTATTCGAGTGCATGCCACAAAGATGGCTGACAAGTGGAGAGGCCGCGCAGGCGGTCGCGAACAATGGCACGATCTCCAATCCGACGCCATACGATGCGAGTCCGACGCTTCAGGTCACAGGTTACGGCAATATCACCGTGAACGGGTACGAGATCGAGCTGGTCAATTCCACGGTCGGCGCGATAACGCTCGCAGATCCGACTGACAACAATAGCGTTATTTTTTCCACGGCGCTGCTTGAGGCAGGCGACGTCATAACGCTGGAGGGCTTCAGTAAGGCCCTGCGCGTTCGCTTAAATTCGAGCAATTCAGGCGCTGAGATCGTGGGTTATACCATAACGGCAAAGAACACAAGCGACTTCACATTTACCACGAACACGGCGGAGAACATAAGCAAGAAGGAGAGGCGGCGCACGCTTGAGTTTGATCCGATAGACACGAGCGGGCTTCTCGGCTCAACGAAGAAGTATTGCAGATGCACAGTGGCGGTCGGCTACAAACCGACCTCGGGCGCGTCAACTGTAACCGACTCATTTGATTTCGATATATGGGTGCAGTTGACCGATGTGGACAGTACCACAAAGAAGCTGGCAATCGGCTCGTCAAGCACTAACAGCGATGCGAATATAAGCGTGTCAGTCTCGACTCACACCGAGGCGATCACAGCCGTCTCGAGCCAGTCGCTTCTCGGAAGTCCGACATATATCCACTGCGAGATCGGAGAGGCATACAAGATCGTGAACGGCGAGGAGGTACCACTGAACGCGTTCATTGATTTAGGCAGCCGGCTGCCGGTCCTGTCGCCGGGCTCTAACACGATAACTTACGATAACACGGTGACACAGTTCAAAGTGGCGCCAAACTGGTGGAAAGTATGATTCCGATATTATACGAAAGCAACGAAACAGGATTCGACTTCAACGGGCTCGCGAGACTGCGGGACGCCATCTCCGTGAAAGTAGTTGAGGAGAGAAACGGCATTTATGAATGTGATTTCACATATCCACGGACCGGCGCGAATTTTGACCTGATCCAGGTGGGACGCATCATCGGAGTCACGCACGACGACACCGGAGACATACAGCCGTTTGATATTGTGAGCTACACAAAACCGATAGACGGGATCGTGGAGTTTCACTGTACGCATGTGAGTTACCGGCAGAGCTATTTCACCACGGTCCAGCCGGGTGCAAATACACTTGATGAGGCGTTCGACATACTAAAAAATCAGACGATCCCATCCAACAGGCTCTTTAATTATATAAACGACATGGGCAGCCGGACGGGTTACGTCGGAGCGCTAAACGGCGTCCCGAGGACGGTGCGGTCTATACTCGGCGGCACCGAGGGTTCGATCCTTGACACATTCGGCGGAGAGTACGAGTGGGACAAATGGAAAGTCATTCTTCACGCGGCCCGCGGCACATTAAAGCCATTCGCGATCCGGTACGGCGTGAACATGGTCGACTATAAAGAGGACCTCGACATTCAGGGCACTTACATGAGAGCGATACCGTTCTGGAAAGGCACCGACGACGAAGTCGTGTTCGGCATGGCTGTGGACGCTGGAGGCGCAACGATAACCAACAGGCAGGAGACGGTTCCTCTCGACATTTCGGACAAGTTTCAGACCAAGCCGACGCAGGCGGCGGTCGAGTCGATGGGCCAGACGGTCATCAACAGCCTGAAGCCGTATATTCCAATACAAAACATTCACGTCGAATTTGTGAGGCTCCAGGATCTCGGCTATCCGGAATTAACGCAGCTGATGACCTGCCGGCTTTGCGACACTATAAACGTGATCTTCCCGGAGTACGACAGCAGCGGGCAGTTTAAGATCGTAAGGACGACATGGGACGTCCTGGCGGACAGATACGAATCGATGGAGCTGGGCGATCTTTCGGTCACGCTTGCGGACGCGCTCGGAGGATCTTCAGGAGGATCCGGAGCGAATCCGCGCGGATGGTTTTATGTAAACAGCCTGACGGCCACGACGATCACGTCAACGGGAGCAGATAAAAAGATTCCGATCACAGCGATGGGCAACGGCGCGGGCTTTGCATTTGACAGCGATAATTATGGCATCAAGTGCGTCAAGGGCGGCATCTATGCGCTTTCGGTTCAGGTGCCGATGGACACGGCAACGAGCGGAGACCTGATCGGCGTGAGCATATACAAGAACGGCACGTCGGCACTCGGCCCGGCATACATGAGGATGGGCGGCAATTACGACAGCGCCATCCTGATGCCGACATTTATCAGCTTGAGCGCGGACGACGTGCTGACGCTATACATCCGAAACAACTCAGCAGCGCGAGGAGCAAACGGCACCGGGTGCCGGATCATGTGCTGGGAGGTTGATTAAATAAGACAAGCAGCCCGGAAGGGCATTTTTTAATGAGGAGAACAAAATGAACACAGGAACAAAAATCAGGACCGTTCTGGTCATAGCGACATGCTTCAACACGGCGCTGATGGCTTCGGACTTCGCGCAATTCCACAATCCGGCAATAGATCTGATTTATAGGGTTTTGTCGGTGGTCGCGAATTTCATAATCGTATTCTGCGCGACCTGGTTCAATAACGATTACACGGATGAAGCGTGCATGGGTACGGGCGTGACAAGACAGCTCAAGGCGGAGCAGCGCCCGAGCTATATCGGTGATTACTTCTTCGAAGGTGAAGAGGAGGAGGACGACGATGAACAAAACGATTTACAAACAGACGGACTCCCGGTGGAGTAGTCTGGCATATCCGACAAAGGCGTCGAGTTTCGGCGGGAACGGATGCGGCTGCTGCGCTTGTGTTCATATCGCAATAGAACAAAAGGCGAAAAAAAAATGGACGCCGAAAACGCTCAGGCCGTGGATGGTCGAAAAAGGCTTCGCGGTCGCGCACCAGGGGACGACCTGGAGCGGCATAACCGAAACGCTTAAGCACATCGGTCACAAGAAGGTGGTCTGGGTAAAGCAGCAGGATCCGATGTCAAAAGCCTGGAAAGAATTAAACAAAGGGAACCGGATCGGCATCCTGCTGGTGGATAATTCCAGGACACCGGACGGAACGAAGTGGACGGCATCCGGACATTACGTCGCCTTTACGGATTACAAGATCAAGGACAAAAAACACTATTTCTATATAAAGGACTCCGGAGGCAGAAACCATGACGGCTGGTTCTGCTATGAGAAGTCCATCAAGTACGCGCTGCCGCAGCTGTGGATCGTTGAGCGGATCAAGGAAGAGCCGACAAAGGCGGAGAAGCTGGCAAAGTGCGCTTATGATTACGCTTATACAACAAATACCAGTAAAGCGCGATACCCGAGCGGAGCACCAAGAGCGGCTTACAAGGAGGCGCTTTATAAGGTATATCCAAACCTGAAGAACATGAAGAGCGCAGCAGCAAAAGGCGCGAGCTGCGACGTTTTCGTGGGTACATGCGTTAGATCTGCCGGAATTGATAAAGAGTTCCCGCGCGGCCTGTCTCCGAGCTATCTGGCAAAGTCGGACAAGTTCAAGCAGGTCAAGGTCACGGCAAAGACGGCCCAGGACGGCGACATCATCATCACATCAAGGCACGTTTGCATCGTGTACGGAGGCAAAATAAAAGAGGCCAGCAACGGCGACTTCTGGCCATTGACATCGAACACGCTGAAGACAAGGCTGAACGCTAAAGGCGCGAAGGTTTACCGAGCGAAGTGAGGTGAGCGAGATGAACGACAATTTTATAGTCGCGGCGGTCGGCTTCTTGGTCGGCCTGGTCGCGCTGATGGCGCCGATCATCAGGCTCAACAGCAACATCACACGGCTGACGACCGTGGTGGAGAAGCTGGAACAGCTGGTCAAAGACAAAACGGACAAGCTCGACGAGAGAGTTACAAAACACGGCCAGGAGATCGACGCTCTGAGGCTGGAGCAGATAAAACACGAGGAGCGCATTAAGCAGCTCGAAAAATAGCGGAGGGAAAACAATGATCACATATCTTTCAAACAGAAGTTATGACTTTGCAAAAGGCACGAACATCATCGAGATCGCTTGTCTCTCGACCGATACGAAGCCGACAACAGGCGTGGCGACAGGCTCGATCGCTCTCGAAGTGAACACGGGTAAAATCTATGCGTTTGACGAGGTAAGCGGAAACTGGAGCGAGCTGTCTGCGTAGGAGGTGCGGCATGAATTTATTTGACATAATAATAGCACGCAAACTTGCAGGCGGTGGCGGTGGCAATATCACGGTCGAGCCTTTATCCGTAACGGAGAACGATACATACACAGCCCCAACGGGCAAAGCATATAGCCCGGTCACGGTCAATGTCAGCGGTGGCTCGTCTGAATTTAGCACGGCGGCGATAACGGTGACAATATCAAGCAATACAGAGCCGTGGTTAGCAGAACCATATCCAATACAGATAATCAGCGATACACTTATCCCGATGATGGGAATTATTAATGATGACACCTATGATATTGTGCTATATCAGGGGAGCGCGCCTTTATACGTATTCACAAAAGATCCGATTACTGTATATAGCGGAGCATTTGAAGTGCTGTCCTCTACATCAGACCCAGAATCGGGCGGATATTATTCAGAATGTGAAATTACAGGGGACTGCTCGTTTACGCTTGTAGGCTTCCCGATTGAATAAGCAATGGCATGACAACCATATCATAAGGAGGGCAGAAAATGCTCAAAATAAAGGAAATTCCGGAGGGATATTATATATCCCTCACGCGAGGCGACACGCTGACGATGACCGTCGACGTCCTGAAAAAGGTGCCGCCGGTCCCGCCGGCGACAGAACCATCCTGGGAACCATACGAGCTGCAGGAGGGCGACGTGGTCACGTTCGCGGTCTCGAAGGGCTTCAAGAACGAAACGGATTACGAGCGCAAGATCACAAAGGAGATCCCGCACGACACGCTGACCTTCACATGCTCACCGCAGGAAACAGCGCTCGATTATTACAGATATAATTTTGATATAGAGTTAAAATACGCAAACGGCGACACGGACACATTTATCAAGGGATTGTTCGAGATCACAGGGGAGGCGTAAAAATGCATGTTTATGGAGAGATCTCCGGAAGACTATCGACAGAAGGACAGCTCTCCGGAAGATTAGCAGCAGACGGACAGCTCTCCGGTGAGCTGACGATCCCGGCGCAGATCCTGCCGCCTGAGTACGAGGGCGCTTACACGTTTACTCCGACAGAGGAGACACAGACGGCGGCAACGGCGGATTTGATGATGACAGACGACATCACGATCGAGCCGATCCCGGAGGAGTATATCATCCCGACGGGATCTGTGAGCATTAGCCATAATGGGACGCACGATGTTACCGAGTACGCTGAGGCGGTCGTGGACGTGCAGCCGGAGCTTCAGACGAAGGAGGTCACGATCGACAGCGCGGGCACCGAGACGGTCACACCGGGCAGCGGTTATTACGGGCTTTCAGAGGTCGAGATCACGGTGCCGGGCGCGGAGTTCAATTTTGTGGTGCCGCAGCATGGAGCATTCGACATTGACATAAACGAAAACGGCCTGATTGCAGCCGCATATCAGGCAATGGAGAATGTGGAGATTGTAGCCGTTTCGGGATTTGCAGCAGCAGGCGCGACCGCGGGGATTTATGTGGACCAGGGCGACACGCTGCAGCTGCCGGTCCAGGCGGGAGCAACGGTCACACCGTCCGAGTCGCAGCAGGTCGCAGTTCCTAAAGGCAAATGGACGACAGGAGCGGTCCTGGTGGATCCGATCCCGGTCGAGTACATGATTTTTATTGTAAATCTTTCGTACAACTCGACCACGCAGAAGTGGACGCCGGCGGAGACATACGCGGAGATCAGCGCGGCAAAGGCAGCAGGCAAAACAATAGTCGTCCGGACGGATAGCACCTATGGCGGCGAATGTTCGGCTGAGGGCGCGTTCCGAGGTACGGATTTTATTTACTGGACAAGAGCCTGGCTGCAGGGAACGATCACCGAAACGGAATACACATTTACATCCGGCGGGCTCAGTATTACGGATGGCCCTTATTTGTATAACGATACAAGTGGCGCTTCGCTGAACAGCAGTGCGCAGATGCTGAACGGCGTGAGCGCATACGCCGGAGGCGTAAAATATACGGGCGACATTCCGACAAAGACATTAAGCGACCTGACTGCTTCAGGCGCGGTCGTAACGGTTCCGAGCGGATATTATGCAAGCCAGGTAACAAAGTCAGTCGCTGCAGGGACAGCCGGAACACCGGTCGCAACAAAGGGAGCCGTTTCCAATCATGCCATCGCGATAACGCCATCGGTCACAAATGTGACCGGCTACATCACAGGAGGCACAAAGACGGGCACGGCCGTCAGCGTGACAGCTTCAGAGCTGGTCAGCGGTACTTATACGGTCGATTCGAGCGGCACGAAGGATGTGACAAATTATGCTTCGGTGGATGTTCCGAGCGGTACCGAGGGGAGCACATACGCAAACATTTATTATGATGGGCAATTTGCAGACATAGATATTGCGGTTCGACTGGATGGTGGCTGGTTCGATACTGATTACTATGGCGGTATATTATCTTACAGTGCCGTTCCGGCAAACACGACCATCACACCAACCGAGTCGCAGCAAACGGTCGGCGGCCCGGATTATTTGATGGAGGACGTGGTCACGATCGCGGCGATCCCGTCGAGCTATGTCGGGAGCGGCATAACACGGAGAGACAGCACGCATCTGAGCGCATCAGGTGCGACTATATCGGTTCCGGCCGGATATTATGAGAATAATGCAAGCAAAGCAGTCGCGAGCGGTACCGAGGGCACACCGACAGCGAGCAAGGGCGCGGTCAATAATCACGCCATTACGGTCACGCCGCAAGTCACTAACGCGGCCGGATATATCAGCGGAGGCACTCACAGCGGTACGGGCGTGAGCGTATCAGCGAGCGAGCTGGTGAGCGGGACAAAGTCCATCACTGCAAACGGCACCGGCATAGACGTGACAAATTACGCGCAGGTCGATGTTGCGGTCCCGAGCGGCTCGCCATCGCTTCAGACAAAAAGCAAAACGTACACACCGACCACATCGCAGCAGTCGGAGACCATATCACCGGATGCCGGCTATGATGGGCTGAGCGCGGTGAATGTAACAGTTAACGCGATCCCGGGAGAATACATAATCCCGACAGGCAACAAGGCCATCACGGCGGCGGGCAATAACATAGACGTGGCCGCTTATGCCACGGTCAGCGTTGCAGCAGGATCTGCCGGAACGCCTACAGCGACGAAGGGAACCGTCAGCAACCACGCCATCCAGATCACGCCGTCCGTGGTCAATACAGCCGGATATATTACCGGAGGCACGAAGACAGGAACCGCGGTGACTGTCCAGGCGAGCGAGCTCGTCAGCGGCAGCGAGACAAAGACGGCAAACGGGACTTATGATGTCACGAACCTGGCGGAGCTGATCGTCAACGTTAGCGGAGGCGGCGGCTCCTCAAATTGGACGCTCCTGGGCACAAAGGACTGTGGAACGATCAGCACATCGAGCACGACCGCCGCAACGATCAACAAGGACTTCACGGTCTCGGACGTCGGAGATTACGATTTGTTAGTGGTCGAGACATCCGTGAACACAAAGACGAACGGAAGACACGCAGCAACGGCCAGGCTGATCTGGCTGACAGCCGGCTCGGCCATCGGAACGAAGAACGGCGCAACAATAGCGACAGCAACATGGAATGTGAAGCTGAGCTCGAACGGGACGGCGACATCCAGGGCGAGCACGACGCCTCGCGGCGTTTATCCGTATTCGTGTACGCTTTCGACATCCGGCGGAGTCACGTCGGCCGCGATCGTCATGTATTCATGCTACAACTCAACACAGACCGGCACGATCAACGGAGCATACACGGCGAGAGTGTACGGTGTAAAACTTTATGACCTTATAGGTGGCTAAGGCTGTCCAGGAGGACAGCGGGTAATTCCTCCTTGAAAGGATATAGCAATTAGACCGGAGCAGGGCGGCTCCGGTCTTTTTGCATTTTTTGAGAAATAAAAAAATATTGTCTTTTGTTGTATTTATCAATGGTTTCGCTTGCTTTATACCTCTATAGTGGTATAATTAAGACAACAAAGGAAAGGAGATAAAAACGATGAAGAACAACAGGGAAGAGATAAAGAAGGCAATAGCAAGGCTCGAGAAGGAGATCAAGCAGGAGCAGAGATTCAGCAAAAGATGGACCTTCCTGGCGGCAACAATAAACAGATACAACAAAGAGCTCGGAAAGCCGGCAAAATATACCTGGTAAAGAGGAGGAGAAAAAACCATGAAAGAATATAAGGGCTACACGATCGAGAAGATCACGCGCAAGGATTGGATGGTAAAAGACGCGAGCGGCGAGATCGTAAGAACATTTGACGACAGGGTGACATTCCTGACGCTCAAAGGCGCAAAAGAGATGATAGATTATATTAACGCTAATAAATAAGGAGGGCAAAACAATGTGGAAAATAGAACAGGCAATGACGATGACGGAAACAGCAGGAGCATGGCTCGCGGATCTTGACAGAGCACTCAACGCGATCCGTTACAATCCAACAATTTGCACTGAGGACGACCTCGAGGACCTGGAAAAAATCAACCAGATGCTCAAGCTGGCGACAAGGCTGGCGGAGAAGATCGCAGAATTTTAGACGAGAGGAGGACAAGGCAATGTGGACAAAAGAAAAAGAGCAGCACGTCGATGAAATAATCAGGAGCCTGGCGGAGGCAAAACACAAGGATGAGCTCGCGGACGGGCTCCTCCAGGTCGAGGATGAAACAGGCTATAAAATAGAATTCATTTATGATATATTTACCGAAACGATTGAAGATGAGGAGCTGACCAGATACGAGGCTGAGGATCCGGAGGCGCTCCTGCCGATCTGGGAATCGGTAATTGTACCGGCGTATGAATTCGACTATTAGAGGAGGCAGCGATGGCACAAACGAAACTGCAGAAGGTCCGCCTGGCGGCGGGCCTCTCACAATCACAACTGGCAGCAAAGGCCGGGATCTCGCTCAGGACGCTGCAGCATTATGAGATCGGAGACAAGGACATCCGGAAGGCTGCAGTCGACAAGGTCCTCGCCCTGGCGGAGGCGCTCGAATGCGACATTAAAGAAATTATATAATCGTTGCTTCGAGGAGGAGGATGGCTTATAATTAGAGCACAGAGGTGATTCAGAAGATGCACAACTATTCCGAAAATTATGAAGAAGGGAATAGTTGACAGCCCGGAAGGGCACAATAACACGTTAACAATTAGAATCACCTCAAAGGACAAGGAGGTGATTCATTTTTTATGAAAACAAAGATCAGACAATACGCATTCGTTGACGCTGTAGATCTTGACTGCTTCGAGGTAAAGCTCAACGAGAGGTTGGAGGAGCTCGCTGAATGCGATCCGGAGGTCGAGTTCTACGAGCACGACACGACGCTCGCGCGCATCAGGTACACGAAGCAGCAGGAGCTCACGCCGGCAACACCGGCCGAGGCAGGGATCAAGTTCACATGCGGAGACTGCCCGATGTTCGGCCACATCATGAAGAAGGACGGCTCGCCGGATCTTCGCAGGGCATACGGAAATTGTGACGTCGGAGAGATGGGCCGCGTCTGGAAAACAACACCGGCCTGCGATCATCTTTACAAGATGATTATGGACGGCCGCATCAGGCTGACGCTCGAAGATGATTAGAGGAGGGCGGCACGTGAAAAGATTGATAGACAAGGACGCGCTGCTCGCGGATCTCGATGAGGCGATCCGGGAATTCATACCGAAGAACGAAAACGACCAGGCATTCCTGGAGGGCGTGATCGCAGCGCGCAGAATCGTGAAGTTTACAGAGGAGGCATCAAATGGACAGATATGATCTGATGGAGATAATCGGCGGAATAATAGCGTGGGCGGGCCTTTTCGCGGTCTGCTTTATGCTGTTTGTCATTTTTTAGAAAACAGGGAGGCATCAAATGGAAAAAGAAGCAATAAAAAGAATGTACGAAGAAAAAAAGAGATTTGTCGAAAACGACCTGGCGGCGGTGCTCAGGGAGATGCCGGACTTTGATGGCATCAAGTACGCGGTCGACGCCATAACGAGTGAGGAATACATCAAGCTGACCGAGTCGATCGGTTTCGCGTATTTCGTAAACGTGACAGGCAGCGACAAGAGCGCGATCCTCCGCGAGGTCTGCCGCATGGTGCTCCAGACGAACCCGGCGGGCAGGATCTTCGAGAGGTCGAAGCTGCGCGAAGTCAACAGGCTATTTGTTTGAGGAGGTACCGGCATGACACTGTTTGAAATCAACAGAGCGATCCTGGACTTCGATTATGAGATCGACGAAGAGACCGGCGAGATCCTGAACGCGGAGGCGCTGGATGAGCTGCAGCTGGCCAGGGAGGACAAGATCGAAGGCGTGGGCCTTTGGATCAAGAACCTCCAGGCAGAAGCGGAGGCAGTGAAAAAAGAGAAGGACGCGATGGCTGACAGGCAGAAGCGCCTGGAGAAAAAGGCGGAGAGCCTGAAGAACTACCTGGCATGGGCACTGCAGGGCGAGAAGTTCAGCACGCCGAAGATCATGATGACGTTCAGGAAGAGCGAGAGCGTTTACATTCCGAACGAGGCCGAACTTGATGACCGGTTCGTGAACATCACGATGGTCAAGAAGCCGGACAAGAAGCTGATCAAGGACACGCTGAAGGCGGGCCTGGAGGTCCCGGGCGCGGAGCTGATAACAAAACAAAACCTGCAGATCAAGTGAGGAGGCTGCCGTGAATAGCAAGGAATACGCACAATATCTGTTTGACAGGATCGAGACCGGTTCCGAGATGGCGCTGCGCCGTCCTGCGGACAGAAGAGCGGACAGAAGGCTCCGGAGCCTGATCGCGGACGCTAACATGAGCGGCGACTGCATCATCAATGACGGCCGCGGTTACTACAGACCAGGAGAAGACGATGAGGCGGCGTTTGAGGAGTACGACGCAAAGGAAAAACACAGAGCGCGGATGATCCTGAAAAAACAGCGCAGGATGCGCGAAGCATTTGAGAGGAGATACAAATAATATGGCGATACCAGTATTAATAATAGGACGAAGCGGAGCGGGTAAAACATACAGTATAAAGAACTTCAAGGCTGGCGAGGTCGGCGTGATCGCTGTCGAGAAGGGCCGCCTGCCGTTCAGGTCGGACATCAAGGTCTCGAAGGTCCCGAACGATCCGACAAGAGGAGAAGCGAAAGACGCGGCGCAGCTGAACGCGGCAAAATATGCCTGGATAACGAGAGCGATCTCGAAGGCAAAGGCCAAGTCAATAGTGATAGACGACAGCCAGTATCTGCTGATCAACGAGTTGTTCGATCGGACTTACGAAAAAGGATACGATAAATTTTTAAGCCTGGCGGTCAAGTTCAGGGACCTGATCCACTTCATCAACGATCTGGAGGATGAGGACAAGATCGTTTATTTTCTTCACCATTCGGAGACAGACTCAGACGGCCGCGAGAAGGTGAAGACGGTCGGAAAGATGCTGGACGAGAAGCTCACGGTCGAGGGATTATTCGACATAGTTCTTTACTGCCAGGACCACAAGTTTTTCACTCAGGCAAATGGACAGAGCACGGCAAAGTCGCCGGAGGACATGTTCGACCTGGAGATCCCAAACGATCTGAAGCTGGTCGACACGAAGATCCGGGAATATTACGGAATTAAAAAGGAGGATGAATAAATGCAGGATTTCACATCATACGCAAAACAGCCGTCGCAGTTTGAGGTTCTTCCGGCGGGAGGATATATCGCGAAGATCGTGGACGTTGATGACCGCGTCTGGAGAGGACACAGCGAACCGGCACACATGATCCTCATGGACATCGCGGAGGGAGAACACAAGGGCATTTATAAAAGAAATAATGCGACAGCGGACAATGACAGGTGGCTCGGCTATTGGTTTGCAGAACCGGACAAGGGCTCGCCGGACTGGCTGCTGTCGAAGGTCGGCGGCATACAGACCTCGCTCGCGGAGTCTAATGACAACGTAAACCTGGCGGATCCGCACGCCTGGAAAGGCTGCCTGGTCGGCGTAGTGGTCGGAGAAGAGGAGGTCGAGAGCCGCTCGGGCACCGTTTACCCGATGCCTTACGTCAATTATATTTGTTCGACGGAGCGCATCCGGAAGGGAGAAAACCAGCCGGGCGGGTACAAGATCCCGAAGCTGAAAAAGCTGGCCGCACCGGTCTCTCGCCCGGTCACATCGACGGATCTTCCTGACAGCTTCAGCGCAGCGGAAGATGACATTCCATTCTAAGGCGGCGATGGACAGGTTTTATCAAATGACGATATACGAGCTGGATGCTGACAGGACTCCGCCGAAACGGGACTACCACGTCCCGAGCGGGACAATGAGATATTCCTGCGGTTTGTGCGGAGCGCCCGTCGGCATCTTCGGGCCGAAAACATTTCACGAGCAGGGCTGGCTCTATAAAAGAGAAGCCTGCCAGAACGGGCACGTCGTGGCCTGGGAGGCGTTAGATGAATAGCAGGAACAAAGGAAAGCGCGGAGAACTTGAGGCAGCAAAGGCCCTGCAGGAGTATGGATATAAAACGCGGAGAGGCCAGCAATTCAGCGGAGCGAACGGCGATGCTGACGTTGTCGGCCTCCCGGGGATCCACCTGGAGATCAAACGCGTGGAAAAACTGAACATAAGCGAGGCGATGCGGCAATCAATAAAAGACGCAAAAGAGAACGAGCTGCCGGTCGTCATGCACCGGAAGAACAGAGAGGCGTGGCTCATCACGATGCCGCTCCAGGCGTTCATGGTGCTTTATAAGGCATGGGAGAGGATAAGGAAATGAACAAGGATCAAAAGGGCTTTATTGTATATGGCGACATCAAGGCGGTCATCGATGAGCTGCCGGATGACCAGGTCGCTCAGCTCTTCCGGGCAATGGTCGATTATTTCATGGAGGAGAAGGCGCCGAAGTTCTCCGGAGTATTAAAGTTTGTATGGATCACGATCAGGCAGCAGATGGACCGGGACAAAGAGAAGTATGAGGCCAAATGCAAGAAGAACCAGGCGAACATCCAGGCTTACTGGAATAAGGTCAAAACTGATACGAACGAAAACGGTCGAATACGAACGAATACGATCGCTACCAATACAAATACAAATACAGATACAGATACAAAAAAAGATACAGATACAGATACAACCACAGACACAGATACAAAGACAGGCGCTGCTTCAGAGCAGCGCGGTGGTGGCAGTGAATACGGCGATGATTTTAATTTATGGAAAAAGCTGACGCCGGAAGACATAGATCGGATCTATGATGTTTACCCGGACAGCGGCGGGTTCCTGATCGAGGAGGTCGTGGCCGACGTAAAGCTCAAGCGGAAAAAAGTCAAGAACGCCGCGTCATATATCCTGGGTTACGCGAAGCGCGTCGGATGGGATGACAAGGCGGAGCACGGATCGTTCCCGTGGGAGGTCTCATGATCAGGAAGTGCGACATTTGCGGCTTTGAGTTTGACGATTACTGGATGCATAAATACAACGTCGGCCGCACGCAGATCTGGGTCTGCGCTAAATGCAAACAGAACGGGATCCGCGAGGTCAACCTCTCAGCGGTAATGAAGAAGAGACCGAGGCGGAGGGAGAAGGAGGAGAGATGATTCATCAACTTGATCTGTATGGCCGCGACAAAGTGGAGAAGGCAATCATGCGGCTGCAGTGCTATGAGCCGCCAGAAGGATATTATTTATGTTTTAGTGGAGGCAAGGATTCCTGCGTCATAAAGGCGCTTGCTGATATGGCCGGCGTGAAATACGACGCACATTATTCTGTCAGCAGCGTAGATCCTCCTGAACTTGTGAGATTTATTAAAGAAGTCCATCCTGATGTCGAGTTTACATATCCAAGAGATAAAGACGGAAACAGAATCACTATGTGGAATCTGATACCGAGGAAATCAATGCCGCCCACACGGATAGTCAGATACTGCTGCGCTGCACTCAAGGAGCAAGGCGGAAAAGGCAGGCTGAAAGTGACCGGAGTCAGATGGGATGAATCAGTACGCAGGAAGAAGTCACACGGAGAAGTAACCTTTGCTGACAAGAAAGCCAGGAAAGAAATCGAGAAGGAATTAAGTGACGAGGATTTTATGTCAACTCCACAGGGGGGGGTGGTACTCCGAATGGACAACAGGGAGAACGCCAGGATTGTGGAGATGTGCTACAAGGATCACACTACGCTGATAAATCCTATCATCGATTGGACTACAGCCGAAGTATGGGAATTCATCAAGGAGTACAAGATCCCATACTGCTGTCTGTATGACGAAGGCTTCAAGAGGCTTGGGTGCATCGGATGTCCGATGGGAACAGTCAAGCATCGCATGATGGAATTTGAACGCTATCCGAAGTACAAGAACCTATATCTGATCGCATTCGGCAAGATGATTGAAAATAGGGGGGGTGCTGCGTTCATACCACACGGCAGACGAAACGATGCAATGGTGGATTGGAGATGGCAGACAGCAGAGCAAGTGATGCAAGGATACATTACGGAGAACTTCAAAGAGCCGATGCAGATTGGACAGATATGACTCCGAAAGAAATTATGGAATGGTGGATCGATTAAAAAAAAGGAGGAGAGATGACGCTCGAAGAACTAAAAGCCGAGGCAAAGAAGCAGGGCTTCAAGCTGATGCCGATCAAAGAACAGGAGAAGCTGCTGCCGTGTACGTGCGGATCTAAGCGCCGCGAGCATTGGAGCAGATGGGCCGGAGACCATATCGAGATAACACTCTGCTGCAGCAGATGCGGCAAAAGAGCGAGCGGAGCGACGGAGGCAGAGGCCCGGCATAACTGGAATGAGATGATTTTAGCGGAGGATCGGAGAAAGAGAGGGCGAGTGATGACGGAAATCAAACTGACAAAGAGGTATCCGCAATCAAGGACAGAGGACATTGTAGATGCTTATATGCGTGGTTGGAACGATGCTCTTGATGCGGTACAGAACGGGAAGTTTCATATAGCAGACCGCAAGACCGAGCCACAGATATGCGACACTTGCAGATATTACAGCGACTATATTCCGTGTGGCTCAACTCCAAGTGCGTGTAAAGAAGCAGATAAATTCGCAAAGGAATTTGTGAACGGCTTAAAGGATTTACGCATTATCGAGGCAGGCCGCAAGGACGAGCCAAGTGGTTACAAAACGAAACCAGTTGAGGATGAGCCACAGACTCCATACGATAATTGCAAAGAATGTAAATGGTGGTCGCCTATTAGGGAAAGATGTATTACATACGATGAGTGCCATTTTGAGCCGATACCAATAATCGGTAGCGAAATATTTGAGGACGAGCCACAGGAAAGAGAGGGCGAGTGATGTTTCAGAATATAGCGATCAGCCTGGTCGCCATCGCGACTTTAGGAAACGCGATAAACATCATGCTGATATTGAAACGGCTGGAGAAGCTGGAGAGGAGGATTCAGATCTATGATCAGATATTTCTGCGATCGATGCGGCCGGGAGATTGAGGGGAGCACCGGATGCTTCACGGTAACGATTCAGGCGCCGGAGATAAGATCATGGGCAGATGATGGATTATATAGCAGGGCGGATTATCAGATCTGCCGGAGCTGCATCACAGAGATCGATGGATTTATAGGTGCAATTAATACGGATTGCGCGTGGAGATAACAGAGGAGGAACAGGATGGAAAATAATAACAACGATGTTTATGTGCCAGAAGAAGTATTTGCGGAATTGCAGGCAAAGGCAAACGGACACGATTATGTCCAGGGATATGTCAAAGGGTTCAGAGAAGCGATCGAGGTGCTGGTCGATGCGGCCGTCAGGATCGCAACGGCTATAAAAAACTAAAGGCAGATCCGGAGGACGGGCAAAACCTATAAATCATTTTTTAATTTTGAATTCTTCTTCGTGCAAGTATAACAGCCCGTCCTCCGTTTCGCAGGAGGTGACAGACATGGCAGGCAAACCAAAATATGAGAAGGGCAGCGGTTACAGGGCGAACGCCGGCGGATTTATTTACCATCCGATCGAGTATGCCGAGAAGAGACGCAAGGAAGTCGAGGCCCGCGATCATATAGTCGCGGAGGGATATGCCGAGAGGCAGATGGCCGAGACGCTGAAGCAGGCAGGGAAAATTAAAACAGAGTTATGACGGTGAAGGAATACCTGAAGCAATATGAATATGCAGCAGCCAGAGCTGAGCGGTTCCGGAAAGAGTACGAGGCCGAGATGCTGAAGATCGACGCGGTCAGATCGCTGTCGGATAATGACGGGATGCCGCACGGATCCAATATTTCAAGGCCCACGGAGGAGAAGGCCATCAGGCTCGCGGCTATAGCGGCAAAGTGGAAAGTCGCGGAGCTGGACGCCATAGAGACCAGGCAGGAGGTCTTCCGGATAATCAGCAGGATCCCGGGCGATGAGGGTGATGTTCTATTTGCGAGATACATCGAGCTCAAGAAGTGGGACGACATCGCGGAGGAACTGCATTATTCTGTCCGCGGGATTTACGGGATACACGGAAGGGCGCTGCAGATCGCGGCGGAGATATTGTGCATTTAAGTGCAGTATGTACCCGGCTATAATGGTATTGTCAAAGATCAGTAAACGACCATTGACACGAATCACCTTTCTGAGGATTCCGGCGAAAGCCGGACCTGTGGCTGCAATAGTATCGACTCGGGTGCGATTCCCGAGGCAGCCAGATGCCTCAACGATATACTTATAAGGACAGCAGGAGCGGAGTCATTTCTCCGCTCTTTGCTTTGCAAAGATATGGATTATAAGAGCAGGCGCTGGAGGCGCATCAGGGAGAGCGTGCTCAGGCGGGACGGATATGAATGTCAGATCTCGCTCAGGTACGGCAAACACGTCGAAGCGGACACGGTCCACCATATATTCCCCGTGGATCAGTTCCCGGAATATCAATGGGAACCGTGGAACCTGATCAGCCTGGCGGCGTCAGTACATAACAGGATGCACGTCAGGGACAGCCAGGAGCTGACGGATGAGGGCAGGCAGCTCCTGGAAAGGACGGCCCGGAGGAGGAACATGGAATTATGATCAGCGTCATCGTGCCATACTGGAACAGCGCTAAATGGATATGCAGATGCGTCAGCAGCCTCAAGCTCAACAGAGGAGACTTCGAGTTCATACTCGTAAACGATCACAGCGAAGACGACGGCGAGGCGATCGCACGCGAAGCAGCGGCGGGAGATGAGAGGTTCCTCTTCATCGATAACGAGAACAGACGCGGACCGAGCGGCGCAAGGAATACCGGGCTCGATGTTGCGACAGGCGACTGGATCACGTTCCTGGATGCGGATGACATGATGAACAAGGACGCGTTTAGGATCTTCACGGATGCGATTGAGGCAGCCGGAGATTATAACATAATACAGTTTAACCATTACCGGTATTATTCAAAGATCAGGAAGACGGCGCTCAAATATACAAACTGCGCGGGAGATTATGGGCTCAGCAGGATGCCGGTGCTCTGGTGTGTAGTATGGAATAAGATATACAGGGCCGAGCTGGTAAAGGACATCAGGTTTGATGAGTCGATGTTTTTCGGAGAGGATGAGATGTTTAATGTTTCCTGCCTGGCGAAGGACGGACGGATCCGATGCGCGAAGGGCGTCAGCGTGACACACATCCTTGAAAACAAAGAGAGCCTCTCGCATTCGAAGACGGAGCGCGAGATTCTGAAGCTGGACCGCACGCTGGTCGATGCGATCAAGAGGAGCAGGGATCCCGAGCTGCGCCGCATGATCTGCGTGAGGCTTGCACATCACTGGTCTCATTTGTTCCAGGATATTCTGACCGGAGAGAAGTGATCGAGCTACCCCGCCCCTCTTCAAAAAAAAATTTTTGGTCACCTGGGAA
>Ga0265299_10001149_pt1 | contig 31601 bp, 28 predicted proteins | sample AusTroGonzalo_MG_4_FD_193485 | JGI IMG/M metagenome (GOLD analysis project Ga0265299, IMG submission 193485) | Bovine rumen microbial communities from tropical cattle in Woodstock, Queensland, Australia - Gonzalo_02 | ecosystem: Host-associated > Mammals > Digestive system > Stomach > Rumen ... | reverse complement strand
TTACGTCCGAACGGAAACGAACGGTCGTCGATGTAGACGTCCGCCATAATCTTCCGACCGAACTTGTCAGCTTCAAATCCATACTCGCCATCGTTTGAGTTGACGTTATGGAAGAAGAGCCGATTCCGTGTACAGAAGCGCATAGCGTCGTTCTTGTACTCGTAATCAGGAAACCTAGCTCCGCCAAAGTTCTCACGGCATGTCCACAGTATCACCTTGTCGCCCATTTGCTGGCGCTTTCTGATCCAGTTGACGACCGCCGAGTTCACCTTGGTATCCTTGGTGATCCGTGGCCACGAGTCGAACGCTATCGTAGAATCGAAGTCTACGGCTATGACTTTAGGCATAGGCCACCTCGGACTAGGATTTCTTGCGAGAACGGTCAATCTTGTAAGTACGGACGGTTTTACCAGTATCGGTAGTCAACCAGCCACGTTTTACCTTGGCCATACCGGCACGTTCCATTTCTCCGATGCGAGTGGAGAGCTTGGAGCAACCGAATTCATTCACGGCGTCAAGCCACGTAATTGTACGACCGGCCTTGAGCGCCTTCAAGATCATGGATCTCTGAGTAATCTTGTCAGTCTGCTTGAGAGTATCTGTTGATTTATTGGACATGATTTCTTCCTTCTTATGTTTGATGTTTAAAAAAGAAAGTAGGGCGTTCATCCGGGCGTTGGGCATCCCACTAGCTAGCATCACTAGGCCCCGCCGTTGTTCCCTCGTTTAAGGCCGTACGCACAACGAAACGGCCCCCTACAAATCTTAGTTCATCTGCTCGTTCTCGAACTTGTTTTCAAGTCCTTCGAACGCTGCGATGTAGGTCAAGAAGTGTTCCGACCAGCCAGAGATTTCGGCAGTCCATACACCACGGAAGTTGACTCCGTGCTTCTCTGCGCTTACGTCGCAGATGTAGTTGAACTTACCGAACGGCTTCGGAGTACGCTTGCCCGGATAGTCGCAGTCAACGGAGTCAGAGAACACGATGATACGGTCGAACTCAACGTCCTTGAAGTGGTTACGAGACCATTCAAGCACCTGGCGAGTGAAGATACCACCGCCGCCGACAGCGCAGCGAGCCACTACTCCATTCATTGCGAATCCACGAGGCGGACAGTCGACCGCAACGGATGCGTGCTTGTGTGCCAAGTCATCACCAGCGGTAACGACCAAGCTGAAGTCTTCGCACACGTTGGACGCCAGCATCGCCATAGCGCAAGCAACGTCAATACGAGTGAACTGGCTCTTGCTGGAAATCCTGGAGTCCATGGATCCAGACTTGTCCAAGATGAACAATGTCTTTCCAGGAAGCTTCGGCAAGTGCTTGTAGGACGAGATCATTGCGTCTTCAATTTCACGAGTATAGCCTTCAGCCATTCTCGCTGCCTTGATATAGTCGAGCGGCAAGAGCATGCTTCCCTTGAGGTTCTTCAAACCTTCCTCAACAACACTGCGCTTAACCTTGTTGTTCACAAAGTTAGCCATGTTGCGCAAGAACGCAAGACCACCGAGACGCTTTTCCTGAATGAGTCGAGTCCATTCGTCGGCCTTCTTGTCTGCGGACACAGCGGAAATAGCTACTTCCCACGTATCCGGCGTCTTCAAGGTACGATCCTTGATGCGCTTGAACAGTGCGGCCTCATCTTCATTCTTCGGAGTCGGATGCACCATGCGGAGCACGTCACGGAGCTTGATCACTGCGTCACGGTCATACTTGGCGAATTGGTATTCGTCGAAGTTATGGAACGATTCTGCAAGACCACGCTTCACGCAATTTGCCAGCGGATGCTTCTTGTCCTTCCAATAAATCGCAAGGAAGTCACATAGCATGTCTGCACGTGTGATGATCCTCGGAAGGATATCCTTCACGTACACCTTATGCGATGCGTACTTCGTCATTTCCGCTGCGATGAACAGCGGCGTGTGGCGCAGCTTCTGCTTCTCACGGCATTCAACCGCAAGCTTTGCGACTTCCACAGCGTCACACTGCGGAATGATTTCTGCGATCTGGTCGGACACGCTGGTGCCATCGGCATAGGCGATGTCTTCCCAAAGTAAGTTGGCGAGCACGAGTCGACGAAGCAGTTCCATGTTAGACTGCTTCGCAGCATAAGCACCGGTCCCGCCAGCAAGGCGGACAGTAGTATCCACCGAATTGCCCTTTGTGGACGGATTTAGCTTTGACATGATTTGTCTTCCTTTGTTTGATTGTTGTAAACACTTTTCCTAACGTTTTCACGGTAACTTTCGTACCCCGCTAAATTAACCGGTTGGCGACCACATACACGGGTGATCAACTCCCAGAAGGTCACGTTGTCGTCGGTGTTAGGTGTGCTGGATTCACCATATTGTTCACTAGTCTATATGGCTAACCAGAAAATAAAAAGAACCAGAGAATAAGCGAACAGAGCGTCTTTTTCGTTGCTCTACCAGGCTGAGCTATTCGCCGCATAATAGCTAGGCGGCGAAGCCGGATTCGAACCGACGACCCACGGCACCTTTTGCGAAGTATCCCTACCCTATCACTGCTGGTTCATACTCGTGTGGAGAATAAGCGTACATGGTATTTTTGAGCGGATTTACAGTCTGCGAAGTAACCATGCACTACACTGCCACATTTTTTTATACTTGATTAATACCTATGGAATTGGCGACCAAAGTGTTTTTAGCGCTCTACCAATTGAGCTACGCACCACCTTACGGATAGCACGGTTGAACTCGAATCAACAACCACTCGATTAACAGTCGATGCATCTCTAGTCTGTCACCGATAGGCATTAATTAAGTACAAAATTAAAAATGACGGAAGCATTAAGCGAACAAAGCGTTTTTAGATCCTCGACCACTAGACGACACCGGAGTAATTGTTAAGCTATACCGGCGGCTGGATTCGAACCAACGTCCTTCGTTTATGAGTACGATGAAACTCTATTCTGTCACTGTCCGTCAAACTTATTCGGATACGGAATTTTCGCATACGGCAACTGCCTCCCAACGAGGCATTCGGCTTTCGCCTATCAGAGTCGAACTGATTCATTATCCACGAAGTAACCGTATACTATCACCGGTATCCAAAACTCTTAAAAACTTGGCCTCGGTTTTAAATCTCCCTAAGATCCGAGAACTTATCCTACACCTACGAATTAGGCCGCTTGTTGCTGGGACGCACAGTTTGCACGTCGGCTCACGGATTTTACTCCGATGTCGCTTCTACCAATGCGGGGAGCTACGATGCGTCCTAGGAACGCCAGCTTCTCAATGGGCGGGCCGTTTCTTTAGCAACCAGATCAAGCCATCGGTGATACGTATACACCATAGCGGTGGTACTCACCTAGCTGGTCTAGGTGCCCAGCGGTTAAAACGTTCCCTGTGAACTACGCACCGCCTAAAGGCGTTGCGCTTCGCGTTGCGTATCATTGTTTCCCGCGCCTTTAACCGCAGTCCCTGCGGCGAGTACCTTGCGGTACATTATCCAATATAGTATTTTCATTATTCATTGGCAAGGTGGCTTTCATCTCACCGCCTTAAGGCGGCGATTTTTCTCGCCACATTCTTATAAATTCAAACAAAAACTACCGTATGGGACGATGTATCCCTATCCCTTCCGAGGCCGTTCCTACGGTGAGACGACTCGGCTTGAACTCCATTTTGCCGAGCTGGAGGCAACCAGACTATTAACCAAGCATTCATCACATGCCCAGCTTCACTGGATACATTTCCGATTTCCTAATCGCTTTGTCTTTCGGCTGAGCTTGATCGGGAAGCACCTTGTCGCTACTATGAGACCGAAATCGAATCGGCAACACACTGACTTTTAACCGGCTTGCGCCGGGAGTCAGCCGCTCTACCTTGTTGGCGTACTCGGCTCACGACAAACTTATCCGCAGAGGAATAGGCGAACAAGGCAACTATGGTGTTTTCCAAAATAAAACGAAGTATCCCTGCTCTTCACCGTCTGCGAAACACATCCTGCAACGTGTCGCACCGAGTGTTTGCACTCGTCCACGTTGCAGTCAAACTTGCCTGTTATCCATGGTCAGGCTCCACGACTCCGAGTCGATGGCATTGTTTGGTGTGACCAGGGGAGGTCAACGCACCGATTCGGAGAATTTTTAATAACGGGTGAGCGATTTGAACGCTCGACTTTGAGCTTATGAGGCTCAATTGCTAGACCACTGCATCAACCCGCATCGTATTCAACAATTCTAGCACATCGCGTATATATTGTTTTCGATCAGATTTATCTAATTTTTGATATTCCGACCAACGAATTCGTTTGACTAAAGTCCATCCGACTGCATGTAAACGATTCGTACGAATTATATCTCGTTCAATGCCATTAGTAGTATAATGTTGCTCGCCATCTATTTCAATATATATTTTTGATTTTGGCCATGCAAAATCAACAAAATATCGATCTACATGAAAATTACGTTCCGCATTCTTAAAAATTTTCGAAAAATATCGTTCAGCATACGATTCGCGATGATGCAATGAAGTATACCATATTGTTTTACCAGCATAATATTTTTTCATTGCTGCAGAAATTTTTTGTTTCGTGTCATCGGTCATTATTTCTGATTGTTTTGGCAAATAGATTCGTTGCGGATTATTATCACAACAACGTTCATGCCAATGCAATCCGCTCATAGTTTTAAATATTTTTCCGCAATATTTACATGGATCGGTCGCCAACGGTATTACATGCGAATAGATAGATTGACGATTTTCCGCAGTGTCATAATGGCACTTCCGATGCGTTTGCATGCTACGCCTCGTAGGAAATTCCGCATTACACCATCGGCATGTCCACGAGTATGTACGTCCATTAAAAGATTTACGTTTACCACGATTAGGATTCAAGGCACATAAGTGTGCCACATGATTACCTAGCTGGTATCCTTCGGCAAAGCTTTCGCCACAATATTTACATATATGTTCACTCATATTAATGAGTTTATATCATGGCCTCGTAAGTTTTAACCATTTTCTAATAAATAGCTGTCTAGGTACGTCTCGAACGTACAACCTGTCGGTTCATACCACTATAGCTTTCGCTACCATTGCTGTTTGTGGTCTGGACTGTGTCTTTACCGTATCATTTCTGACTTAGGTATCTCGTGTACAGTCTCTACACACGGCTATTACAGCCTTGCTCGGCGTTACCATGTTAAAGGGTTCACCGAATTAGCGAGATCTTCACCTATGTGTTTCCACATAGGGCATCCATTGAACAGCCGACTGCTCTACCTAATTGAGCTACTAGACAGTAAGAATCATCCAACTTGTCAATCTTCTCGACAGCATCTCGTACTGCCGTGCCAAAAATATAGCAAAATCTACATTGTTTGGCAACATATTTCGGATATTTTTTGTATCCTTAGCATCATTTACTGATTTTCTGGGTGTTTAATAGTATTGGCTGCACGTATATACTCGTTAGCTAGGTTTGCACAAAAGACTGCATTCTTGAATCGATTCGCATACTCCTTCAGTGTATTGATGCCAACAATCGATTCATATGTATTATATCGGTCTAACTCACCATCACTAAAATGCAAATCTGAAACCTCAGCAGCCAAAAATTTGCATGTTTCTAAATCGGTTGGATCAAATACATAATGCCGTCGACGAGTTTCGCCGTCAACAATATATCCCTTGTTGCATAATAGTTCGAAATCAATTCCGGTAATTGACGCAAAGGCATCATCACGAAAATTTATAGGCCATGAATCACCTAGAGACAAGACCAGTTTGTACAATACATGTCGACCCTTCTGGTTTATATAGATAGGATTGAACTTCATATCCAATGGTTTGAAAAGCTCTCGCATGAATATAGCGAAACTATCTACACAATCGGAAAATTCATTCCGACATACATCCGATGTAAATGGAATACTGATCTGGTTATCACAATCACTCATAATATCTCCTTTTCATGAGAAATTACATCAATAATACGATAAGAATCGAGCTGACGGACGGAGTCGAACCGCCGGTGGAGTATACTCATAGGATTTGCAGTCCTCGCCGTAACAGAGTTTTGCACAATTATGCACAATGTGCATATATCATGCTCCACAAAAGCCCTGACGGGCTTCTTTACGGCATTTTTCCAGCATGTCCTTTATCTTCCACCTGGGAAGACTCTTTGGCAAGAACATGCTGTAGCCGCTATCGGTTGCGTCGAGCAACTTCCCCCTTAACACAGTCGAGGTCAGGCGGCTTTTGATTATATTGCTGGAATGCCTGTCGGCATTCTCCTCATGTTCGCATTGGATGCAGTGAAAAACTTCCTGAGTAGGCCGGTTTGCGGCGTCTATGCATCCGCACTCGCATTCCTGGGACGTATAGCAGGCATGCACCAGGGACACGGATATTCCGTAGTGCGGGGCTATGTGGATGAACTCGTCCTTGATGCTTGAAAGGCTGATGCGCCTGCACAGTCGTCCTATATTGATTCCATCCGCATTGTCTGACCGGAGCCTGGCACCGATAAACCCGTCCAGGTCCTCCATCGCAATATTGTGGATTCCCCTTGCCTGCAGGTCCTTGCATAGATCGGCAGCCACCCTGCGGACATACTCCCTTATCCGAATGGCTATCGCCATGGATTTCTTTATGTCCCGCCTGGATTGGGTGAAACGTACACTTCCATTATGCAACCGGTCGAATTCCTTCTGCTTGCGGTCGATAGCAAGCAGGTGGTCGGTGAATTCCTTGACGAGCTCGGCATCGTGCGGGATGAAGCGTCCGTCGCTAAGCGCAAGCATGTTGTGCTTGGAATTGACGTCTATCCCTATCGTATTCTCCTCGGTGATTTCATACGTCGGGGTGATACGCTTGCCGTCACGGTACAGTACGAAATATATACGGTTCCCGCGGAATACGACAGTATACGGGGTCTCGGTCTTCGAACAGTAGCGCCTGATGTTCCGGTGATACTGGCGGTTGTACTTTACCGGTATGCAGAGAGGTTCGGTCGAGCCGTCCTCGCGTACCCAGGAAATCGTTATGAAGTGGGTTATCCGGGAATTCTGATTCTTATTCGCGCGGACTATGTCGCACTTCAGTCGGCTGCGCCCGCGGAAAGTGAGTGACTCGAAACGTATAGGCCCCCGTTCCAGGTACATCCTGTAGATGCGGTCCCTTCGCTGCATCGCAAGCCTCGTCAGGCGTTCAAGACCGAACTTGTTTATCTTCTCCAGTATGATCGGGTAGAACTGGTTGGCTTCGCGGTGCGTTTCAATGTAATCAACCAACCCAGGACGATAGTACCGGGCAAGGTAGGTAAGCACCTTCGAGAGGTCGGTACTCTTGGTACGCTTGTCTATGCCCTTGAAGTCTCCCTTACTTTGGTGCTTCGTATTGACCTTGTACCTGGTGATTTCAAAGTGATATATCTGCTCGAACTTGATGTGCGTCAGGAATGCTTCATGCCTGTGCTGCAGGGAATCGTACACGTCCTCGATGCACTTGTGCAGGAAGTGGCTGGATACAAGTTCCCTGTAATCCGCTTCGAAAAGCCGTTCAAAATCGTACTTCTTCATTTCCGCATAGCGTTCGAATTCCGGATGTATTTTCTCGGCAACCGCGTTCCTGATGTTACGGATGATGTGTGCAATGCGGTGAAGCTCGGCTTTCTTCGTGTCGGACAACAGCAGTGGCGAGAACTGTACGGCAAATACAGAGTCTTCTATCCTGATGTTGTTCGATACGTTGCTCATACAAAGGGAAATGCCCGGTGAACACTTATTTTGGTCGGCAGTATCCATCGGGCATTCTAAAAGGTTTCGGGTAACCGAGGCCGACCAAGAACTCGATTACATTTCCAAGCTTGTATAATGTACAAATTTTTATTGCCACTGTAAACTTATATTTTGCTTATTTATTTGACAGAATTGGCTGGATTTGTGCATAATTGTTGAAAATTTAGGCAACTGTTAGCAACCCTTCGCCACTTGGGCCCACGTCATCATAATCAATGATAAAGTTGATACTTCTTGGACAACGTATGACTGATCTCGTCGGACAGCGGCTTGAACCACACGCCTACTCGACAATATCCGTTGCCATTCTCGTCGACAGCTTCCGGAGTCAGCTCCGTCAAGCATGCGTCGTCGATAAAATCGTAATCTTCACCTTGTACAAGACCAAGGCCGTCGGCAACTTCCTTGACCTTCATCAAGTGATTGAGGTTCTTCGCCTCGCAGATAGTCTTCTTGAAGATGCCATTGACATATTCATCCATTACAGCCTTGTCCACAGTGAACTGTACGCTATACTGTTCTCCGGCGGTGGCATTCCTCGCGATAAGTCGCGTCCAGTAGCCTTCGGCGCAGTGTGCGACCATCGCCGCAAGCTTGCCAGCAGATAAATCCAAGTCCTTGCGGATAATGAACAAACGTCTCATAGAAACCTCTTGAGTAGTCCGGTCAGAAGGACTCTAACCTTCACGTCATGTTTACTGACAAGCGATCCTAAGTCGCTCGCGTCTAACTGGTTCCGCCATGACCGGGATAGTTGAGCTATGCAGAGTCGAACTACATCTAAAGACGTCAAAGGCCCTTGTGCTACCATTACACCATAGCTCAATATAGAATGAAATATAGCAAATAGAGTTTTGATTGCAAGTAGTACCCACGGCGAGAGTCGAACTCGCAGCCAGCGGGGTAGAATCCCGTAGCTCATCCATTTGAGCTTCGTGGGCAGAAGTTACGCCTTTACCGGTCTACAGACCAGCATGCGTCTGTCACTTCCCCACATGGTTCTAGGAGATGTTCCGTCGAAACCACGGATGTCGATAGATACTACGCCATCAGTCCATTGGAAACCCTTTCCGCCTTCGGTAACACCTTGTAGAGTCTCTGCGGCATCCTCGAAGAGAGCATAGCCGAACGATCCGCCGTCTCCGGCGACTTCGCTACCCTTGCTGCGGAGCCATTCCTTGGCTCGGTTCATGTCACCGTCAGTAGCCTCAAGAGCTTGCTTGCAGAGAAGCATGCTCACTTGTGTCTGCTGGCGAAGTTCGTTGATCTGTGATACAGTGATCATGTTGAATCCTTTGTTAGAAAAATTGTTTATTCCCTGGGGTCAGAGTCGAACTGACAGACAATTAAACGGGTTTGAGCCGTTCCCCTATACCAATTCGGGTACCCAGGGTTATAGTCCACCGAGAAGGAGTCGAACCTTCAGAAATACATGCGCCTGAAGCATGCCCCTATGCCAGTTCGGATACCGGTGGAAAATCAGCGACTATCCGAGAACGATTCGGAAATTCAAACTTGGAAGGATTGCGTGTTACCAATTACACTATAGTCGCATAGTGCTCCAGGAGAATTCTGCCATCTCGACCCATGCCTTAAAAGGGCATTGCTACTAACTTCTGAGCTACTGGAGCCGACACGACTGAACTTTCTGGCAGTCGTCACCATCATAATCGTTGGCGTTTTCGTTTCATAAGTTTTATCTCCTATAGTCGCCCCAGTCAGACTTGAACTGACACGCTAGGTATTAAGCTAGCAAGGGAGTTTAAGTCCCCTTGGTCTACCAATTCCCAATGGGGCGAAATGTGTTTAGTCGGTATGACTGGACTTGAACCAGTACTGAACGGGATCTCGGCCCGACTCCTCTGCCAGATTGGGATACATACCGAAGTGATAGAGCACCTATCCGGATTCGAACCGGAGCTCACGCACAGGCAATGCGTTTTGCTACCACTACAACATAGGTGCATATGAATTTGTTAGTTGCCGATGCTCGACTCGAACGAACGATACGATGCTTCAGAGGCATCTGCCTTACCAACTTGGCTAATCGGCAATAATAGGGTATCCGACAAGGCTTGAACTTGCAACAGCTGGTTCCACAAACCAGGGCTCCACCAATTGAGCTACGGACACCATGTTAGAGGAGAGAGCCAGGATCGAACTGGCAAGGGAGTTATGACGCCCCCGGAAGATTAGCACTCTTCTGCACTACCAATTATGCGATCTCTCCAATATGTACTGACCATGTAGATCTTAGCTTTCCAGACACACAGAGGGCCAATACATAGTGCAATGCTGCCTCATAAAAAGTATATAAAAGTATAGACGGAATTGTCTATTTCTTAAATATAGCAATTTACGGTTGCGTTAGCAACTTGGTTCCATAGACGATTGAAGAAATCGTCCACCATTGCCGCCCTACCATCTCTGGTAAGTGAGCAATGAGCATCATCCTCGGCAGTTTCACCAGTTCTCGAAAGAGAAGAGGCCAGAGCTACCAAGTCCGCTGGCGTGAATTTCCGACGGGCAATGTCGGTATGAAAACGGTTATTTAGTTCAATGAACAAGGCTTCCGCGAGGATATTTATGGCGGCATTGGTATCGCGATCGATAACCAGTCCGCATTCTTCACAGACATACTCTCGTTCAGACAATGAAAGTTTTTCTTTCACATGCCCACAACCGGAACATTTCTTACTAGAACGGAAGAACCTTCCGATTTTGATAAGCAATGTTCCATACGTGGCACTCTTGTATTCAAGGAATCTACGGATCATGCCGAATCCGCAGTCCGAAATTGCTGACGCCAACTTGTGGTTGGACATCATCCCCTTTACATTCAAATCCTCTATGGCTACTACCATGTTATGCTTGACTATCTCAGTAGTAGCCTTGTGTATCAAGTCCTTACGGTAGTTCTTAATATATGTATTCTTCTTATTAAATGTCTTTTTGATGTCCTTGTAATGTACTGAGTTGTACTTACGGCGTGACATCATACGTTGGTAACGCTTAAGTCTCTTGGCATGCTGGCGTAGAAGCTTATCGTTAGCTACTTGCTCGCCGGTAGACAGTTGCATCAGCGTCTTGATGCCCATGTCTATACCGACAAGACCATTCTCAGTTGTGCCATATTCTACATTGATGTCATCATACGTATACGAAATAGACACATACCAGCAATCATTACTTCCCTTGGATACGACAAAATTATTGATTTTGCCATGCAAACACTCTTGCTTGACTGGTTCAGCCAGTCTAACTGGCGTAGGTATTTTCGGCAGCTTGATGTGATATTCATCGATTAACCGAGCTTTATCATTTTCTATGTAGAACGAACGCTTGGACTTGTATTTCTTTCTCTTAGGAAAGCCGAACTGTTCTGGATTTTCATAATGACGCGTCTTTGCGAGTACAAAGTTTTTGATAGCTTGATCCATCGAACCCTTCGGACTCTCGTACATCCAATCGGTCTTCTGTTCGTTAAATTCCTTGCGAAGTTCTGCACACGTTACCGATTCTTGCCCAGCTTTCTTCTTTGCAAACCAAGTGTCCCTTGCCCAGTTGTATGCATATCGAGCACAACCGCATGCACGATTCAGCGTACTGGCGGTCTTCTTATCTACGATAAGCATTATTTTCTGGGCGGTCGTGATCATACACATAGGAAATGCCCCGAAGACACTTAGTGTAGGATTTAGCATCTTCAGGGCATCTAAACTCTGTAACCGAACCGAAGAAATCCTACTAACTTCAATTCATTGGTAAGTTTATATAAGTTCAATTTTGTTGTATCGATATGTTCATATACATTTCTGTATGAAATTTTGGACTAGATACTAGCTCCGACAGCTCGACTCGAACGAGCGACCTGATCATTACGAATGAACTGCTCTACCAACTGAGCTATGTCGGAATAGTAGCGCCTACGGACGGGCTTGAACCGCCAACTTCCTGATTACTAATCAGGTACTCTACCAATTGAGTTACCTAGGCAATAGTCAGCGTAGAAGGCTTCGCTCCTTCGACCTCATGTTCCCGAAACATGCGCTCTGCTGGACTGAGCTACACGCTGAAAGATTAGCTCCACTGGATGGATTCGAACCACCGGAAAACTGGCGCGTTAACAGCACGCTGGCATACCACTTGCCGACAGTGGAATAAGTAGTGGGTGATGAGCGATTCGAACGCCCTGAGCCGTAAGGCAGCTGGGTTACAGCCAGCCCCGATTCACCATCATCGGAGATCACCCATAATAATTTGTTCGCAGGGAATGAGTGCCTCGAACACCCGACATGCAGTTTTGGAGACTGCCGCTCTTCCAACTGAGCTAATTCCCTATAGTACTCGATCTTGGATTCGAACCAAGGTTGTTTCTGCTTGTAAGGCAGACGCCATAGACCAACTAGGCGAATCGAGTATACGGGACCAACGGGGTTCGAACCCGTGATTTCCAGCGTGACAAGCTGGTGTCCTAGCCAACTAGACGATGGCCCCATTAATTTAGTTGCAATGGCTGAAATCGAATCAGCGACCCGATCCGTATGGGGGAACTGCTCTACCAACTGAGCTACACTGCAATAAAGATGGCAGCTTTACCCGAAGGGACTTTCCCGTGTTAACAGCCGAAGGTCTCTCCGTCATTTCTATCGCAGACGGATTAGTGCGTTTAGTGCACCATCAAAGACTTGAACTTTGGATCCGATGCTTAAGAGGCAACTGCTCTGAACCAACTGAGCTAATGGTGCATAGTGGGAGGAGTAGGAATCGAACCTACATAGTCGGATTTTCAGTCCGCTGCCGTGACCGCCTTGGCTATCGACCCGTGTTAGTGTTCGCCTCTGGGCATGATCCAGAAACCTCCTGCATATCAGCCAGATACTCTAACCATTTGAGCTAGACGAACATAGTAGGACTTCCGGGTGACGATCCCGGTTTTCCGCCGTGAAAGGGCGGTGAACTAGCCAGCGTATTCTAAAGTCCCATAGAATGGTCACTGAGAGGCACGATCTCCCGACCTCCGCGTTCGTAGCACGGCGCTCTAATCCAACTGAGCTAAGTGACCGTCGTTGAAATGGTGGAGACTGCGAGTGTTTAAACTACGGTATTAGGCGATCATCACCCTTAGTCACCTAACTGTGACACAGTCCCCGTATACTGGATCGATATCGGAGTCGAACCGATATTGCCGAGGTGCAAACCCGGAGTTCTACCATTGAACTAATGACCCATATTACTGGACTCGACGAGTAACGATCTCGCCACACTGTCAGTGCGAATGACAGTCGCCACCATGGTACATGCGAGCCCAACATAAAAAATATCCGAATTGTCAATCTGCTACAAGACTTCACGAGTCTTATCCTAGTGGAGACGAAGGAAATCGAATCCTTCCAACAATGCTGCCAGCATCATTCGCCACCTTGGTACATGCGTCCCCATATGTGTCGGTGTAATAAAAAACCCGGTTGCTTTTTGTTGCAACCGGGTTCCCATCAAACATCAACCTTTCAAGGAATTCATCGGTGCAACGCTAGCCCATATCCGCAACCCGTATATGCAAAGAGACGGTCGGCCTTGGGTGCCAACTGACTATTGCGTTCGGATTTAATGTTATGGTTTAAGTATTGCATTTTTAACCTCTTTGTCTCCAAGTTTAGCAAATATTTTTTTGATCGTCAAGGGTTTTTTGCCATTTTTCTCATTTGTAAACAACTTTTTACAAAAATGCTACTTTTTTTCTCTCAAAGCGTGCAGACGAGAATTAACAAAAGACTTCAATCGATTACGTTCGCTCAATAAGCTAGACGATCCAGTCGTAGCCAATGCGTCATTGATTTTAGCCAATGTACTGTCATCAAGAGCATCTTCCTCATTGAACGGCAATTCGGTAGACAGTTTGTTGTTCGGAAAGTCTTCCTTGAACTTACGCCAGTCAGACAATACAGAAGCACGAAGCTTATTGTTTTCATCGGAATCAATAGTTTTTACTTTGTCTTTAAGAGAAGACAGCAATTTCAATACAATATATTCAACGGATCCTTGCATCTGCGATGACGCACCAGAACTTACCACCCTAGTGGACTTATTGGCATATTCATCGAGGTTAGCGCCAGCGTCACTAATGACGTCAAAGCATTTTTTAAGTTTCGCTTTGTCGTCTGCAGAAGTATCTGCAGCTGACGGATTACTGATTGCATATGCTGCATTAATTGCATTGATCAATTCAATCGCACGTACATATTCACTATTGTTTTCGGTATTAAATATCGACTTACGGTCTTCATCAAATGCTTTCAGAGACTGTGTCTTATTCTTGTCAAGTACACGTGCTACATCTTTCTTAGATGAAAGGGACGGAGAGAACACGCCAGTCGAGTCGCCGTTATCGTCAAAACCACCATCGTTCCAGTTCTGTACATTCAGCAATTCGTCTACGGATGCAGTGTATTCGTCATCATCCTCGTCATCTGCAAACAGCGGAGTAACGTCTTCATCAGTTTCGGCAGGATCATCCTTACTGGTAGTCTGGTTAGCTATATTCATCTGGACTTTCTTCTGTTCGTCGCTAACGAGCTTACCCTTTGCCCTCAAGCTTCTTACTTCCATAATAGGAGTCAAGCCACAAACGTCAGCCAGCTTCATAATAGCTTCGCACTGCGCAGTAGAAAGGTTCAAACCATCGATTAAGTATTCATAAACTGTCATACGTTTACCCGTATAGTTTTCCTACAGTTTATCAAATCGACGGAAATATGGATTACATATTTTTAATCCAGCAGTTGCATTCGCATTCGACGGAAATCCACCAGTTCTGCAATCTGCCGTCATCGGCATATCCAGCGGCGTTGGCCATAAATGTTGCATAGTCACGGAGTTTGGTAAGTTCAGCCTTGTCCATCTGATCGATGCGCTTTGCGGGATCTTTCTTATTTACTTTGAATTTTCTTTTAATCATGCGTCAAATATAATAAAAAATGCCTAGATATCTAGGCATTTTCATTAACTTGCTGGAGCTGCAGCTGACGAGGCTCCACCGCCTCCGCCACCAGCACTGTATCCAGCGTCGCAACCCGGCTGATATGCACCAGTCAACCCAGTCGACCCAGTCTTGACACTGTAGCCGCACACGGGCACCTGTTCAGAATATGTCTTGGTGAGTTCCATGGGCTTTACGTTGTTCGCTGGAGACTTCTCCATCAGTTCCTTGATCTGCTTGCTTGGAGTTGTCTGGATCTGCTGCGGCTTGACAAATTTCTTGTCAGTCTTCGGCATCGGCTCGGTACGCGTATTGCTCTTGGTGCTGCCAGTACTTGACGTGCAGTTACTGGTAGGTTGATGAGTAGGGGCACCCATTCCATCGATGCCCTGAGTAACGATCTTGTTAGCGAGTCCGCTTCTCGGATCGACGGTGACGGAACGTACGGAATTTGGCATCACGAGAGGCTTGTAGATGTTGCCATGACGGAACTGGGAGTACAGGTTGCTGACTGTCTCCATCACCGGGTCGGTATCCTTAACCGACTCAAGGAACATCTCGAATTTCTCGTACTTATCCATTGACTGCACCGGCATTGTTCTGCTGTTCTTGTTCGTTCTGACGGTTTTCTTCTCGCATCTTTTCGGCAAGGATATTCGACGTGTCCGTGCTTTTAGTCTCGGCTTGTTCTTCCGCCTTCTTCTGTTCAGCAAGCTTCTGCATTTCGGCAGCATTTTGCTGCAGCTCAGTAGAAGACAGATTATTCAAGTCCAGATTAGGAACCTTGCCTTCGCCAGTCAGTGTAGTTGCTGCAGAATTGCCGATATCGGATTCGTAGATTGCCCACAGCTTGATGATAGGCTTATACAGTTCAGGAGCATTCACCGCTTCGCACAGAGTGGCAACGTCTTTACAAAAGTCTTTCTGGAGTTCGGTCATGATGATACCATTATGCTTACCAGCATAAGTTTATCACTGTACCGATCAATGCGAGTATAGAAATACCGAAAATGACCCAAATTAAGGGGTCACGGTTCTGTTTAGGAGCTGTCATTGACTCCTCGATATGAGCGCCGAGCTGTTTCCTTAGACCTTCGATTTCCCCATTGATCATAGACATGCGGTGCATCAGCTGGGGGATGGGCAGATTGTTCTTCATGTAGGACAGCACTTCGGCTATTGTGTCTTGAGTTTCAAGGACAAGGTCAGTCGTGTCGGACATTTGGTCGCCTACCATCTGCAGAGTATCCCATAGTCGGTCAAATTCCTCAGCAGCGTCGATTTCGCCTACTCCGCTATAGGAATCATCAGAGTCGCCCATGAAGTTGTTCTCTGCCGACTCACTGCATATTGCCCGGTTAAGGCGCTTAATGCCGTGTACGATTTTGTCTACGGCATCCTTGTCCCTCTTGTCCATGTTGTCGACTTGATTGAAATATGATTCAAGTCCGTCGATACAGTTGGCTATTTGGGTATCGCTGGCCTCTGTGACCGACTGTTCATAACGGGAAATCATATACTTGTCACAGTATTGGGTGTCTACACGTTTCTTCCCAGCAATCAAATCATCCGGAACACCAACTTCTGCCGGATACACGACAACCAGTTCATATGCAAGGCCGATATTGTCCATCTCGTCGAGGATACCTTCGTTAGCCATCACGCAGATGTCGCCGACTCCCTGGTTCTCGATGTTTGCTGCCATAGTGCTCAACGCCTTGTCGTTATCGGCCAGCAAGCTCTTGCGGCTAACCATAGCGATGTGCTGCGGAAGGTACTTACGGACAACGTCCATAGTAGCCATGATCAGCGTATTGCTGACAAGGCACTGCATTTCTTCATAGTCCATAATGCTGGCCGGGAGACCGACCAGACTTTTCTTTATGACATACCCATCTGCGTTAAGAGCTACGATTGCACGAATCATGCGTTAATCCTCGGTAGTTTGACATCAAGCGATATATAAGAGAGTTGATAATCGGATACGACACCATTTTCGTCGACATTACCAACACCTACCGGATAGAACTCGACATTTCCAGGCGGATTGTTCTGGAGGATCAGTTCAAGACTCTTGCCATACTTGTTCTTGTAAATCTGAAAGGACATAATCAATCGATTTCCTTCTAACCTGGCATCGACACATACCGCCATGGCACGTTTCTTCCATGATTCGTACGGCTTTATGCCGTTCTTTTCACGGTCAGCCGGAGCGACTTCCTCGATGGTGTACTTCTGCTCGCCAGTCACCACGTTCATGATGATCTTGTCGGCAAGCTCTTGCGGATATGTATTTCCTGAAGGAAGCTTCTTGCCGATGACGAATACTGTCGCCTCGAATACCTTGGGCGGGTCACTTGGTTTTCTGGGCATCTTCGATCCACTTGTTCAACAGTTCTTCCTTGCCCATTGATACGAGCAAGGTCTCCATCAGTTTCTTTCGGCCAGACCAGTAGGACGAAATTCCCTTCAAGTACAAGCGGACACGAGGGCCGATCTCCTTGTCGTTGATGACCTTCATTGCTTCGTTGTACATGTTTCTGCTGCCAGTCCAGTCGGCGAGAAGTTTCTTCTCGTCGGCCATCATGGTATCGTATAGTTTTTTCTGTTCCGGCGTGAACGACTTGATGATATCGTCAATTTCCTTCGACATATTCCACCGCCTTTTCCAAGAGGAGTTTAGCTTCGTTCGCCACGTCGACGCACTTCATTACCTTGTATGACGGCTGCGCCTCGCTGAACCAGCAGAGATAGCAGTTCTTGATCTCGATGCCGGTCTCTTCCTCGAAGATGCGCTTGTAGCAGTGAAGCTGCAGAGAGTACTCGACGAGCTTGCACGCTTCGAGATGTTCGCACGGAGATTCGAGATGGAATTTCGACGTAGTGTCGAATTTTGTATTCGTCTTCCAGTCCCATATCTCGAAAGCCTGGGATTTGTTATTGTAGAAGATTTGGTCGATCATTCCGCACACTTGGTAGCGAGGGCTACCGATAACAAGTTCCGAGCGAACCGGATACATCTTGCCACGGATATCGGCGAGGAACTGGTCGACCATCGGTGTGATTTTCTTGTACAGAGGAAGCACCGGGTCGGTATCGAACTTCATGTTCGGATTCTTCTTGAGATCTTTTGCGAACTCCGCATCCACGATATCCTTCGGATAACGCTGCAGCTTGTTCGCAATAGTCATTTCGATGTACTTGTGGACGGCGGAACCCTTTGCACGTGCTATTAGGTTCGTACGTGCCCACTGGTCTTGCAGTTCTTCCGGGGTAATAGTCGGAATTGGCTGTCCGGCTTCCTCGGCTTCCCTCTTCATGCGAGCGACGCATTCTTGTGATTTCTTGACGGCGTCGAACGGTTCCTTTACAGACCCGGTAACTTTCGTGACGGATATCGTCTTCTTACCATTCAACCGATAGGTGTGCCACTCTTCGTCAAATGATATATTGCTAAAAATGTCTATTTTCTTGAAAAAATCGTGCATAATGGCCAGTTTGCAATTCAAATTATTTATTGCTAAAATTACATTAATGATATTACAAATGCAAGGTTACGCATGAATCTAGTACAACTAACCAACAAGATCATTACCGGCATCGAACTTCTCGCCGAAGACTACGGTGCTATCCCAGGAACTCCGGACTACGCCAAGAAGCTGAAGCGCATGTCCAAGATTCTCGCCAAGCCAGAAGCCTTGATCGACAAGGTTCTCCGCAAGGACATCGGTGAAGCATGGAAGGCAGTCAAGGCTCATCCGTCCTACAAGATCAGCAACTACGGTCGTGTCATCGGCCTCAACGGCAAGGTGCTTTCCACCTACATTGACTGCTACGGTCGTGAAATCGTCGACCCGCAGACAGGCAACGGCAAGCACAAGCACCTTCACATCCGTGCCGCCGTAATAAACGCATTCATCAAGCCCAAGAAAGGTCAGCGAGTCAAGTACATGTACGGCCAGAAGGTCAACACCGTGTACCACCTCGGCATTATTTAATCTACGAGAGAGAGAAAAAAGAAAGGCGGCCTTGCGGTCGCCTTTCCTTGTCTGTATACGGAAATCTTTAAGCAAGTTTCCAGCCAAGGTTGGTCACGAAAGTATTTGCCAGATACTGACGCTCGTCGTCCTTCGGTGTGGACAGCTTCAAATCTTCCAGGACTTCGTTCTTGTGCTCGTCAAGCAGTTCATCAATCTTGTCGTCGACTTCCATGCTGATGGCGGTTTCGAGAATAGTCTCGTCAGACGGAGCGAACTTGATCTTCTTGCCGTTCGAATCGGTTTCAGTACGCCAGTGTTCTGGATAGGACTTCTTGACACGAGGCTTGATTAGGTCGATCAGAACCTTGCTGATCTCGTAGAACGGAGTATATGCCGGGTCGGCAACGGACTGTGCGTATTCACTGATATACGGCTGCAGCTCTGGAGAAACCTCGACGTTCATCGGATATTCATGAGTGGTACGAGGGAGCATAGACGGCATGTCCATCTCCCTGTCCTTCATCATGAACTGAACGCCAACGGATACGATAATCTTCATGACTACACCGCCTTCGGCTTGGGTTTCTTCTTGGGCTTCTTGACCTTCGACATCAATGCGACCATCTTGCGGCAGAGTTCCACTTCCTTAGGCGGAATGATGCCCTTAAAGCTCTGGATAGCGTTGTCGATGCGTTCGGAAGAGCTAGGATGCGTCGTGTCGCTGTCATAGCTGGCAGAGAGGCAGAAGAAGCTCACTTCGAGAAGCACTGCGCCGACGGACTTCGCAGCCACGCCAGTGCCACACTGGATAACGGAGAAGGAGAACAAGTCAGCCTGACGTTCGATGTTGCGGTTTGACGACATCAGCGTACCGTCGTAACCTTCGCAGTCACAGTGTCCGAGACAGAGGTGACCGAGTTCGTGTGCAATGCAAGCGTGTACGCAGTCAAGGAGATTGGAACGCCAGCATTCTGCAAACGAGTTGGAATCGATCTTGTACTTGGCGAAGTCCATCTTGACGTCGGCAAGCATCTTGCGAGTCACTTCGGACGACCAACCGGATTCCTCGTCGTCTAACTGATCGAGGGACAATACATACTGACGAGTCCATTCAGCAAGTTTTGCAACCTTGTCCATGGGCATTCCCACGTCAAAGAGTGTCTTGATGAAGGAGAAATGGCCAACCCAGTCAACGAGACCGCCGAGCAACTGGATACGATAGCGTTCATCCGGATGGCTAGCGTAAGCGTTGATAACCCTCGAATCCATGTCTGGAATGAAGTCGGTCTTTGCGGCAATTTCACGGTAGCGGGTATTTTCCTCGACGAACTTGGAATTGACGCAGAGGCGGAACAAGTATGCCATGTCGCTGTCTTGTACCAGACGAGATACTGATCGTACGTTAAGCATCTTCGATATCATCCTTCAGTTGAATGTTGTTTGTGCGCAGAAAGTCAAGAATAGCGTCACGGAGCCCCTTGGTCCCGTTAGCCTTGCGGTGCTTGATCATCATCTGCTTAAGGTCTGTAGTCTGTGATATGGCGTTCCAACGACGCCATTCCTTATCTGTCATGTCGCCACGAATCACCAAGTCCATTCCGTATGGGCCCGGCGTGAAATCGGGGACAGCCACGATTTCTTCGGCGAAATCTGCTAATGTTTGTCTTCTAGGCATAATAAAAATCGATTTTATCCTTAATATAGTGAACTACCCACACCCTAAAGGGTGTGAGCTTCGAGCGTCATCTCGGCAGGACTTGCCCTGTCCAAGATAGGGCAGGATAGAGGTCCACCAATCAGCTCGCATGAACTCCCTCCGTTCCGGAGGTACTAGTTTTCTGCCTTCCTGGACCATACGGTTAGCCGAATGCAGGTCCCTGGGCATGCACAGGCCGCATTCGCACTCGAATGTGCGTATTTCTGGCGGCATGGGATGCTTGTCGCCGCAGTTGATACACTGCTGCGTGGTAGGGATCCATCTGTTGACGACATAGACGTTGTCCTGGGCCTTCAGCCTTGCCTTCACCCTTCCGAGGCAGCTATGCTGCACGGCCTTTCCGTGACCTGCCTGCTGCCATCCGGAAAGGTTCTCGTCCTGGATGTAGATCAGTCCGAACCTTGAATTCAGGTCTGCGACGATCTTGTTCGCCCTGTCGTTCTTACGGTTAACCAGCCGCTGATGTGTTTTCTGTATCCTGTGGATTGTTCGTCTACGACTATTGGAGCCCTTCTTCTGTCTATGCTGCTTTCTCTGCAGCCTTTTCAGGCGCTCCGGTTCTTTAACCTTGACGTCTATCTCCTCGCCCGTGGACAGGGTGATGGAGGTATGACAACCCATGTCGATACCCACATCGGCACGTGGCCGGTCGGTATACGGTTTTCTTTCGGTATAGGTCGTGACTGCCAGGTAGTACCCGTCAGCACGGTTAAGTAGCTTCGCGTTCGCGAACTCCACGTCATCCTTGATCTGGTCGAGACCGTTTACTCGAACCAGTCCGTGAATATTCTGTATCTTTACCCGATGGTCGTTATTGAACTTGTAGGTAGTTCCGTACTGCTTCAGCGATACTGCACCGATCTCGGACTTGAACTTCAAGCGGCCTACCTTGTGGCCGGTCTTCTTTAGCTTGGCAAGCGCTTTGATTGACGACTTCAGGTCGGCATACACGGACTGCTTCATCTGCGAGCCTATATGTGACAATACTCTCGGTTCGAAAGTGCCGTCCGGCAGCTTCACCTCGACGTCGTCGTCCAACTCGTAATCGAATACCGACTGACCCTTCACATTACCGTAGTTGAGGATGTCGTTGTACAGCCACTTCGCCTCCAGGAACAGCATCCTGAAATCTTCTCTCTGCCTGGCTGACAGCGAATTCTTCTGGACCTTCAGCATGTAGACACGGCAGACCTGAGACTTGCGCTTCTCGTGCGTAGCCTTCATCGCCTCCTTGATCGAGGCGTTCTTTGCAAGTCTCTGCTCGTCCGTCATTGCCATATCCTAAGTTTATATGATGAATATAGTTATTTTTTCGTTATTTGGCAACCATGTTTGTTATTTTTTAACTATATTTATTGTCATGAGCAAGTATGAACGGTTCAATCACGCAAAGACATTCCTCAGGTACCACCTAATATTCTCCACAAAGTACCGCCGAAAGGTACTGAATCCTATCAGGGATAACCTGCTCGCATCCATGAAGGAGGCCGAAACCAAGAACGGAAACTTCCATATCGAGATCGACGAGGTGGACCAGGACCATATACACCTGCTTGTACGCGTCAAGCCTTCCGAATCCATCGACCGGGTGGTCCATGCGCTCAAGCAGCAGTCCACATACATGATGTGGAAGCTACATCATGACTTCCTGCATCTATACTACTGGTCCGGCCAACACCATCTCTGGACTCGCGGATATTTTGCGTCCACTATCGGCGACGTTTCCGAAAAGACGCTGGTACAGTACATCAAAAATCAAGGATAGTCATCCCGGCTCTCATATTCCGCCCTAAAGGGACGGCATCTTTCCCGCCGGATTTTGTAAAAAGACGTTTATATGGCAAGCTGGCGTGGGTTTGTGATGAACTACCCACCGGCTAAAGATGGGTGAGTTTTCTCGGCGCGATTTTATAAACTGCGTACATAGTGATAGGATTTTGCCATGAATTACGAATTCCTCCAGTTACTTGACAAGGCCAAGACGCCGGAAAACGCCAAGAATATCGAGGCGATCAAGCGTCTCTATACGATGTGTGAGTTCAAGAACGATCCCAAGACCGCTGACGAGTCTTCGATCAAGTACATGAACGAAAATACAAGTCTGGAATACAACGGCCACCAGGAATCGGATACACGTTACGTATTCGACTGCGACAACGGTACGGTTCGCCTTACCCTCGTCGATTCCAGTACGGTGCTTATCGAGGTAAGCCCTACGGGTACCGACAACATGTACCGAGTTGTCGGCAAGGTCGGTGTCGATACCGAAGTCGGCGAGGCCATCAAGGTCGGCGTGGACGCACTGAATGACGATGCGCTCATGGAAAGCTATATCGGTGACTTCGCCAAGGGATTTGCCAAGAAAGTCGGTAAGGCCGCAGCTACGGCAGCCGTCGCCGCATCTCCGCTACTGACTGGATGCGCTGGTGGTGCGGCACAACCTAGCGTTATGCCGGAAGACGGTGCCAAAGCATATATCACCCAAGAATACGGCGTTGATGCCAGCAAGGAACTGGACGGAGATGCCATTCCGAAGCTCGTGGCAGAAATCACTAAAAAGATTTCCCAGCAAGCTACCGAAAACGAGAAGGACGACTATTCGGTCGCATCCGTCCCGGCTGCAAAGGACGCAAAGAAGATATACGACATGCTCGACAGCGGCGAACTCGTCGTACCTAATCTAGCAATCGACACAGATACCAAAGACCAGAAAGAAGCCCAGCATGACGCTGCAGTTGCGTTCTCCCGTGGAATCCGTCAGGAACTGCATAACAAACTCAAGGCAAACGGCGTTGACGAGTTGCTAAAGGAATTTAACTGATATGAACTTCATTGAAGACGATCTCGATACATTCAAGCAAGACTTTGCTGAAGGACTCGACCCGGAACAGTTCGAGGCATTTGCAAAGAACCCTAGCGACATCACAGAGGAAGTGATATTCCAGCTGGCAGACCTCATCGATGGAAAGACGAGCATCGATCCGCCGGAGCCAAACATGGCGTCGGCAACGCCGGACACCATCGACCGACTGATGAACGCAATTACCATCGTCTACATTACAGACGAGAACATTCCAGTCGCCGTGGCATCGATTATCGACCCTACCGACAAGTCCTACATGGGCTTCATTCCTCTCAAGGAATACTCGCTAAAGAGCGCACAGAATCTTGACGGTCGTGTACAGCTCGAATTTGTTGCGATTTCTGACGAGTACATGCACTCCCCGGTCGAGCAAGAGCTTGTCGCACAGCTGAACGCACTAGGCACTCCGCTGTTCGCCGCAACTACCGAGTCCGACCAGACGACCGCACAGATACTGGGCGAGATCGGTTTCAAGCCAGTGTCCAGCATGGATATCTCCGAGAACGGCGAGGAGCAAGTCATTCTGTGGATTGACAAGGTCGAAGTCGACGACGAGGGCGAGGTCGTCCCGGAAGAAGGTTCCGATTCTGCCGAAGAGGAAGTAATTTCTGAGGTATGATCAGAGAAATCGACTCAACCGCAACCGGTTCGCAATACGTAAATATCATCGAACTGTTGTACATGTTCATCATAGTGGAACTGCACATAGCACTTTCCACTGTCGGTCTTTATAACCAAGAACAGAAAAAATGGAATATCAGACGACTGTTCTGGTATTCCGTAATAGGAATGCCGAGCATTCTCATACTCGGCATATTCGTTGCAACTGCAGTAAAGTTCTTGTTACAATAGCTCAGTAATTGTAATTCGATTAACTTTTGCAGTGACATTATTGTTCGATTCGCCTAGGATCCAAAAATCCTCATTAGCGTTGCGCGTACTAAAATCAAATGATAACGCAACTGTATCTGTATCATTTGCACTAGCATTACTAGACATATCATAATCATCAGACGAGAAAATTGTCGACGAATTTTTCAAGCAAATTTTAATAATATATTCCGTTTTTGTGGCTGGATAGCACCCAAGTTCAATATCAACATGATAAGACACATTTTCATTAGACTCTAATTCGTTAGCATCAACCAAGTTTTTTATGGTAAATTTACTAGCGACAGACTCCACGGTAATCGTATTATTGGCTGTACTAGTCAAGGTTCCTAGTCCGACTTGATTCTGATTAATCGTAAATGTAGTACTGCCGCTGCCGATATAATACTTTGGCGTCTTGGCTCGTATAGTCAGAGCAGCAGATACCTGCTCATCAGTCTTTGACAGACCATATCCGGTATTTATGGCACGTGACCCAGGAACTTCAACAAATCCATAATTCTTATTAGAATTATTTTTTTCACTTTCGAGATACCGATACTGCAAATCAGTTGTAGTATCGCAGAAAATAACATTTGCTGGCGGAGGCAATTCACCGGTTCCTTGAGTAGGTGACGTATACTTATGTGGCGTTCCTCCGGTAGGCGGGGTTTCAGTAAATGTAGCTTTACTTGACGCTACCGTCAGTGTACCGAACATCATGTCGTCGATATATGACGGCAGCATCGACGCCGGTATAAGGCCGTTGGCGTCACGCATCGCAATACGGTGCATCGGAACATACAGCGTACCTTCGTCAGTGCCATCGATTAGACCGCTTCCTTCTGGACGGTCGTCTATATTGCTTCGACACAGCGAGTCAATCGGCATAGCCCATTTTGCCGCTTCGGTCTTGTTTTCCAGTTTCGCCGTGATGTTATCGGCGGACATCGGCGGCATCGCAGTTATTCGTTTAGGTGTCAAGCTAGGTTGTGCCATAAAAACTCCTTAATTCCTATCAATGTGTTGGTCGCTCTCGCTAATACCATAGCCAAGTGCATATGTATTTCCAAGTATAATTCCTTCGCCTTCTCTCTGGTGATAGAGCAAGTAAGTCTTTGCCATATCGTCGTCAGGATTAGTTGTACTAGGAATCTTGTATTCTACTTTCCCTGCGGTCGGGAAATCGAATTCGCCGTAAAGAGTTGGATCGGAAATAAAGCCACCCTTTCTAGTCGGCATAGGAAGCTGTCCTTCTTCCGGTTTCTCCTCGTGACGAGGTACATCCGTTCCAGGAAGCACGCTTACCGCCGGTCGTACAAACTGGCGTACCGACCAGAAGTTCGCATGAACGCCGTCATTGGTGTTCGGCGAATATCCGCCGTTCACGTTGGCCGGAGGATACAGTCCCAAGCCGCCCTGATTCAAAGGAAGATACGGCTTCTCCAACCGAGTCAGCGGCATAACGCCAGCAACGTCGCCATTGTCTGCATACGCATCTTTCAGCTTTCCATGGCCGCTTGCCGTAAAGTCATAGACGCAGTCGCCGTTCAACAGATACGGAACGCATCCCAGCGTGATATCCATCGGGGCAGCAAAGCTGTACGGAATATACATGTTGCTACGGTACGACCCCATGCGGTTGTCGCAAAGCGCATTTCGCCATATATTTCGTTCCGTCGTGTTCGTATACTGGTTCGTATCGGTGTCATGCGTAACTGCGGACTGTCCATCGATTGTCCACAGAGATGGAAGCGTGGCGTCAAGAGCGTCAGCACCGTAGAGAGGGCTCAAGTAGTTGGTCGGATACTGACGGTATTCAGTCGTATACCACCTACCGGCTTTCTGCGAGAACGTGAACTGCATGTACACTCTAGTATAGGTCTGGTTTGAAAAATTCGACGGTGTCACGTAAGGAGGCGCAGATACACCGATAGACGAACCTGGGCTCACGTTAAGACGGTCGACGTTCGGGTCACGTGTCGTAGCGGATACAGTGCAAAAGCTATCGTTGATGTAATGGGCGACCATATCCGCATCAGCATGACCAAGTTCCATACGCTTCTTGACACGTTCAACCGTGCGGATGTAAATCGGGCTGTCTGCCGCAGGAAACTTACCGTTCTGCAGAAGGACACGGGTTCCATGATACTGGTGCAACGGAAGCTTGGATGCATACGCGGTGACATAGCTTTCCAAGAACTTCGCCAAGTCAGATTCTGTCGGCATCACCGATGATACCGACTCGATGGTATCCACGGTGCTTTCGTTCTGGTATTCATAACGGTACATCTGGACGGCGTCAGCGGACGCAAATACTCTCTGGTCGGTCGCAATGTCATAAAACTGCTGCCGAGTCAACGTAATTGCAGGATACGGTACAGTGTCGATGGACTGGATGTTGGTAAACGGGTTCATCCATTCCTTGTCCAGATACTTCGGCGCTTCCATAAACGTGAAACTTGCATCGACTGGGTCAGTATACCTGGTAAGAACAGTTCCGCCAAGCAAGTTGGCATCCATATAATTGCTCTCCGCCAATACGATAGCACTGTACGTCTCAGCATATCGGCGAGCATCAAGCAGCGTATAGTACTGGTCAATCGCCAGCCGGTTGAACCTTGTCATAAGGACGTCTATGACGGAGTTGTTCGAGAACGTAGCGCACGAACGCTCGGCAGCATACGGCAACGTCTCGACGGCAGCGCTAGACGTGCGTTCATTGCACTTGTACGGATAGCTATCGCCATTGATATACGAAAACCAGCCATCTTCGTCCGAATCGGCAAACAGCGGATATGCTGCTGAGTGAGTAGGTTCCATTATGTACTCTGGCAAGTTCCTGAGCGTGCTCTGCCATGCGGCTTCCACTAGATTCGATACCCAGCCGGAACCAGTGTGCGGATTCGATATAGTCTGTGGCAACGTGTCGTCGGGATTCGGCCACGACATGCTGGGATTGATTGAAATAGAACTTACGTTCACGCGAGCTTGCTGATTTCCTTGAACAAGAGACAGTAGACGCATCCTCTTGAAATCGGACATCAATGTCCTGATTGTCTTGCGAGCTACACGGACCGGATTACCAATCGGCTCGATGACCGGAGGCTTGTCATATGTTTCTGCGAACTTGACACGAAGATACGAAGCGATTGAAGTCCACGGACGTGTCGTGCAATAAGAAATCGCATTGTCGTTAATCGACACGTCCTTCAGTGGTATCGGATAGGCCGCGCTCATCGCAGCCGATGCAGTTTCGTAAATGTTCCTATTCTGTAGATAGATCAAATGCAGCAACGACTTGTTCGTACGGTCTCGGTCAATCTCGTCCGTCCAGCTCTGCGCAATTGACGCAAGCTTACGACGATGGGCAATAGCCCACGGGAACGTACTAGTCGCGGTTTGGTAGACAGTAGCCAAGAGGTAGCGCTTATCGACGTTCGGCAAGTTGACCTTGTGCTCGTCGTCGGAATTGATCGCATAGAACTTATTGTAGCAGTCAAGGTCGTTATCTCCGCCAGCGCCAGCATCACCGGCTGACTCGCCTTCGTTGCGGTGCAGCGACGGCTCACGACTCATCAAGCCCATCGGAGTCGACGTAGGGTTGTCGCCTACGACTAGATACGCCATGCCGCAAATAATGAACTTCATACGGCGGCCAACAGGGGAATCGACGTCATAAGCCATGGTAGTCGAGAAATATTCCGGATAAGGGAACTTGCCGTCGAACTGGATTACAGCTCCATACACGGTCGAGTTCGACACCACATAGCCAGTAGCGGTAAACGTCCGTCGATTTCCGGTAGCATTGTTTGGCATAGCTACAATGTTCGTACGGACACGAGTATTCGCGGCCAATATATTCTTTCCGTCATTCTTGTACGCCGGTGTCTTCGAACGTACTATATAAGTGGATTCATACTGGGTAACCGTCTTTATGTTGAGCTTCTTATTGCTGAAGAACTGTACGCCACCCATGACATAGACACGAGGCTGCGTCATTGCCGCATAGTATCCGCTCATAGCGGCTTTCTGCGAACCTACGTCGCCGAATGCCGACTGGTCTACATTCTGGATAGACATCGTGATGTCGACAGTCTCTCCGTCCTTCGTATCGATGGACGCTGGTAAATGGATGAACAGAGGCTTGACCACAACGGAGCCATCCTTGTATCCGTTCTGTCCGGTAATCTGGCGATAATCCGGATACAGCACAATATGATGCCTATTGTTGAACACATGGTACGTCACCGTGGATGTCTCGTGAGTCACCGGATCCTCTATTTCTTCCTCGACGTCACGTTCTAGGTTACCTACGCCTTCAGATCCGAAGCATTTCTTGACCAGCGTGATATTGCTGGTATCTGTAAGCTGGTTGAATATCGGCCTATCTGACGAAAGGTTGGTAAACGGCCAGTCACGCGGCAATGCGCAAATATTAGTGCTTGTCTGGGCATCGTAGCGAGTGCCGTAGCTCCATGTAAGCCACGGATGCAGCGTACGCGTGTCGTTTTCGTCATAAGCATCGTTAGGCAACGACTTATCCTTGGTGACTGTCGGCGTGTCCGCATTATACATTTGGCCAAGCCCAAACCCGGTCACAAAGACGCTTCCATGCCCATTGCCTAGATTTACCTCGCCGTTCGATGTGAACCAGTCTACCAAGCCACCATCGCAGTCCGTCAACGAATACGACTTGACGCCGAAACTAGTTACTTCGCCGACCTTCTTACGAGTAGCGTCATACACTTCACGATGGGAATACGCCTTCCTATAATGGTCGCAGCACGGTACATTGTCGTTGACCGTCGGGTCAGCCAACGCATCCAGAATCTTCTGGTCAGCATGCGTATCAACTGGTGCCAGAGCAACACGTGCCACATGACCAGCCGTATATTTATAAACACCATTGGTTTCCGGGTTATCTTGATTGGACGCATATACCAGAACGTTTCCGTCGCCATGTAAGTTCAGCTGAAGAACCAGCTCAAACGGAATTACATTGTCTAATATGAACGGTATAGGTGTACCGTCGATTTCAATATGGCTTCCTACAGTAGAATAGGTTATCGTATTGCCGTTAAACGCAGTCAGGCGAAGGATTGCTGTTACCAGTGCAGTACGTTCAAGAGTGTCCGGCGTCGTTGCACGCAACTTTGCCGTGTCAAAACAACTGCTTGTAAGAGCCTGAGGAAGCTCGTCCGCCACGGTAATAGTGCCAGACCCATTATTATGAGTAAAACTCAGTACACGGACATTGATATAATCTTCCATGACGTCGATAGAGTAGCTCGGCGTAAACGTGATGCTATTCCTATCGATTAATACTTCTTGTGGTTCGCCTTCGCTATCATCAGTAATGCCATAAGTAACACCGGCATCGACCGTCACAGATACCGGCTTATCGTCGTCTGATACAAGGGCACCGTTTTCTACACGGCAATTGCTGTTATTCTGTCCAGGGAACGCCAGTCCACCTCGGCCATCGTCAAAAATCTGGACATCCTTCGGCCATGTCACATAGTCGTGTATCTTGTTTGTCGGCAGTTCTCTTTCGTCCATGTCGCATAGTTCAAAAGTCTATACGCAGTTTATCGGTTTTATGCGACAGAAAAACTCACGCATTTAAAATGCGTGAGTTAATTTAATCTATGCCATGGCTTAGTTATACTCTAGGTATCCCCACAGACATGTAGCGTCTAATTCCGTATCATTAGCAATGATAGTATGAATACGTAACGTATGATCTCGATGCTGAATATTAAAGTCAACCACATCATAATCATCCGCGTTAACACTCGAGCCCAACTGCTGACGGATCGTAGACAAGGACGTAATATTAATCCCAGAAATTACTTGAGTCGAATTGGTAGTCCTAGTTGTCGTCTGAATACCGGACATATCCAATGAACCACTAGACAACGCAATACCATACTCTATCACAAGATGACTATCTTGATAATACCGATACGATATGATATATGGACCGATACTGCCTAAGTCTAGCCATGAACTAGAGGGCTCATCCAATGAGGGTTCATCCAATCCAACCCGAATCCCCACATAGTGCGAGTCATGCCAAGTACCGTCAGCACATAGATACCGGTCAGCAGTGCCTGCCGCCGGTGCAGGAACCAAGCCAGCTTTACCGGCAGTATTATACGCCGATCCGACCATTGCGCTCAGCATCACGTCGTTTGCCAATACCCACTCATTACTAACTTTAACTACCAATGCGCATTGACCACTAAATAAACTCCACGAAGTTCCAGTCTGGCTAACGGTGATAGAGCTCAACGACTCGTTATACAAGACAAGCATGTCATACGGAGACGCGCTAGGCGGATAGGACGTATCAAGATTGAAACCAGCCGATTTCGACAGATACAATACGTTGCCAAGGCTAACCGACTTGTCAGTACTGGCGTTAGCGCTAAAGGTTTCGACAGTCGCTGCATCTTTCTTGAATGTCAACGTCGCATCATTTACCGTTGTGTAAAATGACGCCCAGTTAGACCATGACGATCCAGCATTGCTCGTATAGCGAGACATCGCGCTTCCCGCATGGAACGCGATCTGCATTTCTTCTTGTCCACCGTAACCAGGAAGAGCAATCATGAAGCCTGGCTCATATCCGCTCGGTCGATTACTGGGCGCATTCAAATCACTCCATGAATATGTCTGTACATATTCTCTGTTAAACAAGGTATTCAAGTCATCAACGCTGGTTAGCGTAACTGGCCCATTCATATATCCAGATACTAATTGAACATCAATACCCGGCAAATTTGCGATTGTAATCAGTTCCGAGTTATCATATGCAGTTACCACACTGTCCGACAAATCTTCTCCAGTCAACCCAGACCGGACCGACGTAACAATTACATCGAATGACGTGCTGTAGCTGGTGGTTGATTTTGCATACACAGATATGACACGCGTATCAGTCTGTCTCAATACGATATCCAGCGTACGCCAGCTCGTACCATAGTCCTCATAATATGCACGAGCGGCCAAGTTACTGCCAGCAGAATACCAACGCATGTGAATTCGGTAATTTCTTACAGAAATCGGACCAGACCAGCCATAGCCAGACGAAGACTCTGTCATTGACGTTTTTGTATTGAACGTTACTGTAAACGATACGATAGGAAAATCGCCGCTAGTAACCGCATCCGCCGGAAGCGTGATATCCATCAGCTTCTTGCATCCAGTCGTATTCAGGAGACAATGTGCTGTCAAGAACGATGCACCGCCGCCACCGCCTCCTGTAGACGAAATCGTCATTCCGTTCACGTCCGTGGTGATGCTGATATTGTTACCGGCAATAATAGGCAGACGGCCCGGCTTGTTCCTGATATAAGACGACTCACTGGAATCGGTTTCCGCCCAGTCTGACTGTGCAGCCTGTACGGACGAC
>Ga0265299_10001148_pt1 | contig 31610 bp, 30 predicted proteins | sample AusTroGonzalo_MG_4_FD_193485 | JGI IMG/M metagenome (GOLD analysis project Ga0265299, IMG submission 193485) | Bovine rumen microbial communities from tropical cattle in Woodstock, Queensland, Australia - Gonzalo_02 | ecosystem: Host-associated > Mammals > Digestive system > Stomach > Rumen ... | reverse complement strand
CCATCATTACTGCGCACCTGAGTCGCCTTCATATACACATTCGCCGCTACATCACGTGCAGTAAATGTAAGGCGCGTGGTGATTCGCGCATTTGTCGTAAATGCAGAGAGAACCGCTACCACACCCACAGCCAAAATTAGTGCCATGCTAGATAATATGGCTATGTTCTTAAATACATGCTTCTTCTCTGACTTCTTCTCGTATTGATTCTTTATTTTCTTCTTAAATAGTCCCATAATGTTCTCCTTTTATTTTTAATTTTTGCAACGAAAAATGGCAGTAGAATCTACTACTGCTTATTCTCAACAAAAATTTGGTCTACAAAGGTAAGCGCCCCCCCCCCCAGCAAATTTAGGTGCAGAGCCACTTTGAGCGTATTATATGCAACTTTTAATCCGTTATTTGACACAATACCTCATCCCTTATATATTTATTTTACATATTGGAGATATTCATGTCAAATAAATAAATACCCTTCTTGCAAATTTTTGCAAAATTCTCACACAAAAAAAGGAAGAAATTTACATCTCTTCCCAATTAATCAATATTTTACCTCTTGCCTACTAGTTCGGCGGCTTGAGCAGTCTCTACAGCAATCTTCGCCCTATACAGCATCGTATATGTTACCTCATCTTCCACAATTGTACCAAAGAAATATACATAACCATCTACAATCTCTACCACCATGGGACCATCTTGCTTGGCTACTTCTTTAGTGCAAATCTTCACTGCTGTATTTGATGCTGATTTATAATTCACTTTGTAAAGCATATTATCGCTACCATAGTAAATCAAATCGTCACCATTTACGCCTACAAATGTAGCCTCTGTACTGCAAATTGTATAGTTGTCATGCACATTATTCCCATTGATATACTTTACTTTAGTATTGTCGTCAGCAACTTTGTCTACTACTATCATTGAGACACCGTTTTCGACTGGTACATACAATACAGTATCGTATTTCACATAACTAATTATATGGTCGTCAGTGGATAAATTTGCGTCAGTGTGGTTATTTATATATGTAGTATCATCTGCGCTATATACTAGATAGCCATTAACTATCGTAACAATATCTATGTTTCTACCTGTAGAAATAAGTGTCGTTTCTGTACTATTTGGCACAAATTTATACACTTTGTTGCCCTGCTGTATCTCATCCGTGCTTTCAACAGCCTTGGTGTAATATACATATTTGTCTATGTCAGAGCCTAAACCATTGTTCTCACTGAATACGCAACTAGACACCTTAGTATCAATATTCAATACTTTCACCTTACCATCTGCCATTACATAAGATGTCAAATTGCCGGTATCTTGCTCAAATACTACTAATGCTAAAGTTTTCTCATCAATCACATAGTATGAGTAATACATCTTCGTATCCTTTGTTTCAGTAGTGCAGATAATAGAACGCTCACTGCCATCATTTTTTATTCTATAAAAGCTCAAATATGAATACAGTACCGAACCAGTCTTATCCTTACCAGAATAAGGAGTGGCATAGTATATATAGTCGCCAAATACATATATGGAACCTTTCTCAAAGCCAACTTGCGAAGATACCACCTGCTCCACATTCTGCATGGCACCATTTTCATCATATGAGATCTCGCCATTTTCATTCAAAACAACCTTGTACAGCGAAGATATGTCCACCTTGCCAAAAGTGTTTGATGTGGCAGACGCTTTGTTGTAGCCATTTACAAAATACAAAGTATTACCTTGCTTTGCAACTGGACCACCATTGCTCAACACACCATCTGTGGTTATATTTACTGCTTTTAATTTTACTTCACAAGCAGTCAGTGAAAAGACACTGAGCACAATAAGTGCAATGCCTAAAATTCTAGTCAAAAATTTCTTCATATACATGTTCCCTCGTTTATTTGATAAAGATACTATACAACATAAAAAGGGTTTTGTCAATTATTAAATAGTTAATTTCACATTTTCTCCACTTTTAACATCTTTAAAACCTAAATAGTATCCAAACCCCAACGGATTGTTTTCACGTGCTGGGAAAAAATCCGTAAATTTTTTTAAATTTTCTGATATGCTTTCACGCGTGATAACTGGTACCCCTACTCCAACATACTCAGGTTCACCAGATTTGTATATCACACCAAACACATAATAATTACCTGCCACATATATCTTTCGCCACATTGAATTCGCAAATCTTTTCATTAAATATTTTTCAGTCTGTCCCTTGCTTAACAATCTATCTATCTTTTCCTTATCCAAATAATTTCTTTTGCGCGGGCAATATATTTCCTCACCAAATGACATTTGTTCCCCAGTCATTACTCCACCTCCCGTATCTTCCATATCCCTTGATTCACACATTGACATTTTCTTCTCATTCAAATACGCCGCAAAAGAATTTTTCATTACCTCTCTAAAATTATGCACCTCGTTTGTATCGATTGTGGACCCCACAACACCTCTAGTATTTATATTGATAAGGGCTATGTCACAATAATCCTCAACCCATGAAATTGTGACAATATTATTGCATTTTTCACATAATTTTGCATTTTTTTCATTAAAAATTAATAAATGCGTGTACAAATTGCAATTATTTATAGGGCAAATTTCAATATATAACTTATCAAAATTATACTCGAAAAACACACTGGCAACTATGCTGCCTTCACCCTTATAATCTTTTGCCAACTTTATAGTCTTTTTATATTTCATATTTTTATTACACCAAAAATCATAAAAAAACAAGACAAGAATTTTATCATTTTAACAAAATTCTTGTCTAATATTTTATAATAAAAACTAAATTGTTTTTCTATCTTCAAGTTCTTGCACCAAATTCGTAAAATCTGTTACACCCAACTTTTCCGCTCTAACGTTTACATCAAAACCGATATTTTTTACCACCTGTTCAGCATCATTTCTAGACATATTAAAACCCGCCATTAAATTATTAACTAGAGTTTTTCGTCTCATTGAAAATGATGATTGTACTATTTTATGCAATTTACCCGCAAAGACATAATCTATGCCTTTTCTTATTTTTAAACAAACGACTGCAGAATCTACTTTTGGCATTGGATAGAACATCTTTTTGCTCACAACACGTGCAATCCTTGGCTCCGAATAAAACCTGCTCATTATGGACAGAACACCATAATCTTTACTTCCACTTTCTGCACATATTCTTTCAGCCACTTCCTTCTGCACCATTAATGTAATACAATCAATATTTGCCGAATGCTCCAAAAATTTGAATAAAATAGGCGTAGTAATATAATATGGAATATTTGCAACTACACTATATCTACCCGGAAACAACCCATCTATCGCATCATCATCTAATTTAAGTATGTCATCAAACACAACACGAATATTACCAAAACCACTGATAGCTGTCTGTATATCTTCTCTGAGCGTTTCATCTATCTCTACACTCACAACATTTTTTGCAACTTTCGCCAACTCAACTGTGAGTGCAGCACGCCCAGGGCCTATTTCTAATACTGACGTTTCGCCATTTACATCAGCGTCTTTTACAATGGCACTTAAGAGATTTTTGTCGCTCAAGAAGTTTTGACCATACTGCTTTTTGAATTTAAAATTACTCATAACCACCCCTATTTCATCTTATATAACACACGTCTTGTATTTGCCATTGTAATTTCACCAAACTGTTCTAAACTAATATTTAATTCATCTGCGATACGTTGAGCAGTATAATTCACATTCTTTGGAACATTTACTGTTCCGCGTAATGGCTCCGGCGCTAAAAATGGAGCATCCGTCTCAACCAATATTCGATTAGTTGGAAGATAGTGCAATATCGTCCTATCCACCTTTTTAAATGTAATACGTCCAGAGAATGATATATAGAAACCTAACTTCAACAGTATCTTTGCAGTTTCTAGCGAACCACTATAACAATGCGCTATACCACCATGCCTAATGTAATCTTTATATTTTGTCAATATATCTATGGCATCACCAGTTGCATCTCTTAAATGCAGAATAATTGGCAAATCAAATTCATCCGCCAATAATATTTGATCAATAAACAACTGCTTTTGCTTTTCTCTATCTATATTTTCTTCGTGATAATCCAGACCTATCTCACCCACGCCAACAACTTTATCTTCTTTCAGCAAAGCCCTCAAAGTTTGCAAATCGGCCGATTTATAATCTCCTGCGTAATCTGGATGGTACCCAATAACCGCATAGACATTTTCGTTATTCTGCGCTATTTCCACAGTTTTTGCACTACGTATAGGATCCACCCCCACTGTCACAATCGCCGCTAAATTATCCTTCTTCATATTATTAATTATCTCATCACAGTCAAATTCTGGTCTGTCTAGATGAGCATGAGAATCTATAAGCATAAAAAACACCTCGTATATATTATATATAACAAAATTAAAAAAGTAAAGCAATCATAAAATGATTACCAAAACATACACTTTAATATGAACAAAATTTGGCTCGTTATCTGCACCATTTGCATTGGCGTACTAACTATCATAAATCCTACCAGCGTACTACCTAGCCTATTCAATGCAACACACAAAGCTATCGAATTGTCTTTTACTCTTCTTGCCAGTTATGCAATATGGCTAGGGTTATTTGAAATAATAAAACAAACAAAAATTCCTGCTATTATGGCAAAAATGTTATCACCAATTATAACATTCATATACGGCAAAGATACTATAACACAAGAAACATTAAACTACCTTTCACTCAGCATGTCTAGTAACATGTTAGGTATAGGAGGCGCAAGTACAGCCATGAGCATCAAAACAATAGAAAGCATGGCAAATAACAATTCAAAAGTAAACTTTGCGATAACTATGTTTGTAGTAATAAACGCTACCAGCTTACAACTATTGCCCACAACAGTTATGACACTACTTGCATCAATGGGAGATAATAATCCAGGGCGAATCATAGTGCCGTCACTTATTGCCAGCACCGTTAGCACAATTATTGGAATAGTTTTGGTAAAAATATTCGTAAAAAAGGATAAAAATCTATGAGTGGCTACCTACTTCCCATCATAATATTGTTTATTCTACTACTCTGTATATTTAAACGTTTGCCAGCATATGACATTTTTACAAAAGGCGCAAACGATGCCATTACTCTTTGTATTAAAGTCCTACCAAATCTAATCGTAATTTTTATGATGATAGAGCTTCTTAATGTTAGTGGCGTACTTACATTTTTTATTAAGAACACGAATTGGTTATGGAAATTTTTAAAAATCCCAAGCGAAATAGCTGAACTAATTATACTTAAACCATTTTCAGGTTCTGGGAGCCTAGCAATCATTTCAAACATATATAAAGAATTTGGCACAGATAGTTACATTGGTAATTGTGCTTCAATAATTATGGGCGCTAGCGACACATTGTTCTATATGATAGCAGTGTATTTTAGCACAACAAAAATAAAAAATACGGGGGCAATCATCCCCATATCTCTCATATCATGTTTTATCGGCAATATAGTCGCCTGCATGATTTGTTATTTAATTTAACGCAAAAACGCATCGTAAAAAGTAAAAAATAAGCAAAATATGTGATTTTTTGCTTATTTTTTGCATTATCTTACAAAATGTGGCATAAGCACTTTTACACCTTTTCTTCCCCTTGCCTTGCCTTCAACTAAAAACACATTGGAATCCATCTGCTGCTTTGGATGTATCATTTGAATAACTTTGGGCTCTATCCCATACTCACGCATTGTCGACAAACAATCTACCAATCTGTTACTACTATGAATCATATAAAATCTGCCACCATACTTTAATAATTTCGATGCAGTTTTTACAACCTCCTCAAGATTAACCTCGATTTCCCACCTAGCAATTGCTTTGCCATACGTTTTTTCTTGCTCGCCAATACTCTGTTCCATATATGGCGGGTTAACCGTCACAACATCAACGCTATGTTCCGACAATTTCTTTGTTACATCTTGCAGTCTCATGTTAACTATTTCAAAATGACTAAATCCATTTCCTTCTGCTGAACGACGAGCCCTATCACATGCCGCCGAATTTATCTCTACCAAAAAAGCCTTGTTATAAGGCCTTTTTAATTGTAAAAGCGTTGGAACTATGCCGGAGCCACTACACAAATCACAGAGCACCTCACCGCCTTTCACTTTTGCAAAATTCGCAAGTAAAACCGCATCCGAAGTAAAACAATAATCATTCGGATCCTGAATTATCTTGTATCCTCTATCTTGCAAATCATCTAGCTGTTCACCAGGAAATATTTTGTACATTATTTTTCCTTTATGGCACTAACTGGACAAACACCATAGCAAGTACCACATGCTATACATTTCGCTTTGTCAATTTCGTATTTCCCGCCATTTTCTGCTATTGCACTTACTGGACACATTGATGCACACGTGCCACAACCAATGCATTCACTTTTATTAATTTCGTAAGCCATATTAATCCTCCTTCTTATCTACTTCTTTCTTTGTAAACTTGATATCTTTTACATCATATACTTTCTGTTGTTCTTCACCATTTAACAACATTTTAACTGTCACTTTTTCTTTAAGAATATCGTTATATACTACTTTGCCTTTACCATCTTTTGTCTCAACTTCTTGATTTACACGAGGCATATTTTTCATGATTTCCGCATATGTGTCATTTTCGTAACCTAGACAACACATTAGTTTACCACAAAGCCCAGAAATATTATTTGGATTAAGCGCCAGCCCCTGACATTTTGCCATCTTTATAGACACATGCTCAAAACCTTTTAAGAACTTATGACAACAGCATTCCTGCCCACATGGCCCAAGTCCACCCTTAATCTTCACCTCGTCACGCTGACCAATTTGTCTTAATTCTATTCTGGATTTTAATGCTGATGCCAACTGCTTCAACAACTCTCTAAAATCCACCCTATCGTCAGCAATAAACTCTATTACAACCTTTTTTCGATCAAAAGTCATATCAACATTAGATATCTTCATATCCAACTGTAATTCTTTAACTTTTTCTTCCACCAAAGTCTTGATTTCAGCCAATTTGGATTTATTCTCTTCTGCCTTTTTCAAATCTTCTGGGCGAGCCTTACGTATAATTTTTTTTAGCGGTGCAACAATACTACCATTATCCTTCTCGACAATATTTGATGCAACAAACCCCAACGCTAGTCCATCTTCACTCTCCACCACTACAGTATCTCCAATCTTAACCTCTTCCTTAGGTGGTAAGTAAAAATACATCTTTCCATCTGGCTTAAAATTAATATTAATTACTCTCTGCACTTAATCTTTACCTCCACAAAATAGAATAACAATTCATCTATTAATTCCACCACATTCACATTATAAAAAATTTTCTCTTTTAAATCAATAATTTTTTCCAATAATTTTGTTAAAGATTTGCAAGAATATTCATTTAATATTTTATGGTATAACGACAAATTACTTTTTTGATCAATTAAATCTTCCGCGCCAATCTTTATCATTAAAAGGTCGCGAGCAAAGCACGCCATAATATCTAATATTTCATCAAAATTTTGTTTATTTTGGCCATACAAATCACAGAACTCTGCGAGTTTTACACTGCCATCAAGTTCCAAAAATGTCTTTTGTACAACTTTAATCAATTCAACATACTTCTTGTCGGTGGCCATCTTATGTGCATTAGACCACAACCCCAGGCTTAGCCCCACACATACTTCAGCAACCTTCTCATCAACACCCTCTCTAATTAATGCATTTAACATTTTTGATGAGTCGAATCTCTCGAGGTACATCTTTTCCACACGTGATTTTATAGTTGTAAGCAATGCAAACTCATTCTTTGCGCACAAGATAAAATACACATTCTTTGGCGGTTCTTCTAAAGTTTTTAGCAGTTTATTGCTGGCAGAGTCGTTCATCTCATCAAAATGATACAAGATAAATAACTTTTTGTCGCCCTCAAAAGGTGCAATTATAGAATCGTTAATGATCTGTTCTATATCTTTTACATTACCAGCCTTCTCCAGTCCTATTTCTATCACATCTGGAAATATTCCCTTGTATACTCTTTCTCTAATATTTGTGTTCGCACCGTCTTTCGCACCAAATAATCTACATGCCACTTCCCTAGAGACATTCACCAACATATCCTCATCTTCGCTTAAAAAAAGATGGGCATGAGGAACTTTCCCAAGCCTGATATTAATATCAAAGCTCTTTATTATATTACAATCATCTATTAAGTTGTTCATTTTTTAAATATATTCCTTTTCCTTTTAACCCGTCAAGTACCGAACAGAAAACCTCATCCGGCGTCTTTGTTGCATCCACCACCACAAATCTACCGCTTTCTTCTTTTGCAAGTTTATGATACCCTTCGTACACCTTATTATGAAAATCTAGCCCTGCCATTTCTATCCTATCTGTCTGATCTGCGCCACCTTTACGCGCAAAACCAACTTCTGGGCGAATATCTAAATATATTGTGGCATCAGGAGTCAAATCTCCAACTGCAAATTTTGTAAGATTTCGAACATTATCTTCACCCAATCCTCTTGCCATACCTTGATACACAATAGACGAATCATAAAATCTATCGCAAATAACTGTTACACCTCTTTCCAGTGTTGGCAAAATTACTTTGTTCACCAATTCTGCCCTAGATGCTGAAAACAACAAGAATTCTGTCTTTTCACACATATTATTATGGTCTGCATAAAGTAGCAAATTTCGAATATCTTCGCATAAAGGGTAGCCACCCGGTTCTCTAAGGAACAAAAATTGATCGATGCAATCAGATAAATATTCCTGCAACTTCTTCAATTGAGTACTTTTACCACAACCTTCGCCACCTTCAAACGTTATAAAATATCCTCTTGCCATAAACTTATACCTCTACCAATTAAGATACTATATTGGCTAATTTTTGTCAAACAAAAAAGCCCAAATAGGCTTTTTAATTTATTGCTAGAATCTTCATTTTTGTCACGCCACCAGGAGTGGTAACAGAAATTTCATCTCCCACTTTTTTGTTCATCACGCTGAGCCCAATCGGAGATTCATTACTAATTAGCCCTTGGTCAGGATTGCTCTCTAGTGCTCCGACAATAGTATATTCGATCTCCTCATCCTCATCCTCATCTAGCATCTTTACCTTACTGCCAATACCAACAATATTGTTCTGCTTCTTACGGTTAGTATCTACTATTTTTGCCACGCGCAAAGTTTCCTCAATCAATGCTATTTCTTCTTCAAGGTTTGCTTGCGCATCACGTGCAGCATCATATTCACAATTCTCACTAAGGTCACCAAACTCACGAGCAGTCTTTAAATCCTGTATAACCTTAGCACGCATTTCCGTCTTTAGATAATTTAAGTATTTTTCTTTTTCCGCTTTTCCTTCTTTAGTTAAAAAAACTTCTGCCATAGTAATCTCCTTCGTATTTTAGCCCCGCTAAAACACATGTATGCATTTTAAATTATTTTTTTTTAAAAGTCAAGGGATTTTTGCAAACATTTTATTAAAATTAGTTTGTTTTTTTTAAAGAAAATGTTACACTTATCTCGGTGACATTATGATAAGAATTTGGGCAAAGATTATGAAAGATGGTAAAATTATAAAAGAGACAATTTACGAGAGCTTCGCTCCCGTAAGTTATAATACATTTTATGAAAGTTTGGTGGAAATATGCCACTCTTTTGATATTACTACACCAGTAGTTATAAAAAAACATTTCGAAAACTACAACGAGTTCAACAATACTCGCTTCTTGCCTCGAGATTTTATTGAACATGTCTCATTTGATTATTTGGTCATAGAAAACGCTCTATTATAACATCTCATCATTTGAACTGGTATTATTTATTTGGTCTACTACCGATTTATATGTAGCATATGCCCCTTGCTTTTCTGCAAGGGTTTTTTGTTTGCGAATATACTCAGTTTGTTTTTTGTTCAATATTGCCTCTTCTGTGCGAGTTTTAGCAATATCACATATTTCATAGTCTTCACCATTCTCTTCGTCTGGTATCATATTTAATTCACTATTAAAGCATGATGCAATATGTGCATACAAGTCAAAACTAGCATCACAATCTAATACAAGTGTCGCTATGATTGTTATAGCATTTTTCTTGTCAACTTTTGTAGCATAACCTAACAACGTGCTTATCATCTCAAAAGATAGTTTTTTGTTTTTTACTCTCTTATATACTAGTTCATACAAATTCTGCAAATTTCTAAATACCACAACAACTTCACCATCCGCTTTGTAGTATTCCATCGCTCCCGCCATATATCTGGTCAAATCTTCAAATACACCTTTGTAGTACCTATTCTTAACATGAAACTGTCCACCACCAACAAGCGTATCCATCTGATTTTCCTTAGCAAGATCCAAACCAAATGTCATAGATTTAATAAGTGTAGTGCTATATTTGGTCTTTATGTCTGACAAAACCTCAGACAGCATTTGGTTTTCCGTCTCCTCATCCATTGCAGTTAAAAGACTTGCTTTGCCTCTGACAATTGGCGCAAACAAACTAACCAATCTCGCATAGCCATAATTATCAGGCAAATTAAAATACTCATCTTTTATATACTCATGTTCGAGCATATTTTTATCTATCCAATAACCATTAATCCATTTTATTTCGAAACTGTATGAGCCATCTTCCAATTGCAATCCAATACCATATACAAAATCGCCATCTGCTAATTGATATTTTTCAATATCTACCAGTGTCAGTGGATATTTCCTCTTGGTTTTTGCATCAAAAATAAATTGTTCCTTGTTGTTAATGTGACAAACTGCAACATCATCTTGATCTATACCAGTAAAATCCATGCCAGCAATTTCTTCGTTTACATCCTTATCAAAAGGAACAACTGGAGTCGCAGCATCTAATTGTGATAATTCTGATTTTTTACTGTCATAATACATACGCACCACATCATCAAATAATTCCTGTTGCTTTTTCTGATACTCAATAAAAGTCTGCCTTTTAGCAGGGCGTCCGACTTTAGAACTTTTGAGTGGCAATTTTGTACCATAAACAATTGCTCTAATATGAGCAATTAAGTCTGACTTACTTAAGGTTGCAGGAGCATATACACCCACAGATCTACCTAGTTGTCTCAATTCCTTTATTGTCTTTTTGTATAAACCTTCTACGAATTCAACTTCATTTTCCATACCTATATTTTACAATAATCTTTTTAATTTGTCCACTTTTTACTTAAAATTATTTATTATCTCTGCAATTTTTGACTTATATTCTATGTTTTCAGTTCCATTTTCTTGCCCATTTACAAAACATAGGGGCGGAAATACCACACACCACCAATTATTCCCCTTACCACTGCCAAGTTCCACAATCAAAGCATCATACACACCTTCAGCCAAGAACAAATCATCATATGACCTATCTGGAAATTGCTCCTCAGTCAATTTTACATTGGCAGAATAATTAAAACCTCGACTCTTTAACACATAATTTGCCACATCACGTATTTCTAAAAGGTGTGCTCTAACCACCCCTTTTGATGCTTCCACACTAGTAAGTTCCGCAACCATCGGCGATAAATAATTTACTATTGCATTTTTTACTTCATACTTCACATCTTGATCCACCTGCTCATTACTGTTCGCTCTAATATGTATTCTAAGATAATCATCATTTGTCACATTACTAACATCCTTTACATTAAATAAACCAGCCCCAATCACACTAACCAAAATAGCCAAAGATAACCAAATTATAATATTTTTCATACTCCATCTCCTACACACAAGTTTTGACCAGACTCAATGTTTCAACACAAAAAAAAGCACAAAGATTGTCATATCTTCAAAATATTTCAATCTTTGTGTAAGATGGCGCGTATTCTACTATTTAGTTTGTCTGAATATAGTCACAAAATTATTATCATTTTTATATTTTTCCAACTCTTCTAAAGTGATATTTAGCCCCTTAGCAACCGCAAAATCATCTTCCCCGTCCCGCATATATATACTTATAGGCGCATCTTCATCGTCTTTAGGTTCTCCAACATTGATAGTGCTTACAAAGCATATATTGCTGGTTTTGTATGTATTAGTACTGATTACACAATCATACAAAATATCTATGGCGTTAGTGCCTTTCACGGTATATCCAATCATTTTTGCATATGCAGACACATCCACTTCGCTACCAAACGCGGAACCTTCATAAACAAATGGAGAAGATACCTTTTGTGATAACACTTTTTTAAGATTTTTGTCTCTATAAATCACATCAGCAGTTATTACACCTTCTAATATTAGATTACCTTTTGAAACATTTTTAGAAGCAATTAACAATTCTACATTTGTAATTGCTAGCACTGCATCTATCTCATTTTTTGTATTTACAGAAACATTGTATTTCTCACTTTGTTTATCATTTTGCACGAATTCATCAACAAGAAAGCATTCTTTCGAAGTCAAAATATCATTGGTTGTAGAATAGGCATCTGTACATAAAACCACATTTTGCGTTACCACGCCAATTGTCTTACACTCCATTATATATACAAGCGAAAGATTGGTAGTCTTATTGTCTGCATCTATTTCAAGGCTTACTTTATCACTTTTTACTTCCACTAATGCTTGGATGGATGTGCCATCTACATAGCGATTGGCAAATTCTTGAGAAACAAGGTCCACCCTTTTCTCTGTTTTTATCTCATTATCGCCACAAATATACGTAATATCTCTTGCCAATTCAATATTTACAACTAAAACATCTCCACGATTTTCTACACTCTTTACACTAGCCACTGTATCCACATTGATGACATCATCAATACTTTCATCTATTTTTATCTCATTTACTAACGTGAACAACTCATTATATCTAGACGATACGAGATTAATTGACACTGGCTCTTGCTTTATAATTAAGCCATCTACTATTTCAGGAATTGTAACATTTTCTACAAATTCACCATACACTTCCGCTTTGACCGCGTTATCAAAAGACAATGTTAATGCATCCTCGGCTATGCTATATTTTGTATCTATAACTTTACAATCCACAAAGGCCTGCTTATATGCACCTTCGCAGGTAGATGTGTATTCAACAACACAATTTGCCTTTTCAAAATTGTTTTCCTGCGATAGATACAACGCTTCTATATATATATTACCGTGAAATTCTACCGCGTTATCTTTACACTCCGCATCTTTAACTGCCACAGATGCTTTTACTGATAACACTCTTGCAATCTTTTTATCTTCTGCAACTTGCACCTTTGACCTTACTGCAAAATCACACTCCTTAACTTTCTTCTCTACTCGTACTGCTTGAACTTCGGAACTTAACGCCATCAAAAAATTCCCCCTTTCTGTTTTGTATAATATACTCGGGGTGTTTTGCAAATATAACCAAAACTAAATTTTTTTGTCACTAATTTTTACATTCCCACACAGCACTTCTGCATATGAATATGATAGACAACTCGTGGCAGAATCCGTATCAGTTAGCCTCACCGTAAATATACTAGGATATATATTTTCGATTACACCTGTATACTTTACAATTTTTTTGCGCCCTTTATTTACTTGCATTTTTATAGACTCACCTTTGAGCTTAGTTATCTTCTTAATAATATCATCTATATTTACTGCTATTTTTCTCATAGTATAATTATTTCACATATCTGAAATTTTAAACATAAAAAAAGGCAACTTATGTTGCCTTCCTTATTAATATTAGAACTTATCGTCATCATCCTCATCTTCATCGTCTTCGTCTTCATCATCCTCGTCGTCTTCATTATCATCCATATCATCTAAATCAAGCCCATCAAAATCATCATCAAAATCGTCAGGCGCTTCATCAGAAAATTCATCACCCTCCTCTTCCTCATCGTCTTCGTCTTCGCCAAATAATTCTTCATCCTCCAAAGATGACAATGGCACAACTTCAATCTCTTCATCAAGATCAGTCTTAGATATGGCATTATCCCAATCTAGATCATTTTGTAATCGTTCTCTATCTTGTTCATCATCCTCATCATCTAAACCATTGGCTTCATTTTCTTCTTTTTTAGTTTTTGCACATTCATCACAAATTGTTTGCTCTGGCGTAATAAAGTTTTGTCCACATACTGGGCATAGTTCTAAATCTTCATCTAGCATCTCATCTAGTCCGCCATCAAGTTTCATTTCTGCCCTACACACTGGGCAATACTTCTCATCCTCTAATATGTAGTTTAATTCACAACGAGGGCATTTAATATATTTCTTCATACAGGTAGCTCCTTTATATAGTATGGCATCGAAATAGTTTTTGTAACTATTGCTATGCAATATATTATAACAATACTAGAGAAAAGTAAACTATTTTATGAAAAAAGTTTAAAAATTTTTTTTAACATTCAAGTAACATCTTATCTGCCACCAATGCAATAAATTCACCATTGGTTGGTTTTTCATTGCTAGAATATACGTTTAACCCAAACACCGAGTTTATATTTTCTATCTTGCCACGGTTCCAAGCAACTTCAATAGCGTGACGAATAGCACGTTCAACTTTGCTCGCACTAGTTTCAAATCTGCCCGCTATGGACGGGTATAATTTCTTAGTAATAGAGTTAATTATCTCGGGGTCATCCATTGCAAGTTTTATCGCCTCACGCAAAAAGTAATACCCTTTTATATGTGCAGGAATACCAACTGTTATAAATATGTTTGTAATTCTTTCATCAAACTTTTTGTTATTTTTGTCGAAAATGGCAAGTTTTTTATCTAATTTTGCATTTTCATTATTCATATTTGCATTTTTTGATATAGAAAACACATCTTCTATTCGCTGTATTAAAACTTCAATACTTATTGGTTGTAAAAGATAATATGACACATTAAGCGTAGTCGCTTTGTTTATAAATGTATCCTGAGCAAAACTAGTCAATATGATAAACCTTGTATCCAAACCGCTTTTTGTACATTTCTCTATTACACCAAATCCATCTAATTTTGATAATATAACATCAAGAATTATTAGATCGGGCTTTTCTTTAAGCGCGTATTCTACACAATCTTCTCCTGTTTTTACATCTCTTATTGTATCTATGAAATTACATGACGCAAGTGCATCTTTTAAATTTTCCCTTTGTTCATCATTATCATTAGCAATAATTACTTTTATTTTTTTATTCTCCATTTTAAACTCCTTTTGGTGAAGATTAAATAAAAAATAACACAGATATACAAAAATCGAAACTATTTTTTTATTCTGAATTGTCTAAAATTGTCTAAAATTCAAGGTTTTTAGATAAAAATTATGTAAAATAAAAAATGCCACAGTAATGTGACATTTTTCTTCTAATGTTCTATTTAAATAAATTATGCGTATACATCATTGTAATCATTATATGCTTATACATCTCTTTTTGTGTCGCAACTAAGAATGGCCGTTCATCAACTTTCTTTGCAGAACTATCCTTATAAATATGTTCAATGCCATCGTATATGCACATATGTTTATCAAAAACTATACCATTTCTTGAGATATATACAGACACGCCAATTTCGTTCCCTACATTACTTACACACAGCACAGGATATCCCATATAAAGATTTTCCTCATAATCTACACCAAGAAGTGTCATAATAGTAGGCGCATGGTCAAAACTACAAGTAAATTTATCCACATACTGTTCGCGACCAGCTACCATATCATTGTTAATCTTTGTACTATAATAAAAACATGGCAAATTGTATCTAGTTGGATTATTATTTTTTGAGGAAATATTATAATCTAAATTTCCATTACGCTTTGCCCATTCATTAACGATTTTTTCTCCACCTTCATGCAAAACAAATCCATCACTTGCATATACTATCGGTTTGTATTCGACATCTAACGCATGATAATATGATTGATGATCCGCATAAAATACTATCATAGTATTATCATATAACCCAGTATCTATCAAATAATCCAATAGTATGGTCATCATCCATTCAGTGTCTAGACAAGACGCTAAATATGTTCGCACCTTACCAGATAATGATTTTGGCGATGGGTTTGTTTCCTTTAGATAATAATCCACATTTTCATCTAAATATTTATAATGTTCTTCTAGCAATGGATTTATTGTATCATACTCACCATGCGTTGTCACAGTAGTAAAATAAGTAAAAAATTGCTTATCCGTAGGGCACATTTTCTCTTTATATTTTGCTACCATTTCACTATCCAACACACAATGTGACAGTACCAAATTGGGATCAGTTCGCACATCAACTAAATCATCTATAAATTGCACATTATCAAACCCAAACATTGGTATTATTCTATTTCTTCTGTAAAACACTGAAGTATAATTGTGGAAATACTGTGCAACTTCAACCTTATCATTATCTTTCAACATATTTGGCAATGTAAATGAATAATTAACATTAGTAAACAAGTCTCCACCATTCGATGCCCCGCGAGTAAAATTTTCACCATAAGGGTAGTTGCCCAGCATCCCAGTCATTTCAGCGTAATCAGTACTTGGCGCACTATAATATCCCGTCAATGTCATGCCAAATCGCCCCTGCTTTGACTCGTCATACCTTGCAGCGTCAAACACTAACCTCGCATTACCTTTTTCATCATAACTTACATCATAAAAATCTAATCCGCCACTAAAATCATAACCATTAGCTAGTGCATAAAGTGTAGGAGTAAGTTCCTTAGATATAGCATACCACTCAAAACTCTCCCCCATTATCATTATTACATTTTGACCATCACAAACATTGAACAGTTTAGAATTGGTATTTTCATACGTTTTATTAGATAAATAATTATCAACATCATCAATAGTAAATAAATTATCTCTGTATGGATTATATATTACTCTAGTGAATTGTTGAGTATAAAAAGTAAACAGACCAAATTTTCTAAGAGCGTCTTTAGGTGATCCAAATGATTCATATAAATATTTATCATCCAGCAAATAATAATCACTATGACTAGCAATACCACTCCGAGCAACCCCCATTAATACAAAACTAGCACACAGAGCAATAATAATGAAATTACGCAATAAATACCTATATGCAACAGTTTCTTCGTGTGAACTATACTCCAATTTTGTACTAAACAGTTTCGCCAATATTACCCAAATAGCAACAATACCAGCAATAATAAACAATGGCGGTATTGGGAACAAGTCAAATGTCAAAACCTTCGCTGTCTCACCCGCCAAATTTACCATTTGAAGCGAGAACACATCATTTAAACTATGATATATACAAATGTTTGTGTACACTAGCACCCATTCTACACCCAATATTATTGAAAACCATATGACCATCGTCTTATGACTTTTACATAGAAAGACTGCAAATGTAATGAATAACAACACTGCAGTATCTAACCAAAAATATTTTGGTATCAGTTCCCAACCTAGCCACATATACATAAACATTTCAGATATAATCGCCAGTCCTAAAAATGTCAATGCCAAAAAAATCTTTCTCAAAAAATAGTTGTTCACATTCTCCCCCTACCATCATTATAACTTTTTTTGATATTTTTAGCAAATATTTTACAACCAAAAAAGTGGCAAAATGCCACTTTTTATATTTCTATTATTATATCCTTTGCCCCATCTACTTGCTCAATTTCCTTTATTGAACCAACAGCCTTTAAATCTGCCTCATCTTCCACAGTCAGTTTCTTGTAGCCAACCAGTTTTAGATGCACAATTTCTTCCTTCATTGACAAGTTGTTAGACGATTTATATTTTCTTATTTCTGACAATATTTCGATAAATTCATCGCCAGAGTTTTCCACATTATCATTTTTACTTATATCTATCTTTGAAAGCACTAGTTGATGTATACTGTCCGCCTTTTCAAACTGTCTAAAGAAATCTTGGTATATTTCCTCTGTAATGTGTGGCATCGTAATTGCAAAAATCTTCAACATACCAAACAAAACATTATAGCAAGCCCACTGCGCTGATGATTTAGCATCTTCACCATAAACTTCAGGTTTATATAGTCTATTCTTAGCAATTTCAATATAGTTGTCGCAGAAATTCCAGAAAAACTTCTCCATTTCCGACTTTGCATAACCCATTTCAACATCTTTATATAATTGAATTGTCTTATCGTATGCCTCATTAAATTTTATCATTATATATTCATCAATTGGCCATAACTTCTTTGGCTTATTGGGTTCATAATCTGTCATAAATGACAATACAAATTTTGACGCATTCCAAATCTTATTTAGCAACTTATACCCATCTTTTATGCCATCATCACTAAAGTATACATCACGACCATAGGCACCATTTGCACACCAATATCTGATTACGTCCGCCCCATAACTCGCCAGCAATTCATTTAAATCCATTTTGCTATTTGCCAAGTGTTTACTGATTTTTATACCCTTATCTGCCATAACCCAGCCATTAATATACAATTCCTTCCATGGCAGACTAGCATTGTGATAATATGCTTTGATTATTGTACGCAAATCCCATGTGGTAATGATATCTCGACCACAGAAACGCACATCCATAGGCAATTTTTTCTGCGCACCTTCTTCATCCACATACCAATTTGTATTAATTTGTGGAGTTAAACTACTTGTCGCCCAGGTATCCATAACATCAGTCTCTGGCACAAATTCTTTACAACCACACTCACAAGCATGTTTTGGATTGCTAGTTAATGGATTGACTGGCAAATCTTGTATGTCCGCAAAGATTGGCTTACCACACTCTTTACAATACCATACTGGAAATGGCACACCAAAATATCTCTGCCTTGATATAGACCAGTCTTGATTTAAATTCTGCACCCAAGCATTATACCTTGCTTTCATAGATTCAGGATGCCATTTTATTTTTTCTCCTTGCTCTAACCATATCTTTTTTAATTCTGGTGAGGATGTCTTTATGAACCATTGTTTCTTAGCCATAAACTCAATCGGCTCATCACACCTTTCATGAATCTTAACATTATGAGTAATTGGTTCTTGATGGTCCATATACCCTTCTGCGATTAAATCATCTATTATTGCCTTGCGAGCATCTAGTAATTTCATACCTGCATACTTGCCAGCAATTTCAGTCATTCTACCGCCGTCATCAATAGCTTGCTTGAGTGGCAAATTGTAATCTCTCCACCACTCCACATCTGTCTGGTCACCAAATGTACAACACATAACAATACCAGTTCCCTTGTCTATACCAACCTTTTCATCAGTATATACTGGCACTTCTATTTCTTCAAACAAAGGCACTTTAACCATTTTACCAACATACTTTGTATACCTCTTATCTGCTGGATTTACAAAAATGGCACCGCAAGCAGGCAAAAACTCAGGACGCGTAGTTGCAATAGGTATAGTACCACTGCCGTCACTTAATCTAAAATTAAGATAGTTGAACACACTATCAAGTTCTTTATCTTCAAGTTCTGCTGTCGCCACACTAGTACGGCATTTGCAACACCAAGGAGATGGCTTATCACTACGATATGCAATACCTTGTTTCGCTAATTCAATAAAAGACTTTTGACTGGTTTTTTGACTCCTCTCATCTATTGTATTATATCCCAAAGTTAGATCGCACGACATACCAGTCGCCACCATCATATCCCTGTAACTCTGATTGTACTTATCCACCAATTCTAAGGCTATCTTTGTAAATTCCTCTCTTGGTAAAGTATGCGCTCGTATTTTCTTCTCTTTTTCCACTAGAAGCTCGGTTGGTAAACCATTATTATCGAATCCCAATGGAAAATACAGATTATTCCCAGACATACGATGAAACCTCGCCATCATATCTGCCTGAGCAAAACCTGATATGTGACCAATGTGGAGTTTACCACTAACAGTTGGCGGTGGCGTATCGATAGAAAATGTAGGTCTTTTTGAATTTTTATCAAAATGGTAAACACCTTTTTCTTGCCAATACTCCTGCCACTTTTTTTCACTTTCTGCGAATTTATATTTTCCTTCTAACATTTTGTTCTCCTTATAAAAAAATCCTTAGAATAAATCTAAGGACGAAATAACTTCCGCGGTACCACCTTAATTCAAGAGATTTCTCTTGCACTTAATTAGGAATCACGCTCCCTACGCAATGGGTCTACTCAATTCTTCCATTGAACTCGTTTGCTACCTTCAAATCAAAATCTACCCAATTAGGCTTCCAGCCACGACCCAATCTCTCTGTGGAATCTCGATTCTACTCCTCAAACTACTAACGTTTCAAATACTAATTTATGCTAACATATATAATTAAAAATGTCAAGTCTATTCAGCAATTTCCTCATCATTTTTATCATCATTTATCTTTTCCAAAAGCGTGTCTTTGGACTCAGCTTGTGTTTCCAACTTCGCCTGTGGTAAAATAAAGTATTGAATTATCTTTAATATTACATCTAAACAATAGAGCGCAAATATCACACTCAAAATAATGTATTTTGCTTTTTGAAAACTGGCAAAGAAATAATATAAAATACCCGTAAAAATGAATGCTTCAATCCAACTAAAAAACTTCTTTTTTTTGCAATAATCATAATTATACGCCACAAGCAATGTTGACGCAATGGCAGAAGCCATTTCTAGTATCATTACCACAAGCAATTGCCATACGCCAAACATACCATCTGCTACCAGCAATGCAAACGCCGTAATATTAAACACAGCATCTGTGATTATATTTATTATATTCTGAAATGGCTTCAATTTGGTGCCTCTAACCACAATATACTTATTCGCCATACTCGACAAACCAAACACTAAGTATACAAAACCTGCAATGGTCAATCCAAATGAAAAATACATTATAAGCATAAATGGATATAATAATACCTTTAAAAACAATGTCATATTTGGAATACTTGGTTTTTTCATATACTCTCCTTATTTTGCTAATACTCTTATCAAACTGAGCATTGACCTGTCATATCTATGTTTTGCCCGAAGCGCAGTATCAAAATTCACCAAAACAATCTTATCATTTTTGATACCTATAGCGCCAGTGTGCCCTCCAAGTGCCAAGTCCACAGCCTCTCTACCAAATTTCGCGGAATTTAATCTGTCCACAAAACTAGGACTACCTCCTCGCTGAGTATGCCCCAACACCACGCATCTGACTTCACGATGTAGTTTTGTGCAAATTATGTTCGCCAATTCTCTCGTATCCAAAGTGTGTTCATTAACGAAAATTATAGACGATTTTTTACCTTTTTTTATGGACAATTTTATGCTATTTAGTAAACCATCTATATCTGGAGTTTCTTCTGGCACAAACACATCTTCTGCCCCGCTAGCCAGTCCTGCATTAATAGCCAACTCTCCACAATATGCCCCCATAACTTCCACAATAAATATGAGATCATGAGACTCACTAGTATCTCTTAAATTATTCACAAGATTTACAATAGTATTACAAGCCGTATCAAACCCAAGACTATAGTCTGAATAATAAACATCGTTGTCAATAGTGCAAGGAATAAATATCACATTTACTCCGCGCTTTTCCAACTCTTTTGCACCTCGCAATGAACCATCACCACCAATAACAATCAATGAATCCAGACCAAGTGCTTTAATAGTTTCCACAGACTGTTTCATGCCCTGTTCTGTTTTAAACTCTTCGCAGCGCGCCGTCTTTAATATCGTGCCTCCTCGATATATAATGTTGCCCACATCTCGACTAGACATCTTTACATAATTTTTATTTACTAATCCAGCATAACCACCAATAAAGCCATATACCTCCATCCCCGCATCTACTGCACAACGGACAACACTTCGTATTGCTGGATTCATTCCTGGTGCATCGCCACCACTCGTTAGTACTCCTATCTTTTTCATAATACCCCCTAACATATTTATTTTATCACAATGTTTGACAACCCAACACATCTTTCAAGCAAGTCTGTCAATCTCGGATTAATGTTCACCAATTTTGGCACTTTGAACAATTTCCCTTCGCTTTGAACTATTACCATAGAATTGCCAGGAAATTTGTCTAATATCTCTAATACATCCAAATTAGTACGCTCATCTGCCATATTGTATTTAAGATATAATCTTTGATTTGTTTTGACTTTGTCTACAGCATTGTTCACATCATCCATTTGCCACTCAATTAACTTCTCCGCCATGATAGCCGGCTTTTCGCCATCACGTATAGATAACTTGCCAACAACGGTTAGCAGTTTATCTTCTTGTATCAAATCACGGTATTCTTCATACACTTTGTTCGGCACTATCACATCAAGCGAACCGTAAATATCTTCTATAGTCAGAATTGCGAGTGGCATATTATTACGCTTTGAAATCTTGCGTGCAGCATTTATAACTATACCGCCCCACTCTACCTTCATATTATTCTTTAAGCCATAATCTTCTTGAGTGTTTGCCACGAATTCGTCATCATCACTAGTTTGCATCGCATCTTCATCGTTTTTTGCTATCATAGACGTATTAAAATTGTATGACTTGTATTTACCTTTATACTCATCTAGTGGATGCCCAGATATGTATGTTCCGAGAACTTCTCGTTCGTGTTTTAATTTTTCACGATTTTCAAACTCTAACACATCTGGATAATCTATATGTATCCCAACATTAGAAGACAACTGCTCGAAAATTGAAAATTGTCCAGACTGCTTTGCACGTGCATCCTTAACTGCCACATCTAATGCCTTATCATAGACCATAAACAAAGCCTTCCTGCTCTTGCCAAAACAATCAAACGCACCTGAAAAAATCAACGCTTCTATAACACGTTTATTTATCTGCATACCGCCAACTCTTGACACAAAATCGCCAAAATCAACGAATTTTCCTTTATTTTCACGTTCTTCAACTATCATTTTGCAGATATTTTCGCCAACACCCTTTAGCGCACACAATCCAAATCTAATGTCTTTATTATGCACAGTAAAGTATGTATCACTTTCGTTTATGTTAGGTGGTAATACATTTATACCCTCTTCCTTACAGTAAGATACATAATTGGTTATTTCTTCGGCATTGGTAATTCTGTTGTTCAATACACTAGTCAAGAATTCAGGCTCAAAATATGTCTTTAAGTACGCAGTCTGGTATGTGACATGTGCATATGCGGCTGCATGAGATTTGTTAAATGCATACGAGCCAAATTTTTCCATTTCGTCCCACAATTTATTCGCTGTCGCCTCATCTACACCATTAGCCATCGCGCCTTTTACGGCTGGTTTGCCATTGCTTTCTGGACAACCATGCACGAATACCACACGCTCTTTTTGCATGTCTGCCACTTTCTTTTTACCCATCATTTTACGCACGCTATCAGCACGCCCGAGAGTGTAACCAGCAAGATCTTGCACTATCTTCATGACTTGCTCTTGGTATACTATGCAACCATAAGTTACTGACAATATAGGTTCCATAATAGGACTAACATATGTAATATCTTCAGGATGGTGTTTGTTATGCACAAATGTAGGTATGCTATCCATAGGCCCTGGCCTATACAACGACACTCCGGCAACAATATCTTCTAGACAGGTTGGTTGCAGTTCTCTCATAAATTTTTGAAAACCACCAGATTCAAGTTGGAATATCGCTTGCGTGTTGCCTGTAGAAATCAATTTAAAGACATTAGGATCATCATAAGTACTTCCCTCAAATGTCACATCAATTCCTCGGTTTTTCTTTACCAATGCTATTGCCTGCTTAATATCTGAAAGGTTTCTCAATCCCAAAAAGTCCATTTTCAAGAAGCCGAGATGTTCAAGTTCACCGCCAACATATTGACTCGTCATGTCTTCACCATTGCGAGATAGTGGCATATGCTTATCCAAGATATCTCCACCAATTATGACTCCGCACGCATGAATCCCAGTCTGCCTAGGCATATCTTCTACCTTATATGCGATATCTATTACACGTTTTACTTCCGGATTCTCATTATACATCTGCACCAATTCCGGAATAGACTCATCAGGATCGCCTTCTTTGCGATTCAAACCAAACACCTTTTGTATAATATTCGGTCTTTTGACTGAGTTTGGTATCAATTTGGTAATTTTATCACCTTCAGAATATGGTAAGCCCAATGTTCTAGCAATATCTTTTATCGCATTTTTTGCCGCCATTGTACCAAAGGTTATAATCTTAACCACACGATCTTCGCCATATTTTTCCTTTACGTAATCAAATACTTCACTACGTCTACTATCCTCAAAATCCACATCAAAATCGGGCGCACTAACACGCTCTGGATTCAAAAATCTCTCAAAGAATAAACCGTATCTAATAGGGTCAATATCTGTAATACCCATTAAATACGCAACAATAGAACCTGCACCACTACCACGGCCCGGACCAACAGAAATCCCCTTTTCACGAGCAGCATTTATATAGTCCCACACAATAAGAAAGTATTCAATATAACCCAATTTTTTAATAACGCCAATTTCGTATTCTATTCGGTCACGAATTTCTTTCGTTTCCTCTTTATATTTTCGTTTTAGCCCCTCTTCAACCAAATCTCTAAGATACTCATCTGGAGTTTGGCCAGTCTCTGGCACATACTTTGGATACATGTAATGACCATACACAAATTTAAAATTACATTTATCCATTATTTCTAGTGTGGTATTCAACGCATCTATATCATTTGGGAAAAGTTTTTCCATTTCTTCTCTAGTCTTAAGATAAAACTCCGAATTTGGAAATCTCATACGATCCGGATCAGACACTTGCTTACCCATTTGAACACACATCAAAACATCTTGCGTTACAGAATCTTCCTTATAAATATAATGCACATCATTAGTCGCCACGGTCTTGATATCGTACTTTTTAGAGTACTCGCGTAGTTTCTCGTTAACCTCTATCTGCTCAGGCAAAAAATGATTCTGTAACTCTAAATAATAATCCTCACCAAATAAATCTTTGAACCATTTTACTAATTTTTCTGCCTCATCATATTGGTGCTTCATTATCAATTGTGGAACGTCACCAGCAAGACAAGCACTCAAACAAACCAAACCTTCGTGATACTTAGCGAGCAGTTCATAATCTATTCTTGGTTTATAATAAAAGCCATTTTTAAACGCTTCGGCATTGAGTTTGCAAAGGTTATCGTAACCTTTGTCATCCTTGGCAAGTAGAATTAAATGTGCGAGTTTGGTCTTGCCTTTTTTCTCCATATAATTATCTGCAACATAGAACTCGCAACCAATAATTGCTTTTATCCCTGCGTCTGTGCAAGCATCAAAAAATTGCACTGCACCATACATATTTCCATGATCAGTAATCGCTACGGCTGGCATTCCGTATTCTTTGACTGTTTTGACTAATTTTTTGATTCTTGCCGCACCATCTAGGATACTATACTCCGTATGAACGTGCAGATGCACAAATGGCTCCATTTTATCCTCCGTTTAAATCTTTCGCTATTTCAATTATCTTTTCCAATCTGTATCTAAGTCCACTCTTTGTCAACGGTTCAGAAATAACCTTTAACAAATCATTTAACGACAATTCTGGATTGTTAAGTCTCGCTTCCGCCACAACCCTCAATCTAGCATCCAAACCATCTAATCCAATAGTTGTCGCGATAGTTTGTATTGCCACTACTTCTCTTACTGCCGAAATTGCACTCTTTTCCGCATTAGCCGTCTTGCAATTCGCCTGCCTATTTATATTATTGTTAACGTCTCGTTTGACTCGTTCGTTTTGTAATTTCAATGCAGATTTTGTTGCCCCAATAGTAACCAGCAACTCAAATATTGCATCGCTCTCTTTAAAGTATACCACATTTTTATCTTTCCGACTTACCATTTTAGGCATAAATTCAAATTCGCTGAGAAGATCCATCACAAAAGTAGCAAGCATGTACGATTCAAATTCAAATTCTAGATGATATCCACTATTGTTCCCACTTGGATCTGTGGCTGACCCACACCCCAAAAATACTCCAGACAAAAAAGATTTTTTACAGCAATCTTCTTTTAAAATCTGGTCACACACGTCTTCTATTATCTCAAGATGCCCTTGACCATTCCTTTGTATAGCACCTATTTCAAAAAGACACCTTTCACCAATATCCTGCGGTATCTCAATCTCCTCAAAATTATACTGACCTCGAGTGATTGTGTTTACTGTCAATTCATCAACAGTAACACCAAAATATTTACTAATAAGTTCACATACCTCAAAGAGCACTGCCTCGTTTTCATTTTCACACGAAAAAGTTATTTGACCACCTTTAAGCACAATACTGCCTGTAGATTTTATAATCCCAGCCAAACGCGCCAACTTGCAGCAATCACTCTCTGGCATCTTGTTTACAATTTCTTCTTTTACCTCTTGTGAAAAAGTCATTTCCTATTTCCCCTACCAAAAACCGAAACTTCATGAACATTCACAATCCTATCTTCAGGAATATATCTTTCCGCAAAAGCAATCGCAGTATCAACCTTCCCAACACTACTAAGTCTATGCGCATCTGAATCCAGTATAAATTTCACATCAGTTTCAAGCATTTTTTTGATATCTTCTTCGTTAAGTTTGAGATGCCTATTATTTATCTCAATAAGCACACCATGTTTTGCACACGCTTCCGCAAGTCGCTTTGCGTCAACATATATATATTCATTAGGATGCGTTATAACATTAATTTTGTTATTCTCAATGGCCTTAATGTAAGCATCTGTGTTTCGTTTTATTCGCCTTGGGTTCTTTTTGTTACCAAGCAAATGTCCCAAGTTTAATAACCCAGAAAACTTACCGTATGCCCCTTTATGAAATCCGAGTAAACAAATGTCCATATACTGTAACATATCTTCGTTTACATCTATCTTGCCTGTTTCTGTTATAAGATTCGCCTCAAGTCCTAAATAAATTTTCATATCTGGATATTTTAGTTGCAATTCATCTATTTCTCTGCGGGCACTCTTCAACGCGTTTTTTCTAACACCAAAAAATAGATGCCTTGGTCCATGATCAGTGATAGCTATTTCCTTCAAACCCTTTTTATGTGCATCTTCAACAATCTCGGCAATTGTGTTTTTGCCATGTCTAAATTTGCTATATCGACTATGCATATGATAATCGCCAAAAATCTTCATATGTACTCCTCGCAACTATTTTATTATTTCGACTTCCGTTTCTAGCATTATATTATATTTATTATACACTAATAATTTAGCAATTTCAATCAATTTTAACACATCAGTCGATTTTGCACAACCTTTATTAATAATAAAATTGCCATGTTTTTCGCTAATTTCCGCATCTCCTAAACCAAGCCCTTTTATCCCAACCCCTTCAATTAATGCTCCAGCATATAATCCACGAGGGTTTTTAAACACACTACCACAAGAAAACCCACAGGGTTGCTTCTCCATTCGTTCTTTTGAATTTGAAGCAATTGCACTTAAAATTTTGCATTTTTTACCTTTTTTTAATTTAATTTTAATCCTTAATACAACATTTTGCATATTTTTAAAAACCGAATCTCGGTAGCCAAATTCACATTCTTTTGCATCGCACCATTTTACATTTCCATTACAATCAATATATTGCACCGCCATAACAATGTCCGCCATACTACATCCAAAGGCCCCAACATTATTTCGCACTCCAGCCCCCACAGAACCTGGTATTCCAATCAAAAATTCCACACCACGATACTCGTTTTTAATAGATAAATTAACCAGATCAGCATTTAGCACACCGCACTCCACCTCTACAACACAATCATTTTGACAAGACATTTTATTTAATCTCTTAGTGCAAATGACTGCACCATCAAATTCATTGGAAACGATGACATTTGAGCCATTGCCAATCAATATATATTTATTATTATTTGCTCTGAAAGAATGTAATAAGTCAATCAATTCATCCACACTGTCCGGATAGTAAACCAAATCCACCATACCATCTAGTTTATATGTTGTTATTTTTGACAAAGGTACATTGTTTTCAATCAACATCAAAACACCTCCAGATTTGCTATACCATTAAACTTCTTTTGCAACTCAATCCATTGCAAATTATCATAAGTCGTACACCCAATTGGTGAGAACATACCGAACTTATCCATCATACTTTGCCCCTCTGAAGATAACAAGTAATTTATATACAAAGTACAATCTTCGATATTTTCAGTGTTATCAGACAGAACTGAAATATATTGAAAAAGATTACTATATACAGATTCAAACTCAAAAATATAATTCGTTGCATAATCTTGTTTTGCCAAAATCCTTAACAAGTCTCGTTGCGTCCCGATCAGCAGAGTGCTAGCTCCACCCATAAAATCTGTGTACGCGTCATAACCACTCTGCTTTTTTACAACATTCGACACATCCCCACCACCAAAATTTATTAGTCTATCGTAATTTTCAATTCCATTTACACCACACACACAGGAAAAAATGGGCACCATTTTATTTTTTGTCTTTTTATTAAATCCACACTTACTAACACTGGCCAGCAAGTTATCATGAACATTTATTTTCTCAAGATAAACCTTATTGCCAAATGTAAAATACGCTCCAGCACACCACGACACCGCAAGGACGTGACCATCCGCCTCATACACACTCTTATTATTTGCCACAACTTCTTGATGTAAAATCATAGGTCTTAATAAAGGCTTTATATTTTCTTTCAAATCGTGCGAATATGATATCATATCAGGATAAACACCATTTTGTAAATTATACACACACGCCTCATAACTCATATTTTTTACTATCACACACAATCCAGTATTTTTTATAAATAAACGGCTCGCTATTTTTTCTAGAAATATAGTCTTACCATAATACCCCGCATCAAAAGCATCAACGTTCCACAACTCCACTATTCTTGATGAATGAACATCCTCCTTCTTCCTATTTTTAAATGTTAGCAATAGAAACGACATTACACTAATGTTGCTAAGCACTAAAACCAATATCATAAGACACGCCAAAGAAAAAATTTTATTAACAAAAAAAGTTTTATTATTTGCCATAATAAAACTTATTACTTTGATTTTAAAATTATTAATTATTTACAAAATTTAGCGTTATTTTTATTATATTTGAATATTTTGTGTGTTATTTTGCGTTTTTGTGTAGATAGTTGTATATTTTTTCCGCCACAGCAACACCAATTCCAGCACTGCGACAAAGCTCTACAACATTAGCATTGTATAAATCATCAACACTTTTATACGTTGCAAGAATTTTTTGTCTAGTCTTTGCGCCAACACCTTCAATTGTTTCAAAATCACTCAGAAATTCTTTATTGCGAGTCTGCCTATGGAATGTGATCGCAAACCTATGCGATTCATCACGAACACGTTGCAAAAGTCTAAGTGCAAAACTTCTTTTTTCAAGCCTAATAGGCTCACTGGATCTAAGTGTATAAATCTCTTCTTCTTTCTTTGCAATACTTATAATAGGTATCACTAGTCCCATCTTTTCAAGCACACTATTCGCTGAATGCAACTGCCCTAATCCACCATCTATCAAAATTAAATCTGGCAAGCTTCCAAATTTTTCATCACCAGCATTATAACGCTCAAATCTACGAGTTAGAGTTTCCGCCATGGCCGCAAAGTCATCTGCACCTTCGAAAGTCTTAATTTTAAACTTGCGATATTCCTTTTTCACAGCCTCCCCACCTTCAAACACCACCATCGACGATACATTATATGCACCTTGAATATTTGATATATCGTAACCTTCTATCCTATTTATAAATTCAATACCAAGTATACTTTCAAGTTCTTTTAACGCACCGACAGTCATATTATCTTTATGCTCCGACCTAGTCGCTAGCCGTCTAGCGTATTCTTCTGCATTTTGCTCACACATTTTTATTATTTCAAGTTTTGCACCTTTCTTTGGATACATAAAATCTATACTTTTATCATATGCCTCCGCAAATAATGTGTGCAACTCCTCCACACAATCAACATTCACAAGAATAGATTTTTGTATCAATGATGCATTTTTGTAGTAACTAAAAATAAACGTCTCAAGAGTTTCACACTCATTGTCATAATTTTCTAACACATAATTTAACTGCCCAATATTTTTACCACATCTTATATTCATTACGTTTACTATGGCATAATCCAAATATGTACGCACAGCAAACACATCAAAACTCTCCGCTTTGGTCAATGACGCAATATGTCTTTCGCCAAGTTTTTCAATCATATACATTTTATCCCTCAAGCTGATAGCATTCTCGAAGTCTTCATTCTTTGCACAGTCGTTCATCTTCGCTTCAATACGCGCCTGTGCATCTTTAGTATTACCACGTAAAAAATCTATTACACTATTTATCGCCTCTAAATATTGTTCCTCAGTCACTCTATTCACACAAGGCGCAAGGCAATTGCCAATTTCTCCATGCAAGCAAGGCCTACTGAGCGGTTTAAAATTATCAAATTTTTTCTTGCACGTGCGAATTTTAAAAGCTGAACGAATAATCTCAATCAAATTATTTACGCCCATATTCACATACGGACCGAAATACATTGCCTCATCATCCATGATTCGACGCGTAACTTGCACTTGAGGAAACTTTTCTTTCATATTTATTTTAATATATGGATACTGCTTATCATCTTTTAGTAAAATATTATACTTTGGCTTATGCTGTTTTATTAAATTGTTTTCAAGCAAAAATGCATCCACATCATTTTTAGTCAAAATATAATCAAAGTCACAAATGTTATTTACCATAGCCTGCACTTTGATTTGCTTCTTTCCACCATCAAAATACTGCTTCACGCGGTTACGTAGTTTTTTTGCTTTTCCAATATAAATGATATCACCTTTGTTATTACGCATTATATAGACACCACTTGTTAATGGCAGTCGCTTAACTTTTTCTCTTAATTCCAATATATTCATATTTTAATTATACCACATTTTTTAAAATGTCAATACGAAAAAAAGAGTGTTCCCACTCTTTAATTTTCACTATTTGCCAGCAACCTCGCCTGTTGATCGGCAATTTGTAATTTTTCAATTACCTCACCTATGTCCCCATCCATAAAACTAGTCAGGTTATACATTGTATAATTGATACGATGATCTGTCACACGGTTTTGTGGGAAATTGTATGTACGAGTTTTTTCACTACGATCACCCGAACCGATTTGACTTCGTCTTGCATCACCATACTCTTTGTCCGCCTGCGACTGATAATAGTCATATAGTTTGCTCTTGAGATACCCCATGGCGCGCTCCCTATTTTTAATTTGTGACCTCTCATCTTGGCAAGCCACCACGATGCCAGTAGGTTTATGAGTGATACGTATAGCAGATTCAGTCTTATTTACGTGCTGACCACCAGCACCACTAGACCTATATGTATCTATTTCTAGGTCTTTTTCATCTATCTCTATGTCCACTTCTGGTGCCTCTGGAAGCACAGCGACAGTGGCTGTAGATGTATGTATTCTACCACTGCTCTCGGTATCTGGCACACGTTGCACACGATGCACACCACTTTCGAATTTTAGTTTCGCAAATGCACCCTTACCATTTATAGCATAATCCCCTTCACGAAGACCACCCGCCTCTGATACATTTTCTGAAATAACTGCCATCGTAAAG
>Ga0265299_10001147_pt1 | contig 31614 bp, 25 predicted proteins | sample AusTroGonzalo_MG_4_FD_193485 | JGI IMG/M metagenome (GOLD analysis project Ga0265299, IMG submission 193485) | Bovine rumen microbial communities from tropical cattle in Woodstock, Queensland, Australia - Gonzalo_02 | ecosystem: Host-associated > Mammals > Digestive system > Stomach > Rumen ... | reverse complement strand
CCCACCTCTTCCCATCCCGAACAGAGAAGTTAAGCCCGCTTGCGCCGATGGTACTGCACACCCGTGGGAGAGTAGGTAGCCGCCACTTTTACAGGAAGCCCCCGATATTCACCAGAGTATCGGGGCTTCTTCGTTAAAGCCACTGTCCTCTCTATCCATCTTGACCAAAGGTCGAACGAAATTTTGAAAGATTTTGAATAAGATTTTCTTATAATTTCTTAGCGAAGCGGATCCCTAAACAACCACCAACGGCGGAATAATTATGCAAATTATGGCAATTAGTTTCTAAACTCCACTTCCTTTAACTTCCGTGGCCTTGGCCACATAACTTCTTTAACTTCAGTCACGTAGTGACATAACTTCCTGAATAATGGCTCTTCACAATCAATTCGGAAAATGGGGCGAGGACGTCGCCGCCCGCTACCTCCTCGACCGCGGCTTCGAGATCCTCGCTCGCAACTGGCGTCACCAGCATATGGAAATCGACATCATCGCCCAGCGCGCCGGCATCCTCTATTTCGTAGAAGTCAAGAGCCGCCATGGTGAACAATGGAGCGCCGAAGAAGCCATCAACGCCAAGAAACGCACCCTTATGTGGAAAGCCATGATGTCATGGAAGCTGCAGCACCCTTCCCTCATGCCCGTCCGCTATTCCGCCATCGCCGTCGTCATCCACAACCCCGCCGAGCCGCCCGAAATACGGTGGTACGAGAATGTGTGGGAGATATAGATGTCTACCCGTTCCAGAGCTGCCACCTTGCTGTCAACGAATCCCGCTTTGTAAAGGGCCTGTTGTATTGAGTCCAGGACAGCTACATCCTGTATCCCTTCTTTCCATTGTTAGAGATCAATGAGGGTACATCGAATGTGTTGTAGATTGGTGTTGAAAATAAAAACTTTTTTTCAAAAATCCACCGAATCCACCGATTGAGAACTCATACTTATCACGTTCTCACGCCACTGCCACCAGCAGACCTGCCTGCAGTCTCAGGTTTTCTACTGCCAACTTGTCGAAGGAGTTGACATCAGCTCATCTTTTGTAAATTTTATAGTTAAATATATATATAATTGTATTATATGTTGATGTATTTCTTGATTGCCATAGGTATATTATTCTTTCTACTTAGTCACGACATTCCAGAGTTCTTCATAGTCCTTCACCACACCGTATGTAACGCTTGAACTTGAGATGGTCTCGAAGTGGCGCTTGGCACATTCTATCTTCACGCGCTCCGTCTCGCGATAGTCCGTCACTTCATCACTGCGGTAGCCCTTGGTCTCTGCCACGAAGTAGATGTGCTTGATGTCCGTGCCTTCTTTGAAGACGATGGCCCAGTCGGGGTTGTAATGTCCTACGGGCGTGTTGATGTAGAATCCTCCCGGCAGCTTCGTATATATTGCCACTTCGTTCTGCACTTCCAGGTCTTGGGCAAAGTTCATCTCGATGCCCTTTGAATCTACGACTACGATGTCATACAGCGATTTCTGCGACTCCAGGGCATTCACGCCCAACTTGCCCTTCAGCGTAGCGGCGCTGAAGATGTCGGAATCGAACTCCTGGTTCAACCGGTGATACTGAATATGCTCCACCACGGCGATGGCCTTGCATTGGTTGATGATATTGCATGCCTTGATGATGAACTCCTCGGGATTCGCTTTGAACATATTGAATGTCTTGGGGCGAATCTTCTGCAGGATGTTGACGACGGCTTTGCGCGTCAGCCCTGTTCCTTCCACCAACTTACCTATCAAGTCATATTTCACGCCCTCACCCACCAGTTCATGCACGCTCTCCGCTTCGGCTTCGTTCACCATCATCGCATTACCTTCCAACAGTTGCTGCCGGCTTTTGATCTCAGCCATCGTTCCCGTCACCACCTTGATGCGTATTTCCGTCACCTGCAGGTGCGCATCCAGTTCGATGACCGCCCTGTTGATGAGGTCGTCCGTCTTAAAGTCAACCGTGTAGTAGGTCTGCTGGTTAATCTTGCGCCACAGATCCTGAAACTCCTTGCGTGCAAACTTCTTCTGGTCGAACCTGGCCTCCCGCACTCTTCGGGCATCCTCGGGCTTGATGCTATCCGGATTGAAGATGCTGTCTAAACGCTTGACTATGTCCTCTTTATAGTCATTGTATTCCTCGCCGAAGTCCAGCTTTCCCTGCTGCTTGTCTTCGTGATATTGCGGTGTCAGCTGTCCTTGCTTGGTGATGTATCCTTTCATGCGCAAGGCAAAGACGATATCCTGTGCGTCGTCTTCGTCTAACGTCTTCTGTTCGCCTCGTGCATTGGTCACCATCAAGTCCTTGAACAGGGTGGGTTGCACCTTCAGCGGACGGTCTGCCACAGCTTCGGCAATCTCCGTCTGCAACTTCGAGGCAAATGAGTTATACGACTCGCTGGCGATGACCGTCAGTTCGTTCACGTCGAAGACACCGCCGTGCAGCACGCTCTCGTCCTGACGTTCACCCTTGCTGTTCACGCACAGTCGCATTCCTCGTCCCACCTCCTGCCGCTTCTTCGTCTGGTTGTCCGAGTCCTTCAGCGTACAAATCTGGAACACATTGGGATTGTCCCATCCTTCCTTCAGCGCCGAGTGCGAGAAGATGAAGCGTGTAGGTTCGCTGAACGACAGCAGCCGTTCCTTGTCCTTCATAATCAAGTCGTATGCCGAGGCATCATTACTGCTCTCATTCTTGAGTTCCGAGGCCGACGGCTGTACGAAATGTCCTTTCTTGTCTCGAGAGAAATAGCCGTTGTGTACCTCCGCAGCAGCATAGCGTTTCAAGTAAGCCACATATTCCGGGTCATCCGTGAACTCCAACTGAAGCTGTCCTACGATATTGTTGTATTCTTCTTCGAACATTTGGGCATACTGTCCCTTCTCCGTCTCTCCACCAGCCTTATAAATGCGGTAGTTATCCACATGGTCGATGAAGAACAGCGACAGACATTTGATTCCCATTCTGAACAGCTTCCGCTCTTTTTGGATATGCGACAGGATGGTCTCGCGTATCTGCTGACGGCGCACATAGATGTCGTTCACGCGGCCTATCATCTCACCCTCATGCAGCACCGTTCCGTTCAGCAGTCGTATGGTGCGGTTGTAACCATCGATGCTCTCCACGCGGTAACCGTTCTTGTATTCCTCCAGGCCACCGCTTTGCTGGTAGATGTCGAAGCCGTCGGCCACCAGCTGTGTCACCTGCTTCACGCTGCTCACGCCCTTCTTGTCGAAGCCGATGCGAGCCCGTGGGTTACCCTCGCTCAACTCGATGCTTTCTAAGTAGAGGTAGCCATTGGTGGCGGTCGTGCCTTTCTGCTCGATGCCCTTCACCGTGATTTTCTTCACGAGCTTCTTGTTGTAGGCATCCATGGCATCCAAGCGATAGACCATGTTCACGATGTCGCCGGCTCTGTGCGTGGCACTATATAATAAGGTGAAGAGCGGATGGAACTCTTTCAGCTTCTCGCGCGTGGCATTCTTCTTGTCGGCACCTAATACCGACTGCGGCTCGTCGATGATCAGGATAGGATTTGTGGCAGCAATCACGTCAATGGGCTTACGCGAACGGAAGGCATCCAATTTCATGTAGATGCGTCGTGCATCCTCGCCTCGGGCGGCGAAAGCCTGCGTGTTGATGATCATCACGTGCATGTTCGAGTCGCTGGCGAACTGGTCGATCTTCGTCAGCTGCTTCGAGTCGTAGATGAAGCTCTGGATGCGCTTGCCGTATTCGGCTGCAAAGTGTTCGCTCATAATCTCGAACGAACGGCTCACACCCTCACGGATGGCGATGCTGGGCACGACGATGATGAACTTGCTCCAACCGTAGAGGCGGTTCAGCTCGTACATCGTCTTGATGTAGGTGTAGGTCTTGCCCGTTCCCGTCTCCATCTCTATGGTCAGGCGTAGGTCGCCCAGCATCACGGAGTCCGAGGGTTTCAGCTGTGCATCCATCTGCACGGCATTCATATTCTTGCGTACATCCGTGGAATAGAGACGAATGGGTTGGTTGCGGAAGCCTACCACGTCGAACATATCCTGTATGCCGTCCGCACTACGTCCCATGTCGTGGGTGAACTCCAGCATCGACTGGTTCGGCTGTCCCTGAAACACATCCGTCACAGCCTTTGCTGCGTCTATCTGGAATTGCTGATGCTTGAACTTCAGTTTCATAGATCCTTAATCCTTAATCATTAACCCTTAACCATGAACCATGAACCACGAACCCTTAACCATCAAATGACTCTCACGTTATTCTTCACCTCTTCATCTGTCCAGTCGCATTTCTGCTTGAACAGCTCGAAGAGATTCATCTTCTGGGCGGCTTCGTTGAAACTGCTGTCGCGGAAGACGACGCGGACAGGTGAGAGGGCAGCGATAGCGTCAATCACCGCTTCCGTGACATGACCATCGAAGCAAGCCACGAGGTCGCCATCATTCACATTGTGCAGGGTACATCCATCGACTTTCTGCGAAGAAAGCGGCATCGACAACTCAACGCCCCAGCGGAGCATACAGTCGAATAGCAGGTCTAAGTCCGTGCGCCCATCTTCGATGTTGTCAATCAAGCCAGCCAACATAACTTGTGAATAGTCCTTTGGAGCAAAAGCCACATCTTTGTAGTTGCTGCTTTCGCATTTGAATACACGGAAACCGATATCAAGGTCTTTTGCTTCTGGATGTTCTTCTCTGATTATCTTTCCTGCACGACGGATGCGTTCTTTGCCGATTTCGCAAATGTCGGAATATTCACTTTCTGTTTTTTCTGGCAATTGTACCATAATAAATTTTCTATTTCCACCATCTTCGGCATTCAGTTGAATTACAGCATGTGCAGATGTAGCAGAACCCGAAAAGAAATCCATAATAATATCTTCTTCATTTTTTGAAAGAATTGTTACTCCTTGAATGAATTCCTTCAGCAATGAAACTGGCTTTGGGTAATCAAAGTATTGACTCAAATTTAATGCTTTTAAATCTGCGACACCAGTCTTGTTAAGATGCTTCAATATCGTGTAGAATTTTGATGTATCATCAGCGACACGTCTATATCGTCCAACAATATGTTTACCATCTCGCGGAATTAATATGTAACTATTATCTGCTAGACCAGCATCGATTTCATCTTTTTTGGACTGATTATAGAACTTTAGAATGTCTTCATAATGACATGTTCCATATTTTCCAAAAACCTCACGGAACCAATCTGTTTCGATCCAATAATCTTCACCATCTTTTTTTACTATTTTACCACGAATGTCTTTTGGCCTTCCAAGAGGACGGCATTTATCAATATCTTTGGCAAATACAATCATATAATCATGTCCAATGACTGCTCGCTTTGCTAGTCCTCCTCCTTCTGATCTAATAATTATAAATTGAGCAACAAAATTGGATACACCAAAAACTTCATTAGCAATCTTTTTTACGTTTTCTGCTTCATTATCATCAATAGAGATACAGATATAGCCATCTATTTTTAATAGACTTCTAGCTACAAGAAGCCTCGAATAAATCATTGAACACCAATCTGAATGAAACTTACCATTAGATTCAGTATTCTTGACCATTCTCTCTCCATCTTCATTGATAACACCTGCTGCTTCATCTTCTTCTCGCTGGGTACGATGGAAATCATCTTGATAAACAAAGTCATTACCTGTGTTATAAGGTGGGTCAATATAAATCATTTTGACCTTACCCATATATGAATTCTGAAGCAGTTTCAGCACTTCGAGGTTGTCGCCCTCGATATATAGATTTTGTGTATTCTCCCAGTCCACACTCTCCTTTGGGTAAGGGCGCAGCGTTTTGTTGATAGGAGCCACTGCCTCTTGTAGCGCAGCACGCTTGCCTACCCAAGTAAAGTCATAAACTTCAGGGGCATCCTCCACAGTCTGGTCTCCTAAGAGCAGACGTAGCTTGTTGAAATCGACTACGCGATGCACCTCACCATCTATCCCTTTTGCTTCTGTGAAGCATGAGGGAGCAATCTGGTAGAGTGCATCAAGATTGAACTGTGCGCCGTTTGGCGTTTGCATGTCGATATGTTTTGCTTGTTCCATATAGCTAATTTTTAAAGAGTGCAATGATAGAAATTATAATGGCTGCAACAGCGATAGCTGTGGTTATCAAATATTTCTTGTCATCCCATATCGTGGGATTTTTCAATTTGGGGTTCCAGTATAGATATGCAGAAGCAAATTCATTTATTTCAAAGTCCTCTAATCCATCAGCGGTTGTAAGGACTTCACCGAAACCTGCAACCTCTAAGAAGTTTAAGACTTCCATGTCTTCTTCCTTGGGGACGTATTTCTCTTCATTCAGTTGCCATAGAATCTCTTTGGCTTTTTGTGGTAGATAGATTTTTTCCATTATTTCAACTCCTCCAGTTTCTTTTTGAGATTATCCAACTCCTTTCGCTTTGCCTTCACCTGCTTATTCATAGCAAGCTGTCGGTCAAGTTGTGGCTCCTTGCGCATCCGCTTCTCCAGACTTTGCAGTTCTGCTTCAGCAGTAGCAATTTGTTTACGGAGAGCTACAATGTCCGCCATGCTACCAGCCTTGTGTTCACCAATGCCCGACACCTGCGCCACGAAGTTGTCGTAGATACGCGGCAGCGACTGTCCTTGTACTGTTAGTTCAAGGTCTTCCAGTGGCATCCACGGCGAAGCAAAAGCCTGACGAATACGGAACTTCGTATGTGTGTCATCTGTCCAGTCCTTATAGTTGATAAGGAGCATCGCACTCTTATCATGTACCAGGACAAAGACGATGTGGTGCGGCATGTTAGTATCAATAAAGGTGAACAAGTCCGTAGGACAGTCGGACTGTTTGAGGTTCACCACAAACACCTCAATTTCTTTCATGTCCTCTGTGTCGGTAACATTGAGCGTAGAAGCTGACAACTTGTAGAGCCAAGTAATGTTCACCACATCATTGACAAAGCGCGATTTCATGCGAGGGTTCACCTCCATGAACTTGTAGAACATCGTCTTCGGCACGACACGGTTGACAATGCAACTTTCTGGATAATTGAGGATATTGTTCACTGTTAGTAATCCCACTCGTTTTCTTCGTCCAAAGAATCTATATAATCATCATACATTTTCCCCGAGTCCCGCAGTCGTCTCTGCTGAGCTATATACTGTTCCTCTTCGAATTTGTCATAAGCCTCATTTCCATGTGTCTGATAATAGTATTCCATTTCATCGAAATATTCATCATGATCACGTGAAACAAATATTGTCTGTCTATGCATATTACCATCATTATTAACTAGAATTTCTCTTTCATCGAACCAATTGGCAATATCCAATTCTAGGAATACACCGGATTCACACGCTCTAGCATAGTTCTTTAACTGAGCTAAATTGTTGGTAATAGGACTATTTCTAAAAAGAAGCCATAATGTTTCTTCACATTCATGTGAGACATACTGGCCCATGTCCCTAAAACCAAAATTAACTACTTGTACAGGATTAACCTTCACAAGAATACTTGATTTGAAATCTTCAAATTGCCCGCTTCCTTCTATGGAAATGATTACATACTTATTCATATTGCGAAATGTTTATTTAATTACCAAGAAACAAATTAATTCGAAATCATCAAGCCCCTTGATGTCATCCACGAGCGCCGTTGTTTCTCCGAATGAGAACAGGCTTTCGAGGTCACTTTCCTCCTTTTGATCCACGATGGTACCCACTGCTTTTTGCAGCAGCTCGCTATAGTGCTGCATCTTGCGCCCGTCCTTCGTTTCTTTGTTGAACGCATGGCACAATTCCAGTATTGGCTCCGTCTTTCCCTTGCATGAAAGGCGCATGATGTCTAAAAGCCGTTTCGGTGAAAGATGATTGATGATAGGCTCCCCATCATCCGACAAATACACCATATAGAACGGATGCAGGAGACTGGCCCCCTCCAGGCCTCCCCGAGGGGAGGTGACGAGCTGGCGGTTCTTAAGAATAAAGATGATGCCGGGAGGGACATCGGAAGTTGCGGGCACAATGGCATGAAGGCCGAAGGGAGCGTGTTCCACATCGGGATTATCCTGCATGTAGGCCAACAAGTCCAGACGGAACTCATTCAGTCCCAAGTCCATGATATTGATTCCCGTGTCCATGTCCTCCAAGTCCACGACTTCCTCTTGAAGTCGCTGCAGCTGAGTCTTGCGGTAGTCAAGATCCGCCTGCTCCTCGTCGGACAGCAGGACATTACTGTTTCCTGCGCCAGTGATGTTCACACCCGTCATGCGTGCTTCCACACGTCCTTTCAGGCGCAGGTAGTCATCCAGTTCAATGTCAGGCCAGTAGTTCACCAACTGAATCACCTCGTTGCGCGAGCCGATACGATCTACTCGACCGAATCGCTGAATGATGCGCACGGGGTTCCAGTGGATATCATAATTAATAAGGTAGTCACAATCCTGAAGGTTCTGACCTTCGGAAATGCAGTCGGTGGCAATAAGGACGGACAGACCCCTCCCGGCCTCCCCGTAAGGGGAGGAGTTCCAAGCTGGCAGCAATTTGTCGGCTTCTTTGGAGATGGGTGAGAAGAGGGTGAGGATGGTGTTGAAGTCTGCTTTAATGCCTTTGAGGGTACAGCTCACTCCGTCGCCTGTGACAAGTCCTGTGTGCAGTCCAGCCTTTTGCATGATGACAGGAGCGAGGTTCTTGTAAAGGTATTCTGCCGTATCGGAGAAAGCCGTGAAGATGAGGACCTTCTTGTTATCGCCGTTAATGGGATGGGCAAACTTATCCCGAAGGTTCTCCACGAGCATCTGCAGTTTGCTGTCGTGCTCAGGGGTGATGTCTTCAAGCATGGTCAGCAGCAGGGCGATGATTTCTTGGTCGGCTTTCAGGTCGCGCTTCCACGAACGGCAATCCATGTCAGCCAGCGCCACGCGCGTCTTCTTTCCACCCACAAGGAAGTCATTCTCGCTGTCGTCGCCGTCCAGCATACCTTCAAGTGTCAGTAAGGACAGTTTGGCATCCTGCCTTGTTTCCAAGAAAAGGTCAATGGCTCGCAGCGTGTCGTCAATCTGCTCTTTGATGCGTGAGAGTGTCAGTCGGAAGGAATTGACGGAAGACTCCAGACGCTTCAGCAGATTGATGGCCATGAGTTTCTTCAGACCTTTCTCACGTCCAGACATACCGAGGTGCGTGCCTTCGCCATCCTTCTCAATCTCATACTTGTAGCGCATGGACGGCAGGATGTAGTCCGAAGGCGCATAGACTCCTAAGTTCAAATCGTCCAACTGCCCGGAAATCTCCTTGTATGTGATAGCCTCGTCAAGGTCGGTCAGTTTTGGACGCTTTGATATTGGGCGCAGACGTGTCGGGAACTTACCGATGTCTGCCGTATCGTAGTATTTCTCTATATGCTTTCGGCTTCGTGCGATGGTGACTGCATCGAGAACTTGGAAGAAGTCGAATGAAAGCATATCCAACAATTTCTCCGCAGTACGCTCGTTCGGGTCATCTATCTTTGCCCATGTATTATACTGAGTCTGAGCAGAACGGAAGATGTCCTCAATTGGGCGGTCCACATCCAGTTTATCATTGATAAGCTCCTGTCTGCCTTCATAGGCTAATTGCAACTGGTTCTTAAGATCATTGAAGCGGTTGTTGACCGGTGTGGCCGAGAGCATCAATACTTTAGTCCTCACACCTGCACGGATGACTTTATTCATCAGTCGCAGGTAGCGGTTCTCGCGTGGGTTCTCGTCATCCTCGTCAGTTGTAATCTTACCGCCATTGCGGAAGTTATGGCTCTCGTCAATCACGATGAGATCATAATTGCCCCAGTTAAGCAGAGCAAGGTCAATGCCATTGCTCTTTCCCTGCTCACGGCTGAGGTCTGTGTGAAAGAGCACATCATAGCGCATTCGGTCTTTCTCCAAAGGATTGTTCCTGTAGTTGCTCTTGTAGGTGTTCCAGTTTTCATACAACTTCTTAGGACACAAGACGAGTACCGACTTATTACGGTTCTCGTAGTATTTGATGACAGAAAGTGCGGTGAATGTCTTACCGAGACCCACACTGTCCGCAAGGATGCAGCCATTATATGTTTCAAGCTTGTTGATTATGGCTAGTGCAGCATCCTTCTGGAAATTATAGAGTTTATTCCATATCTGTGATGACTTGAAGCCCGTTGCCTCATTCGGCAAAACATCTTCGCTGATGTCCTCCAGGAACTCATTGAAGATGTTGTAGAGCGTGACGAAATAGATGAAGTCCGGCGCATTCTCGCGATAGACATTCTCGATATTCTCGATGATGGCTTCCGTCACATCGGCAAAGTTCTCTTTGTCCAGCCAGAAATCATTGAAGTTCTTAAGGTAGGCATCGCTGATAGGTGACGGGAGACGTTGAATGAGTTGGAAGATGTTGTTGCCGCGCTCACAGCCTAACTCCGTTGTGGTGAACTCGTTGAAGGGCATATAGGTGAAGAGGCCGTCTTCGTTCTTCACATTCAGGAAGCCCGGCATCTGCATCTGAGAGACATTCGTCTTGAAACGAACCTTCTGACGAATCCAGTCTGCACACTCTTTGGCAATGGCACGCTGAGTGAGGTTGTTGCGCAACTTAATCTCGAAGTCGGAGCCATACAGCGTGCGCTCGCGATTCAGCTTTGGAATATAAAACTCCCGCTTCTGTTTTTTCGCCCGTTCCTTGTTGAAGGTTGGGGAGGTGAATATGAAACGCAGTTCGTCAACCTGCTCCAGTTCTTTCTGCAAGGCCTCGAAGGCATAGATGGAGAAAGACGCAGCAGCCATCGACACCTTGGAGCCGTGGCGCAACATCTCTTTGAGGTCATCGATAACCCTCTGAGTGATATTGTCGAACTGTTTCGGTAGTTCCATATAGTTACCGCACGATAAATCATTGGAGCATGCAGACTATATCTTCAGGCTTGCTTACAGGTAATACTAAGAGACCTCAGGACACAAAAGAAGCGCAGTCATGGCTCTTCTCTCGTATCGTGAGGTCCTAGGATTACCTGTAGTACTATAGATATAAGTCATGCCCGCGCTATCACACGGGCACCGGCTGACTTATCCGAGTACTACATTTGTGAAATTTCCTAGGTTTCACGATACTCTGAATAAATAGCTGATGCTATCGTTTTCCAATAAGATTGATCGGGCCCCTCCGCTGAGGTTTCCAGCATCATTATCGACACTTTCAGGCCCTTATCCGCCGCAAAGATAACGATTATTTCGCTATCATCAGCAAAATAAGCGAGAAAAATGTGTTTAATGGATAATATATAATGTATAATGTATAATTGAGGCGAGAAATGTACGAGAAACGCACCGTTTCGCTGTCAAGATGAAGAAAAAGTGAAAAAAGTTTCCTTGAGACAATGACGAAAGGGAAATGACGAAATGAAAATAAAAACTTTTTTTCAAAAATCCACCGAATCCACCGATTGAGAGATGGGGTGAGATGGGATAGATCTTTCCTCTCTCTTGTTTTTATATGCTGTTTGACAACGATAGGGGATAAACTTTTGCTTCCGCGGGCATATTTACGGCTTTCTGCTGAGATAAAGAAATCGAACCCCAAGATTAAAGTTAATCGTCTGTTGAGATACACATGAAATACGTTGTGGTGCACATGTTACACGGTGAGCTTATTGTAAAGCACGTCGTGCTTTAATCTATGAAGCCTGAGGTGATGGAAAATACAAGTGATTCTTAAGGAATTTGGAGTAGGGAGCCAGAAGCTTTACTTCATGTGAAAACGGCTGTGAAATATAGGCGCAAGAGGCTTTGCAACATATTGATTTTCAGAATGCTGAAAAATTGGCAGAGGACACCATCCACAACCAGTATCCGGGATTCACAGTCTCGCAGGGTGCTAAGGTGCAGCTTGGCCGTGTGCTCAGCCGTCGGGGATTCCTGAGCAAGGAGCTGCATAACGGCATCGCCTGCGATGTCATCCCTCTGGCAGCTGCATAAGCGTCATCTCATTGTTTCTCAACGCGAAAGCGTTCTATCTGAATCCCCCGCACTCACCTTGCAATCGGTGGATGCGGGGGATTTTTGAAAAAAAGTTTTTTTTTCATTGTAAATACCGCTGCTCGATGACGTTCCAGTCGATGATCTGCCAGAGGGCGGCGAGGTGGTCGGGACGGCGGTTCTGGTAGTCGAGATAGTAGGCGTGTTCCCAGACGTCAAAGGTGAGGAGGGGCTTCAGGCCGCGCTGGAGGGGGTTGGCGGCATTGGGCTCCTGGGTGATGACGAGGTGGCCGTCGGGGTTGGCGGAGAGCCATACCCAGCCGGAGCCGAAGAGGGTGGCGCCTTTCTTTTGGAACTCGGACTGGAAGTCGGCGAAGGTGCCGAAGTCTCGGGTGATGGCTGCAGCGAGCTGGCCCACGGGCTGGTTTTCGGCCTTGGGGGCACAGAACTGGGAGAAGTAGAGGTTATGGTTCAAGATCTGTCCGGCGTTGTTCAGCACGGCGCCGTCTGCCTGCACCACGATGTCTTCGAGCGTCAGCCCTGCCCACTGGGATTCGGGCAGGAGAGCATTGAGGTTATTGACGTAACCGGCAAGGTGCTTGCCGTGGTGGACGGCGAGGGTCTGACGGCTGATGACGGGCTCCAGGGTTTCGGGGGCGTAGGGCAATGCCACAAGATTGAAGGGTTGGCTCATGATGGATGATTAATAGTTTTCGGCCTTGATTTGGAAGTAGCTCTGGGGGTGGTTGCAGGCGGGGCATACCTCGGGGGCCTGCTTGCCGATGACGATGTGGCCGCAGTTGGCACACTGCCAGATGACGTCGCCGTCGCGGGAGAAGACGATGGCGTCCTGGATGTTCTTCAGCAGCTTGCGGTAGCGCTCTTCGTGGTGGCGCTCGATGGCTCCCACGAGTTCGAACTTGGTGGCAATCTCATCGAAGCCTTCCTCGCGGGCTTCCTTTGCCATGCGGTCGTACATGTCGGTCCATTCGAAGTTCTCGCCGTTGGCGGCGTCTTCGAGGTTGGTGAGGGTGTCGCTGATGCCGCCGTTGAGGTATTTGTACCACAGCTTGGCGTGCTCTTTCTCGTTGGCAGCGGTCTCCTCGAAGATGGCGGCGATCTGCACGTAGCCGTCCTTCTTGGCTTTGGATGCGAAATAGGTGTACTTGTTGCGAGCCATGCTCTCGCCGGCGAAAGCCTCCATGAGGTTCTTTTCGGTCTTGGTTCCTTTCAGTTCTTTCATTGTTGTAGGGTTTATTGGGTGTGTAGTTATTGTTTTCAGCGCCCAAAGTTACGGTTTTTCTCCGGTATCTGGTGCATGGAGGGCGGCGAAGTAGGCCGCTGTGGATAAAGTTTTAAGAATTGTTTGCAAATCAGGCCTCGAGGAGGGCGACGATGGCTCCGCAGAGGAGGCAGGGAATGAGACCGAGTGCCATGCCGATGCAGGTCTGCACGAGGTGGTAGCGTTTCTGGTGGTAGGCGGCGTCCATGTGTTCTGTGCCCGGTAGTCGCACGCGCTTCATGTTGGCGAAGAGCACCCAGTCGAGGATCAGGCAGTCGTACCAGTCGACGACGAGCCAGAGTCCGTAGCTGGCGAGGAAGGCGGAGAGGAAGTCGTCGGCGCCGGCCAGCAGTGCCAGCCCCACGAAGATGGCAACGGCGAGGAGCAGCGCGAAGCTTTTCTTCAGCAGCACGGTCTTGGAGAAGAATTCGGAGGGGATGCGGGGGTGGGTCTTGAAATATTCTTCCTGGATGTCCTTCGGATAGTCATGGATCCACCACTCGGGATTCTTGCAGAGGGGAATCAAGATGGCGAGTGTGAAGACTATCACACTCGCCACGCATTCAATAAAATAGGTTGTCCAATTCATCATGAGTATTTTGGAAATCTTCGACTTACATTTCTATGACGGGTTTCACATCGTAGCTGTAGGTGTGGGTGATAACCGATGGTTTATCGATGTGGTTTACTCCGAGGTCGGTGGGCTGTATCATAGCTGTTTCCTGGGTGGACATGCAGCTGGTGGTGAACAGACTTGTGATGATTACGCCAATGATAGCAATGTTCTTCGTTTTCATAATTGTAGGGTTTTTAGAGTTTGACTTCTTGTTTTGTTTCATCTTTCTTGATGTTCTTTGTCCATTAGATGCAGGACTCGGTGGGTTTATTACACGAAAACGAAACTTTTTTTATTTTTTCTCTGTTTCCTCTATTTCGTCGATGATGTTCTGTGCGGCATTCACAGCCTTGCGGTGGTAGAGGTATCCAACGCCTCCTCCGATGGCGGCACCGATGATGATGGGGAGGCACATGAACCAGGGATTGATGCCTTCGGGTGCATACTGCCAGGCGAATTCGTAGCAGGCCCAGGCGAGCCATGGGATGATGAGGATGGGTGCCATGTAGTGCAACCAGTCGTCGTATTGCTTCTTGAACTTGGCCATCACGCGCGCCACGGTGGAGAAGTCGTCGGTCATGAAGTTGAGCTTTTCCACGGGACGGTGGATGTAGAAGGTGGCGGCGACGCAGAAGAGCATCATCAGGCAGGTGATTATGGTGAAGCTCAGGCTCCACATGTGGGTGTAGTAGCAGTAGGGATAGATGATCAGTGAGAAGATGGCGGCTCCTATTCCCACTCGCTTGGTGTAGCTGATGGTGTTGCTCCGGGTCTTCATTGTCTCGCGCAGCAGGCGGTCGCTGACGATTTCCTGTTTCTGCAATTGTTCCTTGAGGATGGCAAACTGATTGCGCATTTCCTCGAAATTCTTTTCTTCCATATTCTTGTAATTTATTTGTTTGTTTCGCTCGCTTTGCTTGTTCATGAAGTTAAAGAAGTTTTTCCGCTTCGCGGAGGAAGTTATATCACTATGTGACGGAAGTTATCTAAGTCTTTTTCTTTCATGACCTGCGAAAGGTAATTATTAATGTTTCAATTTTTCAATCTTTCAATTTCTTCAACTGTTCTTTGATGCGGAAGAGTTTTACACCGACGTTCTGCGGGGTGATTCCCATAACGGCACCGATTTCGTCGTAGCTCATGCCTTCGAGCCACATCATGACGAGTGCTCTGTCGACCAGTCCCAGTTTGCCGATGCGCTGGTGCAGAATGCGTACCTGGGTGCTGTTGGGGTCGTTGTCCTCGAAGAAGTTCACATTCATGTTCAGGGGGACTTTCTTCACCTCTTTCTTTTTCTTTCGCTCCTGCAGGAGGCATGTGTTGAGGGCTACTCGATAGATCCACGTGCTAATCTTGCTTTCTTCGCGGAAGTTGTCGATACCTTTCCACATGTTGATCAGCGTCTCCTGAAAGAGGTCGTTGACTTCGTCTTCGTCCTGGGAGAACATATAGCATACGGTGTAGATGGTGCTTTTGTTTTCCCGTACTAACTGGGTAAAATACTCTTCTTGTTTCATCTTTTTGTTGGTTGTTTTAACCCTTAGATGCAGGATGCTGCACAAAAATTACAAGAATACAGAAAATTTTTTCGATTTTTTTTGCAAGCGAAGCTTGAATAAGAAGTTATGTCGCTTTGCGACGGTAGTTATAAAGGAAGTTATGTCGCTTTTGCGGAGGAAGATAGGTGGCCTGCGTCCCTTGGCCACAGAACTTCGTTAACTTCCGACTCCTTCTTCCTCCATATCATCATCAAGCCTTCCGTTCCAGAGGTATTTCTTGGTCTCGCGGGCCGCGACGCCACTGAGCAGGATGAGTGCCACGAGGTTGGGGATTGCCATGAGGGCATTCATCGTGTCGGCAACGTTCCAGATGATATCGAGGCTGATGATGCTGCCGAAGAAGAGGGCGATGATATAGAGCATACGGTAGAAGCGGTTGATGTGCTGGTGCTCGATGTAGTTGACAGCACTCTCGCCGTAGTAGCTCCAGCCGAGAATCGTGCTGAAGGCGAAGGTCAGGATGCCGAAGGTGAGCAGCGGGGCTCCCACATAGGGAATTTTGGAGAACGCCACCTTGGTCAGGGCAGCACCGTCGGCATAGGAGATATCGGGGTAGGCGAGGATACTGCTGACGAGCACCAGGCCGGTGAGGGCGCAGATGATGACGGTGTCCCAGAAGGTGCCGGTGCTGCTGACGAGGGCCTGGCGCACGGGGTTGCGTGTCTGTGCGGCTGCCGCCACAATGGGTGCGCTGCCCATGCCGCTCTCGTTGGAGAAGAGTCCGCGTGCGATGCCATAGCGCGCTGCCATCATCACCGATGCCCCCACGAAACCGCCTCCTGCCGCCGAGGGGTTGAACGCTGACTTCGCAATGAGCTGTACGGCGGGCCACACGTAGCTGCCGTTCATGCATAGGATGACGATGCAGCCTACCACATAAAGGAGTGCCATAAAGGGTACGAGGAAGGTGCAGACGCGGGCTATGGACTTCACGCCGCCCATGATGACGAGTGCCGTGAGCACGCAGATGAGTAGTCCCACCAACGACGTGGAGACGCCGAAGGTCTCGTGGGCCAGCAGCGCGATGGAGTTGGCCTGCACGGTGCATCCGATGCCGAAGCTGGCGAGGGCGGTGAAGGCTGCGAAGAGCAGTGCCAGCCATTTCATGCCCAGTCCGTGTTCCAGGGCGTACATGGGGCCTCCGTAGGTGCGGCCGTCGTCGCCCTTGACGCGGTACTTCACAGCCAGCAGACCCTCGGCATATTTCGTGGCCATGCCGAAAATACCCGTGAGCCAGCACCACAGCACGGCACCGGGTCCGCCCAGGGCTACTGCCGTGGCCACGCCGACGATGTTACCGGTTCCGATAGTGGCCGCCAGCGCTGTCGCCAGGGCTCCGAACTGCGAGACGTCGCCGGTGGCCCCTTTATCCTTCTGCACGGAGAGGCGGATGCCCGTCAGCAGTTTGCGCTGCGGCACTCGCAGCCGGATGGTCAGAAACACGTGTGTGCCCAGCAACAGGATAACCATGGGCCAGCCCCAGAGTACGGAGCTGAGCAGGGAGAAGAAATAATTGATAGCTTCCATTTGTGGAGGTTTTAAGAAGTTATGTAGCCTTTGGCCACGGATGTTGAAGAAGATATTGGAGTGTTATGTCTTTTCTCCGAGCACACACCAGCGGATGAGGGGGATGCGGCGCAGGAGAGCGTAGGTCAGGGGAGAGAGGGTGAAGACGGCAAGGGTGAGAATCAGATACATAGCCACGGGAGGCCACGCGGTATAGAACTTCATCAGGTAGGCCAAGCCTGCAACGAACAGGTAGTGAACGATATAGATTCCGAAACTGGAACGGGTCATGTGGGTCGCGAAGCGACCTGTACGGTCGAAGCAGGCTCTGAACCAGCCCATCATGGCGAGGCACATCAGCCAGCTGTAGAGGCAATGAAGGGGGCGTCCCAGGTATTCCGGCGTGGTGTTGTTCTCGCCGAAGGTGGATGTAACGAGTAGTGCGGCGACCACCACCGCGCCTGCCATCAGCGGCATCCATGCATTCTGCACCTTCTCCTGTATGGTATTGTGGGAGAATACGAAGAATCCGAGCAGGAACGGTACCAAATAGAAGAACGGCTTGTAGAGGTTGTAGATACCGGTGAGGATGGTCTTTGCATCGGGCGCTATCACCGCTGGGGGGGTGATGAGAGTCTGCATTCCCAACCAGCAGAGAACGCCCAGAAGGATGATCGTCGTGGTGTTTGCCTTTCCACACCAGTTCCACAGCTTGTCCCTGCTGTCGAGTTTCCGTAGTACCAGCAGTACCAGACACAGCACCCACAGCAGCTGGATAAACCACAGCGGCCCGATTCCATTCAGCGACCACCCGAGGTATTTGAATGGTTGCGGCACGTCGGCCAGCTTGTCTGTTCCCTGTATATGTGTGTTGAAATAACCCGCCATCCATTGGAAGACAAATAGTCCAATAGTTGCTGGAACCATCAACTTGCGGGTGCGGCCACGGAACCACTCGCGGCCCGACTGTCGCTGCAACGCGTAGCGGGCGCTGACGCCTGCCAAGAGAAACAGCAGGGGCATGATCCAGGGATAGAGGACATACATCACCACATCCTGGTACTGGGGTCCGTCGCCGAAGCCGCCCGTTCCGCCAATGACTCCTTTATTATTAAAGATGTATATGACGTGGAAGAACAGCACCAGCAGCACCGTCGTCCATCGCAGATTATCCATCCAGTGTTTTCTCATCATCATCTTCATATTATTCTATGTGGGTTCTATAAATTAGCTTTGGATAGCTTTGAGGCTATTTGCGAGCAGATTTCCTTTCAAGGCCGAAGGGGCGTAGCGGGCTACGTTCCAAGGACTTGGAAGAAAAGATGCCGAAAAGAGGCCAAAGCGAACAAAGATAATTCATAGAGAATTTATTAATTAATAGAACACACCTCTATACTTTCTGTACTTCTGCCAGGCCTCCTGCACCTCCTCCGGGCCGTCTCCGCCATCGAAGAACTCCACCTGACAGTCTTCGCGGAAGGGCGACCAGTTGCCGCAGATGATGCCATCGCGAGCAACGATGGGCTGGAAGATGCCGCGGTTGTTGTGAGCACGGTGCTGGTGTTCCGGGGGCAGCGAGATGTCGCGGGACTTGTAGCCGATGAGGTATTCGTCGTAGGGCGGAATCAGCAGGTACTGCCCTTTGCGGAAGCCCCGTGTGCGGCAGTCCTCGGTCAGGTAGAAGTCGCGTCCTTGGTACCTCTCGAGGTGGAGGGCGTCGCCCAGTAGTGCAATGCCCTTGCGGCAGTCGCTGATGTTCAGTCCCGACCACCAGACGAAGTCCTCCAGCGTTGCCGGCTGCCGGCTCTGGAAATACTTGCGGGCGAAGCGCATCAGGGCTGCATCCCTGTCTGTCTGAGCCGGTCGGGCACCCACTTTCTTCTCCGCGAGCGCATAGGTGGCTTTCATCGGAAGCAGGTCGCCGCTGCAGAGAGTGCCGGTGAACTCCGACATCCGGATATGGTATGACAGGCGGTGGTCGTCCATCCGGATGTCACGTTCCGCCAATGCCCGGACGAAGTCCTCCTTGGTCGCGCTCCCCCTGTCGGCAGCCGTCTGGGCAAGGATGTCACGGATGCGCAAATACTCCTCGTCGGGAATCGAGATCTTATTACTGCTCATCCACCCCTTGGTGACGCTGATGGCCTTGGGCGCACAGAGCTCTGTCATCATCCAGTAGTCCTCAGCTGCTACCAGCTGCCACGTGCCTCGCATCAGATGCAGACGGATGATGCGTCCGCTGTCGAAAGCCTCCTTGAACGCTTTCGCCAACGGCTTGCGGGTCCGCATCTCCACAGCCCATCGCATCATGCGATATTCCTGTGCCTGCATGGCACCCATGTGGCCGACCACCTCGGCAGGATCGCTGAACTGAGGTGCCACAAGCTGCTGGTTGAGAAGACGGAGGGCTACTGCATTCATAGTTCTATTTCCCGAATCGGTTGATGATGAATTGCCAGGCGGCGTCCTTGTCGTTGAGGTCGACTTCAATATCTGGCTGCAAGCACGTGTCATCGACCGTGGCAGCATCCGGCCGGGCGAAGAATTTGCATGAGATGCTGCCCAGTACGCCGGTGTTTGGCAGACGATAGGGGAGCACTTCGCCATAGTGTGAGGGTGAGAAGGTGGAGGTGGTGCCGATGATTGTTCCCACATGATGGTCACGGGCGTTGGTCAGGAGCATGCCGGCACTGCTGTAGGTCTTCGGTCCCATGACGAATACCACTTGTCCCTCGAAGAGTTTGGGCTGTTGGAAGTCGGCTGGGATCTTGGGCGAAGGCATCTGATAGAGCTCGTCGGCGTGTCCGTCGTCTTCCCAGCTCTTCTTGGCTACGGCAATCCTGGGATTATACATGGCCATGAGATCGGAGAAACGGAGGTAGGTGGTGAAGAACGTCATTTCGCTCAGCGGATACAGGTGCATGAACAACAGGTCGCAGAGTCCGCTGCTGCCTCCGCCGTTGTACTGCACATCGACCACCAGCGTCTGGATGCCATCTTCTTCCATTCTGGCAAACATGTTGTCAAGGAACGACGGGAATGGGGCGTCGGCGGCATTCACGCATTGGTTGAACTGCAGATAACAGATGCCTTGCTCAGGGAAAAGCTGATAGTCGTAGAAGGAGGAATGGGGACGCATGATGTGCTCTCTGTCGATGGCGCCAGTACCTGATTCCTGCTGGTTATCAGTCTTTTGCTTCTTGCGCTCGCTGAGGCGGGTCGTTGTTATGAGGTCTGTGTGTTTGTCGCGCAGCGGGCCCAGCACCTCGATGAGTACATCGGCGAAGTCCTCGTCCGTCTCTAAGGTTGAGCAACGTTCTAAGAGTGCCGGTTTCTTGGCGAACCACTCCTCGCGCCTATCGGGCTTGATGTAATAAGGATGTGTGGCGGCCACCATATCCATAAAGAGGATGGCGTCCTTCTGATACTTGTTGCCTGCCTGATACTCGCCAGAAGCCTGATAGGCCGAATCGTTGAGGACCTTGAACTGACTCGGATCCTGAGCCTTTGTCGTCTGCCATCCTACCACGAGGAGCAGCAATGAGATAAGAATCTTCTTCATTTCTTGTTCAGATTTTTGTTTGTACTCTTTTTCTTATCATTTTGGATACCTACTTACCATGACTGAATAGACAAAAAGTGACCCTGAAATCATTACCTCAAATACGATGTCACCTTAGACTCTGCTCTTGCTGTTCATTCATTTCTGTGAATCTTGCAATCTTTCGACCATCACGGTAGACCGTCTCAAAGAACATCTTTTCAGGTCGAACCCAATACTGCTTATCGCCATAAAGAGCTTGATAGATGACCATTCTCTCCTTGGTCTCGGAGTCGAAAGCCGTGCGGACGTAGCGGTAGTGACCACCCTTGAAGTGCTGGAAGTATCGGATGCCGTTTTCTGGCAAGGGAAATACCGCCAGCATTTGCTCGGCCAATGGTACGTACCAGTCACGGACTTCCTCTGCTGTCGGGGTGTGACCTCCGGGGAAGTGGAACGAATGGGTATAGTGCTCCAGGAAGAGTGGCTCAAAATGTGCCAACGTGTCTTGTTCGCCGAACAAACCCCAGACGCGGTCTTTGTAGTAGGGATTACAGTAATTAAACTGGATGGCCTCCAATTCAGCAAACTCATCAATCAAGGATTCGTGGATGCAGAAGTCCTGCTTTCCGTCCTTTCGTGGAGATTTATACTGATGTTTACCAATGCGTTGCTTCAGGAACTCCGTCATTTGGAAATGTGGATTTCCGAGCAAAGCAGGAATACCCACGATGGGAGCCACCATCTGAGCATAGAACGAACCGCAACTGTTGCCCACCAAAAGGTCAGGTTTCTCGCGGTCAATCAGTTCACGGATGAACTCGAGAGCCTCTTTCGGATGCATCGGAAGGTCAGGCATAAGCACTTCAATACGCCTCTCGAAGGACTCGCGCAATGCCAAGGCTGGCACGCACTGACCACTGGCAAAAAACCCGTGAAGGAACAATATCTTCTTCATATCACAGAATGATTATAAACCAAGCAACACTCGAAAGCATCTTACAAAAAAATAAGGAAAAGGGTGATGATTCCTGTATTAATCAGATCAGCAAACATGGCTCCAATGATTGGAACTATGAGGAAGGGCTTGACGTGCCCACCTCAGGACACACCCATAATTTCATCTTGTAAAACCTGAAGGAACCTGACGGCCTGGGCGCCGTCCATCTGTGCGTGGTGGAACTGGAACGAGAGGGGTAGGGTGGTCTTGAACCAGCCTTTGCGATATCTGCCCCACGCTAAGAACGGGTTGTTGTATCGTCCGGAATACTGATTGACGATGCAGTCCAGCTCCGTTTGCGGCAACGCCGACGTACCTACAATCATGCAGTCCTCCAGTGCCGTGCTCTTGCAGGTCTTCGCAGCCTGGCAGGTTATTTCCAGGTAGTCGGCATTGAACTGCCGGAGGTCGTCGGAAAAGGGCACGTCGCACAAGGTGATGCCGCCCTTCACATTCTGCACAATGATGTTGATGGCAAGCCGGTCGTAGCGGTACAGCCGTCCGTCGGCGGGCAGCAGAAAGAACTCTTCGACCTGACCCGCGGCCTTGCCGATGCACCAGCTCATCAGCATCGTGAATTTCATTCCTGTGCGCTTGCTGACTTTCACCAGACGACCGACATCCAGCGTCTTCACCAGCGTCACCATCGGATTCGGCGATGACATCCACAGCTCGAAAGCCTCTGCGCGCGAGGTTTCCTGAGGATTGATTTCCTGTTTCATGATTTGTGTAAATTATTATCAGACAGAAGCCTGCGTTTCAGGGTAGGGAAGAATCGGCACGTCGAGCGACAATAGTCCTCGTATTCCTCGCCGAAGTCACGGCGCAGCCGGCGCTCTTCACTCAACACCTGCACCAGCATGATGGTGAAGAAGAGAATCCAGACGAGCCACGCCTGCCAGCACCACAGCCACACGCCGATGCCCGCCAGATAGATGAGTGTGCCGGTGAGCATGGGGTTGCGGTTGATGCGATAGGGGCCGTCGGTCATCAGGTGCTGCGTGCGTGGCGCCACCTCGTGTCCGAAGGCATCCATCGGGTTGCCCTTGCCCCATCGCTTCATATAGACGATCGTCCATACGCTCAATGCCAGTCCGCTGAGCATCAGCAGTCCCGTGGCCGCAGCCCTAATGGCACCGATATGTTCCAGTTTCGGCATCCCTGATGCCAGCCACATCACTGTCGGCAGCAGTGCCACAAAGAGCAGGCCGCCCAGCAGATAACCTAATATTTCACGAATTGATAATCTCATAGATTTTACGATTTCACGATCATCTTTATTGGACGATTTTACGATTTCACGGACCTCACGATTTGATATTTTTATTATTTTACGGACCTCATGATTTGACGATTGCGCCTGCAAATATACGGCTTTTCTGCCGAAATCAGCACCAATAACAGGTAAAATGCATCTTGCGGGGTGGTGCAAACGTTATTTTTGTGTATTTCCCCCGTTTTTCCCCTTTTTTTGCGTCCATCCTTCACTTTTTCTACAATTTTCTTGGTCAGTTCGCAGAAAAGACGTACCTTTGCGCCGTCAAAAATGCCAAGGGGCGAAAATCCCAAAGCCCGTACTGCTGCGCTTGTGGTGGAATTGGTAGACACGCCAGACTTAGGATCTGGTGCCGCGAGGCGTGTAAGTTCGAGTCTTATCAGGCGTACAATGACTGATGTCAGGCGTAGATTTTGACAACATAATGAGTCGGCATAGCTCAGCTGGTTAGAGTATCACCTTGACATGGTGGGGGTCCTTGGTTCGAGTCCAAGTGTCGACACAAAAGTTACAGAGACCATTTTCGATGGCCTCTGTTTTTTTTGTCTGCCCCGGAATGTCTTCTTCTTCCTTAGCAGCCCATTCGCCATAAATCTTCAGGCCTTTCTCATATTTTCTGCTGTTTTTCTTGGCGGGTTCGCAGAAAAAGGGTAATTTTGTGCCGGAAAAGTTACCTAAACCATAAAAAATATCTGAGATTATGAAAAAATTTTTCTTTTTAACATTGCTGGCTGCCTGCTGTGTGCTGGGAGCCGTAGCACAGAACATTTCCATCACTAAAGCCCGCTTCCATCAGGGCGACGACATGAACTGGGCAAAGCCCGAGGCTGCTGATGCCGACTGGGGCGAAATGGACATTACCAAGACTTGGGATGACCAGGGCCATCAGTTCAACAACACCTTCGTGTGGTACCGTATCCACCTGACCATTCCCAGTTCGCTGATGAAGGGCGTGGATCAGCAGAAGACCGTGGTCTTCGAACTGCCCAGCGCTGATGATGCCGACGAGACCTACCTCAATGGCAAGCTTATCGGTAAGACCGGCCGCTTCCATGGTGACCAGGGAGGTTACCAGTCGGCATGGAATGCCCGCCGCAGCTACTCGGTAGATGCCAAGTCGGGCGGTATCCGCTGGGATCAGGAGAATGTCATCGCCGTGCGCGTGTATAATGCAGGCGAGCCTGGCGGTCTGTTCGGCCGTCCCCTCACCGTGCGCGTTCCCAATATCACCGACGGACTGAGGATGCAGTTCACCGAGGCTCCCGACGGAAAGGAGCCCCTGTGCACCCTGGAGCTGAACAACGAATATCCCGCTAATCAGGTGGGAACAGTCACCTTTAATATTATCAACCGCCAGACAGGCGCCGTCCAGGGAACCCTCACCCGTAAGGTTACGGTGCGCAAGGGCAAACCCGTGACCCTCACTCTCCCCTACGACAAGACGGAACGTTATCTGGCCAGCGCCAAATATGTAGATGCCAAGAGCGGCAAGTTCGTCGAGCGCCAGCGTCCGCTGAAGTTCTTGCTCACGCCTCCCGCCCCCGCCACTCCGCGCTTCAACACCCCCGCCGTCTTCGGCGTACGTCCCGGCTCGCCGGTCATCTTCCGTTTCGGCGTCTCGGGTGAGAAGCCCATCAAGATTACTGCCGCCAACCTGCCCGAGGGCCTCAACCTCACCGAGGAAGGTGTGCTCAGCGGTAGCATCAGACGTCCCGGCGACCTCGCCTTCACCGTCACCGCAGAAAACGCCAAGGGCCGCGCCCAGCAGCAGTTCACGCTGAAGGTAGGCTCGAAGATTGCCCTCACCCCGCCCATGGGCTGGAACTCCTGGAACTGCTGGGCTCTCAGCGTCTCGCAGGAGAAGGTGATGTCCTCCGCCCAGGCACTTATCGACAAGGGCCTGGCAGACTACGGTTACTGCTACATGAATATCGACGACGGTTGGGAAGCTGCCGAGCGCAACCCCGACGGCACCATTGCCGTGAACGAGAAGTTCCCCTCGATGAAGGCACTCGGCGACTGGCTCCACGAGCGCGGACTGAAGTTCGGTATCTACAGCTCGCCCGGCGACTTCACCTGCGGCGGATACCTCGGCTCCATCGACCACGAGCAGCAGGATGCAGAGTCCTACAACAGCTGGGGCATTGACTACCTGAAGTACGACTGGTGCGGCTACGGCCGTGAACACGCCAAGGAGAAGGACAAGGGTGTGGCTTCCTACGTGCGTCCCTACCTGCTCATGCAGAAACACCTGCGCGACCAGCCCCGCGACATCTTCTACAGCCTCTGCCAGTACGGTATGGCAAAGGTCTGGGAGTGGGGTCGCTTTGTGGATGCCAACAGCTGGCGCACCACCGGTGATATCAACGACTCCTGGCGTTCGATGTATGATATCGGTTTCCGTCAGCAGGCAGGTCTTGCTCCCTACGCCGCTCCCGGCCACTGGAACGACCCCGATATGCTGATTGTGGGTAAGGTAGGATGGAGCTCGAACCTGCGCGACAGCCGCCTGACGCCCGACGAGCAGTACACCCATATCACCCTCTGGACCTTGCTGGCTTCGAATATGCTCATCGGATGCGACATCGCACAGATGGACGAGTTCACGATCAACCTGCTCTGCAACAACGAGGTGAATGCCATCAATCAGGACCTGCTCGGACAGCAGGCCGACCGCGTCGTGGAGGCTGGTGACATCCAGATCTGGGCACGTCCGCTGGCCGACGGCAGCCACGCTGTCGGAATCTTCAATGTGGGCAGCAAGGACCTGAAGGTGAACTTTGCCGACTACCTGCAGGCTATGGGCATCAGCCAGCTGCAGAGTGCCCGCGACCTCTGGCGCCAGAAGGACCTGAACCCCAGCAGCCTGCAGTGGGTTATTCCTACGCACGGGTGCGAATATCTGAAGATTAGATACTAAGATTCACACAGACCCTCCCCCCTGCTTTGTCCGCCCTCGTCATAGGAGATATGCCTCGGTCGTTCGGGGACGATTGACATTCAGTCAATCGCCTATTACCCTCACAACCCTGTAGGGAGGGAGTAATTACCGTCAAGAACAGAAACAGGCAGCTAATCAGCAGAGATTATGATTAAGAAATTTATTATCTTTCTTTATACAATCTTTTCTATCGGACTTCTATCCGCACAAGTAATTACTCCCCTCCCTGTAAGGGAGGGGCAGGGGGGAGGGTCTGAGCCCTCTTTTTCTTGGCAAGCGAAGGTGGACACCATCTGGCCTGCCCGCCACTATCGCGAGCTGTATGGCGACTGGCAGGGCGACCGAATGTCAAAGACCTGGATAGACTGGAGCTATCCCGAGGGAACCATCGTCGTCTATGGACTGCACTTCCCCACAGGCCACGCACGCGCCGATGCCCTCTTCCAGTGCAAGGAGGGCAAGCGGGTGACCTTCAACGTCCGTATCGTACATCCGCAGACGGGGACTGTCGTCCTCGAGACCTCGGCCACCAGCACCAAGACTTCGGGCGCCGAGCAGCGTCTGGAGATCATGCCCGATACGGAGATGCCCTACGACGGTTGGTACCGTTTCGAACTCACCTGCCCCGACGGGCAGAACACCCTCAGCCGCCTGAACCTGCTCCTCTTCCAGCGCGAATCCACGCTGAACATCACCGACTCCGAAATCTTCATGGCACCCAGTGTGCATCTCTGGTGGGCATCCACCGTTCCGGGCGCACCTTCGGGTCAGTCCTACGACTGGACCTACCTCGAGGTGATGTATCCTTCGGAATACCGCCACGTGGCCACCTATCTGATGTCCATAGGTACGGATGTGGGATACTCGGGAATCCAGATGCCCACCCGTGCCGACGGTTCCTACGGCAACAGCGTCCTCTTCTCGGTCTGGGACGAGGGCGACGTGGAGCAGGACCGCAACCTGCCCGAGCACATGCGTTCGGCCGCCGTGGATGTCGGTCCTGGAACCTATGCCACCCGCTTCGGCGGAGAAGGCACCGGCTCCAGCATCCGCTATTATGCCGACACACTCTGGCAGTTTGACCACTGGATACAGTTCCTGTTCAACGAACGTCCCGAGCGCACGCAAATCACCACCACCGACTCCAAGGGACGCCAGAAAGTCATCGACTACGAGAGCACCCTGCAGTCGATGTGGTACAAGAACGCCGAGGACAAGGAGTGGCGATACATCGGCACCCTGCGCCGCGCCAACGACTACCGCATGACCTCGGGGATCTATTCCTTCCTCGAGAACTACGGCAACGGGGGAGGAGAGTTCCTGCATCGCTGCTACTTCCGCAACGGAGCCATGCGCTCTGCCGCCAGCGGGAAATGGTATGCCCTGAACAAGGCGGGCTACGGCAACACCCAGAACAACGGCAAACGCGAGTCGCGCTATGACTTCGGCCACGGCGTCACCGGACTCTATGAGAACACCTTTTACCTCGAGACTGGAGGATACATGGGCACCCGCGACAGCGCCGACTCCTACCGGGCGCCGGAACAGGGAAAAATGCCCTGGGTAGATACCATAGATATCGACCGCCTGCAGGCGCGCATAGACCTCGCCGTGACCCACAACCGCGCCAAGAGTGCCCGCTCGGATATCGAGGCCGCGCGCGTCGTCTCCGATCCCGCCACCTGGGAACTCACCGCCTACACCGACGAGGAGACCGTGGGCGAGGGCGACAACGGACGGGCTGCCTTCATCCTCGACGGAGACCTCACCACATACTACCACAACAAGTGGAAGAACGGCACGGCAACCTTCCCGCACACCTTCACCTTCGATGCCGGCCAGCCCGTCACGGTCAGCAGCATAGAACTCTACCAGAGTCGCGACAACAACTATCGAGCCAAGCAGCTGACCGTCTTCGTCTCCGAGGACGGCAAGCAGTTCCAGGCCGCCACCAGCCGTCTGGAAGTCGAAGACTCCGACCACCCCACCGTGCTGCTCGATTCCGCCATCACCTCCCGTTATTTCCGTCTGCGGTTCAACACCGGCTACGGCACCAACCTCGTCATCAACGAGCTATACTTCAAGCACGAGTACCGCCTCGAAGACCTGTTGGCGCTGGCACAGAAAACCATCGATGAATCCGACCATTTCGACGGTTATGCACCCGCCGACCTGCAGCGGCTCGTCGCCATCTACGACGAGGGACGCTGCACGGATATCGAGGCGTTGCGCACCGCACTGGAAGAGGTGGCAGACAATGCCCTGCCGCTCACCTATGGACTGGTGCAGAAGACCGAGCACCTGACCTCCTTCAATGCCTACCAGCTCCACACCACCAACGGACGGGGCGACCTTGTGGCTACGGAGGACGGACAGCTGACGGTCGTCGGCGCCACCGACGGGAGTGCCCTCGAGGCCTACCTCCAGCCGACCAGCGTCACCTCGCTCTACAACAACTGGCTCGTGCTGCGCTCCGAGACCTTTGAGGAATACTACCTCTATAACCTCGGCGCACGAAAGTTCCTCAGCGTCAGCAAGACCGCCGGACCCGAACTCTCCGATGTGCCCGTGGCCTTCAGCCTCGCTGCCAGCGGAAAAGGCTATACCCTGACGGCCGCGAAGAACGTGGTGGTCGTGGATGCCGCCAAGGAAGCCGCCGTCAGCCGCAGTACCACCACCAGCAAGGCCGCCGTCTTTGAACTGCGCAACAACTACGCACTGACACCTCCCAACGACGAAGTCCTCAGCCTGCTGCGCACCTCCGAACAGCAGCTGCACCCCGAGGCCGCCTTTGCAGGACTGCTCCAGCAGGCTGCCAAGACCTACTCCAAGGCCTTTGTCACCACGATGGATGCCGACACCAAGCTCATACGCTCCTCCTCCGCCCTCAGCTCCAATGTCAACTCCACGCAGCAGGAGGCCCACAACCTCGCGAAACTCGTCGACGGCAAGACCAGCACCTACTGGGAATCCTGGTATTCCGGCATCTCGTGGCCCAGCAGTCCCGGCTACGTGCAGGCCAAGCTCACCACCGCCGTTCCCGCGTTTTACCTCACCTTCACGCCCTCGCAGAGCGCACAGTATGGCAAGTCCGATATCCCGTCGGAAGTGCGCATCTACACCTCCACCTCCACCACCGGCTTCAGCCTCGTCAGCGAGATCAACGAGGGCCTGCCGACAGACATCGATCAGGTCTATACCTCGCCCGTGATCTTCAGCGGACAGGACATCCGCTATGTGCGGATGGAAGTGCTGTCCACCCTGGAGAACCGCGACGGCGGACGAGTCTTCGCCATGAGCGAGATGCAGATACACCCCGCCATCATCGATGAAGAAGCATCGCTCTACTGCCAGCGGCCCTGGGTGAAAGAAGCTGTGGATGCGCTCAGTCAGGAAGTACAGTATATGAACGATGTCATCCAGGCCAAGACCGTCACCTCCGAGGATGCCGACCGTCTGCAGGCAGCCATCGACCGTGCCGAGGCCTCGTACCTCGACCCGACGGGCATCAGCGAGCTGGCACGTCCCGAAGTCGCAAGTGGCGCATCCGCCAACAGCCCATCCCTCCGCCGTTCCCTCCTCGACCTCACCGGCCGTCCCGTCGCCGCTCCCCACTCCCCCGGAATCTATATCCGCGACAGAAAGAAGGTGGTGGTGAAGTGAATTCGGACACGAATTCACGGAATCACGGAATTACGGAATAGCGGAATTGCGGAATCACGAACATCTATATTTCACGAATTCACGAACATCTAAATTTCACGATTTCACGAATTCACGGATTTTACGATTTATTCTTGAGCTCTTGAGCTCTTAAACTCTTAAACCCCTTAAACCTCTTAAACTCCTTAAACCCCTTAAACTCCTTAAACTCCTTAAACTCTTAAACTCCTTAAACTCCTTAACTCCTTAAACCCAAATTCCCCCTTCCCCCTTGCTCTCCCCCCTCTCCACCCCCCTCTATGTGATGGCCAAGCCCGTCGGCTCGCTCTGCAATCTCGCCTGTGAGTACTGCTACTACCTCGAGAAGAGCAAGCTCTATGCCGACCAGCCGCGCTCACAGCTCCAGATGTCCGATCAGACGCTGGAGCTCTACATCCGTCAGTACCTGGAGTCTCAGACCCAGCCCCAGGTGCTCTTTACATGGCATGGCGGAGAGCCCCTCATGCGCCCACTCAGCTTCTACAAGAAAGCCCTTGCCCTGCAACGCCAGTATGCCGGTGGAAGGCTCGTGGACAACGCCTTGCAGACCAACGGCACCCTGCTCACCGACGAATGGTGTGAGTTCTTCCGCGAGAACAACTTCCTCATCGGCATCTCCATCGACGGACCGCAGGAGTTCCACGACGAATACCGCCGGGCGCGAGGCGGACAGCCCTCCTTCCAGAAGGTCATGCGAGGAATAGAACTGCTGAAGAAACACGGTGTGGAGTGGAACGCCATGGGCGTCGTCAACGACTTCAATGCCGACTTCCCCCTCGAAGTCTATCATTTCTATAAGGAGATAGGCTGTCGCTACATCCAATTCACCCCCATTGTCGAACGCATCGTAGAGCATCCCGACGGCCGCCGCCTCGCCTCTGCCTCCGATCCTGCTGCGGCTCCGCTGACCGACTCCTCCGTCTTCTCAGACCAATACACCCGCTTCATCTGCACGATCTTCGACGAATGGGTGCGCCACGATGTGGGCGAGGTCTTCGTCCAGCTCTTTGATTCCACCCTCGCCCGTTGGGTCGGACAGCCGCCCGGCGTCTGTTCCATGGCCGAGACCTGTGGTCACGCAGCCGTCATAGAGGCCAATGGCGACCTCTACTCCTGCGACCATTACGTATTCCCCGAATACCGGCTGGGCAACATCCATGACGATACCATCACCGCCCTCCTCTACAGCCAGCGGCAGCGTGACTTCGGACGTGCCAAGCGCGACCGCCTTCCCGACAAGTGCCTCAACTGTTACTGGCTCTTTGCCTGCAACGGCGGATGTCCCAAGGACCGTTTCCTCCCGACCTCCGATGCCCAGCGCCCCCTCAACTACCTCTGCTCCGCCTACAGCCGATTCTTCAGCCACGTAGCACCCTACATGGATTTCATGAAGAATGAACTCATGAACGGGCGGCCACCTGCCAACATCATGAAAAATTTCTAACCGCAGCGAACTCAACGAATGCAAGATTCGGGAATTCACCGTGATTGCGATGAAAAAGCCCCGCCACGTTTCATAACGAGGCGGAGCTTCATTCATTTTTTCATTTCAATTTCCTTACCGCACGATACCTGCGGCATGAGCACTGATGGTGGTGATGAGTGCCGTCAGCACTGCAATCACGATATCTACGACGCGCTTCAGCGTCTTCTTCGTACTGTCTGTCATAACTTAAAAGACCCACCCCCTGACCCCTCCCGTAATGGAGGGGTGGCTGCGCGGTGAAACGATTGAGTATCGTTTTTAAAGCAGACTTCTCAGTGCTCAGCGGATGCAAGATAGGTTTATCCTAATCATAGCAACCGCCGGAAACCACGTGAGGCTGGCTGGCGCTTGGGGGGCTCATAGGGTCATTCTTCTAATGGTTAATTACTAGGTTAATTCTCTCTTTGATTTCCACCCCGCAGGCTCCCTCCCTGACGGGAGGGATGCCCTATGGGCAGGGTGGGTCTTGGCTTAAGGTTCGGGCTCTTCCTCTTCTCCGCCTTCTCCGTCCTCCTGGGGCGTCCAGTCAGCGGTGGTCAGACCTTCCTTGGTGGCCTTGAGGGCGGCGGCCTGTGCGGCGCGGCTGGTGGTCTGCTCGAACTCGGCGTCCTCGCGGAGCTTCAGCAGTGCGCTTCCGTTGGTGAACTTGACGTTCACCTTCTGGATGTTGTCTGCAGTGAAGTCCTTGAGACTGACGGCACCGGTGCTGGTGATGCTGGGGGTGAGGCGTC
>Ga0265299_10001146_pt1 | contig 31630 bp, 24 predicted proteins | sample AusTroGonzalo_MG_4_FD_193485 | JGI IMG/M metagenome (GOLD analysis project Ga0265299, IMG submission 193485) | Bovine rumen microbial communities from tropical cattle in Woodstock, Queensland, Australia - Gonzalo_02 | ecosystem: Host-associated > Mammals > Digestive system > Stomach > Rumen ... | reverse complement strand
ACTTGAAGACAGCCTTCAATTTGAACGTATTGTAGGCATCGTGGGCATAAGTGCCGCTAAGCGATGTGCCCGTGATGGTTTTCTCCACACCGTCAACGGTGATGGTCTCCGTAAACGTCTGTTCGGGGAAGGTCACCGTCATCGTCGACATGTCCATTGAGAACTGAGCACCATGAATCGTAAACGAAGGAATCACGAAGCTGCCATAGTGCATCGCCGGCAACGTCACATCCGATCCTGAATACATCACGGTGTCGCTCTCCAGTGTAGAAACCGTGTTACCTCCAACCTCAATCGTTGCTTTTCCTGAAAACTTCATAGGAGCGTGTCCGCCCTGAGCCATAGCCTGAAGCATGGCAGTGGTTAAGAATAATAGCGTAAAAATCTTTTTCATTGCTGTACTGATTAATTCGGGTGCAAAGGTACACAATTCCCCCCACCCCCACAATCCTTATTTATTAGGATTTCCGGCAAACAGCCTTCTTTGCAAAACGACGGACCACCTACCCCTGACAATTAGCTTAAACGCTGTTTTTTACCAATTTACTTGTTTTATTCATTTAATTGTTATACCTTTGCATCCGATATTAATCAACCGTTGAACTAAATAGAATATATAGAACTATGAGTAGATTATTACTTACGAAATGGATGAGCCTGCCCTTGGGAGGCGTCCTTTTCCTGCTTCTCTCGTTGCTGACCACCACGACGGCTGTTGCCCAGAGCTATCCGCCTTCGGATGTGATTACGCAGTTTGTTGCAGAGGGCAGTCTGAATCAGTCTGTATTCCCTGGCGAAGATATTGAATACACTCAGGTTGTGTTTGAGGGAGGGCGTAGGATGTCCCGGGCGAGTGGCTTTGATGAGATTGGTTTGACGGTAGTAAACAGAACAAGGAATGGTGCTGTAGCTATAATAATTAGCGGAGCAATTAAAAGCACCACTGCTCCTGGAACCTATGAAGCGTCTGTCGTTGTCGAGGACAACTATGGCAAGTATTCCGTTGCGAAGTTCACATTCGAGGTAAAAGAGAAACCGTTCTCCTTTACATGGAACGAAGCCAGCGGAAAAATGAACCAGAATGTCAAGGCGGGCTCAAGCATTACGGCGATTGTGTTCGATTACCAGGCAGCATCAGAGGTCGTTAAGCCGACGCTCCCCGAAGGACTGGAATTCAAACAGGAAGAAACGAAACTGACCATCTCTGGTACTGTTGCGAAAACGGTCATGACCGGCAACTACGACTATACCGTCACGCTTCTGGATATTCATAACGTAGAACACAGCCTGTCGGGAACCATCTCTGTAGAGGGCGACCCTACTGTTACAGTCATTCGGGTTGTTGAAAATGAGAGCCAGGAGGTCTTAGAGGGCGAAGCCATTAAGCCCATTGTGTTCAAGGTGGCTAATGCAAAATCCATTCAGGTAGAGGAGATGGCGCCTGGATGCTCTGGCAAGCTTAGCGACGACGGAACTTCGTATGTCGTGTCGGGAACCATCCCTATGGGTACGCAGGAGGGTAATTACGGGATAAAAATCATTGCGAAGGGCCAATACAACGATGATTCCGCATACGCTAGCATTAAGACGATACATAAGCCCGTGGTGACGAAGGTCTATGTCATTGAGAACGAAAGGCAGACGGTAAACGCAGGCGAGCCGTATAAGTCGATTGTCTTCAAAGTTGAAAATGGCACTGATCCTACAGTATCTAATTTCCCCGGGGGACTTCAGCTGGTTATAAATCTCGATGCCACGGGTACGGGTACGGTGACAATTGCATCAAAACATGGTGAGGCGACGGAAATAATTGATGAAGCTGTGAGGGGCCTCTTCAGTATTACCCTCTCTGTGATTGGACCTGACAACAATGCTTCCGCTACGGCATACATTGAAGTCATTCCCCAGGATATGAAATTTGACGTTATTGAAGGTAGCGACAACCAAACCGTTGTTGCTGGTAAAGCCATCACCCCCATTGTTTATCATTATAGATATGTGGATAAATCTAAGATTGAGTATCTGGGGGGCCTTCCCGACGGTTTGAAAATTGAGCAAGATAAGCACCATCATCTGACGATTTCTGGTACAGTGAGTCCTGATGCAGAAATCAAGGAATACGTCTATTCGTTTAAATTGCATGATATCTATGGGGATGGAAAGACAAAGGTGGTAACGGGAAAGATCAAGGTTATTGACAAGCCCAAGTACACCATCACCTTCGACAGCAATGGTGGCAGCGATGTGAAGGCCATTACGCAGTATGAGGGCTCTGCCGTGACGGCTCCTGCCGAACCTACTCGCGAGGGCTACACCTTCGCCGGATGGGATAAGGAGATACCTGCCAAGATGCCTGCCGAGAACATCACCATTACCGCTAAGTGGACCATCAACCAGTACACCATCACCTTCGACAGCAACGGCGGTAGCGATGTGAAGGCCATTACGCAGGACTACAACAGCAGCGTAAAGGCTCCTGCCGACCCCACTCGCGAGGGCTACACCTTCGACGGCTGGGACAAGGAGATACCTGCCAAGATGCCTGCCGAGAACATCACCATCACTGCTAAGTGGACCATCAACCAGTACACCATCACCTTCGACAGCAACGGCGGTAGCGATGTGAAGGCCATTACGCAGGACTACAACAGCAGTGTAAAGGCTCCTGCCGACCCCACTCGCGAGGGCTACACCTTCGACGGTTGGGATAAGGAGATACCTGCCAAGATGCCTGCCGAGAACATCACCATCACTGCCAAGTGGAAGGAGAGCCCCGTCAGCCAGAAGGAGGCCACTACCGAAGGCGGCGAGACCTTCTATCAGCTCAGCGACAAGGTGAAGGTAGCCACTCAAGAGCATATTGAGACCGGACTGGCCATGAACATGGAGGCAGCCCTGTGCGCAACGGTGAACGCCGACGGCGGACTCGACTTTGCACAGGGAAAGGACGTCCGCGTGCTGGTGGAGGGGCTGCATCAGAACGAGCTACTGACCATCGGCTTTACGGGCCGTATCGTCACCGATGGCTCGAAGCTGTGTGCCGTGAGTGCTGCAAGCCGCGACATCGCCCGTGCCAGTGCACTCATGGAGCTGGTGTCTGGTCAGGAGTACGAGGTGCTTGAGGACGGTAACCTTGAACTCACCATCAAGCTCGTGGATGCCCCTGCCACCCTGAGCAACATCCATGCTGAGGCTCCTGTCATCAACGGCATCAATTCAATGGTCAATGGTCAATATTCAATGGTCAATGGTCAATATTCAATGGTCAATGGTCAATGGTTCGACCTGAACGGACAGCGCCTGACAGGCCGTCCCACCAAGAAGGGCGTCTATCTGCACAATGGCAAGAAAGCCGTCGTGAGATAAGCGCACCTGATAACCCATCAAGAATCCCCCTTGCAGTTTAGTCATATCTGCAAGGGGGATTATCGTATCAGGCGTTGTATCTCAATGAGTCTTGCTTGCGATGATCTGGAAAAATATTTACAAGACGCACGCCGTTTTTCATAGGGGCTGCGAGAAATTTTCAAAACTCCATGACTTTTTGAAATTTCTCCATGAGATACAAAAAAATCTCCATGAGTTTCGCGCGAAACTCGGCCCCTCTCGCAGCCCCAGTGTTTATCGGGGTTTCAGGGGTGTTGGGTTCTAAAATAATGGATATGACAAAATATTTACATTCAAGGATGCACGACGATGCCTATCCGTTATAGTGGCAACAAACGAGAGCACATGGGCATATTGTAATTGGTACTCATGCGTAAAAGGGACGGGAGTTATAAAAAATCAGAAAAAACGAGGGGGAATGAAGCATGTTTGGAATAAAATGTGTACTTTTGCAGGGTTAAACGGAATTGATTATTAACATAAAGCGAAAAGATGAATCAGATACACCCGCTGGCAGTTGTTGACCCTGAGGCAAAATTGGGCGACAACAACATCATTGGACCGTTCTGCGTGATTGACAAGAACGTGGTCATAGGCGATAACAACAAATTCTATAATGGTGTCACCGTACACTTCGGCGCACGCATCGGCAACGGCAACGAGTTCTTCCCCGGTGCCAGCATCTCGACGAAGCCCCAGGACCTGAAGTTCCAGGGTGAGGAGACAACGTGCGAGATTGGCGACAACAACTCAATTCGCGAGAACGTCACCATCAGCCGAGGCACGGCCTCGAAAGGCAAGACGGTGGTAGGCAACGGCAACCTGCTGATGGAGAACATGCACATCGGTCACGACTGCGTGATCGGCAACGGCTGCATCATCGGCAACTCAACGAAGTTTGCCGGCGAGGTCATCGTTGACGATTTTGCCATTATCTCGGCCACCTGCCTGTTCCACCAGTTCACACACGTGGGCAGCTACATCATGTTCCAGGGTGGCTCGCGTACCTCGCAGGACATTCCGCCATACGTCATCGCCGGCAAAGAGCCTATCCGCTATGCCGGTGTGAACCTGATTGGCCTGCGCCGTCGCGGATTCTCGAACGAGACCATCGAGGCCATTCACGATGCTTACCGCATCATCTACTCGCAGGGCGTGCTGAAGGACGGTATCGCCGAGGCTCGCGCCAAGTATCCCGACTCAAAGGAGGTGGAGTATATCTGCTCGTTCATTGAGTCGTCGAAGCGTGGAGTAATACGATAAGAGGTGAGAAGCTAGAGGTGAGAGGTGAGAAATTCACAATTCACAATTAACAATTAAACGTTGAGGAAAAAACTGATAGTCATAACGGGACCTACGGCGGTAGGTAAGACTGACCTCTGTCTGGAGGTGGCCGAATCTCTGCGTGTTCCTATTATCAATGCTGACTCACGACAGTTGTTCCGTGATCTAAAAATCGGCACGGCAGCTCCCACCGAGGAGCAGTTGGCAAGGGTGAACCACTACTTCGTGGGGACGCTGGGCATCAGCGACTACTACAGCGCCTCGATGTATGAGCAGGATGTGATGAAGCTGCTCGAGGAACTGTTCCAGGAGAGTGACTATGCCCTACTCTCGGGCGGTTCGATGATGTATATCGACGCTGTGTGTAATGGCATTGACGACATTCCCACCGTTGACGATGTGACGCGCGAGACACTGAAACGCCGACTGGCAGAGGAAGGGTTGGAGGCACTGGTGGAGGAACTGCACCGACTGGACCCTGAGCACTGGGAAATCGTTGACAGACAGAACCCACGCCGCGTCATCCATGCTCTGGAAATCTGCATCATGACGGGACAGACATACACCTCGTTTCGCAAGGCCGAGAAAAAGGCACGGCCGTTCGACATCATCAAGATTGGACTGAACCGCGACCGCGAAGAACTCTACAACCGCATCAACTGCCGCGTGGACCAGATGATGGCTGACGGACTGTTGGACGAGGTAAAAAGAATGAACGCATACAGGAATGTAAATGCACTAAACACAGTAGGTTACAAAGAACTATTCAATTATCTCGATAATGTCTGGACGCTGGAAGAGGCTGTAGAGCGCATCAAGGGAAACACGCGCCGCTATGCCCGCAAACAGCTGACGTGGTTCAAGCGCGACACTGAGATGCGCTGGTTCCATCCGGACGACAAGCAAATGATCAAGACGTATATTTCGCAATATGAGTAAAGAAAAGAAGAGCGGCATTCTGAGCCGCATGGGAGGAGCAATCAAAGGTATTGGTACATGGTATATAGGACTGTACAAGGGACGCCCCTGGTGGATGAAGACCCTTGCAACAATCGGTACACTCATCGTAGCTTTCTTCCTTTATTTGGGAGCTGTTGACAATAATGTCTTATGGCTCTTCGGTAAGTCGCCGTCGATGCACACCATCAAGAACAAGCGCCCTGCACAGGCCTCGGAAATCTATAGCGCCGATGGCCAGCAGATTGGTAAGTTCTTCAGCGAAAACCGTACTCCCGTGGACTATGACGAGGTAAACCCCGCCTTCTGGCAGGCACTGATCGACACTGAGGACGAGCGTTTCTATAGCCACCACGGCATTGACTACACGGCCTTTGGTGCTGCCTTGAAGGACTATGTGCTGCACCACGATGCACGCGGTGCCTCGACCATCACACAGCAGTTGGCGAAGAACCTCTTCCGCGTGCGTACCGAATATTCTACCGGACTGCTGGGCAACATCCCCGGCGTGAAGATGCTCATCATGAAGAGCAAGGAGTGGATTACCGCCTACAAGCTGGAATACTTCTTCACGAAGGACGAGATTCTGACGCAGTATGCCAACACCGTTGACTTCGGTTCCAACGCCTTCGGCATCAAGACAGCGGCCAAGACCTACTTTGGTAAGAAGCCCAGCGAACTGAAGATTGAGGAGGCCGCCATCCTCGTGGGCATGCTGAAAGCCACCACCTATTATAATCCGCGCATACATCCCGACAACGCCCTGATGCGTCGTAACACGGTGCTGGAGAACATGCGCCAGCACGGACACCTTACCGACCGTGCGTGCGACTCGCTGAAGGCGCTCGACATCGATCTCGACTTCAGTGTGGAGAACGCCTACGACGGACAGGCCAACTACTTCCGTGAGGCAGTGGCCAGCAACCTGAAGGAGTGGTGCCGCGACAACGGCTACGACCTCTACACCGACGGTCTGAAGATTTACACCACACTCGACACCCGTATGCAGAAATATGCCGAGGCGGCTGCCCTGAAGCAGATGAAGCAGGTGCAGAGCAACTTCAACTCACACTGGGGCAAGACCAATCCCTGGCAGGACGAACGCCATCAGGAGATTGCAGGCTTCATCGAGGACATTGCCAAGCGACAGCCCGTCTATAAGATGCTCGACAAGAAGTATGACGGCAACAAGGACAGCATAGACTACTATCTGAACAAGCCCCACATGGTCAAACTCTTCGACTATGCCAACGGCTCCGTGGAGCGCGAGATGTCAACGATGGACAGCATCCGCTACATGGTGCGTTTCATGCACTGCGGCTTCGTGGCTATGGAGCCTAACACCGGTCATGTGAAGGCCTGGGTGGGCGACATCGACTTCGACTCCTGGAAATACGACAAGGTGACGGCCATGCGCCAGCCGGGCTCTACGTTCAAGCTCTTTGTCTATACCGAGGCCATGAACCAAGGTCTGACACCTTGCGACCGCCGCTGCGACTCCTATTTCGCCATGAAGGTCTATGATGCCCGCGAGAAGAAAGAGGTGACGTGGGCTCCCACGAATGCCAACGGCTATTTCACCGGCGACTCCATGCCCCTGCGTGCTGCCTTTGCACAGAGTATTAACTCCGTAGCCGTCAAACTCGGTCAGGAGGTGGGCATTCCTAACATTGCCAGCACTGCCCACGCTATGGGCATCAAGAGTCCGCTCGACGAAACACCGGCTCTGGCTCTCGGCTCCAGCGACGTGAACCTGCTGGAGCTCGTCAACAGCTACTCAACCGCTGTCAACGACGGCAAGATGCACGAGCCTGTACTCGTGGAGCGCATCCTCGACCGCGACGGCAAGGAAATCTACAAGGCACCGACAACAGCCAAGCAGGCTATCCCCTATCGCAGCGCCTTCCTCGTGCAGCAGTTGCTGATGGCAGGCTTACAGGAGCGTGGTGGTACGTCGATGAGCCTCTGGGGCTATGTCGGCAAATACAACGATACAGAATTCGGTGGCAAGACAGGTACCTCCAACAACCACTCTGATGCCTGGTTCGTCGGCGTATCGCCGAAACTGGTCTGTGGTGCATGGGTAGGCGGCGAATACCGCAGCATCCACTTCCGTACCGGTGCACTTGGTCAGGGTTCACGAACCGCACTCCCCATCTGCGGCTACTTCTTTGAGTCTGTTCTCGGCGATTCAGCCTTCAAGCACTATCACGGCAAGTTTGCCAAGGCTCAGGATGCCAGCATCCGTCCGGATCAGTACATGGGCTGTGCCTACGTCTCCAGTTACAACGACTCTGACTCGCTGGCTATCGATAGTCTTGCAGGATTTGAACTCGAGCAGGATGTAGAACTCGACAACGAGGGCAACGCCGTTGTCAAGCCGCAGGAGCCTGCTAATGCCGAACCTGGCACGTCACCTGCCGCTGGCGGCGAAGCTACCGAGCCCAAGAAGAAAGCACAGCCACAGACAGAAGACGTCTATCTGTAAAGTGACATTTTATATCCGTGTAAGACTAACACTAATTGTCTCGATAAACTTGTGTAAATTGCACACTAATTAGGCGTTTTTTGCCGATAAGTACCATTCGATATCTTAAAATTATTTAATTTAGCCGGTTGTGTTCCCACACAGCCGGCTTTTGTAATTTTTTTTTTGAAAAACTCTTGGTGCATTGAGAAAAAAGCCTTATCTTTGCATCGTTATCCTGAAAACAATCTTTTTACCTTAAAAAGACTAATACCTATTGAAGATATAGAGCGACGGCCTGTGAAGGTCATCGCTTTATTTTTTTAGTCTCCCTCTAACTCCCTCTATCTCCCTCTATCTCCTTCTATCTCCTTCTATCTCCTTCTATCTCCTTCTATCTCCTTCTATCTCCTTCTACAAAAGAAGCACCCTCCCAATCGGGAGAGTGCTTCTTGGTTTATATCCAGCCTAATTGCGGCTGGATTATTTATAGACTTTGTTTGGAATGGAGTGCATATACCAAGGCGTATTATCAATGATACCCATACCCCATTCGTTGAAGCGACCCAAATATGCGTCTTTCACACAAATACGCTCCAAAGGATACTGGAAATCAAACGGAATGATAATACCATGAGGATCCTCACCCTTCAAAGACAGTTTGACATCATATCCCTTTGTAGCATTGTGGAGGTAAGGAAGAGCATTGAAATTGACGAATTCACCATCTTCTTTACCGAAAGAGAAGTCCGAGCTAACAGTAACCTGCTCCTTAACAGCATCGACATGCGTATCGCCAGCCACGGTGTTGATATAGACACCCTCAGGCTGTCCGAAGATAGTGTGAATCTCCGTATTACCATTCAGCTTCTTACCATTGATATTGCGCAGGAAGATTCTGTCTCTTGCACCAGCTGCCTCCAGACTGTACTCTACGGTAGTTGTATTAATACGCTTTGCCTTGATAATAACATCGTTCAAATCGTAATCACCTGCATAGGTATCCTCGAAGGCCAATGTGTAGGTTTGAGAATCTATAGTTGTCGGTACTTCATCATATTTCTTGAAGCCGCCCTCAACCTCGAAAATTACATCGTTATAGTCTTTATCATCTCCATCTTCAGCACAGAAATAAGTACGACCATTGGTCGTGAAGATGGCAATATGCGAGGTGGCGGGAGAAATATCATACCAATAACCGTTCACTTCGTTGTTCAGACGCGGGTCAGAGTACATATTGATGCCGATGGGGTATTTGCTATCACGATATCTGTTCGTCATACCCTCGTGAATACGCATCATAAAGCCAATACGAGCACCTTCAGGGAATACGGTTGTGCCAGAAGGCTGAAGGTTATTCTTAGAACCGAAATATGCCAATGTGTACTGGTATTTACGCGTCATCCAATTAGCATATTCTTTCGGACCATTGGCAATATACTGCAAATTTGCTTTTCTGGCTGCCTCAGTGTCACCAGTACCAAGTACCTCAGCAACGTCACAGATACGGAACTTGGGAACAGTCTTCAGGAATTCTGCCTCTTGTGCCGTGGTCATACCCTTCACATCCTGCGGCATATAGTAATAATAATAAAGCTCCGACCAGCCCAGCATAGCCGACTGTCCACCAATCAGCGTCACAACAATCGGTGCCTCACCATCAGATGTCAGACTGTTGTTGGCATAGTAGTAATAGCCAGTTTTCTCTAGCTTATTAATATTACTATAACCACTCCTCATGACTCCATAGACTTCTGAATTGCGAGCCGTCTTTTCAGCTGCAGTGAATTCGGCAATTTCAGTACGATGTCCCTCGATAAGGTAAAGCATATCATTCCATGTGGAGTTACTCCAACGACTGTTTTTGCTCTTTGCTGTTACGTTGTCAGAATATGTACTTGTGCCAAGATGAATGGAACTTGCAGCGCGTGTGACAGCACCACGTGTCTTGGCTTCGCTGACAATGCTGACATTCTTCTCGCCAGCGACGAAAGGCGTTACACGATAAATGCCCTCAGCATTGACACAAGCTGCGAAAAGCGTGTCGTTACCAATAGGAGCATCGTAAACCAGTGTAGCAGACTGGCCGTTCTTGATAGAAGCCTCGTTCAGAATACGGGCATCATTACCATCGCTGGGATAAGCCGTCAGCACCTGTACCTTGACAGGAGTGAAGTTGTCCACATCGGCCTTGATGGTTACCTTACCCGGTGTCAACATCTGCCAATCCTGGTCAGCGCTGAAGTCAACACCGAACACTTTCTTCACGTTCTCCTTGATGGCTGCTTCATCTCTCTTTGGCTGATAGTCAGAAAGATCATTGGTACAACCCACAAGGGTCATACCAGCCATTAAACAAAAAATGGTTTTCTTCATGTAAGTTAATATATTACTTGGTTTTGATTTGCAATGTAGCGATATTTAACAAACTAGGTGCAAAGGTACTAAAAAAATGGTAAGATGAAGCGAATACTAAGCGTATTTTTATGCCCAATGAATTATATTTAACAAATATTTGCCAAAAAGAGCGTTGCGAACAGAAAATGAGAAAAGGGAACCTTCGCAGGCTCCCTTTTCTTTTTTCCTATCGCGCTACGATGTACGTAGAGCGGCGGGAAAAAAATTGATTGTCTCACGACAACCAATCTTTCATTAACCTTAATAATCTAATACCATGAAAAACACGGTGCAAAGATACATTAATTTATGGAAACTCCAACTAATAGTACCTTAAAAACCGCATGTTTTACGATTATTTAACCAAACGAACGGACTTTTTATCTATTTTACGCCAAAGTACGGTGTAATAATCCTGTTGGAGCGTCGTTTTACGCTTCATCGTTCCATCTGTTTGGTAGTCGGAGGTGGTGATGGCACGTTCCAGACAAATGAGTTGGCGGGAGCCGTCAATCTCGGCCATCGATGTAACCATGCGCAGGGTAAGCATCATGACATTACTCATCTGTATGGTCAGACTATCATCAGCGAGGTGAAGCATCTCGCTGTAGCCATCAAACTTATTCTGAACACGGGCCTTCATGTGGGAGTCCATGAAGTCGAGCATATCCAAACGGTTCGTCTCTGTGAGATACGCCAGTATGGAGTCGGGCATCTGACGGAACGCGTCAGCAGCCTTCAGTGTTGTTACCTGTGCTTGTACTGTTGACACAGACGACAGCAAGAGAACCGTTGCAAATAGGAAACGTTGTATCGCTTTCATTGTCATCATTGTTTGGCGAGTTGCATCATCATAACGGCAGCCAGTCCGGCAGTCTCAGTGCGCAGACGGCTCTTACCTAAATCCACGGACACAAAGCCAGCTTCGACAGCCTGTCGCACTTCATCGATAGAGAAGTCGCCCTCAGGACCGATAAGTACCAGGGTATCATCGTCGGCAGATCCTTGACGCAATTCATCGAATAGGTTTGTGCGTGGCACTTCCTCATAGCAATGCGCAATATAGCGTTGTCCCTCGGAATGGTTCTTGATGAATGTGGCAAAGGGCTGCATCTCGTCGAGTTGTGGCTTCCAGGCTTTACGGCTCTGTTTCATAGCCGACACGAGAATCTTCTCCAAGCGTGGCACCTTCATCTGACGGCGTTCGGAGAATTGGCAGTCGAGCAGCGACAAGGTATCAACACCCACCTCGGTAGCCTTTTCGACGAGCCACTCAATACGCTCTGCCATTTTCGTTGGTGCGATGGCCAAGTGTACCCTACCCTGCCACGGACGCTGCTGCGGCAGAGTCTGCTTGATGGCATAGAGACAGTGGTGGGACGAGGCCATCGTGATTTCAGCCTCGTAGAAACTGCCCTGACCGTCCATCAGCATCACCTCATCGCCCTCCTTCAAACGGAGAACACGAACAGCATGGGTAGCCTCGTCGGACGGCAGTTCACCGGCTGTAGCGGCATCGGGGACATAGAAGTATCGAGTTTCTTTCATTGCTTATTGCGTTTCTTGATTTCCTCATGTAACGAAGAGGCCAGCCGATAGTTTTCATCAGCAATGGCCTTCTTCAGTTCCTCGTTCAACTGCTCGAGTCCTATCGTATTAATCGGTATGATGAGTCCACTGGTGTGCGGAACGTAGTTAGAGCTCTGTCGCAAGAACAGCATCTCATCGATATAGAGCGAGATATCAGACGATATACTCAGCAAGACGGCATCGCTGATACGGATAGGCACAGAGACACCTGTAGGCAGACAGCGCAGTTCTGTCAAGTACTGCCCCTCACTGACACCATAGACCAGCAACTCAAAGTCTTGCTTGGCGTGAGGCCCGTGGGCAATGAGCATCTGCGTCAGGACCTCTGGCAACATCGTCTCCTCGCCAGGAAGGTGATGAATGCGGATGAGCAACTGCTGCGTCATCGCCTCGTCACAGATGATATTCATGGCTCGACGACTGTCACCATCGGTCAGGACAACCACCGACAGACGACAGGAGTCGACTACCTGAGCCATCTCACGGAAGAACAGCTGTATCTTGCTCAAACACGTCCTCACGGTCCTACTCTTCCAATTTCTTGGGACGGAAAATCAGAGCGAAGAGCACGCCGACAGTCAGCGCATAGACAGAGAAGGTGGACCACACGGGATCCCAAGCAACGACGCCATTGGCATCAGTATTGAAGTTGACGACTGCCTGTGCGGCCAAAGAGCCAACAGAAGCACCAATACCATTGGTCATCAGTACGAACAATCCCTGAGCCGATGAACGAATGCTCGGATCGGTTGTCTTGTCAACATAGAGCGAACCAGAGATATTGAAGAAGTCGAATGCCACACCATAAACAATCATTGACAGAATAAAGAGAATGACGCCAGGCATACCGGGATTGCCCATACCGAGGAAGCCGAAACGGACAACCCATGCGAACATGGCAATCAACATGACCTGCTTGATGCCATAACGTTTCATGAAGAAAGGAATGAGCAAGATGCAGCAGGTCTCACTGATCTGTGACAGTGAATAGAGGATGTTCACATGCTGAACACCAAACGTGTTGGCAAATTCAGGAATGGAGGCATAACTCTCAATATATGGTGCAGCATAGCCGTTGGTAATCTGCAGACTAACACCCAGCAGCGACGAGAAGATGAAGAAAATAGCCATCTCCTTCTTCTTGAACAAAGCAAAAGCCTGAAGTCCGAAAATCTCGACAAAACTCTTTTTCTTGTCACCCTTGTCACCCAGCGGACATGCAGGCAGTGTGAAAGTGTAGAGGAAGAGCAGAACACTGATGACACCAGAGGTAACGAACTGCATATAGGTGGTTGAGAACCCCAGCAAATCGACCAGCCACATGGTGCAGATAAAACCGACGGTACCAAACACACGGATGGGAGGGAATACCTTGATGGTATCCATGCCAGCCTTGGTCAGCGCATTATAGGCTACAGAGTTGGTCAGCGCCAAAGTAGGCATGAAGAAAGCCACACTGACGCTATATAGTGTAAAGAGTATTGAGAACTGCGTATTCTCGCCTGCCGTATAGCCATAATAAGCGGCTGCCATCATAAAGAGTCCTGCCACAAGATGACAGAGTCCCAGCAGACGCTGAGCCGGTACCCATTTATCGGCAACGATACCCATGACAGCGGGCATGAACAGGGAGACGAAGCCCTGCATGGCAAAGAAATAACCGATGTGGGAAGTCAGGCCAATGCGGCTCAGGTACATTCCCATACATGTCAAATAGGCACCCCAGACGGCAAACTCCAGGAAATTCATCAGTGCCAAACGGATTTTCAGGTTCATAATTGTTTCTGAATTAAGTCGTTATTATTGATTTGCTTTATTTGCTTAAGGCTTTGCGTGTCTTCCACTTCCGGCTTGTTTTCCGGTTTTAGTTCTTCATTCACCGGCTTCGGCTTATGGAAACGGATGAGTTGGATGTCCTTGAGGAACATCAGCTTCAGCGTTGTTGACTGGTCATTGCCCTTGCCAAGATAGAAGTAGCCAAATAATTCCTTGACGGCATATTGGTCATCGATGTTAAGACGCAACTGGTTGACGCCCGAGACGGAGATGTGATTGACACGGCTAACGATACTGTCGTTCTCAAGACGGGCTACCAAGCAGACAACGGCATCCTTCGTTCCTGACTGATACATGAAGTCAACCATCAGATTCAGCATAAACGAATCGCCCTTATGATAGGTGGAATCAGCCTCCTGACGGAATGTCTGTCGGTTGTAGGGTGCATAGGGCATGAAGACTGCCGTTCGGTTGCCAGCCCAGATATTGGCAGTGTCGCCGTTCAGGCCAACCGTTGCATATCGCTCCACCTCACCTTCTGAGGCACCAAGTTTCAGGGCTTCATCGCTTAACCGCTCTGCGATACGCTTGTACATCTTCTGGAAACGGTCAGCATGGGTATAGTAGTAAACCAGCGACGAGTCGAACTCGGCCTTCGTCACTCCGTGTTTCTTCAGTACTGCCGCCATATTGACCGTACGGTCGAAGTTGCGCTGCTCCAATGAGCCATCTTCCATCTGAGCTATCGCCTGGCCTATGTGATAGTCATAGAGGATATCCTCCATGTCACCAGGCTGGATATAGCGCGATGGTGTGCCTGGCTTGCAGGCTGCCAGCACCAACATGACGAGTACAGACCAAAGGGCAGACTTATTCACGTTTCAGCGATATTTGACTTATTTCCTTCCGATAGAACAGCAACAGCAGTACAACACCCACCGAAATGCAGGAATCGGCGAAGTTGAACACAGGGCTGAAGAAGATGAACTCCTCGCCACCCACCATTGGCATCCATTGCGGCCACGTCGTCACAATCAGCGGGAAGTAGAACATATCGACCACCTTGCCCATCAAGAACGGGGCGTAGCCATCGCCAAAGGACACAAGACTACTAATATAATAAGGTGTAGACTCTGTGAACATCAGCCCATAGAACATACAGTCGATGAGATTGCCCACAGCTCCTGCCATTACCATTGACAGACAGACAATGTACCCCGTCTTAGCATGCTTGCGTACTTGCAGCCAGATGAAATAGCCCAACAGAGCGATGGCCACCACACGAAAGAGCGACAAGACCAGTTTCGAGCCGAGTTGCATACCGTAGGCCATACCGTTGTTCTCGATGAACGAGATGTAGAACCAGTTGGCCACACGAATACTTTCGTGCAGTGTCATGTTCGTCTTGACCCAGATCTTGATAATCTGATCAATGACAAGAAAGGCTGTCACGAGGAATATGGACAGCCATCCATCAGTAATAAACCTTGGCCGTTGCTTCACTTCTTCTTCTCGTTCAGTTTCGACTCAACGCTAAGAGTTGCATGGGGCACGGCACGCAGGCGCTCCTTCGGAATCAGTTTGCCTGTGATACGGTCAATACCATAAGTCTTATTCTCGATACGAACGAGTGCTGCCTTCAAGCCCTGAATGAACTTCTGCTGGCGGGCAGCCATCGTGATAATCTCTTCTTTCGACTGTGTAACACTGCCCTCCTCCAATGCCTTGTATGTAGGTGATGTGTCATCAACATCATTGGAGTCCTGGTTGGTCAGTGTCTTCATCATCAGGTCGTAGTCTCTCTTGGCTAATGCCAGTTTCTCATTGATGATCTCGCGGAACTCTTCCAGTTCCTCATCAGTGTAGCGGGTTTTTTCTGCCATAATTATTAGGATTTAGTGATTGTTATATTCAGTTTAAAGTCATCGAATTCTACTTCGTTGCCGTCATTGGGTGCAATGGTGATGCTATCGGCCAGCACCTGAGTTTTGATATACTCGCCAAAGCCGTTGACAGCAGATTCAATCTCTGCATTCGGCGACAGCGTAATGCTGATACGGTCGGTAATCTCCAGACCACCATCCTTGCGCAGATTCTGCACACGGTTGATAATCTCACGGGCCATACCTTCCTGACGCAGTTCGTCAGTCAACTCCACTTCGAGAGCAACAGTCAGTGCGCCCTCGTTGGCAACGAGCCAGCCGGGGATATCCTCGCTGATGATTTCGACATCAACGGCTTCTACCGTAATATCCTGGCCTTCAACATTGATACCGATGGTTCCCTGAGTCTCCAACTCGGCAATCTGCTCCTGCGACAGCTGGTCAACAGCAGCGGCAACAGCCTTCATCATCTTGCCGAACTTCTTACCCATGGTACGGAAGTTACACTTCACCTTCTTGACGAGAATGCCCTGTCCTTCAACGAACTTCAGCTCCTTGACGTTCACCTCATTCATAATCAGGTCCTTCACAGCCTCGATGTGGCGCTTCTGCTCAGTGGTAGCTGGTACCATGATGCTCTGCAGCGGCTGACGCACCTTGATATTCACCTTACGACGCAGGGCCAGCACCATTGATGTAATCTTCTGGGCCATCTCCATGCGAGCCTCCAGTTCCTTGTCGATGACGCTTTCATCAGCCACAGGGAAGCGGTCGAGATGCACTGAGTCGAGTTCGCCGCCCAGATCCTTATACAGCTGATCAGCATAGAACGGAGCGAACGGAGCCAACAGCTTAGCCACAGTCATCAAGCAGGTGTAGAGTGTGTCATAAGCCGAGCGCTTGTCGTCGCTCATGTCCTTACCCCAGAAACGTTTGCGGTTCAGACGGACGTACCAGTTAGACAGGTCGTCGTTCACGAAGGCATCGATAAGACGGGCAGCACGTGTGGGGTCAAAGCCCTCTAGTTCACGCTGCACGCCCTTAATCAGCGTGTTCAAACAGCTGAGAATCCAGCGGTCAATCTCGGGTTTGCCGGAATTATCGGATAATCCGGACAATCCTGTATATCCATCCACATTAGCATAGAGTGCGAAGAAGCTATACGTATTATATAAGGTGCCAAAGAACTTGCGGCGTACCTCATCGACACCCTCGGGGTCGAACTTCAGGTTATCCCAAGGTTCTGAGTTGGTCATCATATAGAGGCGTACAGCGTCAGTGCCGTATTTCTCAATCATATCAAAGGGGTTCACGACGTTACCCACATGCTTCGACATCTTGTTGCCCTTGGCATCGAGCACCAAACCACTGGAGATAACGTTCTTGAAGGCCACTGAGTCGAAAATCATGGTGGCGATAGCGTGCAGTGTGAAGAACCAGCCACGTGTCTGGTCAACACCCTCGTTGATGAAGTCAGCAGGGAATGCCTTGCGGTCGTCAATCAGTTCACGGTTCTCGAACGGATAGTGAATCTGTGCGTAAGGCATAGAGCCAGAGTCGAACCACACGTCAATGAGGTCGGTCTCGCGCTTCATGGGCTTACCAGAAGCCGAGCACAGCACGATATAGTCCACATACGGACGGTGCAGGTCTATCTTGTCGTAGTTCTCCTTCGACATGTCTCCAGGCACGAAACCATTGTCCTTCAGCGGATTGCTCTTCATGAAGCCAGCCTTGACACTCTTCTCAATCTCATTGTACAGTTCTTCAACAGAGCCGATGCAGATTTCCTCACCGTCCTCTGAACGCCAGATTGGCAGCGGTGTACCCCAGAAGCGGCTGCGTGAGAGGTTCCAGTCGTTCAGGTTGTCAAGCCAGTTGCCGAAGCGGCCTGTACCCGTAGATTCCGGCTGCCAGTTGATGGTCTTGTTGAGTTCCGACATACGCTCCTTGCATGCCGACGACTTGATGAACCATGAATCGAGCGGATAGTAAAGTACGGGCTTATCGGTACGCCAGCAGTGGGGGTAGTTGTGGACGTGCTTCTCAATTTTGAACACTTTGTTCTGGGCCTTCAGATCCATGCAGATGCTGATGTCCAGTGTCTCGTCCTTGTCTGTGAGTGTCTCGTCGTAGGCGTTCTTGACATAGCGGCCAGCGAACTTGTTCCACTCTTCGACATTGACATAGTTCTTCACGAAGTCAGCGTCAAGGTCCTCAATGACAAAGTACTTACCCTGCAGGTCAACGACAGGACGTTCATTGCCTTTCTTGTCAATCAGCACAATCGGACAGATACCGGCTTTCTTGGCCACGAAGGCGTCATCGGCACCGAAGTTGGGAGCGATATGTACGATACCAGCACCATCGTCGGTTGTCACATAGTCACCGGGAATCACCTTGAAGGCTTCGCCCATAGGCTTGATGGCGGGCATCAGCTGCTCATACTCCATACCAACAAGATCAGAACCCTTATAGCGAGCCACGATACGATAAGGAATCAGCTTCTCACCCTTCTTGTATTCAGGCATCTCACCGCCGTCGGTAATAGCGCCCTCTGCAGGCAGATAGGCATTCAGACGAGCCTCGGCCAGTACAATAGTAATCTTCTCGGCGGTATAGGGATTGTAGGTCTGCACAGCGACATAGTCAATCTTCGGACCTACGCAGAGTGCCGAGTTGGCAGCCAGTGTCCAAGGTGTTGTCGTCCAAGCGAGGAAATAGGGAGTGCCCCACCCTGTCATCTCGGGCTTCGGGTTCTTCATCTTGAATTGTGCCGTACACGTTGTGTCCTTCACGTCACGGTAGCAGCCGGGCTGGTTCAGCTCGTGAGAGCTCAGACCAGTGCCTGCAGCCGGTGAATACGGCTGGATGGTGTAGCCCTTATAGAGCAGTCCCTTCTTGTAGAACTGCTGCAGGAGCCACCACAGTGTCTCAATATACTTATTATCATAAGTAATGTAAGGATTGTCAAGGTCAACGAAGTAACCCATTTTCTCTGTCAACTCACGCCACTCGGCCGTGTACATCATCACGTTCTCACGGCACTTCTTGTTGTAGTCCTCCGTTGAGATGTACTTCTCCGACTCTTTGTTGTCGATATCGGCCTTAGTGATGCCCAGTTCCTTCTCAACACCCAGTTCAACGGGCAGTCCGTGGGTATCCCAACCAGCCTTGCGCTTCACCTGGAAGCCCTGCATGGTCTTATAACGGTTGAAAGTATCCTTGATGGTGCGCGCCAACACGTGGTGAATGCCGGGATGTCCGTTAGCCGAGGGAGGACCCTCGAAGAATACAAACTGCGGACAGCCTTCCTTTTCCGTCACGGAGCGCCAGAAGACGTTCTTTTCCTTCCACATCTGCAGCACGTCATTGTTCGTCTGCGTCAGGTTCAAGCCGTTATGTTCGGCAAATTTCTTAGCCATTGTATCTATGTCTTTAATGATTACCTTTTTCTAATAGGCTGCAAAAGTACTAAAAATAATCGGCTCCACCAAAGAAATAAGGTTTTTTTGTCTTTTTCATCTTCTATTTCAGAAACTATTCGTACCTTTGCAGTCAGAAAGCAAACAAAAAGAACATGCAAAAAGATAAAATCATCATGCTGGCAGCCATGCTGCTGACCACTACCATACTCACGACGACAGCCCTTGCCGACACACGGACCGTCACCTTGAAAGTCATTGAGACCAGCGATGTCCACGGACATTTCTTCCCCCACGACTTCATGGAGAACAAGCCACTGACGGGAACATTGTCGCGAGCCAGTACATACATCAGTCGGGAACGCCAGAAATACGGTAGCAACCTACTGCTCATCGACAACGGCGACATCCTACAGGGACAGCCCTGCGTCTATTGGTCGAATTACGTGATGCCGGAGAACGAGAATCTCTCCGCATCCGTCATCAACTACCTGCGCTACGATGCAGAAACTGTTGGAAACCACGATATTGAGCCCGGCCACGACGTTTACGACAAGTGGATTCGCGAGGTGCGTTGCCCCCTACTGGGTGCAAACATTGTGGAGAAAGACCAGCCTGCTGCCGACATATTGAATGGCCGTCCCTTTGAGGTCTATAATGGTCTGAAGCCCTACTCCGTCCACTATAAGGACGGCGTTAAGATATGCATCATCGGCATGCTCACTCCCAGCATTCCCCACTGGCTGAACAAAAGTATCTGGAAAGGTATGGAGTTTCAGGAGATGGTGTCATGCGCCAAGAAATGGATTAAGTACATCAAAGAGTACGAACAGCCCGACCTTATCTTCGGTCTTTTCCACAGCGGCCGCGATGGTGGCATCGTTGACGACAATGGTGCCGAAGAAAACGCAACGGCTGCCGTAGCCCGCGAGGTTCCCGGCTTCGACATCATATTCTTCGGACACGACCATCAAGTGCATAATGAGTGGATTACCAACGTTGAGGGCAAGCGTGTACTCATCATCGACCCTTCTTGCTATGTGCAGAACGTGGCCGAGGCGGAAATTCAGCTGACATACACCAATGGCCACCTGACAAAGAAGAACATCAAAGGCGACATCGTCAGTGTACGCGACGAACAGGTGGACGAGCAGATGGTCAGCCACTTCCAGAAGGACATCGATCAGATTAACACTTATGTCAGCCGTAAGATTGGACGCTTCGAGAGTCCCATCTACACCCGCGAGAGCTTCTTCGGCAACTCGGCTTTTACTGACCTCATCCATAACCTGCAGATGCAGATTTCTCACGCTGACGTCTCGTTCAATGCGCCTCTTTCGTTTAACACCGTCATCAATGCCGGCGATGTCACACAGGCTGACATGTTTAAGCTCTACCGCTTCGAGAACCTGCTCTTCGTGCTGCGCATGACCGGTGAGGAAATCCGTAAGCACCTGGAGTTCTCCTACGACATGTGGACCAACACAATGACCAGTCCAAACGACCACGCATTACGTCTTAACAAGGACTCAAAGGAAGATCAGCAACGTACAGGTTTCGAGTACTATACGTTTAACTTCGATTCCGCATGCGGCATCGACTACGAGGTTGACCTGACGAAGCCTGACGGACAGAAAGTGCGCATCCTGCAGATGTCAAACGGACAGCCTTTCGATGAGAAGAAATGGTACAAAGTGGTTATGAACAGCTATCGCGCCAACGGTGGCGGCGAACTGCTAACACGAGGTGCCGGCATCCCCAAGGATTCACTCGACGACCGAGTGATCTCATACACCTGTAAGGACCAGCGTCACTACCTGACACTCGAGATTGAGCGTATGGGGACTATCAATCCGCAACCCAACCACAACTGGCGCTTCGTACCCGAGGAATGGGTAAAGCCCGCCCTCGAACGTGACCGCAAACAGCTCTTCGGTGAATAACCCATTACCTATCACCCATGACCTACTACTTCATATTCTGCAAAGATGACCTGCTGCTGCAGCGTACTGCTGACGGCGGCTACACCATACCCCTCCAGGAGGAGCCTCCCGTTGAGGTGAAGCCCTGGACTCACGTCATGAACATCACACCGTTGGACGGCATCGAAGTAAAGACATTCAACATCGATGCCCCTCCTACTCCCGATTCCACGACCTCTCAATCTTTTGAGATGTGCCCTTTGCGCCAGAGCTACTACAAGTTGCCGCGACCGCTCTATCTCAAGGCCGGCAAGTGTCAGGAGCTGCTCTATTGGAATCGTAACACCAAGTATTGTGGCATCTGTGGTGCCCCGATGCGTATGGACACCGATATATCCAAGAAATGTACGGAGTGCGGCAAGGAGATTTGGCCACAGCTAGCCACCGCCGTCATCGTGTTGATACATCGTGGCGACGAGGTGCTGCTGGTACGCGCCAAGAACTTCCGTACCGACTTCTACGGACTGGTAGCTGGCTTTGTGGAGACAGGCGAGACGCTTGAGGAGGCCATAGCCCGTGAGGCATTAGAGGAGACTGGTGTTACCATTACTAACATCCGCTACTTTGGCTCACAGCCCTGGCCCTATCCTTGCGGCCTTATGGTAGGCTTTCACGCCGACTATGTCAGTGGTGAGATACACCTGCAACGCAGCGAGATTGCCAAAGGCGGCTGGTTCCGCCGCGACAACCTGCCCGTCATTCCTGAGCCACTGAGCATTGCCCGTATGCTGCTTGACGATTGGCTCAAGAACTCCTGAGCCGCATGACAGAAAAAAGAGTGTAAATCGTTAGATTTTCAAGAGTTCCTGATAAATACGCTGCACCGGCAGTCCCATCACGTTATAGTAGCTGCCGTTAAGGCCGGTACAACCGATGTAGCCAATCCACTCCTGAATACCATAAGCGCCGGCCTTGTCGAAGGGCCGGTATTTTTTTACATAGTAATTGATTTCGTCGTCGCTAAGTGTCTTGAACGTCACCTCAGTGGTCACACTGAAGCGGCGCTGCTGCCGGCTGGTGGTCAGACAAACGCCTGTGGTGACATGATGCACACGTCCGCTAAGCTGTCGGAGCATATGGCAGGCATCAGTTTCATCAGCAGGTTTTCCCATAACCTCATCGCCACAGATAACCACTGTGTCAGCGGTAATAATAAGGTCATGATCAGCCATCGTGATGCGGTAGGCATCGGCCTTCTTGGCTGCAATGTATTCCGCAATGTCGCCCACGGGCAATGTCTTGGGATAGCTCTCGTCGATACCATTCAGCACACGCACCTCGTAGTCAACACCCAAACCGCCCAGCAACTCACGACGGCGCGGCGAGTTACTGGCCAGAATAATATGATAGTCCTTCAGATTCTCCAACATAACATCTATAACCTATAACCGCTAACCTTTAACCTCTAACCTCTAACCTTTAACCGCCAATCACCAGCCAAAGGCTTTTTCGTCCATCACCCACTTACCCTGTGCACGTAGTGTCTGCTCTATGACATCGCGACCACAACCGTAGCCACCGCACAGATGACTGATATAGCACGATGATTCGCGAATCTCAGGACAGGCATCCTTTGGACATACGGGACACCCCACCCGACGCATAATCTCAAGGTCGGGAATGTCGTCGCCCATATACATCACCTCGTCATCGGTCAGGTTATACTTCGCCAGAAATTCATCGTAAGTCTTGATTTTCACGGCACAGCCAATGTAGATATCCTCAACGCCGAGTCCCTCATAGCGGCGACGCACGGCCTGCGTCTTAGCGCCAGTCATGATGGCGATGCGCAGTCCCAGTTTCATAGCCAACTGTATGGCATAGCCATCCTTGATATTCACCGTACGCAACGGTTCGCCTTCCGCCGAGAGCGTAATAGTCTCAGCAGACAGCACCCCGTCAATATCGAAGATGATGGCGCGTATCTTCGTTAAGTCGTAATTAATCATATTACCTCTTCCTTCTTACCACTAATACTTCCCAAGATGCACGTTCTCCCACTTCAGTTTATCCTCGTTCTGAGGCTTACGCTCATCGGCCTTATGTCCGAAAGCGATGACGCAGAGCACGTTGAGGTTCTCGGGAATATCAAGGATGCCACGGATTATGGTGTCGGCACTGGTGCCGTCGCTCAGTCCGCGACCACGCATCTGCACCCAGCAGGAACCCAGTCCAAGTTCCTCAGCCTGATACTGCATGGAAATGGCAGCAATGGAGCCGTCCTCCACCCAACAGTCGTTCTGCATGGGGTCGCCCAGTACGACAACGGCCAGTGGAGCCCCCTTCATGAACTGCGCCCCCATGTCCTTGGCATCGCTCAGCTTCTCAATGTCGAGCGGATCATCGACAACGACGAACTGCCAGGCACGCTGTCCCTTCGATGTGGGGGCCATCAGTGCAGCACGCAGTATCAGCTTAACGTCTTCTGCATCTATCTCCTGTTCCGTAAACTTACGGTGCGAACGGCGCAGCTGCGCCAGGTCTTTGAAGTCTGTCATATCGATTCTTGTTATGTATTTTGATGGCAAAGTTACAAAAAGTCGGGCATAAAACAAAGAAACTCAAGAAAAAAAACGGTATCGACAGCAAATTCTTCGCTTTTCACTTTTCACTTTTCACTTTTATTCGTAACTTTGCCACGTGAACCAACTAAAAACCTATATCGTCACCCGTGAAAAAGAACTGCCGCTACTCGACGACACGAACTTTTTCCACAGCAGCCAGCTCTTCCGACTGACGCGGCACACGCCTCGCCAGAAACCCTATATGGTGATTGCTGAGGACGGTGACGGACAGGTTGTGGCCCATATTCTGGCCATCGTGCGTTACCGTACATCGTGGTTTCCACCTTATTTCTTTATGCATTGCCGTCTGCTTGGCGAAGGCGACTACGCTCCCACTGTCAGTCAGCGCAGCGAAGTGTTCAGACAAATGCTCAGCACGTTGCGCCAACGACTGGGCAACCGCGTGCTCTATATTGAGGTGAGTAATTTGGGGCAGAAGATGTTTGCCTATCGCGAATTCCGTCAGCAGCAGTTTTTCCCTGTTCACTGGATGAGCATCCACAACTCCCTGCACAGCCACACGCCTGAGGAGCGTATCTCTGAGCGTTTGCAGCGACAGATAGACAGAGCCTACGAGCGCGGTGTGGTAACCAAGGAGGTTGAGACGGCAGAGGAGTTCGAGGCTTTCAACAAACTGCTACGCAAGCACCACGTGCTGAAGCCCAAGCGATTCATTCCGAAGGAGGAATTCTTCCGGGGTATTTCCGCTGTTGGTCACGGTCGCCTATACGTCACGCTATTCAAGAACCATGTTATCGGCTGTTCGGCCTGTGCTTACAGCGGTAACAATGCCTACTTATGGTATTCAGCCTACCGTCGTAAGTCGTTTGCATTCCTGCATCCCGATGTGCTCACCGTCTGGCACGCCATCAAGGACAGCCACCGTCGGGGCTACGACCATATTTTCTTCTTGGATGTGGGATTGCCCTTCCGTCGCAATCCCTACCGTGAATTCATTCTGCGTTTCGGCGGCAAGCCCACTAGCACCATCCGTTGGTTCCGTTGTTCCATCAAGTGGATCAACTCGCTGCTGTCGTGGTTTTACCGCGAATAAGCACCGCTACTTATCTTCTCCCTTTTTCGGAAGTTTTTTCACATAACGCATCTCATGCAGAATGCGCGACTGGCGCTTCTTCATGTAGGCGCTGGGATGCTTGGAACTGAAACGGCGCGGATTGGGCAGTGTGGCAGCAATCAGCGCACACTGGCTACGCGACAACTGACTGGCTGTCACGCCGAAATGCTCCTGTGCCACAGCATCGGCACCATAGATGCCGTCGCCCATCTCAATCGAGTTGAGGTAAACCTCCATGATGCGCTGCTTCGACCAGAAGAACTCCACAAGTGTGGTGAAATACACTTCAAAGCCCTTGCGCACCCATGAACGGCCCGGCCACAGGAAAACGTTCTTCGACGTTTGTTGACTGATGGTTGAAGCGCCAAGTTTACGCTTTTCCGGATGTTTGCGGTTACGCTCTGCAGCGCTGACAATAGCGTTGAAGTCGAAACCGTGGTGATCAAGGAATCGGGCATCCTCGCTGGCCATTACCGCCGACGGCAGGTCGGGCGAAATGCGTTCCAACGGCACCCAATGATGGCTCATCTTCAGTTCCTTGCCGTCCTTCACTTGCTGCACACAGCGAATCACCATTAGCGGTGTTATGAAGATGGGCACGAAACGGCAGATGATAACAGAAAGAATCGTGGAGGCCAGGAAAGCCACCACGATCCATTTCAGTATTTTCTTAAAGATTTTCAATTCTTAATTGCTTCTATTCAACAATTCAGCCATTGTTTAGTTCAGGGTACCAGCCTCGGCCTCCTTCACCATCTGCTCGCTGGCGTACATGTAAACCTCCACACGGCGGTTCTGCTTCTTACCCTCAGCGGTAGAGTTGTCGGCAACGGGGTTGTGAGAGCCCTGACCTTCAACACGCTTGATGGTAGAAACGCCCTTAGCCTTCAAGCTGGACTCTACGGCCTGAGCACGCTTCAGCGACAAAGGATCGTTGATAGCGTCGTTACCAGTGCTGTCTGTATGACCGAAGATGGCCACATCGACGTCCTTATTCTGGTTCAGCACGTCAGCAATCTGTGAGATGCAGTTGGCAGACTCTGCCGTTAGCGTCGAAGAGTTGGTAGCGAAGAGGATACCAGAGTCGAACGTCACCTTTACACCCTTGAAACCGTTGATGTCGACAATTTCCTGCACCTGGGCGTTCTGAATAGCCTCGGCCTGAGCCTTCACCTTGTCCATATGCTTGCCGATGAGGGCACCTGTTGTAGCACCTACAGCAGTACCTACAGCAGCACCAACGACGGTATTACCTGCGATTTTACCAATGATAGCACCAAGAGCAGCACCACCAGCAGCACCAATGGCTGTTCCCTTTGTCAGATTGTTACAACCTGCCATCACAATACCGGCGCATAGAGCGACGGCCAAAGCTTTCATACTTTTCATGATCTTACTTATTTTTAAGTTAAACGATGTTTTCTGCGTGCAAAGATAGAAAATAATTATGAATTATGAATTGAGAATTATGAATTATTTCGTACCTTTGCAGCAAAATTTAAGAAAATAACGAAAAAACATGGCAAAAGAATTAAAAGAATTAACAAAAAGGGCCGATAACTACTCACAGTGGTTCAACGACCTCGTAGTAAAAGCTGACCTCGCCGAGCAGTCGGCTGTACGTGGATGTATGGTCATCAAGCCTTATGGCTACGCCATTTGGGAGAAGATGCAGCAGCAGCTTGACAAGATGTTCAAGGAGACGGGCGCCCAGAACGCCTACTTCCCTCTGCTCATCCCGAAATCATTCCTGAGCCGTGAGGCCGAGCACGTCGAGGGCTTCGCCAAGGAGTGTGCTGTAGTGACCCACTACCGTCTGCGTGCCAAGGACGACAAGAGCGGCGTCGAGGTTGACCCCTCTGCCAAGCTTGAAGAAGAGCTCATCGTACGTCCTACTTCCGAGACCATCATATGGAATACCTATAAGAACTGGATTCACTCATGGCGCGACCTGCCCTTGATGTGCAACCAGTGGTGTAACGTCATGCGCTGGGAGATGCGCACCCGTCCGTTCCTGCGTACATCAGAGTTCCTGTGGCAGGAAGGACACACTGCCCACGCCACCCGCGAGGAGGCTGAAGCCGAAGCACAGAAGATGCTGAAGGTCTATGCCAAGTTTGCCGAGGAGTGGATGGCCGTGCCCGTCGTTCAGGGTGTGAAGAGCGAGACCGAGCGTTTCGCCGGCGCTCTCGACACCTACACCATCGAGGCCATGATGCAGGACGGCAAGGCCCTGCAGTCAGGAACCTCGCACTTCCTTGGCCAGAACTTCGCCAAGGCCTTCGAGGTCACCTATCTTAATAAGGAGAACAAGCCCGAGTATGTTTGGGCAACGTCATGGGGTGTCTCTACCCGTCTCATCGGTGCACTCATCATGACTCATAGCGACGACAACGGTCTCGTGCTGCCTCCGAAGCTCGCCCCCATCCAGGTGGTCATCATCCCCATTGCCACCAAGCCCGAGCAGATGGAGCAGGTCAACAAGGAGGTGACACCCATCATCGAGGCTCTGCGCCAGAAGGGCATCACCGTGAAGTTCGACGATGCCGACAACAAGCGTCCAGGCTTCAAGTTCGCCGACTACGAGCTGAAGGGCGTTCCCGTACGTCTCGTCCTCGGTGCACGCGACCTTGAGAACGGTACCATCGAGGTGATGCGTCGTGACACACTCGAAAAGGAGACCCGTCCCCTGGAGGGTATCGTGGAATACGTGGAGCAGCTGCTCGACGACATCCAGAAGAACATCTTCGAGAAGGCCAAGACCTACCGCGATGCCCGCATCTACGAGTGCGACAACTACGAGGAGTTCAAGGAGCGCGTCAAGGACGGCGGTTTCTTCCTCTGCCACTGGGACGGCACTGCCGAGACCGAGGCTCAGATCAAGGAAGAGACACAGGCCACTATCCGCTGCGTGCCCTTCGGTGTTGAGCAGACGCCCGGTGTCGACATGGTGAGCGGCAAGCCCTCTAAGGCCCGCGTTATCATCGCTCGCAGCTACTAAATCATAGCATCATAAAGAAACAGACTGCAGATGCCGTCCCAATCAGTGGATGACGTCTGCAGTCTCTTTTTATTTCAACATTATCCTTTCTCTCCTTCTTAATATATCAGAATCTCTCGGGCACGGGCAATCTGCTCAGCGGTGGGAGTCGGGATGTCTTTCAACGAATAGGCAATGCCCAGCTGTTCCCATTTGAAGGTGCCCAGGGTATGATAAGGAAGCACCTCCACTTTCTGAATATTATGCAGCGTGTTGAGTGTCTGGCGCAGCTGGGTGAGCTGCTCCTCATCGTCGGTGATACCTGGCACCAATACATGACGAATCCATACCGGCTTCTCGATGTCAGACAGATAGCGGGCGCAGTCGAGGATGCTCTCGTTGCCGTGCCCCGTGAGCCAGCGGTGCTTCTCGCTGTCTATGTGCTTGATGTCGAGCAGCACTAGGTCGGTACTCTGCATCAGTCGCTGGAACTTAGCAAAGAAAGGCTCTTCACGGGTGAAGGGCTGGGCTGCAGTGTCGAGACAAGTGTTGATGCCACGACGGTGGGCTTCCTCGAACAAGTCTGTCAGGAAGTCTATCTGCAGTAAGGCTTCACCACCGCTGACGGTGATGCCGCCATCGGGGCCCCAGTAGCTGCAGTAGCGCTCGGCCTTGTCGAGAAGCTCGTCGACGGTCGCCGTCGTGCCGCACTGAGCTGAGCCCAGCTTCCAGGTGTCAGGGTTGTGACAGTAGCGACAGCGCATCTGGCACCCCTGCAGGAAAATGAGAAACCGAATCCCTGGCCCGTCAACAGAGCCAAAGGATTCGGTAGAGTGTATATAGCCAGTCCTAGTCATACTAGATATACTAGTTCTTCTAGTTACAGGCTCTCGTGAGACTGACGTGCAATTACGTCTTCCTGCTGCTCACGAGTCAGGTCAATGAACTTCACAGCGTAGCCAGACACACGGATGGTGAAGTTGGCGTACTCAGGCTTCTCGGGATGCTCCATGGCATCGCGCAGCTTGTCAACACCAAACACATTCACGTTCAGGTGGTGTGCACCCTTGGTGAAGTAACCGTCCATCACGCGAACCAGTGTCTGAGCGCGCTCCTCGTCGTTATGACCCAGAGCGTTGGGGCTGATGGTCTGGGTGTTCGAGATACCGTCGAGTGCATACTCGTAAGGAATCTTGGCCACAGAGTTCAGCGAGGCCAGCAGGCCGTTCTTCTCAGCACCGTAGCTGGGGTTGGCACCAGGAGACAGAGGCGTACCGGCACGGCGTCCGTCGGGCAGGTTACCAGTGTACTTACCATAAACCACGTTCGAGGTGATGGTCAGGATTGAGCAGGTAGGCTCAGAGTTACGATAGGTGTGGTGACGCTTGATCTTAGCGAGGAAGGTCTTCAGCACCCATACAGCCACCTCGTCGGCACGGTCGTCATCGTTACCGTAGCGGGGGAAGTCACCCTCCACCTGATAGTCTACGTTGAAGCCGGTCTCGTCGCGGATAATCTTCACCTTGGCATACTTCACGGCGCAGATAGAATCGACCACATGAGAGAAGCCGGCAATACCTGTTGCGAAGGTACGGCGCACGTCGGTATCGATGAGGGCCAGCTCGGCAGCCTCATAGAAGTACTTGTCGTGCATATAGTGAATCAGGTTCAGCGTGTTCACATAGATGTCAGCCAGCCAGTCGAGCATATCGCGGAAGCGGGGCTCCAGCTCCTCCCAGGTGAGGTACTCGCTGGTGATGGGACGGAACTTAGGACCGCACTGCTCGCGGGTCTTGGCATCCACACCGCCGTTGATGGCGTAGAGCAGTGTCTTGGCCATGTTGGCACGGGCACCGAAGAACTGCATCTCCTTACCAGTCTGAGTAGCGCTCACGCAGCAGCAAATGCTGTAGTCATCGCCCCAGATAGGACGCATCACGTCATCGTTCTCGTACTGGATAGAGCTAGTCTTCACCGAGATCATCGAAGCATAGTGCTTGAAGTTGTCGGTCAGACGGGGAGAATAGAGCACGGTGAGGTTGGGCTCAGGTGAGGGACCCATGTTCTCCAGCGTGTGGAGGAAGCGGAAGTCGTTCTTGGTCACCATGTGACGGCCGTCCTGTCCCAGACCACCGACCTCAAGCGTAGCCCATACAGGGTCGCCAGAGAACAGCTGGTTGTACGAAGGAATACGTGCGAACTTCACCATGCGGAATTTCATTACCAAGTGGTCGATGAGCTCCTGAGCCTCGGCCTCAGTCAGAGTACCTTCAGCCAGGTCGCGCGTGATATAAATATCAAGGAATGTTGATACACGACCAACAGACATGGCAGCACCATTCTGAGTCTTGATGGCAGCCAGGTAGCCGAAGTACAGCCACTGTACAGCCTCGCGGGCGTTCTGTGCAGGCTGTGAGATGTCGAAGCCATAGATTTGAGCCATCTCCTTCATGGCCTTCAGGGCCTTGATCTGCATAGAGATTTCCTCACGCAGACGGATGATGTCCTCGCTCATCTGACGCTTGCCGCAGTTGTACTTGTCAATCTCCTTCTGCTCAATCAGGAAATCGATACCATAGAGGGCCACGCGACGGTAGTCGCCCACGATACGGCCACGGCCGTAGGTGTCGGGCAGACCGGTGAGAATGTGGTTATGACGAACACGCAACATCTCGTCGGTGTAGGCATCAAACACGCCGTCGTTGTGGGTCTTGCAATATTTGGTAAAAATCTCGTGCAGCTTCTCTGAGGGCTGGTAGCCGTATGTGGTGCAAGCCTGCTCAGCCATCTTGATGCCGCCAAAGGGCATGAACGCACGCTTCAGGGGTTTATCGGTCTGCAGACCAACTACCTTCTCCAGCTCCTTCTTGCTCTCGTCGATGTAACCCGGGCCATAAGCCGTCATGCTCGACACAATTTCTGTCTCCATGTCGAGCACACCGCCCTTGGCACGCTCTTCCTTCTGCAGCTCCTGCAGACGTCCCCACAAAACGTTGGTGGCATCGGTAGGCTCAGCCAGGAATGACTCGTCGCCTTCGTAAGCTGTGTAGTTGTTCTGAATAAAGTCTCTGAGATTGACCTCCTCGGTCCATTTGGTTCCTTTGAAACCACGCCATTCTTTACGCATTGATTAATCAGTGATTTATGTTATTTTGTAAAATAATAATACCTATTGTATTTTTTCGAGGTGCAAAGGTACTACTTTTTTATGACCTGTGCAACTTTTTGCGCAGCATAATTGGGATATCGTGATACAAATCAAAAAAAGGAGCACCCAAACGGATGCTCCTTTGATTATGGAAGGTGTGTCAGCGGACGAACCGCTGACCACACGTTTTCTGATTAATCCTCCCAATTCTCCTGGCTCTTGCGGATGTAGCTCTTGTAGCGGAGCTGGGCCATCTTCTGAGCCTCGGCGAAGAGTTCTTCGGCCTCGTTGGGATAAGCCTTCTTAACTGACAGGTAACGAACCTCACCAAGCAGGAAGTCGTGGAAGTTCTCCCAGTTGGGCTCCTTAGAGTCGAGAGAGAACGGATTCTTGCCTTCCTCAGCCAGAGCGGGGTTGAAGCGCCACAGGTGCCAGTAACCGCACTCAACAGCCTTCTTCTCCTCAGCCTGGCTCTTACCCATACCGCCCTTGGCCTTCAGACCGTGGTTGATACAGGGAGCGTAAGCGATGATGATTGAAGGTCCGTGCCAAGCCTCAGCCTCGCGGATAGCCTTGAGGGTCTGAGCGTGGTCAGCGCCCATAGCAATCTGAGCAACATAGACGTAGCCGTAAGTGGTGGCAATCATGCCGAGGTCCTTCTTGCGGATGCGCTTACCCTGAGCAGCGAACTGAGCGATAGCACCCAGAGGAGTAG
>Ga0265299_10001145_pt1 | contig 31643 bp, 31 predicted proteins | sample AusTroGonzalo_MG_4_FD_193485 | JGI IMG/M metagenome (GOLD analysis project Ga0265299, IMG submission 193485) | Bovine rumen microbial communities from tropical cattle in Woodstock, Queensland, Australia - Gonzalo_02 | ecosystem: Host-associated > Mammals > Digestive system > Stomach > Rumen ... | reverse complement strand
CCGGAAAAAAGCTGCCGGGCAAAAATCAGACGGGTGATGATACAGCAATTCTGTTGATTCGTCCAGCCAAATTTCCAAATGACATCAAGATGCCTGACCGAAGCTTTGAGCTCCAGGCCGTTCGATCCCCAAAATCGAAGATCACGACGCTCCTGCCGGATCAGTTCGTCAGTCAATTGTCCTCCTCCTTGCTTTTCGCGATCCAGCTTTTCCGCCTCCCTGAACGTGTAAGCATCCCGCAGCCTGTCTTTGTGATTTGCTCCAAGCTCCTGCTAGCCCTGTCCTGGTAAGATGAATTCCCTACTGAAACACCTCATTGCTATAACTCGACAAATCCTATCCCAGGTCTCGATTTTTCTAGACGCAAAATTTACTTTTCTTCAGCCCCCTTTTATCCCGCAAACAGTGTATTGTTCGCTTCGCAGGAGGCTGGAATCGGCTGAGCAGCACAAGTCCGAATCATCTTGCCAGTCTGCGTGCACGCTGGCTTTTATCCAACTTTCAAGGCGTGCAAGATTCTCTGAAATCTTTCTTTTTATTTTGTCAAGCAGGCGGCGACCCGCGGTCTGGAGATTTTGGAGCTGGATAACAGGAGTTTTCAAACATGGCAAGCGGTATCGTCAAGTGGTTTAACGACGCCAAGGGCTTCGGTTTTATCACGCCTGAAGAGGGCGGCGAGGATCTCTTCGCTCACTTCTCAGCAATTGAAATGGACGGTTTCAAAACCCTGAAGGAAGGTCAGAAGGTCACTTTTGAAGTCGTGACCGGACCTAAGGGCAAACAGGCTGCTCACATCAAGCCCGTCAAGTAAAACTTCGTTGGGATTGAGGGCTGCAGCGCCCTCCGACTGAAAGCCTCGCATCGCCTGATCCTCTGAAGGTTTCAGCCTGCGGGGCTTTACTTTTACCTGCATCACGACTTCTCACCCTCCCCCATGCCCTCGCTTCGTTTGTTTCTGGCATCAGCCGCCATGCTTGCAACCGCACCCTGCGCCGTCGCCGATCATTTGCCCGTACGGGATCTCCTGATCGGAAGCTGCAAACTAACTGTTGAAGTCGCTCAGACTGAACGGCAGATGGAAAGGGGGCTCATGAAACGCAGATCACTCCCCGAAAATTCCGGGATGCTCTTTTCCTTCAAAGCTCCGCGACGCATATCCATGTGGATGAAGGACACCTGGATCCCTTTGGACGCGGCTTTTGTAGATGAATGCGGAAAGATCGTGCGCATTGCCAGCATGGAACCGCTCTCGATCACGATGCATGACTCGATCGTTCCCGTCATGAACGTCATCGAGACCAACGTCGGTTGGTTCAAGAGGCACGATCTCCAGCCGGGAGCCCTGCTCCCAGATCTCGTCACGCCGTACTGTCAGCGACAGTAGCGCTTCGGGCAACCGAAATCTGCGAACCGGCCACGGAAACCGATGGCCGGCCTCGAAAACAGCAGCCGTCAGGCCTTGCAGCCCATGTTGCCGCCACACGTGCAGGCAGCCGATTCAAACCGCTTTTCAGCAAAGCGCCAGTTCACAAGCTTTTCAAAGAATGCCGCAATGAACTTCGGCCGGGCATTGCGGTAATCGATGTAGTAGGCATGCTCCCAAACATCAAGCGTCAGAAGGGGCTTCTTGCCTTCCGTGATCGGGTTGCCGGCGTTGGCGGTGCAGAGAATCTCAAGCGAGCCGTCCTTGTTCTTCACAAGCCAGGTCCAGCCTGAGCCGAAATGAGCAGCCGCAGCCTTGGAGAAAGCCTCCTTGAAGGCGGCATACGAGCCCCACTTGGCGCAGATCGCCTCAGCAAGAGCCCCCTGGGGCTCTCCGCCTCCGCCGGGAGTGAGGCACTTCCAGAAAAATGCGTGGTTGAAGGTCTGTGCCGCATTGTTAAAGAGCCCGCCCTTGGCGTTGAGGATGATGTCTTTGAGAGACGCCTCTTCAAAGCCGCTTCCGGCAAGCGCATTGTTAAGGTTCGTCACGTACGTCTGGTGATGCTTTCCGTAGTGGTACTCCAGCGTTTCGCGGCTCATTGCAGGCTCAAGAGCGTCCATCGCATAGGGCAGTTCGGGAAGAATGAAAGCCATGGCATATCTCCTCAGAATCTACTGGAAGCGTTCAGCTGACACTCCCAGACAATTGGTTTCGGGGTTTCTGCTGCAATGATACGGAGCAACTGAAGCAATTTGGGCAAGGGCAGTCAGAACCTGCGCGCTCACTCAAGCTGGTCGGCAGATTCCTTGAGTACTTCTGTCACGCGGCCCCGGACGCTGCCTCGGGCCAGGCGCACAGTCATGACTGCATTTGGTGAATAGCGTGCGGCGTCGCGCATCACGGCTCCGGTCTCATCCTGAGCGATGGCATAGCCCCTGGCAAGCGTGCCTTCGACACTGACGCCCTGCAGGCGCTTTCCGAGCGCGTCAAGCTGCTGCGCACGTTCGCGAACTGAGAGTTCCGCCTCCCGCCCGAGACGCTCCTTCAGCCCGGCGAGCCTTTCCTGAAGAACCGGCAGCTGCGGTGCATTTGCCGCCATTTCGGAACACAGGCGCTCCAGCCGGACGCTTCGGGCAGCAACAAGGTCGAGCGCATTGCGCTCGAGCGCGCTTGTTTGCCTTTGAAGCTCTGCTCCCAGAAGCTGCACATAGTGCGCAAACTCCCTGGGCATATTGCCGCACTGGGCAAGCCGGGCGGAATAGGCAGCCAGCCGTCGGGAGAAAATCAGGTGCAGACGATCGGCTGCATCAAGCCGCATCGCGCTGTTGCCAAGCTGATTTCGCATCGCATTGGAAAGCCGCTCCTCGCATTTGGCGATGAGATCCGGTGCAGCCGCCCAGTACTGAGTCACCAAACCCGCCGCCGCCGTGGGCGTTGCCGCCCGCACATCGGCAACCAGATCGGCGATCGTCAGGTCGCTTTCGTGTCCGACGCCGGTAACGATCGGAATTTCGCTTGCCCGAATGGCCCTCGCCAAGGGCTCGAGGTTATATGTCCAAAGGTCGCCGATCGAGCCGCCGCCGCGCACAAGCAGGATCACATCCACCCGCTTCTCCCGATTGGCCCTTTCGATTGCCGCGATAAGTTCGGAAAGAGCCATCTCGCCCTGCACACTCGCTGAATACCGAGTGATCGGCATGAAGGGCGCCGCCGAGCGGATGGTTCTCACAACGTCCTGCAGCGCCGCAGCCTCCGGGCTCGTAATGACGCCGATGCGTGACGGATACTTCGGGATCGGCCTCTTGGCTGCCGCATCAAAAAGCCCTTCAGACTGAAGGCGCTCCTTTAAGCGGAGAAACTCCGCATACAGGTCGCCCTGTCCGGCAAGGCTCATTGAATCCACGATCAGGTTCATCTGACCGCGTTGAGCAAAAACGCTCATGGAGCCTGAAATCTGGACGACATCACCCTGCTTGGGAGAAAACTGCAGCCTCGCGATGGACTGTCTGAAGAGCACGCAGGAAATGGAGGCTTCCTCGCGCCGGTCCTTGAGAAGAACGTAAAGATGCCCGGACTGTGAGCGGGAAATCTGCGCGATCTCCCCCTCGAGGAGAACTCTCGAAAAACGCGACTGAAAGGAACCCTTGATTTCGCGCAGCAGCTCTGCCACCCCCATGGGGGCCGCGTTGGCCGCACGCGCAAGCGAACCGCCCTCATCCTTCCAGGGGATTTCTTCATTGAAATTCCATGGAGTCATGTGGCGGCCTCCTCACTCAAACTGAATCCTCTGCCCGCTGACGGGCACGAACAGGACGCGCCCTAGGGCGGAGGGAAAAGATGGGGATTAGCGGCGGCGGTTCTGCGCGGTTTGAGCAGGCGCCGGGCTCGGACGACCCTCGATGTGGCGGAACGTAATGCGTCCCTTGGTGAGGTCGTACGGAGAGAGCTCGAGGGACACCTTGTCTCCGGCGAGAATGCGGATGTGGTGCTTGCGCATCTTGCCGTTGGTGTATGCGACGAGTTCGTGTCCATTTTCCAGTTTGACACGATAGCGGGCGTCAGGCAGCACTTCGAGAACCTGCCCAGCCATTTCAATGAGATCTTCTTTTGCCATAAATCCAAATCAGTCTCCCGCAACAAGATTCTTCGGACGCACTCACGGCGCCATCTCGATCACGGGGAAGTTCCAGGGATGCGGCAGGAGAAGACTTGATCCTTCCCGCCGCGAGTGCGCCATTTTAGTTGTATCTCCTTGATATTGCGAATAACGGTCAAGAATTGAGCCGTCATCCCCCATCGTCTGTGCCTTTTCTTTGACACAGCGGGCGCCATCCTTGCAAAAGCCCTGTACCATTCATGTCAGCAGAAGTAGCAGGCGAGAGCTTTTTCTCTTTCTGTATTAGGGTTAGCACCTATTTTTGAGTGATTAAAACTCTCCTGTTGTTTGATTAACCTTATTCGTTGCAGTTTGCAAATCCTGACCAGTTTCTCGAGATTTGGAAACGGCTACGATCATAGTTGTGCGGAATTTTGCGTTCCTCACCCTCGCCTGAAAGGGCAAAGGGTGAGTGCCAGCCCAAGGGCTGTGAAGACGGAACTCGAAAGAGTATCCGTCAGACGAGAAACTCTCGCTTGGTGCCGCAGGGCGCGGAGCGGGAGTGAACCGCCCAACGGATTTTTAATGGAGGTACGGCGCTCCTCCCCTGCGTAAAGTCAGAGGTTTCCGCGCCTATTCAAATCTATGAAACACGTTCTCATGGCCTATTACAGCCACGCCGGTCACACGGCCAAAATTGCCAGAATGATCGGCAAGGCGATTGAACAGGCCGGACATCATTGTGACGTGGTTGAAATGATGGAAATCGTGCGTGAAGGCATTGACTGGAGTCCGTACGACACGGTCATCGTCGGAACCCCGATCGTGTACGGCACATACAACAAGGTGGTCTGGGAATTCTGCTCCGAATTCAAGAGCCGCCTGGAGGCCGTTCCGCACAGCTTCTTCAATGTCACAGTGGTTGCGAGAACGCCAGAGAAGGCTACGCCTGAAGGCAACCGGTACCTGCAGAACTTCATCGCCAAGTCAGCCTGGAAGCCCCGTGACCTGAAGTGCTTTGCCGGAAAGGTGGACTACCCGAACTGGAATCTGTTTGAAACGCTGATGATCCAGCTCATCATGAAGATCACGGACGGTCCAACTGACCGGCGCACGGCCATTGATTTCACTGACTGGGACGAGGTGCAGCGCTACGCAATGCACTGTCTGGAACTGGACCGCTGGCAGCAGCCGGCGGCAATCAACTGATTTTTTTACCAATCCCGCATTCTTTGCGGATTCGCTGGAACAAAGAAAAGGACACATAACTATGGCGCAACCCTGGCTTGCCCACTACCCCGATGGCGTTCCCGCCCAGATTAATCCGGACCTGTATGCATCCATTCCGGATCTGTTTGATCAGGTCGCAAAGAAGTGGGGGGCTCACACCGCCTTCGTCTGTCTTGACAGGAAGATGTCCTACGACGAGCTGATCGCCCTGTCAAAGGACTTTGCCGGCTATCTCCAGTCCCTTCCGGGACTGCAGCCAGGCGATCGCGTGGCCATCATGATGCCGAACCTTCAGCAGTACATGATCACGCTGCTCGGCATCCTGCGTGCCGGCATGATCGCCGTGAACGTCAACCCCCTGTACACCGCCCACGAGCTTGCCCATCAGCTCGAGGACAGCGGCGCCAAGGCGATCGTCATCATCGAAAACTTTGCCAAGACGCTTGAGACGGCTCAGGGAACGGTCAAGGTTCCCAATATCATCATCACCAAGGCGGGCGACATGCTTCCGCTTCACAAGCGCCTTGCCGCTGATTTCGTCCTGAAGTACGTCAAGAAGGTCGTCCCCCAGTACAGCCTCCCCGGGCATGTGGGTTTCCGGGCGGCACTCTCCGCCGGCCGCCGGCACGGCTTTGCTCCCGTCGAGCTGAAGAACACCGACACGGCCCTGCTGCAGTACACCGGCGGCACCACGGGTGTTGCCAAGGGCGCGATGCTCACGCACCGCAACGTTTTGGCCAATGTCGAGCAGACCGGCACCTGGATTTCTGGTACCTTCGTCGAGGGACAGGAAGTGACGATGACGGCGCTTCCGCTCTATCACGTGTTCTCCTTTACCGCGACGCTCTGCTTTGCCAAGTGGGCGTCCACTCAGGTGCTCGTCCCCAACCCCAGAGATATCGCCGGGCTTGCCGCGCTGATGGACAAGTGGAACTTCTCGGCTCTGCCCGCCGTGAACACGCTCTTTAACGCGATGCTCAACAACAAGCAGATCCAGCAGCATGACTTTTCGGCACTCAAGATGGCCGTCGGCGGCGGCGCCCAGGTTCAAAAGGCCGTGTCCGAGCGCTGGACCAAGATGACCGGCAAGCCGATCCTTGAAGCCTATGGCCTCACCGAGGCAAGTCCCGGCGTCTGCGGAAACCTTCCGGGCGTGCCTTGGGACGGCTCAGTCGGCTTCCCTCTGCCCTCCACTGACGTGACAATCCGCGGTGACGAGTTTGCCGATCTGGGCATCTGCCAAACCGACGATCCCGACGACATCGCGGCGCATACGGGCGAGATCTGCCTGCGCGGCCCGCAGGTTATGAAAGGCTACTGGCAGAAACCCGAGGAAACGGCCAATGTCATCGTCGATGGCTGGCTCAGAACCGGCGACGTCGGCTACATGGATGCGACAGGCAAGGTTCGAATCACTGACCGCAAGAAGGATCTGATCATTGTGAACGGCCTGAATGTCTATCCCAACGAGATCGAGGATGTGATCGCCTCGATGCCGGGCGTGCTCGAATGCGGCGTGGTCGGCGTCTCCAATCCGCGCGTGGGAGAAACTGTGAAGGCCGTGATCGTGAAGAAAGACCCGGCGCTCACCCGCGATGATGTCGTCAAGTACTGCCGCAGCAAGCTCACTGGCTACAAGGTGCCGCGCAATATCGTCTTTGTGAAGGCGCTTCCGAAGACCGCGGTAGGCAAGATTCTGCGCCGCGAGCTAAAGACCATCCGCGAAGACGACTGATTAGCTTCAGCCCCTCCATCGCACGAAGGGCTCGCCTGACCGACAGGCGAGCCCTTTTCGCTACCGGTGATTGTGCGGAATCCTGATGAATTCCGCCTTGGCGTCGCACGCTACTCGGGAATCTGATGCACCTTCTGACTGATCGCCTGATACACAGGCTCGGTCGCCACGCGAACGCCGTTCCAGAAATAGAAGCTTTCGGCAGCCTGCTCGACAAGCATGCCGAGCCCATCCAAAACGAGCTTCACGCCAGATTCCTTTGCCAGCCGCATGAACGGCGTGTCGACAATCGAATAGAAGAGGTCATAGGCAACGGTGGCATCCTTGAACGCGCTGTTGGGAATTGCCGGCGCCTCGTTTGACAGCGAGGCGCTCGTCGTGTTGATGACAACGTCGTAGCCGCCGGCCCAGGTATCGGTAAAGAGCACCGAGCGCACACCAAAGTCAGTGGCAAGATCCACTGCCTTCGCAGGCGTTCTGTTGGCCAGATGAATGCTGGCGCAGCCTTCATCCTTCAGAACGGCCAGCAGGCCGCGGGCGGCGCCGCCCGCACCAAGAATCAGCACTCTGGCCCCTCGCAGGCTCACCGACCAGCGCTTTTCAAGGTCCTGAACCAGTCCGATGCCATCGGTATTGTCCGCCCTCAGGCCTTCAGGCGCCCAGAACAGCGTATTCACGGCTTTTGCAGCTCTGGCTCTAGGCGTGATCTCGGCGCGGCGATTGATGCAGTAGTCGTAGGCGTCCTGCTTGAAGGGCAACGTGACGTTGCAGCCCTTGGGGGCCTGTTCACGGATGAGCGCACTTACATCCTCGACAAACCGTCCCGTCTCAAACCGAACCTTTTCATAAGAAAAACCGTCGCGAATGCCGGCACTTGCGGCAAACATCGTTTGAATTTCGGGCGACAGAGAATGCTCAACAGGATTGCCGATCACAAAAAAGCGAGACATATTCAACCTCCCTCAAGGCAAAGACTGCCGAACGCCTCTTGCGGAAAGATCAGGCTGTCTGGGCGCTCTGTTCGGGGGCGTTCTCGCCGTTTTCGCCCGGCTGCTGAGAACCATCCGCATCTTCGGGTTCTCCCTGATCCTCTGCCTCAATTATGTCACTTTCCGAGAGGATTTCCGTCTCATGGAGCACCTCCTTTAAGCGCGTCTCAAGAAAGAGCTCGATATAGTCGCAACCAAGAATTGACAAAACGATCTTCTGGCCCCGCTCCATCTGCGGCAGCCCGGGAATTCTCTGCATGAGCGGCAGCCCGTCAAGGCGCACCAGATCCTCCTTGACGACAGTTGCGCGCGTCTCCTTGAGCCCCTCCTGTTCGATCCAGCGCAGGCTCCAGTAGCGCTCCATCTTCCGCTGGAACTCGATGTACGCGTCGTAAACGGTCTCAAACTGGCTCACGATGGCGAAAAAATCCGAGTCGTTCCTTTGATAGGGAGGTTCCTCGCCGAGCGCCGTTGCCAGAATCTGCCTCTGATTGACAAGATCCACGTACCTCCGCAATGGGGAGGTTGACCAGGCGTAGCGCGGCACGCCCAGCCCGTCATGCGGCCCCGGGCTGGTGCTCATGCGCACCCGGCCCATTCGCTGGCTCCGATAGATGCCGGCCGTACCGTGCTCCTCCAGCCAGAGCCCCCAGGTGCTGTTTGCAAAAATCATGAGCTCGGCGATCAGCAGGTCAATCGGCTCGCCGCGGGCTCTTCCCTTCAGATGCACCCGGGCCTGCTCGCCCTCACCCTCCAGTTCAAAGTACCAGTCAATCCGGCCCCTCACCTCCGGGCGTCCTCGTACCTGTTCACGCTCGGCCTGTCGCGCCTTGGCAAAGCGCCACAGGAACCGGATCTCGTCGCGGTACGGGAGCTGAAGCGAGTCGTCCATGATATTTTCTTCGGTGATCTCGACACCGAACTGATCGTGCCTCAGATTCGCCTCAAGGGCTATCCGCTCAACCCGGGTTTCAGTGCTGATGACACCTAGCGTCTCTCTGTCCACCGTCACATAGAGGGACACGCACGGCCCCGGACGGCCGGCATCAAGGCTTGCAGCCTCCACCCAGCTCTCCGGAAGCATCGTTGTCTTCATTCCGGGCGCATAGACCGTGCTCATGCGGGCTCTGGCAACCCTGTCGACCTCGCTGTCCCTAGGCATCAGAAATCCTGGCGCAGCAATATGAATGCCAACGCGAGCCCGGGTTTCATCCAGAAAGGTCACACTCGATGCATCATCGATTTCCGTCGTAGAGGAGTCATCGATGGAAAATGCATGAACATTGGCAAGCGCGAGCTCCCGGTCAGCCTCGCCAGGAATCGGAAGCCCTGCAGGGAATCCTTTCCCTCGCGGGAAGTTCTCTTCATAAAAGCTTGTGACATGCCAGTCGTACGGACTGCGGATCGCTCCCAGCCCCATCAGAAGTCGCAGGGGACTTTGACGGGTTTCAGCCGCCGCATCATTGAGCGCCTTCCAGTCAATGGCGTTCTTGTCAGGATGGAGCAGCAACGCATAGGGTGCCCTGGCAATCTCCTCGGGCAACTCCCCTCGCACCATCATCTGCACCATCTGTGCGCGACGCTCTTCGAGCTGACGTTTTCTTTCGACCGCCTCGAGTGCCCGCTTCAGTATGTCCTCAGGGGCCTTTCTGTAACGGCCGCGTCCCTTTCGGTAGAAGTAGACGGGATTGCCGTGCAGGGCAAGCATCATGGCCGCCTTGTCTATCGCGCTCGGTGTCGAAAAGTACTCGTCGGCAATCTGTTCGTAGGAGAACTCGTCATCGGGAGCCACCTCCCAGAGGAACCCAGGGTCAAGCTCTGCAGCGCTTTTCTGCGCCTGCTCGAGCAGCGTGGCGGCAGCCACCCCGTCAAAGGAGAAAAAGACATGGCCGCCCTTGACCTTGGTGCGCTTGCCGCTCGGCAGCTCCACCTGATAGGCGTTTCCATCCTGCTTGAGAATGGCGCCCGCCTTGAAGGAGCCGTCCTCTTCAAAAAATAACTGCATGCCTGTCCTGTCTTCTTGAGGCTGTTTCTAGCCAAGAACTCCGCTCAGAGCAAAACGCAAGACCATGTCGCTGATCCGGGGGAAATCGCTGATCGTGTGATCCCCTGCCGGCAGTATGACCATGGTGGCCTCGGTAAACCGATCCCGGGCCAGTCTGTAGTCGAGCACTTCATCACCCCGGGTCAAAATGACAAGCATATCGGAGGCATCGTTCCTAATCCACTTGTCCAATGCTTCGAGCTCTGCACCAAATTGACGCAGCACAACAATCTTGCGCCCCGAACCGTCCATAAGGGACTGCTCGCCCTGATAGCGACTCGCGATCGTCCAGGGCTGCGTTGCCGGATTAAGAAGCACCGCCCGGGCACCAGTCATGCCGCTCACCGCGGCTGCGTAAAAGCCGCCGAGGCTCGAACCGACGAGGACATAGGAGTCAGAATCCTTGTCCTCAAGCCCCTTGAGAATGGTTTCCACAGCGGCATTTGGCCCAAGAGTGAGATCAGGCGCCCAGAAAGAGAGTCCCGCCTGATTTGCAATCCTGCGCATCTCCCTGCCCTTTGCCGACTGCGGCGAGGACAGAAACCCGTGCAGATAAACGATTTCCCTGACGCTCATCACCTGGACTCTTTCTTCAATGCGGCCAAGATCTTGCCGTGAACGCCCCCGAAGGAGCCGTTGCTCATGCATAGAATGACATCACCCTGCAGAGCCTCCCGCACGACATCGCTGACAAGCTGCTCCAGGTTCCCGTGGTAATTGCGAACCTTGTCTCCAAGCGGCGCGAGTGCTTCTGCCGTGTCCCAGCCGACTCCCTTGCCTGCGTAGCAGAAAACCCGTTCAGCTCCGGCGAGCGACTCAGCAAGGCGCCCCTTCATCGTGCCCAGCTTCATTGTGTTGCTGCGAGGCTCGAGCACCGCAAGAATGCGACGCGATCCGACCCGGCCGCGCAAGGCGGCGATTGTCTCGAAAATGGCCGTAGGATGATGGGCAAAGTCGTCGATGACGGTCACGCCCGCCTCTTCGCCCTTGACCTCCAGGCGTCGCTTGACCCCGACGAAATGTCGCAGCGCCTCCAGCGACTCCGCAGGAGCCACTCCGACATCACGAGCGGCCGCAATCGCCGCAAGCGCATTCAGGGCGTTATGGTGCCCCATGAGCGACATCTCAAGCGTTCCAAACACTTCGCCCATGAAGGCAATCCGCCCATCTCCGTCAATAGACCAGCCCTCGGGGGAATCAAAGCGTTCAAGCCTGCTCCAAATGCCTTTTTCCAGAACCCGATCGAGAGCATCGCACCTGCCGTTGGCAATGACGAGCCCGCGCCCAGGCATGGCGCGGACAAGGTGATGGAACTGTTTTTCTATTGCCGCGAGATTTTCAAAGATATCCGCGTGGTCGTATTCGAGATTGTTCAGGATTGCCGTGAGCGGCCGATAGTGAACGAACTTGCTTCGCTTGTCGAAAAACGCCGTGTCGTATTCATCGGCCTCGATCACGAAGGGCAGCCCCTCGCCGAGCCTGGCGGACACGCCAAAGTCCAGGGGCACGCCACCAACGAGGAACCCCGGCTTTTTCCCACAATAATCAAGAATCTGAGCGAGGAGCGATGTCGTTGTCGTCTTGCCATGGGTGCCGGCGACGGCCAGCACATGGCGTCCGCACAGAACATGATCTCCAATCCACTGCGGTCCCGAGGTGTAAGGCTCCCCTGCATTAAGAATGGCCTCCAGAAGGGGATTGCCTCGGCTGATGGCGTTGCCGATCACCCAAAGATCAGGACGGATGGCAAGCTGGTCCGCGCCATACCCCTGGGTGAGACGGATGCCCGCCTGCTCAAGCTGGTCGCTCATCGGGGGATAGACATTTGCGTCACAGCCAGTGACAGTGTGTCCGCTCGCCGCGGCAAGCTGGGCGAGCCCGCCCATGAATGTGCCGCAGATACCAAGGATATGAATATGCATGGAGACGACTGCTACATATGTGGTTTTTCGTGTCCGCCATTGTACAGCCCGCACAACGCGCTATAGTCCGAACAACGCGACCGAGTCCTTCGGATCATGACATACAGGGAGCCTTCATGCCGCAGACCGTCAATCCTCTCGCGCTAGCCCCTCAGAGCGAGGTTGAATGCGCCCAGGCGATCGCCGATCTTATTGTCCATGACGGCATGACCTGGGCTCTGGCAAGGGATCGCATCCTGCGCAGTCGCCGCAAAGCACCCCCGCCGCATCTCATTGAATCGGCCGTGCGGCAAACCTTTGCCATCTTTTACATGCAGGAGCATGCCCAGGAGCTGCGAAGGCAGCGCATGGCGGCTGTCCGCGTTTTGGATCTGCTCGGCGAATTTCGCGCATTCATCACCGGAGCGGTTCTCAACGGTGCCGCAGGTCCCGACTCGACGCTTATCATTGAGGTGTTCGAAGACAATCCCAAGGCCGTTGAAATTGCATTTCTCGATGCCGGCGTGGGGATTGAGGCGGTCACCGCTCTCAAGAGCCTGATGCCCGAACCGCTCGAGTGCCTGGGATTTCTGATGCCCGTCATGGGACGCTCCGATCTCCTTGCGGTCCGCGTCAATGTCCAGGCGAGTGCAGATGAGCGGCTGAACCCGTCCAAACGGCTGCCTGATCCCTGGCAGGATGAACTTGAGAGCAGAGGCAGGCTGGATGTTGCCGACTTGAGAACGCTCATCGCAAAAATGTCCACAAACAATTAATCTGCACGCAATTGCCTCCCTTTTGTTCTCATTTTCTCGGCAATAGCTCAGGGAAACCCCTGACATCCGTCAGACGTTCACGCTTGATAAATGTTTACCGATAGCAGACAATACCGAGAGCGCATTTTCGAAGATGCGCGCAAATAGCATCATTTAAGCGCCAAAGCGGCGAAAAACCATCAAAAACACCCTGCTTTGAGCGAATCTACTTAGATCGTAGGCACACATGGATCTCAGAAAAATCAAGACACTTCTTGACCTTGCTATTGAAAGCGGCGTTTCCGAGCTTGAAATCACCGAAGGTGATGATCGCATTCGTATCGTCAACCGTCCCGCCCAGGCTTCTGCCGCGCCTGCAGCCGCCCAGATTGTTCAGACAGCCCCAATCAGCGTACCGGCCGTTCAGCCTGCTCCGATTGATCCTCCCCCCGCACAGCATCAGGATGCCGAGGAAGAACGGCAGACCATCAACTCGCCGATGGTCGGGACGTTCTATCGCAGCCCCTCTCCCGGAGCCAAACCATTTGTGGACATCGGCTCGAAGGTGAAGGCGGGCGACACCGTGTGCATCATTGAAGCGATGAAGCTGCTCAATGAGATTGAGGCGGAGGCCGACGGCGTCATTCGCGAGATTCTCATTGAAAACGGTTCTCCCGTTGAATTCGGCCAGCCGCTTTTTGTGATCTCCTAGATCTCACGCCCCCAAAAGGCGGCACCGGTTTCCGGCGATGCCGCCCTTTCCGCCGGCAGTTTCTGCAAGCGGACCAATCTAGGAAGCGTCTATGTTTGGAAAAATCTTAATTGCCAACCGCGGTGAAATCGCCTTAAGGATCCTTAGGGCCTGCCGCGCGATGAATATCCGCACGGTAGCCGTGCATTCGGTCGCCGATGCCGATGCCATGTATGTCAAGCTTGCCGATGAAAGCGTCTGCATCGGACCGGCGCAAAGCACGCAGAGCTACCTCAACATCCCGGCAATCATCTCGGCAGCCGAAGTGACTGATGCCGAGGCCATCCACCCCGGATACGGCTTTCTGTCTGAAAACGCCGATTTTGCCGACCGGGTGGAGCGCAGTGGCTTTGCCTTCATCGGCCCCCGGGGAGACACCATCCGTTTGATGGGCGACAAGGTGAACGCCAAGCAAGCCATGATCGCCGCGGGTGTTCCCTGCGTCCCCGGAAGCGGCGGAGCGCTCCCCGACGATCCCAAAGAAATTCTGCGGATTGCCCGGGAAATCGGATATCCCGTCATCATCAAGGCCAGCGCAGGCGGCGGCGGACGCGGCATGCGCGTTGTCCGCACGGAAGCAGCGCTGCTCAACCTGGTGAACACAACGAAGACCGAAGCGAAGGCAGCCTTCGGCTCAGACAAGGTTTACCTGGAAAAATTCCTCGAGAATCCGAGGCACATTGAAATCCAGGTTCTCTCAGACAACTTCCAGAACGCCGTCTACCTAGGTGAGCGCGACTGCTCCATGCAGCGCCGCAACCAGAAGATTATTGAGGAAAGCCCGGCCATCGGCATTCCGCGCCGCCAGATCGAGCGGCTCGGGAACCGGTGCGTGGAGGCCTGCAAGCGAATTGGATACCGCGGCGCCGGCACCTTTGAGTTCCTCTACGAAAAGGATCAGTTCTACTTCATTGAGATGAACACGCGCGTGCAGGTGGAGCATCCCGTCACCGAGTTCATCACCGGCGTGGACATCATCGCAGAGCAGATCCGCATTGCCGCCGGCGAACGACTGACGCTGCGCCAGAAGGACATTCCGACGCTCGGTCATGCCATCGAGTGCCGCGTCAACGCGGAAAATCCCTTTACCTTCAGACCTAGCCCTGGCAAGGTCACCCGCTGGCTGATGCCCGGCGGCCCAGGAATCCGCGTCGACAGCCATGTCTTTGCCGACTACACCGTTCCTGCCTACTATGACAGCATGATCGGCAAGATCATCGCCTTCGGTCCGACCCGAGATGCGGCTCTCGCCCGCATGCGCGTCGCGCTCTCGGAAACCATCGTTGAAGGCATTGAGACGAACATCCCGCTGCATTTGAGAATCCTCGGAGATTCTAAGTTCCGCATGGGCGGCACCAGCATTCACTATCTGGAAAAGTGCCTTGAGGACTGGACAGCCATTCAGAGAGGGAAGAAACAATGACGTTGCGAGAAATCACTGTTCTCTGTGATGAGGGCTACGCCGAGCAGTTCGGCGATTTCATGATGGATGAAGGCGCGATGAGCGTGACGACGGAAGACGCCGATGCGGACTCGCTCGACGAAAAGCCGCTTTACGGCGAACCTGGACTTGAACCGGAACGGCTTGCCTGGCAGCGCTCAAGGCTTCGTCTTCTCGTCGACGAAGATTTCGACGCCCCCAGAGCCATCCGCTCGGCCGCGATGACGCTCGGCATCGAGATCCCCGTCATCGAGTCGGACTCCTCAGTTCCCGACGCCGACTGGGTGCGCATCACGCAGGCCCAATTTACGCCGACCAGGGTGAGCGACCGTCTCTGGATCGTTCCCTCCTGGCACACGCCCCCTCAGCCGGACGCTCTCAACATCCGGCTCGATCCGGGGGTCGCGTTCGGCACGGGATCCCACCCGACAACGCTCATGTGCCTGAAGTGGCTTGACAAGAATTGCAAGGCCGGCCAAAGCGTCCTTGACTACGGCTGCGGCACGGGAATTCTTGCCATCGCTGCCGCAAAGCTCGGCTGCGGTCCTGTCAAGGGAACCGACATTGACCCGCAGGCGGTGGAGGCCGCGCAGTTCAACGCTGACGCAAACGAAGTCAAGGCGGAGTTCTGCCTGCCCGCCGGACTCAAGTCCGAGCACTTTGACATTGTCGTCGCCAACATCCTCGCCAATCCGCTCAAAATGCTTGCTCCGGCTCTCTTGAGCCGTGTGGCGCCTGGCGGACATCTTGTCCTCTCAGGAATTCTTGCCTTCCAGGCTGAAGACCTCATTGAGACTTTCACCAAGGCCGATCCCAGCATTCAGCTCAGCGTTTGGATGCAGGAAAAAGACTGGGTCTGTCTGGCTGGACAAAAACACTGAAACATGACTTCAAAGGAGCTCGTCGCATGGCTCACGTAACTCGCTGTCCCTATTGTGGTTCTGTGTGGCTTTTGCCGGATGCCAAAACCGCACAGAGCGGTCCGGTCAAATGCGCTGAATGCCATCATAGTTTCGATGCAACCTGCGATCTGCTTGAAGTTCCCGACGACATGTTCTCGGAACAGGACTACAGAGAGATGACCCTGGAAGAGTCCTATCCGAAGAGCGCTCTGGCGCAGGATTCCTCTGTTACAGATTCTGAGCCGCGAATCCTGACCCCGCCCGTCATCCCTCCGCAGCCCACTCAGCCGTTTATTCAGCCAGCGGTTCCCGCCACACGGCCCATTGCAACTGCCGAACCTGCAGGAGCACCGAATCAACAGCATCAATTCCACGACGCCGGTTCGATCATCCCCCCGCCGATCAGGCCGATTCCTGACGAAGGTCGCAAGGATCCCTCCCTCGGGGATCTTGGCAGTCTCAAGAGAACTGTCAGCAGCCAGCCGGACAAAACTTTTCCGCAGCCTGCAGAACCGCCGCGAACCGTGCAGCGTCCCCTGGCGACACGCCCCGATTTTGACCGTCCACGGACGCAGCGCCATGAATTCTCTGGCAATTCGGGTTTATCCGTTTCTCTCATGCTCCTGCTGCTGATCCTGGTGGTGGCGGTCGCCGCAGTGATCTTCAATCAGAAGGTCATCCGCAAGTATCCGCAAAGCGATCAGCTTTTCTCCAGGATCTGCCGTACGGTTCCGTGCCCTGGATACTGTTTCGAGGATATTGAAGCCTTTTCCGTCACCCGGAGCACTTTGCGTGCCCTGGATGCCGAGCACCAGTATCTGCTTGAGGCAACTCTCACGAACACGTCGTCCGTTGCACAGAAGCTGCCCAATCTGAAGGTTGAATTTCTTGACGGCGCCGGAGAGGCGCTTCTGCGCCGCACTGTGTCGCCTGAAGAGTATCTGGAAGCCCCGGCCAGCGGCAAACGCCAGAATGGACTGCCGGGCGGCAAGGCTCTGACGGTCCGCTTTACGCTGACTTCGTCCGTAGCGCCGTCCCGCAGTGTCGTGGCACCAAACTACCACGAGGTTAAAAGCACCGATATCTCAGAAAAGAGCGAACCATAGGCCACTGTGAGATCTGTCCCATGTCTGTCTTGATCAGCGGATCGATCGCATACGACAACATTCTGTCGTTTCCCGGGAAATTCAGTGATCACATCATTGCCGAGAGTCTTGATCACATCAATCTGACGTTTCTTGCCTCGTCAATGGCAAGATACTTTGGAGGCTGTGCTGCGAATATCGCCTACTCGCTCAAAATGTTGGGCGGCGACCCGATTGTCTACGGCGCTGTAGGCTCGGACGGCTCCGACTATCTCGCGCGGTTCGATCAGCTGGGAATCTCCACCGCCATCGCAAAGCTTGAGGATACATTCAGCGCACAATGCTTCATCACGACCGATTCGACAGGCTCTCAGATCACGACGTTCTTTCCTGGGGCCATGGCTTTGGCCGAACAGGCGCCTTTCCCTCAAGGTGCGGACATCGACATTGCATTACTCGGCCCGGACGGACTTGCAGCCATGGTGAAGCGGCGCAGCGAACTCGTCGAGCGAGGCATCCCCTTTATCTATGACATCGGGCAGTCAGCGAGCCAGTTCCCCGGCCCGGAAATCTGCAGTTTCCTGCATGCAGCCCCAATCATTGCCGCAAGCCGTTATGAGATGGAGCTCATTACTCAGAAGACGAGTTATAAGATTGCCGACCTCACGGCACTCGGCAAAACTGTCATCGTCACTGACGGAGCACTTGGAGCCTCTGTCTACACCCCGGAAGGGAGCCTGAGCGTGCCTGCGGTGAAAGTCGACACAGTTGATCCGGTCGGGGCGGGGGACGCCTTCCGAGGAGGCCTGCTTTTTGGCATGACAAGGAACCTTGGCTGGGAGACCTCGATGCGGCTGGGAGCAGTCATGTCGTCCTTCAAGGTTGAAGCGCGAGGTGCCCAAAACTACCACGCTACGGTGTCAGAAATCATCTCCCGATTTGAAAAGGCATACGGAGAGGCTGTTGCGCTTCCCTAGGGCTCTGTCAGCGCCAAAGCATCATACGAAAGGAAGATGCACGGCCTCTCGCCGCGCCTTCTGTCCTGAAGAAACAGGCGTGTAGTTATAGAGAGACCGTGTGCCTAGAACATCACCATCCCGTGACTGATCGGCAGAATGAAGTGGAGAACGACATTCAGAAGGATGAAGAGAACTATCGGCGAGAGATCGAACCCCTTCACCGTGGGCAGCAGCTTGCGGATCGGACTGAGAAACGGATTGCAGAGCGTGTGCAGCAGAGCAAAAAAGGGCGAATACCGCGCCCTCGTCATGAAACTCATCACGCAGTAGATGATCACGCCCCAGCTCACCAGCTCGATCGCCCAGCGAAAGACGAGCGCAACAGGGGCGAGAACAAAGCCAGAAGCCGTCACGGGAAAGCCCGTGAGCTCTTTCATGACAAGCGTATGAGCAACCGCCACGATGAGTGCTGAAAGCAGCGTCGGAAGATCCCACACGCCCCGGGGCTTGATGAGGGATGCAATGGGATTGACAAGCCAGTCGGTGAATTTCCATGCGAATGCCACGAGCGGATCCCTGGGGCTGATGGCCAGAGACCAAAGATAGGCTCTTAAAAGCAGCATGCTGCCCAGGACCGCCGTCACCATGGAAAAGAGCGAAAAGAGAAGACTCATTGCTATGCTCGCGAAAATAGAAAAAAACAAGCTCGAATTCTAGGCCATCACAAACCCTGCCTGTCGGGCTGAAATCTGCATTCTGGCAGCAGCACCGGGAAATGCCGGAGCACCGAACCGCTTCGAATCCCGGGCGAGTTTGACCCAGTCAAAATAGGGGCCGGGGTCGGTTTTCCTTCCGGGCGCCACATCACTATGCGCGACAACGTAGGCCGGAGCGTGCCTCTTGCCGATTGCGGCGAGAAGCTCCTCTAGAACAACATACTGCCGCGGTTCAAACGGCGTGAAGTCCGTGCCTTCGATTTCGATGCCGATGGAAAAATCATTGCATCGACTGCGCCCCATGAAAGAGCTCACCCCGGCGTGCCAGGCTCGCTTGAGCGTGCTCACAAACTGGTGGACGACACCGTCCCGGCTGATGAAGAAATGGCAGGAAACGCGAATTCCCACGAGCGGGTCAAGGAAAGGATCGCCGGTTGGCTTGATTCGCCCAAGAAAAAGATCTTCAACCATCCCCCGCCGCGTCTCATAAGCCGGCACCGTGATGTTGTGGAGCACGACGAGGTCAATGTCCTCGCCCTCTCTTTCGTCCCAATGCGTGCAGCCGGGGTGAAGAATGATCCCATCGCCCGCCATGAGCCAGCCGTCCTGATCGATGAACAGCGTCATGACTCTGCATCCATCCGTGCTCGAGCACGACTGCGGCACTTTTCCGAGCAATAGCGAACCCCCTGCCCCATCACCGCCTCGTCAGCAGGGAAATGCGTCCCGCAAACCGGGCACTGGACCATGGGAAGCACCCGCTCCTCCGACCTTTTTCTCGCACTGTTTTCCTTCGAGACATTGCGAACGCGCCGTTTGCGCGCAAGAACAATTGCAAGGTAAATCAGCGCAATCAGCGCAATCCAGAATGCAATTCGTCCCATGACAGACCTCCGGATCTAGCCCACCGCGGCAAGCACTGCGGCGTAGACGAAGTAGGAAAGAGCGAGCGATGCGGCTCCGCCCCAGAACCAAGCAAGCGCCTTGCGCCCTCTCCACCCGCGCATGTACCGCCCGTACATCAGGATTGCGAATACCGCCCAGCTCACGAGCGTCATGAAGAAGCGGTGAGAGATGACAAACATGCTGCCGTGCTGCTCCAAATTGAGCGTCAAGGCAAGTGACACCAGAATCGTGAGGCAGATGAAGCCCAGCAGCACGATGCGGTAGAGGATGCGTTCCATCGCAAGCAGATCGGGCATGCTGGCGATGAGCCCGGTGCCGGTGCCGGTGCCTGCCACCGGATTCTTCAGCTGGCGCTGCACGAGCACGAGCAGCACAGCCTGGATGACGGCAATCAGGATCAGGCTCGAGGCGGAGAGCGCAAAGAGCAGGTGAAGCCGGAACACAGGGGTCAAGAGCGACTCGGGCACCGGCTGTCCGGGAAACACCACGGGAAGCGCCGCGCAGGCCGCTCCGCAGAGAAGGAACACGCCCATCAGTCCGGAAACGTGGCGCATAATGCTTTCCACAAGGAACACAGCAACGGCAATGAATACCGTCACCGAGAGCGCCAGTGAAAGCCCGAACGTGGCGTGATCGGCGGCAAAGACTGTCGCAAGCCCAGCGCCATGAAGCACGAACGCGACGAATGTCATCAGCCTCAATGGAATGCCTCCCTCCTGGCGCGGAACGCTCAGCCGCTGAATAATCAGCGCCCCGCAGGCGAGATAGCACAATGCGGACAATGCCAAAAGCAGACTGCTGAGTGTTGTGGGCGACATACAAGTCCCTCTGCTGGTTGGCGCGCTCTGCGCATACCGAGAAGCGCGATTCAACTAAAATGCCCGGATGTCTTTCAAGAGGCCGCCTCAATCCGGCGGCTTCTGCGTGAGAAATCCCGGCAGGATCCGTTTAATGATTGTAGATCCCAAACGCGCAGCCCGGATTTGCTCCGGTCGACATTTTTTCCAAACCTCACCCTGAAGCACGAGAAACTATGCTGGACAATTTGAGCTCGCGTCTTGCGCGCATCGTCAAAACCATGCGCGGACAGGCCCGCCTGACCGAAGAAAACACCCGGGAGATGCTGCGGGAGGTGCGCCTTGCGCTGCTTGAAGCCGACGTTGCACTGCCTGTCGTCCGTGACCTGATCGCCTCCATCAAGCAGAAGGCCCTGGGCGAAGAGGTTGTCGGCAACCTCAATCCCGGACAGGCCCTCGTCGGCGTCGTTGAGAAAGAGCTGACGCGCATCATCGGAGGCGACGTTCCTGCCGAAGAGCGCGAACTCAACTTCTCCGTCCAGCCCCCGGCGATCATTCTGCTTGCGGGTCTGCAGGGCGCCGGCAAGACGACCACCGCAGGCAAACTCGCCAAGCTCCTTGTCGAAGAGAAGAAAAAGAAGGTTCTCACCGTTTCAGCAGACGTTTACCGTCCCGCTGCCATTGAACAGCTCAAGACGGTGAGCGCACAGGCCGGCGCCGAGTTCTTCCCCAGTTCTGCCGAGCAAAAGCCGCTTGATATTGCAGCGAACGCCGTCGACTATGCCAAGAAGCATTTCTTTGACGTGCTCATCGTCGATACGGCAGGTCGTCTTGCCATCGATGAGGCGATGATGCAGGAGGTGAAGAACCTCTCCGATTATCTCCATCCCGCAGAAACCCTCTTCGTGATCGACGCCATGCTCGGTCAGGATGCCGTCAATACGGCCCGCGCCTTTGATGAGCGCCTCAGCCTCACCGGCGTGATCCTCACCAAACTCGACGGTGACAGCCGCGGCGGCGCTGCGCTTTCAGTACGAATGGTGACCGGCAAGCCCATCAAATACGTTGGCATGGGTGAAAAGCTGGATGGCTTTGAAGCCTTCTCTCCCGAGCGCATGGCAAGCCGCATTCTGGGCATGGGCGACATCGTCGCCCTCGTCAAGGACGTCCAGAAGGCCGTCGACATCAAAAAAGCCCAGAAGCTTGCTGAAAAGATCAAGAAGGAAGGCAAGTTTGACCTTGAGGACTTCCGCGACCAAATCAGCCAGATGCGCAACATGGGAGGCTTCTCGAGTCTGGTTGACAAGCTGCCGAGCCAGTTCCAGGAGGCGGCAAGCAAGATCCGCGATGAAGACGCCAACCGCATGGTTCGCCGCACGGAGGGCATCATCAATTCGATGACCCCCAAGGAAAGACGCAATCCTGATCTCATCAAGGCAAGCCGCAAGCGCCGCATCGCTGCCGGCGCTGGCGTCTCCGTGCAGGAGGTTAACCGCCTGCTCAAACAGTTCGAGCAGACCCGCGACATGATGAAGAAGATGAAAAAGGGCGGACTCGGACGCATGATGCGCGCCCTCGGAGGCATGCGCGGCGGAATGAACGGAATGCCTCCCGGCATGGGCGGACTCCCGCACTGAGTGCTCCTGCAAGCATGCCCCGGAGCGTCAGCTGGATCAGCTTTTTCTCAACCGACGCAGGAAAAACCTGCGCCGAGTGGGAGCTTGCGGCCTTCAGCTCGATCAGCCGGGCGCTTGCCGGCGTTCGCGCCATCCAGATTGGATGCCCCGCAATCAACGCGCTCACCGGCTGCGCCATTGCGCATCAGATTCTGGTGTCAGAAGAAATCCCTGCAAGAATGGCCACAGACATCCGGGCTCCGGTCATTGCCTCTCCTCGGGCAATTCCGTTTGCCGCCGACTGCGCCGACCTCGTCGTTTGGCCCCACGGCCTGGATGTCGGCGAAGACAAGACCGCGAGCCTTGAGGAGATCACGCGCATTCTTTCGCCAAACGGAATTCTCATTACATCATTTTTGAATGCCTCAGGCCCCTGGAGCATGAAAAGACGGCTCTTTGGGGCGAGCGAATGCATCCCGGAACCCGCTTCGCTCGTCACGGTCGGAGAAGCCAAGCGCCTGATCACTGCAAGCCGTCTCACGCTTGAGGGAGGTCGCTTTGGCGTCTACACGGCAAACCATGAGGCTCAGCCCTGCTCCCCCCGCCCGGTGAATTCGCTCAAGCCGACATGGCTGGACAAGGCAGGCGACCGCTGGTGGCCGACGCTCGGCAATATGGCCATTCTCGTTGCAAGAAAACGCACCGTCGGCATGACGCTCGTCGGCAAGGCCGCATTCAGCGACAGCCGCGTTCGTTCCGGCAAGCGCGCCCTTGCACACAAACAGGCACTCTCTGAAGAAAATTTATGACTGCAAAATTAGAAATATGGACTGACGGAGCGTGCAAGGGCAATCCCGGTCCTGGCGGCTGGGGCGTGCTCATGGTGTACGGAACGCACAAAAAGGAAATGAGCGGCGGAGAACTTGTCACCACCAACAACCAGATGGAGCTCACCGCGGTCATCCGCGCCCTGGAGGCAGTTCGCCGCCCCTGCCCCGTGCGGCTGCACCTGGACAGCTCCTATGTGCGTGACGGAATCACCGGTTGGATTCACGGCTGGAAGAAAAAGGGCTGGAAAACCGCAAGCGGCAGTCCGGTCAAGAATGTGGAGCTCTGGCAACGGCTCGATCGCCTGGTGACCGAATACGAGGCCAAGGCTCCCATGGAGTGGGTCTGGGTCAAGGGCCATGCGGGAGACCCCGGCAACGAACGGGCCGATGAGCTTGCCAACGAAGGGGTCTCCAAGGCTCAGGCTGGCAACTCTCTTTAGGACGAAACACCATGCGCCTCATTTGCCTCGATACCGAAACGACAGGCCTTGATCCCACGAACGGCGACAGGCTGGTTGAAGTCGCCTGCGTGGACATTACGGGCAGACGCATCACGGACGAGCCCTCTCACCTCTATCAGCACTATGTCAATCCCGAACGGGAAATCCCTGACGAGGTGCGGGAAAAGGTCACCGGCATCACCAACGAGATGCTCGCAGACAAGCCTCGCTTCGCCGAAATCGCCGATTCCTTCATTGAGTTTGTCCAGGGCGCAGAACTCATCATCCACAATGCGGAATTCGACGTCGGATTTCTCGACATGGAGCTGAAGCGCGCCGGCAAAAAGAAGCTGAGCGAATACTGCCCCGTCATTACCGACACCCTTGCGATGGCTCGCAAGATCTTCCCTGGCATGAGAAACGACCTTGACGCGCTCTGCTCAAGGTATGAGATCGACAAGTCCGCCCGTACGCTGCACGGGGCACTCATTGACTCTCAGCTCCTTGCTGAGGTTTATCTCGCGATGACCAGGACACAGGGCACCCTGATCGGCGACCGCTATGACGAACTGGCAAACAGCGTGCCGCCGCTTCCCCGTCCCGATCAGCTGATCGCGGCAACCTGCCCTGCTGATGAAATGGCCGAGCACGAGAAGTTCATCGCGATGATTGACAAGAAGTGCAAGACGGGCTCAGTTTGGACTCGCATCCACAACCCACCCCAGGCCAAGGCTGAGCAAAAAGACTGATCTCAACGGTAATACTCCAAGAACTCGAGCCTTTTTTGGCTTGCGTTCGCCCTGTTGCCCTACAATTACTCCGCTTTTAGTCATCCGGCCGCCCAAAAACAGTCTTTGAGGGCGGCTTTGCGATTCTTCATCTTGTTTTTATGATCGAACTTCAGCACATCACGCAGCGCTACACGATGCCTGACGGGTCGGAATTCCTTGCTCTGAAGGACGTCTCCCTGACGATCAACGACGGGGAGATTTTCGGCATCATCGGCCGCTCCGGCGCCGGAAAATCGACGCTTGTCCGCTGCATCAATTTTCTGAACCGTCCGACCGAAGGGACGGTGACGGTGAACGGCAGATGCCTCAACCAGCTTTCCGAAGATGAGCTGCGCGAGACGCGCCGCGGCATCGGCATGATTTTCCAGCACTTCAACATCCTCTCTTCGCGCACCGTCTTTGACAATGTGGCGCTGCCACTGGAGTTTGCCGGAGTCTCCAAGTCCGAGATCCGTGCCAAGGTTGAGCCGCTTCTCGACCTTGTGGGCCTGAAGGAACATCGCGACAAGTATCCGGCGCAGCTCTCGGGCGGCCAGAAGCAGCGTGTGGGCATTGCCCGCGCGCTCGCCATGGATCCCAAGGTTCTGCTCTCGGATGAAGCAACGAGCGCACTGGATCCCGAAACCACGGTCGCAACTCTGGAACTTCTGAAGAAGATCAACCGCGAGCTCGGACTCACAATCGTGATGATCACGCATCAAATGGATGTCGTCAAACAGATCTGCGAGCGCGTCGCCGTCATGGATCGGGGCATTGTGGTCGAGGAGGGTCGCGTGATCGACGTCTTCCGCCGCCCCAGGCACGAAACCACTGTCGCCATGATTGGAAACATCATGGCTCAGGTGCTCTCGCCATCGGCCGCAAAGCGCGTGCGCGAACAGGTTGCCGCTACTGGCTATGAAGACCCGGTGCACATCCTTCGCCTCACCTTTGTCGGCAGCGAAGCCACCACTCCGATCATCTCCGAGTGCTCGCGCAACTACGGCGTCGACTTCAACATCCTTGCCGGGCAGATCGACGAAGTGCAGGGCGAGAATTTCGGCACGCTCACCGTGCTCATTTCCTGCAAGTCCGAGCTCTATGCCAAGGCCATTGATTTTCTGCGAGAGCGCAAGGTCACGTACGAGGAGGTGACGAAGTATGTCCTCTGATCTGCTTTATCTGCTCTGGGATTCATTCCTTGAAACGCTCTCCATGGTGGGCATCTCAGCCGCGCTGGCCGGCCTGTTCGGCATCCCGCTCGGAATCCTGCTGCATGTGACGACTCCGGGCGGCGTGCGCCCCATGCCCGTCATCAACCGGATCGCCGGCTGGATCGTGAACGCGATCCGTTCGACGCCCTTCATCATCCTGTTGGTCGCCATCATTCCGCTCACCCGCCTCATCGTCGGCACCTCAATCGGCACCTCGGCTGCCATCGTGCCGCTCACGATTACGGCCACACCATTCATTGCGCGTCTCGTGGAAACAAGTCTGCGCGAGGTGGACAAAGGTCTTATCGAGGCCGCTCAGTCGATGGGCGCAACGGATATGCAGATCGTCCTCAAGGTGCTGCTGCCTGAGGCGATGCCCGGCATCGTTGCGGGTTTGACGGTTGCCGTCGTATCGCTCGTCGGCGCTTCAGCGATGGCCGGCGCCATCGGCGGCGGCGGGCTGGGCGACATGGGCATCCGCTACGGCTATCAGCGTTTCATGCCTGATGTGATGGCCGCCGTTGTGGTCATTCTGATTGCGTTCGTGCAGACGCTCCAGAGCTCGGGCGATTTCATCGTTCGAAAGATCAGCCACAAGTAAGCGCCGCGAATATCACGGCCTGGCGAAAAAGGAGTCCCGCGGACTCCTTTTTTCTTTATCTGCCGACGCCCTAAATCATCAGCTCAAGCCGCGGCAGCGGGACGAGCCTTTGCCCAAACGATGCCGATCAGGAACCCCACGACCGCAAATGGCAGCCACCCCATGCCGACCGAATAGAACGGAACCAGATCGGTGAGCGCCGACTGCACGGCGTCAGAAAGCCATCCGGCTGTTCTCAGCCCGTCCACGAGCGCCATCACAAATGTGGCCGCAGTCGTGCAGACGTAGACGCAACGGCGTCCGCCAAAACTCTTGTCAAGGAAGATCAGGAGCACGAGCGAGATGATGAGCGGGTAGATGAACATCAGCACGGGCACGGTCGCCACGATGATGGTTTTGAGGCCGAAGAGCCCCACGAGGAACGAAATCACCGAAAAGAGAGCACACCAGGCCTTGTAGCCCAGCACTCCGACCAGCCGCTCGAAATACACGGCGCAGCAGGTGATGAGCCCGATGACGGTCGAGAGGCACGCGAGCAGCACAATCAGGCCCAGAATCACCGTTCCGATGCTGCCAAAGAGTCGATCCGAGGCGCCAGCAAGCACCGCAGCGCCCGTATCGGCCCTGCCCAGCGCCTGCACGGACTCAGCGCCGATCTTGGCGATGAAAAAGTAAATGGCTGCCAGCGCTGCCACTGCGATGACGCCGGACTTGATGACGGCGGCCGTGATGGCGCCCCGATCCGTCACGCCGCTCCCGCGCACGAAATTAATGATGAGTGTTGCGAAAATGAAGGCCGCAATGGCATCCAGCGTGTTGTAGCCCTCAAGGAACCCCTGAAGAACCGCAGCGCCAGCCGTCGCATAGCTTGCGTCCGGCGACTGCGGTACACCCAGCGGCGGAAAGTAAGACTTCACGATGAGCAGCAGGATCACGATGATCAGTGCCGGCGCAAGCACCTTCCCGACGCGGTCAACGATCTTCGAGGGCGTGGCAGAAAACCAATAGGCAACGGCGAAGAACAGAAGCAGAAAGAGCGGCATCACCCAGTCAACGGACGCAGCATCAATGAAGGGCCGGACAGCGATTTCGAAGGACACCGTTCCGGTTCGAGGCGCCGCAAAACAGGGGCCGATCGCGCAGTAGGACACGACCGAATAGAAAATTCCGTACCAGGGGTGAACGCGGCTTGCCGCCTCTTCGAGGTCAAAGCAACCGGAATAGCCCAGCGCCGCAACGGATAGAAGCGGCAGCCCCACGCCGGTCACGCAAAAGCCCACTACGGCCCACCAGACGTTCTCTCCGGCGCTCTGGCCCATGATTGCCGGGAAGATGAGATTGCCGGCGCCAAAGAGCAGTGCAAAAAGCGTAAGTCCGAGCGCCAGAAATTGCTTGAAGTCTTTCATTGTCATCACAGCGGCCTGAAGGCCGCACTTGCCGGTCATGTTCGCCGGCTTTTCCGCCTTGCAAAAACAACAAAAGCCGGAAGCGCCGGCAAGACACGGCACTTCTGGCTGAGAAAAACAACCGGTGCTTATTGCTTCCGGGAACGGAAGGTGTGCAAAACGGCCCCGGGATGGCCGGAGTCAGGGGTCTGGCTCACGAGCTCGTGGCCAGACTGCCTTGCGAACATCGCGAGATCCTCAACCGCGTGAGGATCATCCGTGCGCACGATGAGCTCCTCGCCGGGGGCAACCTTGCCCAAGGCCCGTTTTGTCTTCAAAACGGGCATCGGACAGATCATCCCCGTGAGATCAACGATTTCCGTCAAAACCCTGGCCTCTTCAGGCGAGCTTGCCCGCGACCCACTCGCGAGCCGACTTCATCGCGGCGGGCAAAGCCGCAGCGTCGGTCGCGCCGGCCATGGCCATGTCGGGCTTGCCGCCGCCCTTGCCGCCAGCCTGCTGGGCGACAAAGTTGACGAGCTCGCCAGCCTTGACCTTGCCAATGAGATCCTTCGTAACTCCGGCGCAAAGCTGAATCTTCTCGCCCCCCGTCACCGCAAGAACAATCACGGCCGAGCCAAAGCGGGCCTTCAGATCGTCCATGGTTTGGCGCAGGGTCTTCACGTCAACGCCTTCAAGCGTCGCGAGCAGCACCTTCACGCCGTTCATGTCCTCGGCGCGATTCACGATGTCGGCGCCCTGCATGGCCGCAAGCTTGCTCTTGGCCTGCTCAAGCGCCTTTTCAAGATCCTTCACCTGACCGAGCAGATGATCAATCTTGCCGGGAAGCTCCTCGGCGGGCGTCTTGAAGCGAGATGCAGATTCTGCAAGCAACGCTGCATTCTTCTGCATGAGGCTCACGGCGTTCATGCCGGTCACCGCCTCAAGGCGGCGCACGCCGGCGCTGATGCCGGCCTCGCCCAGGATCTTGAACGCTCCGATGTCCCCCGTGCGCTTGACGTGCGTGCCGCCGCAGAATTCAACGGACGTGCCGATCGTCATCACGCGAACGTGGGAGCCGTACTTCTCGCCAAAGAGCATGACGGCGCCTGTCTTCTTGGCCTCTTCGATCGGCAGATCGCGGCAGACGGTCGACGTGTTGGCAAGAATCTCTGCATTCACGATGTTCTCGACCTCAGCGATCTGCTCTTCGGTCATCGGACGGTCGTGCGTGAAGTCAAAGCGCGTGAGATCGGCGTTGACTAGGCTGCCGCGCTGGGCAACGTGTGCGCCAAGCACTTCACGCAGGGCCTTGTGCATGATGTGCGTGACGGAGTGGTTGCGTTCGATGGCGGCTCGGCGGCCCGTGTCGACCATCGCGTCGAACGTGTCGCCAACCTTGACCGTGCCTTCCTTGATGTGAGCGGAGTGTCCGAAGACACTCGCCTTGATCTTGAACGTGTCATTCACCTGCAGGAGCGTCATGCCGTTCTCAAGAAGGCCTGCATCGCCGACCTGGCCGCCCATCTCGGCGTAGAACGGCGTGCGGTCAAGAACGACAACAACGTCTTCGCCAGCCACGCCGCTCTCAACAGCCGTGCCATCGCGGTACAGGGCAAGCACCTTGGCGCCCTCAACTTTCAGTGCTTCGTAGCCGAGGAACTCATTGTTTTCGCCGTTGTAGACAACACCCGCGGCAATCTTGAACTTGCCGGCCGCACGTGCCTTTTCGCGCTGCTCGCGCATCGCTTCGTCAAAGGCGGCGGTGTCAACCGTGAGTCCGCGCTCGCGGCAGACGTCGCCCGTGAGGTCAACAGGGAAGCCGTAGGTGTCATGCAGCTTGAACGCGATGCGGCCGTCGAGCACTCCGCCCTCAGTCTTGGCTATGGCGGCGTCCAGAATCTCCATTCCGTTTGCAAGAGTCTGCAGGAACCGCTCCTCTTCGGCGCGGAGAACCTCGCTAATGCGCGGACTAGTGATCTCGGGATAGATGTCCCCCATTTCCTTGGCAAGGGGCTCCACGAGCTTGTAGAAGAACGTGCCGCGGGCTCCGAGCTTGTAGCCGTGGCGGATGGCTCGGCGGCAGATGCGGCGCAGCACGTAGGCGCGGCCCTCATTGCCCGGAACCACGCCGTCGGCGATGGCGAAGGAGCAGGACCGGATGTGATCGGCAATCACCTTCAGGGACGGCGACTGAGGATCAACATCAACGGCCCCGGCCTGCTCGACGGCGCTCTTGGCGGCAGACATCAGGTTCTGGAAGAGATCGATGTCGTAGTTCGTCGGCACACCCTGCAGCACGGAAGCAAGACGCTCAAGGCCCATGCCCGTGTCAATGTTCGGCCGCGGCAGCTTGTTCATCTTGCCGCTTGCATCACGGTTGAACTGGGTGAAGACAAGATTCCAGATCTCCATATAACGGTCGCCGTCCTCGTCGGGGCTCCCCGGGGGGCCGCCCTGGACGGACGGGCCGCGGTCATAGAAGATCTCGGAGCAAGGACCGCAGGGACCGGTATCGCCCATCATCCAGAAGTTGTCGGACATGTAGCGGGCGCCCTTGTTGTCGCCGATGCGGACGATGCGATCGGCAGGCACGCCGATTTCCTTGTTCCAGATGTCGTAGGCTTCATCGTCCTCCTGGTACACAGTCACCCAGAGCTGCTCGGGCGGCAGGTGATAAACCGTGGTGAGAAGCTCCCAGGCCCAGCCGATCGCCTCGCGCTTGAAGTAGTCGCCGAAGCTGAAGTTTCCGAGCATCTCGAAGAACGTATGGTGACGTGCCGTATAGCCGACATTGTCCAGGTCGTTGTGCTTGCCGCCCGCGCGAATGCACTTCTGGGAGGTCGTTGCACGGTTGAGCGAGCGATCCAGGCCAAGGAAGTTCGCCTTGAACTGGTTCATGCCGGCGTTCGTGAAGAGCAGCGTCGGGTCGTCATGCGGCACGACCGGGCTCGACTTGACGAGGGTATGCCCCTTGCTCTGGAAAAACTTCAGATAGGCCGCGCGGATCTCGGCAGCCGTCATGTAGGTATCGGGTCTCATAATTCTCTTAAACAGGCGAAGCGGCCATCCCGGGACGACCGCTCAACGCAAAAAAGGCTCGCGGCCTGCCGAATTCCAGTCAGGCCGCAAACCCGCAAAAAACCAAGCGTGAGGATCGATTTTACAACGGCGAGACGCTTCTCGCCGAACCCTCTCGCAAACGCATGTCAAACTGTCAGCGAGTCAGCCATCCTGCGCGCCAGATCCGTGGCAAGCTCCGGATCCGAGCACTCAACCATGATGCGCAGCAGCGGCTCGGTGCCGGAAGGCCGGATGAGCACTCGTCCGCGGCCTTCGACCTCAAGCTCAGACTTCTTGACCGCAGCCATGAAGGACTCGTTGCCCTTCCAGTCGTAACCCTTGGGAATCCGCTTGTTGACAAGCGCCTGAGGCATCAGCTCGATATCAGCGGTGAGCTCAGCCAGCGTCTTGCCGCTCGAGCGCACGGCCGCGAGGATCTGCAGCGCGCTCACGATGCCGTCACCGGTCGTCTGCCGATCAAGCGCGATGATGTGACCGGAGGATTCTCCGCCATAAAGCCAGCCGCGCGCCGTGAGCTCTTCCATGACATAACGGTCTCCCACCTTGGCGCGGACAAAGCCGATCCCCATCTGGCTGAAGCGCTTTTCAAGCGCAAAGTTCGTCATCAGCGTGCCGACAACGCCCTTCACGGTGCCCTGCCGCGCGCGGTCGCAGACCATCACGTAGAGCAGTTCGTCGCCGTTGTAGACGCGGCCGGCGCTATCAGCCATGATGAGCCGGTCGGCATCACCATCAAAGGCAAGACCCAGTTCGCACCCCGCGGCCTTCGTTCTATCCGCAAGATCCTCGGTGTGGGTAGCGCCCACTCCGCGGTTGATGTTAAAGCCGTTGGGCTCATTGCCGGCCACGTGCACCTCGGCACCCAATTCGTGGAACACGCAAGGAGCCACCTTGTAGCTCGCGCCGTTGGCGCAGTCCAGGTACAGCTTCATCCCCTTCAGGTTCAGCCCGAACGGGAACGTGCTCTTGCAGAATTCGACATAGCGACCAATCGCATCATCGAGGCGATGCGCACGCCCGAGATCGTCGCTCTTCACGCACTCGTAGCCCCGTGCGATTTCGTCCTCAATCGCCTCCTCGACCGCGTCGGGCAACTTTGTACCTTCGGCAGAGAAAAACTTAATGCCATTGTCATGGTAAGGATTGTGGCTAGCGCTGATCACCACGCCGGCATCAAGCCTGAGGGCCCGGGTTAGGTATGCAACTGCAGGCGTCGGAATAGGACCGCTCACGATGACATCAACGCCAGCGGACGTAAAGCCCGTCTGCAGCGCCGCCTCAAGCATGTAGCCCGACACGCGCGTGTCCTTGCCGATGAGAACCGTCACGCGCCCGGTTTTTCCGGCGTTCCTCTTGAAGATTCTTCCTGCAGCCTGTCCAAGGAGCAGTCCAAACTCCGGCGTAATGGGCGAAACGCCCACCTCGCCGCGAACACCATCGGTACCAAAGTAACGTCGAGCCATGATCCATGTT
>Ga0265299_10001143_pt1 | contig 31668 bp, 27 predicted proteins | sample AusTroGonzalo_MG_4_FD_193485 | JGI IMG/M metagenome (GOLD analysis project Ga0265299, IMG submission 193485) | Bovine rumen microbial communities from tropical cattle in Woodstock, Queensland, Australia - Gonzalo_02 | ecosystem: Host-associated > Mammals > Digestive system > Stomach > Rumen ... | reverse complement strand
TCATCCATTTCCGCGTTTGCAAGGCCGAGCGATTTAAGCTCTTCGACAAGCTTTCTGCCGAGATTCTTTTCTTTCGGCGAAGAAGGACAAGTCTCGCTATCCTCAACAGACTGCGTATCTTCCTTAACGTAGTCGAGGAAACGGTTCAACAGATTGGTCTCACTAAGGATTTTGGTTACCAGCTGATCTCTTTTCATGACAAACTCCATAAAAATTAGTAAAAAAATTAAGCTGTTTTTTCAGTTTCAGGCGCGGGTGCCGCAGCGGGTTTCGCTTCCGCCGGTTTTTCCGCGACTTTGATCTCGAACGTCGCCTTTATCGCATGAGTAGGACATGCAACGGCGCATTTTCCGCATGCGATGCACTTCGCCGGATCGATGTAAGCAAGGAAATTCTCGACTGTGATTGCCTGAACTTTTTCAGGACATTCTTTCGCGCACTTTCCGCAGCCGATGCACGCGGCCTTGCAGACGCTCATTGCAGCCGGAGCTTTGTCGGTGTTGCGGCAACCGACGAAAACACGCCTGTTGTTGCGGCCTTTCGGACGGATCTCGATAAGTTTTCTCGGGCATTTCTTAGCGCAGACTCCGCAGGAAGTGCATTTCGCCTCGTCGACGACCGGAAGTCCCGTGGTTTTATCCATCGAAAGTGCACCGAAAGCACAGGCTGAAACACAGTCGCCAAGGCCCAGGCAGCCGTAAGGACAGCCTTTCTCGCCAATAAAAAGCGAAGCCGCGACAGCGCAGTTCGCCGGGCCGTCGTAATCGCTCTTTTTGGTCGTTTTTTCAATCGTTCCGCCGCATCTTACAACTGCAACTTTCGGTGTAGCCTCCTGCATCGCAAGGCCTATGACCTCGCCTATTTTCTTGCGTGTTTCGGCATTGCAGCCGGGGCAGCACGGAATATCGGAAGAACCTGCAGTTGCAGCCTTGACGATACCTTCCGCAAGTCCGCGGCAGCCAGGGAAACCGCATCCGCCGCAGTTAGCTCCGGGAAGGAACTCGAGAACTTCGTCAATTCTGGGATCTTCCTCGACTTTGAATTTTTTGGCCGTCAAAAAGAGAACGATAGCCGCTACAACAGCGATGATCCCCAAGATCAGCACTGAATAAAGAATAACACCGTCCATACTAACCCCCGTAAATTAAGATTTCCTGCAAACAAAGACAAAAGTCTTTGCGAAATATGGCTTCAAAAGAGCCAATATTACAAAATAAGGCACTAAGATCACCAAAGAGATCAAAGCAGCAAAAGCTTCTGACGAAACAAAGTTCGAAGAGATGAAAAGCGCCGAAACCATAAGAACAAACGGAATGAAAAACACATAAAAAACAGCCTTCAAACCGAACTTTTCCTCCATTTCGACAACCACGGAATCACCCGCTTCGACCTCTTCCATCGGGACTGCTTCGATGATTTTCTCGGCCATATCGTGAGCAGCACACATACTTTTCGCATGGCATGCGCTGCACGCGCTTTTGACCTCGATTTTTACCGAAACAAGCTCTTTTCCGGCCTTAACGACCGTTCCTGTGTGCGTAACCTTCATATTCGCCATTTTTTGAACCTAAAAAAACGTATTTTTTTATACTTTAACAATTTTTTGTCAATTTTATCTCGGCGCCCCTGACGCAGGGGAGCTGATGCAAAGCGGCTGAGGGGTCACACTCCGCAGAAAACAATTCCCAGCACTGCGCTGAAAATGATGAGAGTTATCGGAGAAATCTTCTTTTTTCCGAAAACAGGAGGCAGAAACGCTGCTACAAGCAGGATCGCCGTTATCGCAAGCGCCTTGAAATCAACTGAAAAAGAACCTTTCAAATCAATAAACGCTTCAGCTGTCATGTAGAGCCCGATTGCGAGGATAAGCCCTACGACACTGGGTTTCAGCGTGCCGATGACAGTTTTGAAACACTTGTTTTTCATAAGCGAATTAAAGACAAACATACAGAGAAGCATGATTAAAAATGCGGGAAAAACAACGGCGAAAGTGGCGATAAAAGCACCTAAAAATCCTGCCTGGCTGCGCCCGACATAGGTCGCAAGGTTCACCATGATGGGACCGGGCGTCATTTCGCTCACAGCAATCATGTAGGTCAGAGTCTCATCCGTCACCCAGCCGTAGGAAAGCACAACATCGCGGATGAGCGGAATCGCAGCGTAAGCTCCGCCGAAAGTAAAGCAGCCAACTTTGAGAAAACCTAAGAAAAGATCGAGATATATCATTTGCTCTCCTGCTTTTTCCATTTAACGGCAAATACCGCAAAACCGAGAAAAGCCGCAGCGACGATGATTGTAATTGCCGAAAATTTGAGCGAAAAGACATCTATCGCAAGCATCGCCAGAGTTGATGCGACTAAAACCGCTATCGCAAACGGCTTTTTCTTCATGTTTTTTATCATCGTGACGGCAACACTTATGATGAGCACTCCGACTGCGCATTTTATGCCGAAAAAGGCGCTTTTTACGACATGAATTTCAAGAAAGTTGTCGAGAACACCCGAAATCAAAAGTATCACAAGGAAAGAAGGCATGACGATTCCGGCTGTTGCCATGATTGAGCCGAGGATTCCCGCCTGCCTGTAACCTACAAATGTCGCGCAGTTTATGGCGATAGGTCCCGGCGTCGATTCCGCGATGACGGTGACATTCATCATGTCGTCGTGGGTTATCCACTTTTTCTTTTCTACACAGTTATCCTCAATTACGCTCAGCATGGCATAGCCGCCGCCGAAAGTGAAAAAACCGATCTTCATGAATGTGAGAAAGAGATCAATCAGAATACGCATAAAAAAACCTGCACAAAAAATTGCCTTGAATTGATACTGAAAAAAATGGAAAAAGCTATTTTAAGGGATTGATTTAAAGGATTTTATTCTGCGGGAACGATAGCGATGTTGTCAAAAATTGCCCAGCGAGCTTTGCTCCCGTTACCTCCGAATTTGAATTCAAGAGAACATGTCTGGCCATTCCAGTTTTCAGCCGTAACGTTGGATGTATCAATCCAAGTATTGTTAAGATCGCTGTTGCCGAAATCTATTGTGAGCGGACTGCCGCTTTCATTGTATTGCCAGCTTCCGTTAGTCACAAAATGATCAGTTTTATTCCACTTGTAATAATAAGATTGAGTACCGCATTTAAGCAGGATGGAAATCGTTACTATCTGATCTGTGGCAAGCTGGAAAGATATTTTCTGCGGAAGTTTTGCGGTATCTGAAATTTCAAAAGTGTGCGATTTAAGAACACTTTTAGCACTATTGCCTTTTGTCGCCGAAACTTTCAATGCTGGATTTTCTCCAAACATTGCCTTCTCAAAACTTCCATCGTCAGTTGTCCAAAGCCACGGCTCCTTATCAGAAGCCCAAACTGAGAAATCTCCGTTCCAGATTATATCTTTATCTGAAAGTTCGGGAACATTTGCGTGACCGGTTCCTGCGTGACCACCTTCATCAGAAAACTCTGATGTCTTTTTCCAAGTTTTGCCGTTGTCGGCACTGAAACGGAATTCATATTCGTATTCACCTGCCGAAGGGAACGCATAAGTGTATTTATATTCATCATTATTACCGAACGCGGTGCCGATCCCTGTGCCGTCATTAAAAGCTTCATTGACGTCAGCTTCATACCAAACATATTCCATCTCGGCATCTTTTGGTCTGACTCCGAACTGAGCTCTGACACCCATCAAAAATTCAGATGAATTGACTGTTTGATCAGTAAGTCCTTCAATATAAACTCTGCCGTAAAATGTTACTGGATAATCGAGTCTGAAAGTATAGTTGTCAGAATCTTTCGGATACTGAATATCAGCCCAGCCTACGGAATAGTTGTGTTCCTCACCACCGCATTCTCCGCCGTAATAAACGAGCTCAAAATCATCGACTATAATTTCTGTTTCACCATAGCTGGAAGAGTTTCCAGTTCTAAACATAAGTCTCAATTCATTATTCTGCCATTTTTCTGCTGTAATCTCGGAACCGAAAATAATAATTACATCATGCATCTGAGGATTTTCGGTGTCATCGAAATTGACAGGTTGGTTAAAAACATTTTGTTTATGATTTGCATCCGTAGCAAGAACAAAAGCTCTGCTTTGCGCATGCCAGTTGTAGGAGTAATAATTGTTATTGTTGTTCTTGTCCCACAACAAGCTTACTACGACAGGAGACGCCTTAAGAGCAGCCATTTTGAATTTAACGCCTACCGGAATTTCGGCATCAGCTGCGGATGCAAATTTGATTTGTATAACAGGCTGATTGTCATCATAAGATGTCGCGATTTTAAGAGCATTGTCGACATTTGTGTATGTCGTAACCGGAGTTCCTGCTTGATATTCAATTCCTTTCTTTTCCCAATATTTCGGTGTCCCGTCTTCATTCCATTCGCTGAAGTCGCCGTTCGGAATCTGGACACAAGCAGGATTAGGTTCAGTGTCACCGGTATCAGTGTCAGACGTATCCGCTGTGTCAGATGTATCTGCTGTGTCGGACGTGTCTGATGTATCTGCTGTGTCTGAAGTGTCTGATGTATCTGCTGTGTCAGAAGTGTCAGACGTATCTGCTGTATCGGATGTGTCGGAAGTATCAGAGGTGTCGGAAGTATCAGATGTGTCCGATGTGTCTGAAGTGTCTGACGTATCAGATGTATCTGATGTGTCGGATGTGTCTGAAGTATCGGACGTATCTGAAGTGTCGGAAGTATCAGAGGTGTCTGACGTATCAGATGTATCTGACGTGTCAGAAGTATCAGATGTATCAGATGTATCTGACGTGTCAGAAGTATCGGATGTGTCAGAAGTGTCGGTTGTATCTGAAGTATCAGACGTGTCAGATGTGTCAGATGTGTCGGATGTATCTGAAGTATCGGACGTATCAGAAGTGTCGGTTGTGTCAGACGGATCTTCTGTGTCGCTCGGATCTTCAACAATATCCTCATCCGTTACTTCGGAATCAGGAAGTTTGTCATCCGTTTTTTTGTCATCTCCGCAGGATGTTACGAACATCATGAAGAGCAATGCCAAAGCCAAAGTCATAAAATTTTTCATCTTTTTGCCTCCAAAACTAAAAAATTGCCAAAACAAACGGCAGATTATAGTGTCATTCTTAATTAAAGCAATGAAAAAGTTTTTAAAGAGAGTTGCAAAAAAAACAAAAGATGATAAATAGAGCGGTTTTAATTGTTTCAATGGAGAACAAAATGCAAAAAAACATCAGACCTTATTCAGGACTTGTTCCGATAGTTGTTGAAAAAGAAGGGGGCGGCGAAAGATCTTACGACATCTACTCCCGTTTGCTCAAAGACCGCATCATTTTCATAGGCGAAGAAATCACTGACGACCTTGCAAACGCCGTTGTTGCAGAGCTTCTTCTTCTCGAAGGACAGGACAGCGAGCAGGATATCTACATCTATGTCAACAGCCCGGGCGGATCGGTAACGGCAGGACTCGCAATCTATGACACGATTCAATACATTAAGCCCGATGTTTCTATGATTTGTGTCGGTCAGGCAGCTAGCATGGCTGCTGTTCTTATGTCTTGCGGTGCAAAAGGAAAAAGATTTGCCCTTCCCAACTCCCGCATAATGATTCACCAGCCAATGGGCGGTTTCCGCGGTCAGGCAACAGATATAGAAATTCAGGCGAAAGAGATACTTTTTATAAAAGACCGTCTGCTTCAGATACTCCATTCGCATACAGGAAAAGACATTGAAACTCTCCGCGCCGATATGGAACGAGATTTCTTCATGTCAGCCGAAGAAGCCGTTAAATACGGTCTGATTGATAGCGTAGTAACAAAAAGATAGGTCAAAATGGCACAGCGAAACAAACAGGACATCCGCTGCTCTTTCTGCGGAAGACCGCAGACAGAAGTAGAAAGAATAATTTACGGCAGAAACGCTTACATTTGCAACGAATGTGTGGAAATGTGCGCAGAGCTTCTTGGAGAAAATGCTCAAGTTGCGGAAAACAAAGAACCGAAAAGCAGCAGAAACGAGGAAATTCATACAACTCCGATGCAGATAAAATCTTATCTCGATCAGTTCGTCATCGGCCAGGAATATGCGAAAAAAGTTCTCTCCGTCGCAGTGTACAACCACTACAAAAGGGTTCGTTCATTGCAAAAAACGAACATTCAAAAAAGCAATATCCTGCTTCTCGGCCCGACAGGTTCGGGAAAAACGCTTCTGGCCAGAACTTTGGCAACTTTCCTTGACGTTCCGTTCAGTATTGCCGATGCAACGACGCTCACAGAAGCCGGATATGTCGGCGAAGATGTCGAAAATGTTCTTCTTTCGCTGATTCAGGCGGCGAATTACGACATCGAAAAGGCAGAACACGGCATAATTTATATTGATGAAATCGACAAAATCGCCAGAAAATCTGAAAATACTTCGATAACACGCGATGTCAGCGGCGAAGGAGTACAGCAGGCGCTTCTGAAAATAATAGAAGGAACTGTTGCGAACGTGCCTCCGACAGGCGGCAGAAAACATCCGCATCAGGAATATCTGAAAATTGACACTTCCAACATTCTTTTCATTGTCGGCGGCGCATTCGAAGGGATTGAAAAAATCATTGCGCGCAGAATCGGCAGAAAGAAAGTCGGCTTCGGCTCAGAAACCGGCAAAAAAATCGAAGAAAAACACATACTCTCCGAAATTCAGCCGGAAGATCTTCTCCGTTTCGGACTTATCCCTGAACTTATCGGCAGACTCCCGATGACAGCTTACCTCGAAGAACTTACCGCAGATGAACTGCGCAGAGTTCTGACCGAGCCAAAAAACGCGCTGATTACTCAGTACAAAGAGCTTTTCATGCTGGACGGAATCGAACTTTCCTTTTCAGATGGTGCTCTTGACGCAATCGTCAAAAAGACCGAGCAGCTTAAAACAGGCGCCCGTGGTCTGAGACGCATACTCGAAACAGCCATGCTTGACATAATGTATGACACACCCGAAGAAAAGGAAAACCTTAAAGAAATCGTTATCACACCTGAAGTGATCACATCAGGCAAAAAACCTCTGAAAAAATATAAAATCGAACAATCCAAAAATAGAAATACCGGCAAAGGAGCATAGTTTTAATGATTTCCAAAAATACTTTTCCACTGTTTCTCTACAACGACACTGTTATATTTCCCTATTACTCGTTCACCATTTCAGTTGATGATCCCTATGAACACGAAGTCTTCAGCAGGGCTTTCGAAAAAGAAGAACAGGTTGTTGTTGCGGCATTCAAAAAGCTTCCCGATGATCCTGAAAAAAGCATTTTTCTTCCAGTGGCTACACTTTGCGATGTCATTCACTTAGAAGAAGTTGAAAACAGAAGGTACAAAGTTGTTCTTGCCGGTGCGAAACGCGTCCTTTTTTACTCTTATCAACGTGATCCGCAAACTCATCTTTTCACGGTAAAAGTCAAAGAGTTCAAGACAACTTTTCCGAAGGAGAAAAACCCTGCAACTGCAAGAAGAATCCTGGAAGATGCTCTCAGAAGATACTTTGACATAGCAGGTTTTCCGCCGGAGAAAGCAAATCAGATCACCGAGGAGGAAAATCTTGAAGATTTCGTCGACTGCTGCGCCTCATCCCTGGATCAGTCCATGGACCCCGAAGGTTTCCGCAAAGTTTTTGAAGAGAAGGATCTTTACAAAAGAATACTTGATCTTACAAAGATTTTCCTTGCCGAAACCAACATTGCAAACATTGAAAACGAAATAGACGACGAAGTTCACGAGCGTTTTGAAAGAAGTCAGCGCGAGCAGTTTTTAAGAGAGAAAATCCGAGTTCTCAACGAAGAACTGAACGGAGAAAACTATCAAGGCGATTCCGAGAACGGCGGCGATCCGAACAAAAGTCTGAATTTCGACCTCAATTCTTTCAAGGCGCCGGATTATGTAAAAGAACGTCTTAAAACCGAACTCACGAAATCGGCACGTATTCCTCCCTTCACGCCGGAACAGGAAGTTATAAGAAATTACATAGAAACAATTCAATCGCTTCCGTGGGAAGAATCGACAAGGTGTGAAATAGATATCGACCGCGCCAGAAAGCAGCTTGACGATGACCACTACGGACTTACCGAAGTCAAGGAACGGATTCTTGAATATCTGGCTGTTCTCAAACTTTCCGGAAATCTGAAAGCTCCGATAATCTGTCTCGCCGGCCCTCCCGGAGTGGGCAAAACGAGTATTGCATCCTCTCTTGCCGCGGCAACTGGAAGAAAATTCGTTCGTCAGTCATTGGGTGGTCTTCGCGATGAAGCCGAAATCAGAGGTCACAGACGCACCTATTTAGCTGCTCTGCCAGGGAAAATCATCCTTTCGCTTCAAAAGGTCAAAGTCAACAACCCGCTGTTTTTGTTGGATGAAATTGACAAACTCGGTGCTGACTACAAAGGTGACCCATCTTCCGCGCTGCTTGAAGTTCTCGACCCGGAGCAGAACAAAACTTTTACAGATCACTTTCTTGACCTTGAATTTGACCTCAGCAACGTCCTTTTTGTCGCTACTGCAAATGACAAAAACAAAATTCCAGTTGCACTGAAAGACAGGATGGAAGTCATTGATATTGACGGTTACACAACTTTCGAGAAGAAAAATATCGCAAAAAAACATCTCATTCCGAAAGAGAAAAAGCTCAACGGAATCGAGGACACCAATCTGGATTTTACAGAAGATGCCTTAGATTTACTGATAAAATCATATACTTGCGAAGCAGGAGTGCGTGAACTCGAAAGAAAAATCGCATCAATTTGCAGAAAAACCGCACTTGCCAAAGCGGAAGGCAAAGAAACGGAATCAACTATAACCAAAGAAAATCTCAGCAAATATCTCGGAGTCGAAAAATATTCCGAGGACGCAATCGGCAAAGAGCCTGAAATCGGCGTTGTCAACGGTCTGGCTTGGACCCCATACGGTGGAACAGTTCTTCAAGTCGAAGCGATAAAATATCCTGGGAAAGGTGGTTTTGAAGTCACCGGCAGTCTCGGTGATGTAATGAAAGAATCTGTAAAGATTGCAGCAAGTTATGTCCGTTCACTCTTCTCTGAAAATAAAATTGTAGATGACGAAATATGGGACAAACAGACTATACACATCCACTTTCCGGACGGCGCCACACCAAAAGACGGACCTTCAGCCGGCGGCGCGATTTCGCTTGCAATTGCCTCCTTAATGTCGGGAATTCCGGTACAGCCGAAAATCGCTATGACAGGCGAAGTTTCGCTCAAAGGGAAAATCACGAAAATAGGCGGTCTCAAAGCAAAAGTCATGGCAGCAAAACAGGCTGGAATTACGAAACTTTTCATTCCCGAAGAAAACCGCGGTGACTACAGTGAAATTCCAGATGAAATCAAGGACGGAATCAAAGTAAAATTCGTAAAAGAGTGCCGCGAAATTCTGAAGGAAGCTCTTCCCGAACTTAAAATCAGCTGAAAAATCCAGAAAAACAAGCAGGAATTCTGCCGTATTTCAAAAAAACTTTTTTGAGAAAATCTTGAGTTTTTTCCTTCTCTTTCAAGTCTTCTTCCGTCAGAACAGGCGTATCAGGAAAAAGTGCGAGAACTCTCTCCGCAAAAAATCCGCTCGCTTCGTAAGAAATGATTTTTTCACTTTTTCCTTCAAAAAGTTTGGTGTTTTTTACTCCACAGCTCGGACTTTTTGCTTTAAGAAAAAAACCATCAATATTTATCAATGTTTCTAAATAGTTATTTGAATATTCCAGCATTTTTTCGGTCCAGAATTTTCCGGTTTCAGGCTGAAAGAGGAGATTTTTTTCGTCAATTCTGATAACTCTGATTTTTTCGCGCGGGCAGCCTAAATCTATCGCAATTTCGGGACACCAATGAATAATTTCAGCGTGTTTTTTAAGCTTTTCGGCAAAATCGCAGAAAAAATCCTTCCCGTCATAACGGCATTTTTCGAAGCCGAAGCATCTGCTCATATAAATTTTTGGTTTTTTGCTCATTTTTTCCTCCCGAAAAGTCATTTTTTCAATAGCCTTTTTAAAAAAAAAGTCCATTTCATTTTAGACGTGACGACGTAACGGTGCAACGACGTGACGATGAAATAACGTGACGATGGAATCAACCGAAAATTTGACTCTTTTTGAAAGAAGACTACCATTTTTGAGCCTGCCCGGTGCGTGAGCTTGGGGCGTTAGAAGTTTTTTCCTATTTAAATTTTGGGGTTTGTACTTACTACCGTGAATGATGATCGGTTCGGCTTTCCCCACCTGTGAGCACAGGATAAAGCTTGTTCCTGGGCCACGGCCACGGCGGGTTTCTTCGTTTTTCCCTTAAATGTCACAGATTTTACGCTTACTGCTTTTTAGAGCCTTTTTTCTTGTCGACAAGGTGCGTGTAGAGTGTTCTTCTTATCTTTTTGGTCGAAGTTTTCTGGAATTCTTCAGGATGTATCCTGATTTCAGAGATTTTTGCATACGCAGGAAGAGTTTCATTCAGTTCATCCCGGTTCTGCTGCATGATTCCGGCAAGCTGCTCTTCAGTGACATTTTCAGCCTTCATCTTGTCGTAATCGGGATAAACAAAAGCAACCAGCCGCCCCTTGCCGCCGTCGAGAACGAGCGATTCTGAGACAAACGGCATATAGTTGATTTTGAGTTCAATCTCTTCAGGATAAATGTTCTGCCCCGACGAAGAAAGAATCATGTTTTTCAGTCTTCCGCAGATAAAAAGGAACCCGTCTTTATCTATTCTGCCCAGATCGCCGGTGTGAAGCCAGCCTTCGCTGTCGAGAACTTCGGCGGTTTCCTTCTCCATTTTGTAGTAGCCGCTCATTATGTTTTCGCCTTTGACACAGATCTCACCTACTCCTTTTTTGTCGGGATTGTCGATTTTTGCAGTCAAGTAAGTCATGATTTTTCCGCAGCTGCCGATTTTACGGTTATCTGCATAGTCGGTGTATGCGATAAGCGGCGCGCACTCGGTCATTCCGTAACCGGTCGTGAATCTGACGCCTGATTTGAGAAGGAACGATTCGATTTTCGGGTTGAAAGCGGCTCCGCCGGAGATTACTTCGTAGCACTTTCCGCCGAAGAAATCGCTGATCCCCTTCCCTATTTTCTTCATTATTATCTGTCTGATGCCTGGAATCGCCATAAGAATCCTCATTTTCTTGGTCTCAAGCAGCGGACGGATCTTCGAAGTGTATATTTTTTCAAGGATGAGCGGAACCGAAATGACAAGAAAAGGTTTAGCTTCGCCGAAAGCCTTGATAAGAATTTTCGGTGTCGGCGTTCTGCTCATAAAAATTATGTGAAGTCCTCTTGCAACCTGAAGAAGAAAGTCGAAAGCGCATCCGAAACAGTGCGCCAGCGGAAGGAACGAAACCATCGCCTCACCGCCTTTCGGAAGGGAATCAATGGCATACTGGATGTTCGCCATAAGACAGTTGTGTGAAATCATGACACCTTTTGAAAAACCGGTCGTTCCCGAGGTGTAGACTATCGTCGCAAGATCGGTCTTTGCAGGAATTTCAAAAGAAAGCGTTTCTTTCGTGACAGCCTGTGTTTTAACAAAATTATCAATAATTCCGGCAACTTTTTCATTCAGATTTTCTTCTTTTGAAAACGCCACAGACATATCTTCGAGTTTGAAAACGGCTTCGACTTCCGGAAGCTGCGCGAAATCAAGTTTTTCTTCTATTATGAGTTCCGAAGCGAAAAATAGCTTTGAATCGGAGTGGTTGACAAGATGGTGTATCTCTTCAGCCGTAAAATCGTTGAGAAGCGGAACGATTACAGCGCCGTAAGTCACTGTTACAAGGTAAGTTACAGCCCAATTTGCCGAATTTTTGCCGCAGAGGGCGATTTTGTCGCCTTTTTTTATGCCGAGAACTTTGAATATTTCATGTAACTCTTTTATTTTATTGGCCGTTTTGCCGAAAGTAAGAGGCTCTGAACCGTAATCGCTGAAACACGGTTTATCCCAATTCAGTTTAAAGGAATCTTCAAAAACCTTTACGAGATCTTCTTTCAACATTTTTCCCTCCGGAAACAAAAGACCTACGAAAAATAGCGTTTTTAAGGCTTCGTGTCAATAATAGAACCGCTATTTATTGTTTTAACTGGACAAAAAAGGCTCTTTTTGTATTATCGCGCGGTTTTATTAAGTTTTTTGGTCAAAGCAATATGAAAAAGATTGTTCTTTCGGTTTTATCATTGATTTTATTGGTATTTTTAGTTTCATGTGAAGATTCCGCCCTGCCCGATCTGCCCGATATGGATGAGTCGATGGACGTTGACACTTTTGAAATCGGTGACGAAGAGACTACAGACGATTCCGATCAAAATCCTGCAAACGACAGCAGCGAACCGGCAGATGACGCTAATGAAACAAATGTTCCGGATGAAGACACGACGGAGAACCCTGATTCCGAAACTCCCGATGAAACTCCCGACGAAGAAGTTTCTGAACCTGAGATAGCAGCTTCACACCTCATTGTGGCGACAGTCGGCGGATACGACGTTCCGATGAGCGGTCACGTTTACTATGCAAAAGATGAAAAACTCGACACTTTCAAGGAAATTCCGGTCGAGGGCAGAATGGGAAGCTCAGACGGAGCCGATCTCAATGTCGCCGCTTTTCCGAAAGGTTTCGCGGTTGTAGGAAGACACGATTCTTCTTCACTCTACTTTTTTACGCCCAACTTTGAATTTGAGCAGGAAATTCAAGTAAAACCAGATACTTACATAAACATGCAGGACATGGTTCATAACCCGTTCAAAGATGAATTCATCGTTTCGGCCCTCAATTTCGATACCGATTCAAAAACGGTCTTTTCCAACAAGCTCTTCATCTTCAAAAAAGATTCGCCGGAAACGGCATCAACACTGGAAATAAGCGATAACGAGTCGGCAAGCCCTGCGAAAATGAAGATCGTCGGCAAAAAACTTTTCGTTGCACTGCAGAACCTCGAAAACAACACTTCGGCAAAAGGGGAAATCGCAGTCGTTGACCTTGAAAATTATTCGGTCGAAAGGATAACTCTTCCGACAACGAACCCGACAGGAAAGATCGAATACAACAAAAATGTCGATAAAAACCACATCTATCTTACGACGACCGGTAACTGGAAACAGGGTGACGGTGCACTTTTGCAAGTAAATATCGACACTTACGAAGTTAAGAAAGTTCTAAGCGAATCTGAAGAGGAAAACAATATTCTTGACGGTGATTTCGTTGATCTTTCTATTGCCGATAACGGTGAATTTTACATCATTTTTTCAAATAATATCCTCTACAATGACAACAGTCTGCTGCTTTACAAACCGAAAGAAGGCAACATTTCAAAAATAGATTCCAAAATCAACGCATTTGCGGCAAATCCGATCGATTACAGCTCGGTCAGCGGAAAAATTTACTATTTTGTCGATGAAAAATCGGATACTTACCTGAAATCTTTCGATACGAAGACAAAGGCTGACGAGAAGATTCTTCTTGATTTCGGTCCTGCCGCGTTAAGAGTGAAATACGACTACAAGTGAGGGATAAATGAAAATTGTAAACGGAAACGATTTAACGATTGAAGATGTATGCGCAGTTGCATGCGGAAACGAAGAAGTGAAACTGCCCGAAGAAAAAGAGTTCTGGGAAACTCTGGAAAGATCACGGAAATTTCTTGAAGATTATGTGAAAACCGGAGTTCCTGTATACGGCGTTACGACCGATTTCGGCGACAGCTGCGACAACCAGATAAGCATTGACAAGGCGGGCGAACTCCAGCGGACGATCTGCACATATCACGGCATCGGCTTAGGTCCCAAATTCGACCGCGTTACAGGAAGAGCGGTCGTTCTCGCGCGTCTCAACAGCAACGTAAAAGGCGGTCACTCCGCGATCAGGCCTGAACTTGCCGAAATGATGCTCACTCTGCTCAACAAGGACATAATCCCTGTCATTCCGCAGCTCGGTTCCGTCGGCGCATCGGGCGATCTCACGCCGCTCAGCTACCTTGCAGCAGTAGTCATGGGTCAGCGCGATGTTTACTACAAAGGAAAGATCGTTCCTGCCTCTGTTGCTCTTAAAGCCGAAAACATAAAACCTCTTCCGATCGAAGCAAAGGAGGGTCTGGCGCTTATGAACGGAACAAGCGTAATGACTGCGGTCGCCTCTTTGGCTTGGAAAAAAGCTGAAAGACTGGCAAAAATTTCGGACTTCCTCACGGCTGTAACTTCCGAAATCACACGCGGCAAAGACACACCTTTTGCAGAAAAAGTGAGCGAAATGAAAAACCACCGCGGTCAGTGTGATTCTGCGGTATATATACGCGAAATAATTAAAGATTCAAAACGTGTTTTCAGATACGAAGAATTCCTCAAAAGCAGTATCGATTCGATCGAAAACAAAGGCTTCATCAAGCAGCAGAACAAGATCCAGGACAGATACTCCATCCGCTGCGCGCCGCAGATAACGGGCGTTTACCGCGACACTCTGCGCTTTGCGAGAGAGCTGATAACCGAAGAACTCAATTCGGCAAACGACAATCCTCTGGTAGACATCGAAAGCGGACGCCTTTTCAACACCGGAAACTTTTACGGCGGCCACATCTGCGCTGCATGCGACTATCTGCGGACGGCACTTGCAAATATCGCAGACCTTTCTGACAAACAGGCCGAAGTCATAATCGACGGAAAATTCAACGGACTTACCGAAAACCTGATCCCGTTTACACCGGAAGATCATCCGAGAGCGGGTCTCAGGCTCGGTTTCAAGGCAGTCCAGATAACGATAAGCGCTATCCGCGGCGAAGTCGTCACATACTCTTTCCCCGTCAGCATCACGAGCGCACCTACCGAAGCTCTGAATCAGGACAAAGTCTCGATGGGAACCATTTCGGCACGCAAACTTGCAGAACAGATCGACCTCGTCTTTCTTCAGTTCGCAGCACATCTTCTTGCTGCAATGCAGGCGGTCGACCTCGCCGGAAAAGACGATTTTTCCTCTTTCACACGCAGAGTTCACGACGAAATCCGCAAGATCAGCGCATTCGTTGAAGACGACCGCGCTTTGGATAAAGAAGCTGAAGCTGTTGCAGAGTGGCTCAAAACAACGGAGATTTTCGGGTAAAACCGATACGGAGGCACAAAATGAGCAAAAATTTAGTGATTTATTTTTCGGCAGGCGGTCACACGAAACTGAGAGCGCTGCAGCTTGCAGAGGCGATCGAAGCTGACATTTTTGAAATCGAGCCTGTGAAAAAATACACGAAGGCCGATCTTCTGTGGATGAATCCGCTTTCACGCAGTTTCCGCGAGGTCGCTACGAGAAAGACCAAACGCCCGGAGATCGTCGACAAAGAACTCGATCTTTCGGGTTACGACAAGATTTTTCTCGGCTTCCCGATTTGGGGCTGGGCCGCACCATCGATCGTCAACTCTTTTTTGGAAAAGCACGATTTTTCGGGCAAAACTATCGTCGTTTTCGCGACGAGCGGCGGCACGACGAAACTTGACGGCAGCGTAAAATCGCTGAAACCGTCAGTTTCCGAAACGACTGTTCTAAAGGAAGGCAAAGTTCTCAACGGAGAATGGACGAAAGAAGAACTCGCTGACTGGGCAAAAGAGATTTAGATTCTTCGCTGTGCTCAGAATGACGCATTCTTCGTCATGTTGAGGCTTTGCCGAAACATCTCTGTTCTTTTCGACGCGCCGCAAAAACAGTGTCGAAATATCGATATTTCGAAATTTCGAATTCCGACGGCGCGAATCGATAATGACGATCCTAATCGATAATAACGATGAAACTTAGAGAACAACCGATTCTTTGTGAACACCGAAAACTTCTTCGAGCGTGCCTGCGATTTCGCCGAGTGTCGCATACTGTTTTACGGCATCGAGAATCTTCGGCATGAGGTTGTCGCTTGTCTGAGCAGTCTGTTTGATGATGGCAAGGTGTCTCTTGACTGCGTCGTTGTCACGGGCTTCTTTGACAGCCTTGATCTTTGCGATCTGAGCAACCTGAATCGACGGGTCAACTTTGAGAAGGTTTGCCGGAGCCGGTTCCTTGATCTGGAACTTGTTGACGCCGACTACGACCTGATCGCCGCTTTCGACTTCAAGCTGATAGTGGTATGCGCTGTCCTGGATCTCCTGCTGGACGAAACCTTTTTCGATTGCTTCGACCATTCCGCCGAGCTCGTCGATTCGTGCGATGTATCCTTTCGCCTTTTCGTAGATGCTGTCGGTGAGAGCTTCGATGTAGTAGCTTCCTGCAAGCGGGTCGATCGTGTCTGCAACACCGCTTTCATAAGCGACTATCTGCTGCGTTCTGAGTGCGATTCTTACGCTGTCTTCTGTCGGAAGTGCAAGCGCTTCGTCGCGGCTGTTGGTGTGGAGAGACTGGGTTCCGCCCAAAACTGCAGCCAAAGTCTGTATTGCAACACGGACAATGTTGTTGTCGGGCTGCTGAGCTGTGAGCGTGCATCCTGCCGTCTGAGTGTGAAAACGGAGCATCTGCGATTTTGCGCTCTTCGAGTTGAAGCGGAACTTCATGATTTCAGCCCAGAGTCTTCTTGCAGCGCGGAATTTAGCGACTTCCTCAAGAAGGTTGTTGTTTGCGTTGAAGAAGAAGGAAAGACGCGGCGCGAAAACGTCAACGTCAAGTCCTGCCTTGATCGCAGCTTCAACGTAAGCGATACCGTCAGCAAGGGTGAAAGCAACTTCCTGAACCGCATTCGAACCTGCTTCGCGGATGTGATAACCAGAAATCGAGATCGTGTTCCACTTCGGAACATTCTGCGCACAGAAAGCAAAAATATCGGTGATAAGTCTCATCGAAGGTTTCGGCGGGAAGCGGTATGTGCCTCTCGCGATGTATTCTTTGAGAATATCGTTCTGAATGGTTCCGGTGAGTTTGTCAGCCGAGAAACCCTGCTTTTCAGCAACTGCGATATACATCGAAAGAAGGACCGAAGCGGTTCCGTTGATAGTCATTGATGTCGAAACATCGCCAAGCGGAATACCGTCAAAAAGAATTTCCATATCTTTGAGAGAGTCTATTGCAACGCCGACTTTTCCAACTTCGCCGTCACTCATCGGATGGTCCGAGTCGTAACCGATCTGCGTCGGAAGGTCGAAAGCGACCGAAAGACCCGTCTGACCGTTGCCGAGAAGGTATTTATAACGTTTGTTCGATTCTTCAGCAGTACCGAAACCTGCATACTGACGCATCGTCCAGAATCTGCCGCGGTACATTGTCGGCTGAACGCCTCGGGTGAAAGGATATTCGCCCGGCACGCCGCGTGTCTCAAGGTATTTTTCGTCCTCGTTTTCAGGAATGTAGAGAGGTTCAACAGTTTCGCCGTAGGATGTTTTAAAGCGCTGTTTTCTTTCGGGGAACTTAGCGACTGCCTTGCCGTAACTACCGGCTTTCCAATTCTCGAATGTCTCTTTTACTGTCATTTTTAACTCCTAAATTAAGTGAAAAAACTCGAAATCGCGCGATTTTATTTAGTGCCGGAGAAAATGCAAAGAAAATCATTATTTTTAAGATTTAATTGTTATTAAGCAGCTTTGATGTAAAATAATGCGCTTGTTTTTTTGACTTTGGGAAGTGATCATGCGTAGATTTTCAATAATATTTTTTATATTTGCACTGATTTTTTCTGTTTCGTGCGAGAACAAAGTTTCAATTCCATCACAAGAAATTTCTGATGATGACAGCGATATTGTTTCGGACAACGACACTGCGGAACTTCCTGATGATGATTCCGACGCTGTTCAAGGACCTCTTTTCAATCTGAAAGTTGAGGCAAATGAGAAAAATTCCCTCTCGTGCAGACTCACCTTTTCGACTGCCGGCGAAAAGAAAACTTTTGTAAAGTATTACTCGACAAACCATGCCGGCTATAAAACCACTGAAGATTCGGCCAAAAACGAGCACTATTTCTTTCTCTGGGGAATGCGCGAAAACAGAGATTACAAAATAGAAATTTATTCTGATGAAGAAAATCCAGAACTTCTTGCAACCGCCGGATTTCATTCAGGGGAAATCCCGGAGTACATTTTACCTCCCTATCTTGTTACAAATGAGAAAGAAAGCGTCCAGCCAGGTTTTCTGATGCTGGCCCAGCAGTCGCATCCGGATAATGAAAAAATGAAGCCGTTGATATTTATGATTGATCAGGACGGATTTATTGTCTGGTATTTCGAGTATTATGTTCCGGGATATTCGCTTTTAGGCGATCCTTATTACCGAGAAATAACAAACACTGTATTTTTAGGTGTGCAAAAAGGAATAATGGACGATATGCTGGTAGAGGAAGGTATCGAAATTGATTTTGAGGGAAATATTGTCTGGAAATCGCCTCTTCTTCCAGGTTCCACATACGGAGAAACAACCTGGCATCATATGTACAGAATTCTTGAGGATGACACTATTCTGTTTGTTCGTGCCCAGTATCAGGACACGGTGGTAAGCGACAGGATCGTTAATGTTGACAAAGATTATAATCTGCTTTGGGAGTGGGGATATTTTGATTCTCCGGATTATTTTACCGATATAGAATGTAGTGATCCGAATGCTTACTGGTGCGACTGGACTCACACGAATTCGGCGATGATGTTCAAAGAGGACGGCTCAGCCTATTTCAATTCCCTCTGGCTCGGTTTTTTCAAGATTGACATGAATACCAAAGAAATTTCGTGGAAATTCGGCAAGGACGGTAATTTTACAATGCTTTCCGAACATCCTTACCCGTGGCCGGATGCTTCACACGACCCGAAATTCCGCGATGCTTCGAGAAAACGCCTTCTTTTCTTCGACAACGGAATGACTGAACGCTTTTATTCGAGAATCATCGAATATGAAATTGATGAAGATGCCATGATTGCCGAAATCACCTTCGAATACGATGGTCTTGACTCCGGACACGGCTGGTTCGCAGGAATGGGCTGGGGTGATGTTGAGTACCTCGAGAATGGAAATTTCCTTGTTACCAAAGGCTATGTAGATGACACGCAGAACTCATCAGTTTTTGAGGTTACACGCGACGGAAGAGTTGTATGGGAGATTTATACTGAAAAGGAAGAAGGGTTTATGATTGAACTTTACAATGCAAGAAAATTTGTTCCGCCGCTGGAGTTTTTAAATGAATAAAATCTTTGTCATACTATTGTTTTTGTTGTTTTTTTCGTGTATTTCCTGTGAAAACAGCATCAATATTCAGAAAGAAGAGATCTCTGACGAAGATAAAATCACAGATGAAGATGAAGTTTCCGATGATGATGCCGACACTGTTCAGGAACCTCTCTTCAATCTGAAAATTGAAGAAAACAGGCAGAATTCCCTTTCGTGCAGGCTCACCTTTTCGACAACGGATGAAAGAAAAACTTTCGTAAAGTACTATTCAGACACACACAAAGGCTATAAAATTACTGAAGATTCAGCCAAAAACGATCATTATTTCTTTCTTTGGGGAATGAGGGAAAACCTCGACTACACTATCGAAATCTATTCCTATGAAGAAACGCCCGAGCTTCTGGCAACAACTGAATTTCATTCAGGATTTGCGCCATATTACCTTCCTGCAATGTATCCCGGAGAGCAGAATCTGGAGAAAACGGCCGGAGGTTTTGTCCTTTTCCAATATGCCGCGACGACTTACGATCACATCTTTCCTGTAGCTGTCATGGTTGACAGAGAAGGTTATGTGGTATGGTATTTCGAATACGACGCATGGTATGCAAGTTCTTTCGGTGATGTAGCCTGGAACAACGAAAAACGCACCATTCTTATCGCTCTCACAAAAGATTCGGACGATTTGCCGGCGGAAGAGGCTATTGAAATCGACCTCGAAGGTAATATTGTCTGGAAATCTCCTAAAATAGCGAGTTATTATTACGGTCCTGGAAGCTGGAACCACGCATACTACATGATGAAAGACGGATCTGTAACCTTCCCGCAGGTAATTTATGACGGATGTGTCGTGACAGACCGTGTTGTCAATCTCGATGCCGACACATACGGTGAGATCTGGAGCTGGGATTACAGGGATTATTTCGAAAAACCAGACTGTTCAACCAATACCAGCGGCGATGTCTGGCTCGACTGGACTCACACGAACAGCGTCACGATGTACAAGGAAGAAGGAATTGTTTATGTAAATTCGCGCAACTTCTCGACATTTTTCAAAATCGATATGAGCTCAGGCGCAATAATCTGGAGGCTCGGCAAAGACGGCGACTTCACATTTGTCGGCGATAATCCTAATCCGTGGTTTGAGCTTGCCCACGATCCTGAAATCAACGGCGTGAACGGAAACAAGGTCATTCTTTACGATAACGGCTCGGCTGAACGCGGCTTAACGAGGATCGTCGAATACACGATCGACGAAGCGAACATGACTGCCGAAATGACTTTTGAATTTGACGGCTCTCAGCTTGGCAAACGCTGGTGGAGCGAATATTGGGGCGATGCCGACCGTCTGCCGAACGACAACATTTTCGTAACGGCTGGATTTTACGACATGCAGCAGACTTCAAGATTCTTCGAAGTCACTCGCGATGGCGAAATAGTCTGGGAACTTTTCTTTGAACACACCGACGACTGGCAGATTTCGCTCTATAAAGCTGACAAATTTGTTCCGCCTTTGGAATTCATTAAATAAACAGGCAACATCATCGTCATGTTGAGGTGTAGCCGAAACATCTCCGTCGTTTGAATGATGAGAAAGATTTTATATCTGCAAGATTCTTCGCTAATGCTCAGAATGACGGCAGCGGTCTTTTAAGATAAGATTTTGATTTTTCTGGATTTTTTCTATTTCGGCAGCGCGCTTGCATTCCCATTCGTCAACGGGATCGGCTTTGTCCCAAGCCTCTAACATTCTGCGGTTTCTGTCGTTCACGATCCCATATCCCGGATATGCCGAATCCATGTAAAAATAAGTGCGCGCGATATCCCCGCGAATTGATTCTGTCGGCTCGGCGGTGTTGTTTTTGACTTCGAAATCGCAGTTGCCGTATTTTCTCTCTTCGCCTGAAATTATGCCGTAATCAAAGTTTGATCTGTCTGCATTGACTTTGCCGATTGCGGGAACGAGATTGTACATGTCAGCTTGCATAAACTGAAAATCTTTGTTCATTTTTGATGCGCAGTTGCGACCTTTGAAACGCTTTCCCTTGCTGTCGACGCACTGCGGATCACCGTATTTCCACTCTTTCAGCTTCCCGCCGAAAGCAGCCGCCGGAACGATGTGCTCCCACTCGACACGCTTGCTTCGCGAATGGTTTTTCGCGTCAAAATAGCTGCATCCTTCTGAAATGACTTTCTGTTTTTTGTCGTAGGAACAGCCGCAGTAAAAGGTCTTACGCACTTTTTCGTCGCCGTAAATCACCTTGTCGAGCAGTTTTTTCGACTTCGAAAACGAATTTATCTCGGTGTTACCTTTCTGCTGCTCCGACGCAAAGACAAAAACCGCAGCGACCGCGGAAAAAACGATAAAAATCAGGAGTTTTTTCATAAGTTGGATTTACAGCAGACTGTTGATTTTGTCAGCGATTTCAGCCGGTTCGACTGTTGATTCGAAGCGTTCTATCACTTCGCCTTCGCGGTTTACAAGAAATTTGGTGAAATTCCACTTGATTTTGGAATTGTTTTTGTAGTCGGGATCCATTTTAGCGATGAAACCGTCCATGAATTCCGCTTTTTCGCCCGTAAATCCTGCAAAACTCTTTTTGCTTTTGAGGAAAGTGTAGAGCGGGAGCTCATTTTCACCGTTGACTTCGATTTTTTTGAAGTTGTCGAAGCTTGTCGCGAATTTAGCCTGGCAGAACTGATGTATCTCGTCATCGGTCCCGGGTGCCTGATGGCCGAACTGGTCACACGGGAAATCAAGTATTTCCAAGCCTTTGTGATGATATTCCTTCCAAAGTTTCTCAAGTCCTTCATACTGCGGGGTGAAGCCGCATCCTGTCGCCGTGTTGACGATAAGAAGCACTTTGCCTTTGAAATTCGACATCGGAACATCGTTTCCCTTTCTGTCTTTTACCGTGAAATCGTAAATGCTCATCTCTTTTTCCTCCTTTACTTGTTCAGTCGCCTCTTTTGCCTCTGTTTTTGCCGGCGTTTCGTCAGCTTTTACCGCCGGTTTTTCCTTGTTGCAGGAGAGAACCGCGAAAACGATGCAAACAAGCGTCAAAACGATTTTTTTCATTGTTTCACCTCAAAAATCACAGATATTTAACAAAAATATAGAGCGTGCTGATTGCAACAACCATTATCGCGGCAGGCGCGCTGAGCTTGCAGTATCTGCCCCAGCCGACGGGGTGACCTGATTTTGCCGAAACCGAGGTCCCGACTACGTTCGCGCTGGCTCCGATCGGTGTTCCGCTGCCGCCGATGTCGGTTCCCATTGAAAGTGCCCAGGCCATGGTTTCAAGCGAAACTCCGGTGGATGCGGAAAGCGATTTGATGACCGGAATCATCGTTGCGGCAAAAGGAATATTGTCGATGAAGGCACTCGCGACTGCCGAAACCCAGATGATTATTGCAATCATAATGTAGGCGTTGCCTTTTGATACTTTTCCTATGAAATCAGCGATAAGTTTGAGTATCCCGGTCTGTTCCAGACCGCCTACTACAAAGAAAAGTCCGATAAAGAAAACAAGCGTTTTGAAATCGACGCGCTTCAGTATCCTGACAGCGTATCTCGGTGCGGCAAGAAGCGTGAGGATTGCGATCCCGAGTCCGATCGTAGCAACAGTGAGCCCGGTTTCGGCGTGGGTTACAAGCAGAACAACCGCAATCGAGAAGATTATGCAGCTGTTGCTGAAACCGATTCTGCTGACTATTGCCGATTTTGGCGTCGGAATTGTTGAAATATCAATATCTTTTCCAGCACTTACATATTCCTTACGGCACATCATAATGAAGTAAAGGAGCGTAAAAACAAGGCCGATAAACGCTATTTTTCCGGTATGCTCGAAGAAATCACCGAAAGAATAACCGAGACTTGTTCCTATTATGATGTTGGGCGGATCACCGCACATTGTCGCGGAACCGCCTAAGTTTGCGCAGAAAATTTCGGCAAGAATCATGCTGACAGGGTTGAATTTGAGAAGGCGCGAAAGTTCAACCGTTACCGCCGCAAGGAAAAGAATGACCGTGATGCTGTCAATGAACATCGAAAGGGCGAAGGAAATCAGCATGAACGCCACAAAAATGTAGATAACGCGGTAGTTTACAAGTTTTGCGAGCCTCATGCAGAGCCAGCGGAAGAAGCCTGAAGCCGCCATTCCTTCGACCATTACCATCATTCCGGCAATAAAAAATATCGTCGCCCAGTTGATTCCGGTCGAGTTTTCGGGAACGTCGCCCGCGCTGTACCAGAAACTTTTCGTGAGAATTATTTTTACGTTCAGCGTCTCCATGATCGCATCGAAACTGTGCATCCCGAGCCCGAAAACAAGAATCGCCGTAAGAACCGCACAGCCGAGCGTCACAAGATGTCGTTCGATTTTTTCAGTCACCATGAGAATGAACATTGCAAGAAAAATCACGACTGAAAGTATTTGTGCCAGAAGCATGACCGCACCTCATTTATTTAAAGGCTGAACTTTTTGCAAAGCGTCAGCTCGAAAAAAACCCGCTGTTATAGCGCGAACTATTTTTTTTGCAATAGTTCAAAGCGATGCGTATATTCGGGCAGTTTTTTGTTTTGAGGTCTGTTTTGGCAGAAAAACTTCTTTTCATAAATCCGTTTGTCGAAGATTTCACAGCTTACAACCTATGGGCGGCGCCGCTCGGACTTTTCAGGATCATGGAACATCACGAAAATATCGGCGACAAGGTGACTTACCTCGATTTTCTGGACGGAAGTTTTGTCGGCGACGATGCTGCAACTCCGCCTGTTTACCGCTCTTGGGAACGCCACACATACTGGAAACGCGAAATCGAAAAACCTGAGTGTTTGACAATGATCCCGCGCAAATACTACCGTTTCGGTGCGAACGACGACACTATCCGCAAAGCGCTTTCAGAAGTTGAAAGACCCGATCTTGTCTATATCTCGACCGGAATGACCTACTGGTACAAATGCGTTCTGAAAATGATTGCCTTTGTCAGGGAAATTTTCGGCGATGTGGAGATAAACGTCGGCGGAACCTCGGCGATTCTGATGCCCGAATTTTTTGAAGGGAAAAACATCACTGTAAACACCGGCAAAGCGCAAATACCTGAAAATATTACCGGAACCGGAATGCGTTATCTCAAAAACCTCCACTTTTTTCCGGCAAATCTGATCGAAGGCTGCCCAAATCGCTGTCCTTACTGCTCAAGCGTCATTTTCAACCCGAAAGTTTCATACAAAGATGTCGGCGTTCTTGCCGAAAACCTTGAAAAATGGCATACCGAAACCGGGCACTGCGATGTCGCGTTCTACGATGACGCCCTTCTTCTGCGAAACGGCGGGATCCTGCGCGATTTTCTCGACAGACTTCCGGCAGGAGTTTACCGCTTCCACACCCCGAACGGCCTCCATCTGCGCGAGATAAACGAAGATCTGTGCAAATACCTTGAAAAATACGACTTTCCTCAGCTCCGTTTCGGCTTCGAGACCGCCTTTTCGCGCTACGAAGACAAAACCTCGCTAAACCAGCTGAAATCTGTCGTAAAAATGCTGAAAGAACACGGCTTCACAAGTGAAAGAATCGGTGTTTACCTTCTCTGCGGACTTCCGGGGCAGACTGTGGAAGAAGTTGAAAAAACAATTGAAATCGTTGCAGAAATAGGCGCCAGACCATACTTAAACGAATATTCGCCCGTTCCCAAGACTAAACTTTTTGAAGAGCATTTCAAGGAAAGCAAACTCGATTTCAAACGCGAGCCGCTTTATCAGAACAACTCCGTTTCAGCGTGGAGAAGCCCCGTTTTTACGCCGGAAGTCGTGAAAAAACTAAAGGACAAACTCACTAAAATCTATTCGGGACCTAAAGCAACAAATATCTGCTAAAAAAAGAAGAACAATCCTGTTTTTTGGGCAGTTATGGGGGTAAAAAATGCAAAAAAGTAAAAATATACCCCCATAACTTGAAAAATACCCCGATAACTTGAAATTAAACTATCGGAATCTGCCTGACTGCCGGCTCTGCAGCCTCAAAATCGAACAAATCTTTTAACGGAAGAGACAGAGCGAGAGAAATTTTTTCGATTGCATCGATTGAAATATTGCGTTTTCCGCATTCGACTGTGCTGATGTATTCACGCCCGAGACCCGATTTGAAAGCAAGGTCGTTCTGAGTCATTCCCTGCTGTTTCCGAAGAAACAAAATGCGTTTTCCAAGCTGTTCCCGTGCGTTCATGGCTGTAATAAAAGCAAAAAACAACAACATTAATAACAATAACCAAAAAATTTTCCGCGTATGTATCCGATAATGCACATAATGCTTTTTTTGTATTCGATGATGTACTTTTTTATTGATTTTGTAGCTGATAATACACTTTTCTTGAATTCTTGTAGCCGTTAATATACATTTTTAAGATTTTAGGTCGGAACGTTTTGTTCGATTTTTATTTTTTAGGAGGAAAAGATGAAAAGATTTTTTGTTTGTGCAGTTCTTTTTGCTGCGATGTTTCTGACTGTTTCATGTGGCGGCGGCAGCAGTAATGACAACAATATTGATGAAGCAATTACTACTCCCTACTACGATTCAACAAGTGGACTCATTTGGTCAGCAAAATCATCTTTTACTATGAAGTGGCAAGAGGCACTTGACTACTGCTCAAACTATTCGGAAGATGGATTGAGCGGCTGGCATTTGCCTACAATAAGTGAACTTCGCACGCTGATAGAAAATTGCCCTGGCACGCAAATACCGTCAACATCATACGTTCCATGTGAGGTTAAGGACAACTGTTTGTCTTCTGATTGCTACTATGCAAATGTCTGTAATGGTTGTGGTCAGAATTCTGAAATCAGCTATAGCAAATTGGGCGACAGAGAGGTATTTTGGTCTTCTTCTGTTGTTTCCGATTCAGAACTTTCTGATTACGCTTGGTATGTGTATTTCGCTGATGGGGGCGTGAGAACCACGAACAGAAATGGTCTCCATACGTTTGTCCGTTGTGTAAGATATTAAGATATGCGGAATAGGCTCTGCAACCAGCCTGGTAGTTGGCGAAAGAACAAAAAAATAATCCTTAATTTTTCCCACACATTTCCTTACAGCTCATCCATCAAAACAAAATCTCTGAACTTTATGTGGCGGACAGTGCTTGTTGAATAGTCGATATCGTCATTAGTGATCACGATTTTCTGGCATGTGTTGTCAAGTTTGGCGAATGCGGAAAACTCACGTTCGTAAGTCTTTTCCTCGGCGACGCTGTATGCCACCTGGATATAGTACTGTTTGTTGCCTTTATTAGCCACAAAGTCGATTTCGTGCTTGTGATCCGAATAAACCTGAAGAGTGTAACCCATGTAAACAAGTTCGTTGTAAACAATGTTTTCGAAGTTGTGCGTAAGGTCGTATCTGTTGTTCATCACGCGGATCGAATTTAGGGAAACATCTTCGTTGTAGACTTTCGAATAATACTCCAGTTCGCGTTTTGATTTCGTGGAATATTGTTTTATCGTCGCTATCGCGTAGGCTTCTTCCAAATATCCGATATATTTTGCGATTGTCGTGACGGAACAAGGCAAATCAACACCTTTCATGTATTTCGCCACGGAGCGGACTGAAAAAATTCTGCTGTTGGAAAGAAAAATGAAATTCGCAAGCCGCTTGAAAATCTCGGTTTTTCTGATGTTGTAGCGGTTTATTATGTCGTTCAGGATGATGGTTTCATTCAATTCGTTGAGATATATCCGCTGACCGCTTTCTCCGCTGTATTCGATCCGTTTCGGAAATCCGCCCCAGACAATATAGTTAGTCAGCGTAATTTCTTTCCCGAGTTCACGCCCGTATTCCGCAAGTTCCTTGTATACGAAAGGATGGATTCTGAACGAGACATAGCGGCCGGAAAGTTCTTTCGTAAATTCACGCGACAGAAGTTTGGAGTTTGAACCGCTGATGAAAACTGAACAGTTCCTGATTCTGAGAGTCCTGCAGGCTCCGGCCCAACCCTGAACACGCTGCACTTCATCAAGAAACACATAACATAAAGAATCTTTGCGCTTGTTTTCGATATATGAAATCAGAGCTGTTTCATCCGGTATAGCCGAAAGAACAGCAGTATCTTCAAAATCCAGATAAATCGTGTTGTTGGATTTCGTCTTTATCTCGTCATGAATTTCACCGAGAATAACCGATTTTCCGCAACGCCTGATGCCTGTTATTATTTTTATCAGATCGCTGTCATAAAATTCGCGGATGGCCTGAATGTATTTTTCTCTTTTAATCATTTTACCCTCCCCAAAAAAGAACTTCTACTGGACAATTTACTATAATTGATGTTTTTTGTCCACTTCTACTGGACAATTTTCTAAAAATTATAAAAGTGTCCAATAGCCGATCGTATGAAGAATGAGGAATAATCCTGTTTTTGATAGTTGGGATGATACAGTCCCTACGCCATATAAACGTCAGTGATCATTATCGGCTCGACGGGAACATCGTCGTAAACTTTTACAGACTGTGTCGCAACATCGGAAATAGCGTCAACGACATCCATTCCTTCGATGACTTTTCCGAAAGCGGCATACTGGCCGTCAAGGAAGTCACAGTCGGTGTTGCAGATGAAGAACTGGCTCGAAGCGCTGTTGGGATCGGATGTTCTCGCCATCGAAATGACATATTTTTTGTGGAGAACATTCGGGCTTTTTTCAAGTTTGATCGGATCAAGCATAGCCGATTTTTCCATCATGAACTTGTTCATTCCGCCGCCCTGGATCATGAAATCCTTGATGACTCTGTGGAAAATGAGCTTGTTGTAGTATTTCGCTTCGATGTGCTTGATGAAATTCGCGACTGTGATCGGCATTTCCTTGCCGTAAAGTTCGATAACCATCTTTCCCTTGTCGTTTCGATGACTGCCTTGTTCGTTGCTTCCATTGTTTCCTCCAAATAAAAAAAGAATAAAACCGGGAGATATTATTAAACGCGGGATCTTTTTCAAGTTTGAATTTACATTCTTGCAGGATTGTATAATATACCCCGCTTTTTGTTTTGCGGTTTATTTACAGACTGGAATGGAACTATGGCAGAAGAAACTGAAAATAAAAAAGAAATAAAGTGGTATGACCTGAAAGCGCAGCTTCTGAATATCTGGAAAAATCTTATTCATCTCAACGCCGATCCTCACGATATCGCATTCGGTCTCGCGCTTGGAATTTTTGTCGGTTTCCTCCCGATAATGGGAATTCAGATGGTAGTTGCCGGACTTGTGTGTCTTCCTTTCAAGCACGCAAACAAACCCGCTGCTGTTGCCGGAGTGTGGATCACTAACCCGCTGACAGTTATTCCGATTTACGCTTTCATCTACTGGATAGGAACTTTTTTTTATCCTGCGGATCACGTTGTCACTCCAGGCACAATCATGTCAAAAATGACAGCAGTCCTCAAACTTGACGGTTTTATCGAGCAGACGAAAGGTTTTCTCGCTTTGGGTGCAGATATTTTTCTTCCGATGTGCATCGGCGGCGCTGTTGTAGGACTTATCGCGATGGTTCCGACTTACTTCATAACAAAAAAATCAATTATGGTTTACAGAGCTAAAAAAAGTGCAAAAAAGGTAGGTCAGGATGCAAAGTAGCGGTGTCACTGTTTTCGACCTTGAAACAACCGGCCTTTCGCCAAGCTACGGCGACAGAATTACCGAAATCGGCGCGATAAAACTTTGTGGAAACAAACTTTGCGGAGTTTTTCAGACTTTGGTGAATCCAGGAAGGAAAATTCCCGAAAAAATTGTTGAAATAACCGGGATCACCAACGAAATGGTTTACGATAAACCGACTATTTCGCAGGTTCTTCCGCTTTTTGTAGACTTTATCGGCAACAACATTCTCGTGGCGCACAACGCAAAATTCGATACTTCCTTCCTTCGCTACGAGCTGAAAGAATGTGGCATAAACAAAAATTTCGAGACTTACTGCACTCTTCTCAACTCGCGCAAAGAGGTCAAAACATCGGCAAATTTCAAGCTTTCGACTCTCAAGAATCACTTCAACTTAAAGCCGATGGGAGCTATGCACCGCGCCCTTTCCGATGCCTACGTCACGGCGCAGTTATACCTCAAACTCACGAAAAACTGGGGAACCGACACGATGAGCCAGTTTGAAAAAGAGGTCGAACTCCTCATGAATTCAATGGAAAAAGACGATATTTACCTTGTTGATCCGAAAATAAAATAATCAGGAAATTTCGTAGTAGGAATCTGATATTTCAGCCAAAAATCTGCTTGGAAGCGCGGTCGAATTGAGCTTTCCGTACATCAGTTTTATCTGCGGATAAGTGAGGAAAAGGCGCGATTTGGCGCGTGAGCAGGCGACATAGAAAAGTCTGCGTTCTTCTTCGAGGTCGTCGATTTTAGTGACCGCTTTCTCACTCGGGAAACTCCCTTCGTTGAGATTTATCACAAAAACAGTGTCCCACTCCAGCCCTTTCGCGCTGTGGATCGTTGAAAGAACAACTTTGTCGCGGTTTTCCGATGCATCAGAGGTGACTTTCGATGAGCTGAGCTTTGAATCAGGCGGATCAAGGGCAAAATCGGTGAGGAAGTTTTCAAGGACACGGTAGTTTGAGGCAAGCTGGATAAGCACTGGAAAATCCTTCAGTCTGTCGTCGGAATCGTCTTCAAGCTCTTCAAGAATAGGTTTATAAAATTCCACAATTATTTCAAGCACTTTTGTTATTTTAAGCTCGTCATTTGAAGCAGTTTCGAGCATTTCGCAAAGCCGCCTGAGTTCGCCGTAATACTTCTTTTTCGCGTGGGCTTCTATCGCTTGAGACCCTTTTTCGGCGAAACTTTCGGCAAGACGCGCCGCAGTAGCCGCACCGATTCCCGGAACGAGCTTGAAAATGCGGTTGAGTGAAACCGAATCCTTTGAATTCTGGATCACTTTCGCATAGCTCAAAACGTCCTTTATATGGCGCCTTTCGACAAATTTTATCCCGCCGTAGACCGCGAAATCGATGCCGCGGCGAAGAAGGGATGCCTGAACGAAATTGGCATGGAAACTCGAACGGTAAAGGACTGCGATCTCCTCAGGTTTTATGCCGTTTCCAAGCAGTTTTTCGATCTCCGACGCGACGAACTCCCCCTCGTCCTCAGCCGAAAGAAAACGCTTCACAACCGGCCTTCCCTTCACTCTCTCGATGTTGGAAACGAGCGCTTTTTCGTAGGAAACGTAAAAGTTCTTGATTATCTCGTTCGTGTAGTTGAGAAGCGTCCTTTCGGAGCGGTAGTTTCTGAAAAGCTTGATCAGACGGGCGTCCTCCCACTTCTGAGGAAAGCGGAGAATGTTCTCGAAATTGGCGCCTCTGAAAGCGTAGATGCTCTGCGAATCGTCGCCTACGACCATGATGTTGCGGCTTTTCGCGGCAATCAGATCGGCGATCTTGCCCTGGAAAATGTTGGTATCCTGATACTCGTCGACCATGATGTATTCGTAGCGGTTCTGGATCCTTTCAAGGGCTTCGGGCGACTTCTCAAGAAGCTCAAGAAACTTTTCAAGAAGATCGTCGTAATCGAGCATGTTGCGCTCCGCCTTGTATTTCTCGTAACCTTCGGCAATTTTCGTTATCACATCGGAAAACTCGCTGTATTTCGAATAGTAGCCGTCAATAACATCGGCAATCGGCTTCGCATGGTTGCGGGAACGGCTTATAATTTCGGCAATAGTCCCTTTTTTAGGCATCGCCTTGCCTGTTTTCTTGATGTCGAGAGTGTTTTTTATGAGGTCGATCATATCGGCTGAATCAACCTGGTCACAAATCGTGAAATTGGGCATGATCCCGATGAAACGCCCGTATTTTCTGAGCTGGATATTGGCAAAACTGTGGAAAGTCCCCGCAGTTATCCTGTTTGCAGTCTCAGAGCCGATAAGCTGGTTCACGCGCTGAGTCATCTCGCCCGCCGCACGCCTTGTGAAAGTGAGAAGAAGTATCGATTCGGGCTTTATCCCCTTCTGAAGCATGTAAGCCGTACGATAGACAATGGTTCTCGTCTTTCCGCTTCCAGCACCTGCAATGACAAGTACTGGCCCTTCGAGTGCAAAAACAGCGCTGCACTGAGCCGAATTGAGCTGACTTTCATAAATTTGTTCAATCTCCCCTTTTTTCAAAGCAGGAGCATCGGAAACACGCTCCTCGATACTCTTTATCACAGTCCGCAGCTCTTTGTAACGCTCCCTTTCGGCACTGTCGAGCTCAGGGAACTCATACTCCGCAGTATCGGATATCACTGGAGTTTCTTCCAGCAACTCACCGTCATCGGAAACAATATATCTCGCCATTTTTCTTCCCGAAAAAATCAAACCGCGCCATATTACGACTTAAAAAAAATCTGGCAACTGCGGAAAGAATATTTTTCTTTTTTATTTGACAACCCGCTTTTGAACCGTATCATGCCGTGTCTGAGATGCTGAAGGTCGGCATCAAAGTTTTTTTTATTAACTTATCCAAAAGAGGTGTCTGATGGAAAAGAGAGTCGGATCGGTTCTGATCGTTGTTACCGAAAAAGAAAACGTTTCAAAGTTAAACACAGTCCTTTCA